>Ga0334722_10001785_pt1 | contig 25820 bp, 20 predicted proteins | sample C3_bottom_MG_FD_207210 | JGI IMG/M metagenome (GOLD analysis project Ga0334722, IMG submission 207210) | Sediment microbial communities from Yellowstone Lake, YNP, Wyoming, USA - C3_bottom | ecosystem: Environmental > Aquatic > Freshwater > Lake > Sediment | place: USA: Wyoming | collected... | reverse complement strand
GATGCCCACCACGTGGTGCCGATCGCCGAACGGGATCCCGAGGCCCACGCGCCCCGCTTCGGCATAGAGCCACGGGTGCGGTTTCGCGCAGAGTTCGCCAAGCGTGCCGGCTCCGCCCGGCCGGATGGGGAAGCCCGCTGTCACGATAGCATCGTAGAACGCCGCCGGGTCGCCCAATCCCATCGTGCGGAACGCGGCGACGAGTTCGGGCCAGGCTTTCTCGTACAGGCCGGACGTCACCACGCCGATGCTGATGCCGGCCGCCTTGAGCGCCAGCAGGAATTCCTTGACCCCGGGCGCCGGCACGAAGGCCTCGGCGCGGCCCCGCCCCGCGAGGATCTCGGCCATCTCGCGGTGGGTGTGCTCGAAGTAGTAGTGCCGCGCTTCTTCAACCGACCGGCCGGGACAGTATTTCGAGACGCAGTACTGGAGGTGCTCCGAGACGCTGAACCCGGAGACGAACGGAAGGTCGGCCTCCTCGAGCCGGAACGCCGGATGGCCGAGCAGGCTGGCGGTCGCCTGTTCGATCATCCATACCCAGAAGGGCTCGCTCCTGACCGTCGTGCCGTCGAGGTCCATGAGGACCGCCCGGACGGGCCGGTCGATGCGCACCGGGTGCACGGGATAGCAGGCGCCGTAGCCGAGCGCTGACGTGACGAAGGCGAGGGTCCGGTCGCCAAAGGCGATGAACTCGACGCGCCCGTCCGCGGGCGTCAGGATGCGCTCGACGCCGTCGCGTCCGACGCGCCACGTGCCGTCCGACGACACCGGTATCGACCGCAGCCCGCCATCCTGGCCGACCGTCCCAAGCCCCGGAAGAGTGAACGTGTCGTTCATGCTGTCAGAATCACGTGGACGTGTTTGGGGCCGTGCACGCCGTGCGTCAGCGTCATCTCGATGTCGGCGGTCCGGCTGGGCCCGGCGATCGCGACGAAGTTGCTGCCGCGGCCGACCAGGTCCGGCCTCGCGGCGAGCAGGGCCGGCAGCGACGGAATCAGTTTCGACGCGGACAGGATGGCCACGTGCACGGGCGGAAGCAGCGAGGCGAGCCGGCCCCGCCCCGGACCGCTCGCGAGCACCAGCGCGCCTCCATCGGCCAGGCCTGCGTCGGCGCCGGTGATGCCCAGGCCGACGTCTTCCAGCGCCCGTACGCCCGCGTCCCTGCCGCCGGCGTCGAAGGGGAGATCATATGTCACACGGCGGAGTCCGCGCGCGGTGAGCGCCTCGAACAGTCCGGGACACCCGATTTCGGCCTCGTCCCAGGCCAGGTACGTGCCGGCACCGCACGAGGCTGCGATGGATGCGACGGCGTGGGCAACCGCGGCCGGCGTCGCCGCGTGATGGACCGTGCCGGTCAACGCCGTCAGCGCGGCCTCGAATAGTGCCGAGAGATCGTTCGGTGCCGCAGCGGCTGGTGCCGGTGGAAGCACAGGGCGCGCCTCAGTGGCCCCCGGCAGCTCGGCGTGCGGCAGGCCGCTCCGGATCGACGCGAGAATGCGGTCCCGGGCGCTGCTCATGAACGCTCCTTCCCGCGCTCGCGAGCGCCGCGCCAGGTGTCCGTAAAGGACTTTGCCGCCGGGGCGGGGAAGTCGCGCGACTCGGTCCAGCGGCCGAAGTGGCCGGGCATCCACGTGAACCAGCCGTTGCGTGTCAGCCCGGCGCTCAACCGGCCGGCCAGGTTGCCCAGGACCCGGTACAGCCGCGGCCGCAGGGCGGCAGCCGTGAAGACGCGGATGCCGAGGCGCAACCACCAGGGCCCGATGCCTTCCCGCGCTTCCTGCGCGCGCAGCTTCAGAAGCAGGTGCGGGAGATCGATCCGGACCGGGCAGACGTCCCGGCACGCCCCGCACAGGGTGCTCGCATTGGGCAGGTCGTGCCACCGCTCGAGTCCCTCGAGGCCGGGCATCACCACCGACCCGACGGGGCCCGGGTAGACGCCGCCGTACGCATGCCCGCCAATCTCGCGGTACACCGGGCAGACGTTCAGGCAGGCGCCGCACCGGACGCAGTAGAGGATTTCTGCGAGTTCCGATCCGAGCAGCTTGCTGCGGCCGTTGTCCACGATCACGACATGGACTTCGTCGGGGCCGTCCGGCTCGCCAGGCTCCGGCCCGGCCGACTTGCGCCGCGGGCCCGTGATCACATTCGTGTAGACGGGCATCGCCTGGCCGGTGGCGCTGCGGGCGAGCAACTGCAGGATGACGCCCAGGTCGGCCGCGGTCGGGACGAGGCGTTCGAGGCCGAGCAGCGCGACGTGCACACGAGGCAGCGTCGTCGTCAGGCGCCCGTTGCCTTCGTTGGTGACGAGGCAGAGGCTGCCGGACTCGGCGACGGCGAGGTTGACGCCGCTGATGCCCATCCCCGCGCGCAGGAACTCGCTCCGCAGCGTCTTGCGCGCGAACGCCGTCATTGCCGGGATGCTCGCCACCTCGTCGTCGCCGGCGCCGAGCGTGTTCTTGAAGAGGCGCGCGACGTCGGCACGGCTGCGGTGGACGATGGGCGCAATGATGTGCGACGGCCGGTCGCCGGCAATCTGGACGACGAACTCGCCGAGGTCGGTTTCGACCACGCGGATGCCCGCCTCGTCGAGCGCGTGATTCAGCGCGATTTCCTCGCTGAGCATCGACTTCGACTTGACGGCGAGCGAGACGCCGCTGGCCCTGGCGATGCCGACGACGGTCCTGGCCGCGTCGGCGGCCGTTTCGGCCCAGTGGACGCGGCACCCGCGCAACTCGGCGGCGGCGGTGAACTCGGTCAGATAGTGATCGAGACGGGACACCGTGTGGGCGCGGATCGCACGGGCGGCGTCGCGGATGCCGTCGGCGCCGGGCAGCGAGGCGAAAGCCGACGCGCGGCCGCTGGCGAGCCGCCCGGTCGTCAGTGACAGCGCGGCGTGCAGCGCGGCGTCGGCGAGTGCCGAATCGACGCGCGTGTGGAAGGCCGCGGGCTGCGGGTGCTCAGTCATGATCCGGCCCCGCCAGCACTTCGGCGATATGGAGCATCCGCACGGCCTTCGTCCGCCGTCGCAGGCCGCCGCCCATGTGCATCAGGCAGCTGACGTCGGTGGCCACGACCGCCTCGGCCCCGCTTGCCTGGATGGCGTCGAGCTTCGACTGCAGCATTGCGCTCGAGATGTGGGGCATCTTGATGGCGAACAGTCCGCCGAAGCCGCAGCAGGTCCGGCCGTCAGGCAATTCCGCGCACCGTTCGCCGGCCGCCGATCGGAGCAGCTGGAGCGGCGCGTCGATGACGCCAAGGCCGCGCAGGCCATGGCACGAGGCGTGGTAGGCGAGCTGCGACCCGGTCCGGGCGCCGGTGTCGGTGATGCCCAGCACGTCCACCAGGAACTGCGAGAGCTCGAACGTGCGGGAAGCCAGTTCCCGCGCCTTCTCGGCGTACTCGGGGTCGGTCGCAAACAGCTCCGGGTAGTGGTTGACGATCATGTCGGCACACGACCCCGAGGGCACGACGACCGGGTCGCCGGACCGCGACAGGACGTCAATCGTGTGCCGGGCCATGGCGGCGGCATCGGCGGTGAAGCCGCCGTTGAACGCCGGCTGCCCGCAGCACGTCAGGCCGTCGGGGACGTGCACGTCGACACCGGCGCGCTCGAGGACCCTCACCGTCGCGTGGCCCACGTGCGGAAAGAACCGGTCCACCAAGCAGGTGGCGAACAGCTGCACCCTACTTGGCGCGGGCATATTGATTCGGCCAGGGGATGTCGTGGCCGAGCGCCTTGGCGGCGTGCAGCGGCCAGTACGGGGTGCGCAGCATCTCGCGAGCCAGCAGCACCATGTCCGCCTGCTCGTTCCGGATGATTTGATCCGCCTGCGCCGGCGACGTGATCATGCCGACGGCGGCGGTCAGCATCGGCGTCGTGTCCTTGATCCGCTGCGAGAATGGCACCTGGTAGCCCGGGCCCACGGGAATCGCAGCTCCGGCCACGTTGCCGCCCGACGAACAGTCGATCAGGTCGACACCGTAGCTCGACAGGTGATGGGCGAGCGCCACCGTGTCTTCGGGGCGCCATCCGCCTTCCGTCCAGTCGGTCGCCGACAGGCGGACGAACAACGGGTGCGATGCCGGCCACTCCTGCCGCACCTCGGCGCAGACGGCCTTCAGGATCCGCACGCGGTCGTCGTACTTCCCGCCGTACTCGTCGGTACGCCTGTTCGACAGCGGAGACAGGAACTCGTGCAGCAGGTACCCATGGGCCGCGTGGATTTCGACCACGTCGAAGCCGGCCTGGCGAGCCCGCCTTGCGGCCGCGCCAAATGCGGCGATGATCTCGCGGATGCCGGCCCCGTCGAGGGCCTCGGGCGCCTGCGCGTGCGCGTCGAACGCCACGGCGCTTGGACCGACCACCGGCCAGCCGCCCGCGTCCGGTCCGATCGCGCGCCCGCCGAGCCAGGGCGGAGCCGTGCTGGCCTTGCGTCCGGCGTGAGCGATCTGGATGCCGGCGGCGGCGCCGTGCGACTTGACGAAGTCCACGACGCGGCGCAGGCCGGGCACCTGGGCGTCGGTCCAGATGCCGACGTCGGCCGGACTGATGCGGCCCCGCGGGTCGACGGCAGCGGCTTCCGTGAGGACGAGTCCCGCGCCGCCGACGGCCCGGCTGCCCAGATGGACGAGATGCCAGTCGTTCACCATGCCATCGCCGGCTGCCGAGTACTGGCACATCGGCGACACGCCGATCCGGTTGCGGAACGTGACATCGCGAATCGTCAGCGGCGAGAACAGGTGCGGCGCGTCCATGTCAGGCAATCTCCAGCACGATCTTCCCGAACTGGCCGGCCTCGTCCATGCGGGCGTGCGCCAGGGCGGCGTCCGCGATCGGGAACACGCGATCGACGGCCGGCTTCATTCCGTTGTCGAACAGTTTCACCATCGCGCCGAATTCACGGGGCGTGCCCATCGTGCTGCCGAGCACGGACAACTGTTTCCAGAAGATCTTCCGGACCTCGAGCGTGGTCGGGGAACCGGTCGTGGCGCCGTACGTCACGATCCGCCCGCCGGGCCTGGCGATGTCGAGCAGGGCCGGGAACGCGTCCTTGCCGGCGCTGTCGACGATGACATCGGCGCCGCCGCCGCACAGTGCCTGCGCGGCCTTGCTCCAGCCGTCGCTGCGGTAGTTCACGCCGCCGTCCGCGCCGAGGGCCCGTGCCTTCTCCAGCTTGGCGTCGTCGCCGGACGTGACGATAACGCGCGCGCCTGCCTGCTTCGCGAAGAGGAGCGCGAACGTGGCGACACCGCCGCCGATCCCGGTGATGACCACCGTCTCGCCGCGCTGGAGTTGCACGCGGGTGAACAGCGCGCGGTACGCCGTCAGGCCGGCCAGCGGGATGGCGGCCGCCTCGGCCCAGCCGAGGGAGGCCGGCTTCGCCACCACGTTCCCGGCCGGCACGACGACCGATTCGGCGTAGGTGCCGTGGTCCGGGAGTCCCAGGATGCGGTACGTCGGGCCCTGCGCGCGGTCATCGGTGCCCCAGTCGAGGCTCGGATTGATGACGACATCCCGCCCGAGCAAGGCCGTGTCCACGCCCTCTCCGAGGGCGCTCACCTCGCCGGCGCCGTCGGACCCGAGGACGATCGGCAGCGTGATGCCGGCGTACAGTCCCTTCCGGATCCACGCATCCCGGTGATTGAGCGCGGCCGCCCGGATCCGCACGGCCACCTGCCCGGGGCCGGGGACCGGATCCGCCATCGATTCCAGGATGAGCTTCTCGGGACCGCCCAGTTCTCGAAGGACGATGGCTTTCATGACGAGCCAACGTTACAACGGCTCGGCCCGGCGGGGAATAGGGAACCGCCTGATTGATTCGGCCGCCTCAACAGAAGTACCGTAGAGGGACCTGCATCAACCTCGTCTCTGTTCCCTGTGAGGAAGGGCTGTACCTATGTTGCGCACGCTGCCGGACGATGACGTCCGCGCCATTCTGTGGCGGTTTGCCGATCGATACGATCTCCAGATGCTCATCCAGTCGGCGCGCGGCGTCGCGCGCGGGCCGGTGGCGCGACTGGTGGCGGCAGGCGGCCGTAACAGCCACGAGTGGACGGCGGGGAAGCACGACGTCATGAAGGCCTGCGACGATGCCGGGCTGACGAGCGTGGGCCTGGACATCGAGTACGGCGGGTTTCTCGAAGGGCCGAGGAACCTGGCGATGGCGCTGGTCGCCTTCGAACTGGCGTGGGTCGACGCGGGTGCCGCCACGGCCAACCTCGCGAACTTCCTCGCCCTGGGACCGCTCAAGGAACGGGGCACGGACGAGCAGCGGGCCACCTACATGCACCGCATGGCCCCGGTGCCAGGCAGCCCTGACGAACCCTGGCGCGGTGCGTTCGCCCTGACCGAACCGATTCCGTACGTCGGTGTCGAAACCGGGCTGCTCGCTGGCAAGATGCGCGTGGCGGAGTGGGCCGAGGGCCAGGAACCGATGCTCCAGGTCGAGAAACGCGGCCGGTTCATCACGGGCATGGCGTTCGCCGATTTCGTGACCGCCGCCGTGGATTCCGCCGACGACCGCATCAAGGGCAGCTGCATGGTGATCCTCGAGAAGTCGGATCCCGGCGTCTTCGATCGCGGCACGCCGGCCCGCAAGCTGGTCCACCAGCTGTCGTCGACGCGCGACCCGGCGTTCAACCTGAAGGTGCCGGCCAGCCGCATCATCGGCGGCTACCAGGTCAAGGACGGCCGCATCGTCCCGAACTACACGCACGGCGAGATCATCGAGGCCGTGTTCCGGCGTACGCGCGTCACGGTCGGCCTGATGACGGCGTCCAAGCTGTTGTCGGCGATCGAGCCGATCATCCGTTATCACCGCGGGCGCTATCGCGGCGGCGAACACGTCGCACCCGGATCGCCCCGCCACGAGTTCGGGCTGCAGCAGAAGGAAGACGCGCTTCATCGCCTGGTCGAGATCTGGGCCACCGGCGAAGCGGCCGCGTCGCTGGGGTTCGAGGCGGCGCGGTTGTTCGACGCGCTCGACCCGCTGGACCGGGAAAAGGACGCGCTGCTGGCGTCGCAGGGCGTCACCGGCCCCCGCGCGCAGATGAAGGCGATGGCGAAGGTCGCGAAGGAGGCCCTCGAGTACCTCAACGAGGACTACCGTCCCGCCGAGACGCGTCACTCGGCGCGCTACGAGGAACTGGTGCGGTACGCGCTGCTGGACGCGGTGGCGAACGTGATCTGTCCCGCTGTCAAGCTGTGGAACACGGGACACGGCGCCAACGTGATGCGCGAGGCGGTCAGTCTCGTCGGCGGGTACGGCATCACCGAGGACTGCCCGGGCTTCCTCGGCTACAAGTGGATGGACTGCCAGCTCGAGGCGACGTACGAGGGGCCGGAAGCCGTGCAGCGCCGGCACCTCTCGGCGTCGATGACGAACGAACTGTTCCTGGCGCAGTTCCGTCACTGGATCATCGAACTGCGGGAGATCGCGTCGTCGCACCCGGGCACCGGGGCGTGCACCCTGGCGACGGCTATGCAGATGTGGCTGTGGACGATGCGGTTCCTGCAGAACGGGACCGACGGGGACGGGCATCAGCTCTACACGCACGCCCGGCAAAGCGTCACGTTCCCCCTGGCCGACGCGCTCGCGTGGCTCCTGACGTCGCGCCAGCAGATCCTCGATGTCCTCGAGCTCGAGAAGAAGGGCCCCGAGAACCCCATCGTGGCCGAGCAGTTGCCCACGCTCGTGCCGTTCCTCGTCGACCTCTGCCACGTCCAGAGCGCGCGGGCCGCCGGGGAGGTCTCGCGGATCTCCGCGGAACTCGTGTTCGGCTACCGGCGGCACCCGTCGTGGGACGAGGAGGGCTGCGCGAAGTGCTACGCCGCCGACGAACTCGAGTCGCTCGAGGACGTGTTCCCCGGCATCACGGCGACGGCGAACTTCTATGCCGACATCATCCAGGCGGACGGCACGCATCCGTCGAAAGAAGGCCCGTGCGCGGCCGCCGAGGGGCTCGAGCCCTTCCAGCGGTTGCGCAACCGGCTCGACGGCTGCCTGAGCGGCGCGCTGAATGCCAAGCACCGCGCCGCCCAGTCGCTGATGCACGTGATGATTCCCGAGGCACTGGGGTACCCGCTCTAACCCATGGACCAGCAGACACCCCGCCAGGCGATGGACGTGGACATCGTCTGCGTCGGGTTCGGACCCGCCGCGGCCGGGTTTCTCGCGACGCTCGGCCGAGCCGTCACCCGCGAGGACGGCACCACCGCCATCGAGAGCCGCGTGGCGCCCGGGATGCCGCTCCAGGTGACGTGCTTCGAGCGCGCCGACGATCTCGGCGCCGGCGTTTCCGGCATCGTGACGCGGGCCCGGGCGATTCGGGAGACGTATCCCGATCTGGATTCGTCGCAGATCCCGATGGCGGCCGCCGTCACGTCCGAGCGCATGGTCTACCTGATGGACCCCGTCGGCGCGAGCCGACGGTCCTACCCGCTGCGCATCGGTGACCGCTTGATCAAGGGCCTGCAGTCCGTGCTGCCGGTGACGCACCACGGGCTCGAACTCCCGTTCATCCCCGGGTTCCTGAAGAAGGAGAACGGGCTGATCCTGTCGATGGGCCAGTTCATGCAGTGGGTTGGCGGGCAGGTGATGGCGAGCGGCGCCGCGCAGTTGTGGCCTGGCACGCCCGTGGCGGAGGCGCTCGTCGAAGACGGCGCCGTGCGGGGCGTCAGGCTCATGGACCAGGGCACCGACCGCCACGGGCAGCCCGACGCCGGCTACATGCCCGGCATGGACGTGCGGGCGGCGCTGACGGTCGTGGCCGACGGCCCGGTCGGTGCCGTGGGCCGCCAGATCGATGAGCAGTTCGGCTTCCCGCCGGGCCATCACGTCCGCGACTGGGCGGTCGGGATGAAGATGGTCGTGGACCTTCGCGAGAACGCCGGCCTCGAACCGGGCACGGTGATCCACACGTTCGGGTTTCCCGAGCCGGAGATCTTCGGTTTCCTCTACGTCAACGACACGCGCACCGCGTCGCTCGGCGTCTTCGTGCCATCGTGGTTCAACAGTCCCGTCCGGACGGCCTACCGGTACTTGCAGCACTGGATGCTGCATCCGTATCTGTGGCGGTACCTCGAGGGCGGGCGCATGCGGTCGTGGGGTGCCAAGTCGCTCCAGGAATCCGGCCGGCGCGGCGAGCCGTACCTCGCCGGGCCCGGCTACGCGCGGATTGGCGAGGGTTCGGGCAGCACCAACGTGCTGACCGGATCGGGTGTGGACGAAGCGTGGTGCACCGGTACCGTGCTGGCACAGGCCGTGGTCGATCTGCTGGCTGCCGGCAAGCCGTTCTCGCGGGAGAACCTGGACGCCGCGTACGTCGAGCGCCGCCGGCGCAGCTGGGTCGAGGCCGAAGGCCGCGTGGCCGAGCGGGCGCGAGACGGGTTCCATCACGGCGTTGTCACCGGCTTGCTGGGGATGGCGCTCGCCGGCCTCTCGGGCGGCAGACTGTTCCTGCCCGTCGAGCCCAGGCGGCCGTACGAGCGCGTGCGGTCCGCCGAAGCGTATTTCCGGGGACGCATTCCCGCATCCGAGATTGAGCGCCTGACACGCGAGAGCGGGCAGACGGGACAGCCGCTGCACGATGTCCTGCTGGATCGGGCCGGCTGGCCGGCCATCCCGTACGACGGCGCGCTGCTCGTCTCCCACCAGGACGCGCTCCTGATGGGCGGCAAGGTGCAGGCGGCTTCCGGCTACGCGGACCATGTCACATTCGTCGACGAGGACCTCTGCCGCACGTGCGGATCGAAGCTCTGCATCGAGATCTGCTCGGGGCAGGCGCTGATGCCGGGACCGGGGGGCGTGCCCGCGTTTGATCGCGAGAAGTGCATCCACTGCGGTGCGTGCTACTGGAACTGTGTCCGGCCGGTCGGCGGGGACCCGGATCGGACGAACCTGCGGTTTGCGGCCGGATCGGGCGGCCTGCATTCGACGGAGAACTAGGGTGAGCGAAGCGTTCCATATCGTGGTGTGTGGCAGCGTGGCGCCGGATCCGCTCCAGACGCTGGAGCCGGTGACGACGGCGGCCGGGCCCGGCCTCAAGAACGAAATGCTGCTGCCGCACGTGCTCGACCCGTGGGCGGGGCATGCGCTCTACGAAGCGGCCAACCTGGCGAAACAGGCGCCGGGCACCAGAGTCTGGCTGGTGAGCGTCGGGCCGAAGGCCAAACTCCAGCAGGTGATGATGACCGTCGCCCAGAAGGTGCCGTTCGAACTCGTGGCCGTTGACGGGTCCGCGAGCGGGTTTGCCGATGCGCACGCGACGGCCGCGGCGCTCGCCGACGCGATCGGCGCCATTCCCGGCCTCGACCGGTCGCGCCTGATTCTGTCGGGCGGGTGGGAGTCGGCCACGCGGTGCTCGAGCGTCACGCTCCAACTCGTGGGCGAGCGGCTGGGGATCGTCGATCAGTTTCAAGGCGTGGACCGGCTGACGATCGAGGCCGGCGGCGCGCTCAGGCTGACGGAGCGCATCGACGGCGGCCGCCACCAGGTGTCTGTCGTCGAGGGGCCGCCCGTCGTGGTTGGCTGGGCGACAGGCTATCTGCCCGAGCCGCCCAACAACCCGCAGGTGGGCATGGCGAACATGCGCGCGATCATGCCGGCGCTGCAGAAGGCCAGGCCCGTGCCGGCCGCGGGCGGAGGAGCCGCGTTCCTCCGCGTCGAGCAGCCCAAACAGGTGCGCGAGACGCGCATCGTCAAGGACGTGCCGACGGAAGAGATTGCGCGCGAGATCGTCGCGTGGGTGCGGGGGGCGTGATGGAACAGGTGCTGGTGCTGTTGCACACGGATGAGACGGGCGGTCTGCCGAAGGCCGGCCTGGAAGCGGTGGCGGCCGGAGCCCGGATGGGGGCGGAACTCGGCGGTGCCGGGTTTGCGGTGGGGATCATCGGCGCGGGCGTGCAAGCCGACGCCAATCAGCTGGCAGGCTGCGGCGCCTCCCGTTTCCTCGTGGCCGATGCGCCGGAACTGGCGCAGTCGCGTTACGCCACCGACGCCGCGGCCGCCGAAGCGGTCGCACGGCAGGCGGGCGCCACCATCATCCTGGCGCCGATGACGCCCCGGTTCGCGCGGGCGTTGCCCGGCCTGGCGCACCGGCTCGGCGGGAGGGTGGACACTCACATCACCGGGCTGGCGGCCGCCGGCGGCACGCCCGTCGTGACGCGCTGGTTCTACCGGCAGCGCATCGAAGGCGCGCTGCAGCGGACGGCGCGGCCGTGGATCATCCTGCTCGACCCGGGCGCGTTTCCGGCATGGACCGGCGCGGCCGGGACGGCGACGGCCGAGGCGGTGCCGCTGGCGTTCGGTCCGGCGCTGACCCGCACGACCGTCGCGGGCATCGAGTCGCCGGCTGCCGGACAGCAGACCATCCGGCCCGACGCTGATCTGCTGTTCGTGGCGGGGGCCGGCTGGACCAAGAAGCAGGCGGACGGCCAGCCGCATCCGGCCGACGCGGAGGCGTTCATCCTCGATTTCCTCAGGAGAAGCCGGGCATCGCTCGGCGGAAGCAAGTCGCTTGTGGACCTGAGCGGCGAGGGGCACGCCGTTCTGGGATTCATGACGCACATGAACCAGATTGGCCAGACCGGCGCGACGCCCCGCCACCCCAAGGGGCTGGCGACCTGCTGCCACGGGGAGGAGCCCCACGTCGTCGGGTGGCGGTTCATCACGGAACGGCGGGCCGTCAACCTGGACGCCAACTGCGGCTGGGCGCGGGGCAAGGCCGATGTGCTCTACGTGGCGGACGCGTTTGCCGTCATGAAGCGGGTAAACGAGCTGCTGACTGATGGAAACTGATGGAAAGACTGATGGAAACTCTTGACATCGGAACGGCGTGGAGCAACACTGGCGCCTCTGGGGGATTCGCGACTGGGCCGGCGCAGAAAGGCCGCTGCCGCCGGACGCACCAGCGCGCGAGTCAGTTTCGCCACAGACAAACCAGGTGAGGCGTCCGTGTCAGGCTCGCTCATCAACCGGATCAATTGCTACCTGACGGGCCACGACTACGCGGTCCGTTCGGACGGGGATCGGATCTATCTCTGCTGCGAGCAGTGCGGGCTCCGCTCGTCGGGATGGTCGTTGTTCAACGAACGTGAACAGATGCCGCGGCCCCGCGTGCATTCTCATGCCGGGGCGGCCGGCAAGGCGCCGCATTCCTCCCGCGGCGCGACGGCGTAGACGCTACGCTCTCCTGAACCGCTTCGCGAAACGCTTGACGACGCCGAGAATGAGCCACTGCGGCATCACGCGGGTGAAGACCGCCATGAAGGCATTCAGGCGGCCCGGCACGTACACGATCCGGCCGGCCATCACCGCGCGGTAGCCCTGGCGGGCGACCGTGTCTGCATCCATCCACATGAACCGGGGCAGCTTGCTGACCTCGGGCCGCATCCCGTTGACGTCGTGGAACTCGCTGTACGTAAAGCCCGGGCACAGGGCCGTGACGTGCACGTTGTGCCTGAGGTTCTCGAGCGCGAGCGACTGTGAGAACACCACCACCAGGGACTTGGACGCAGCATACAGGGTGTGCCCTGCGGTGGCCGGCACCAGGCCGGCGAGCGAGGCCACGTTGATGATGCGGCCGTAGCGGCGGGCGATCATGCCGGGCAGGAAGCGCCGCGTGAGATCGGCGACAGCGGTGACCATCACCTGCAGGAAGTCGCGGTGCTGCGCCCACGTGCAGTCCAGGAAACTGCCCGGCAGGCCGTATCCGGCGTTGTTCACGAGCGCATCGACGGTGATGCCGGCGTCGGCGATTTCGTCGAAGATGGCTGCCGGCGCGCCGGGATCGGCGAGGTCTGCGGCCACGACATGGACGCGCCGGCCGTATTTCGCGGCAATCTCCCGGGCGAGCGACTCGAGGCGGTCGGCCCGGCGGGCGGTCAGGACCAGATCGAAGCCGTTGGCGGCAAAGACGTGCGCGAACGACGCGCCGATGCCGGCGGACGCGCCGGTGATGAGCGCGGTCCGGGGGAGATTCTCAGCGTCCATCCTCTCAGTATATGGGGTCAGATCCAAAATGGTCACTGGCCGGGCGGCCAGTGACCATTTTGGATCTGACCCCAGCGGTGCGATACTGGTGGGATGCCCATCATGGAATCAGGCCGTTCTGTCGTCGCCAACCCGAACCGGCGCAACGTCGCCATCATCGCCCACGTCGACCACGGCAAGACGACCCTGGTGGACGCCATGCTCGTCCAGAGCGGGACGTTCCGCGCCAACGAGCGGCACGCCGAGCGGGCGATGGACAACATCGATCTCGAGCGCGAGCGCGGGATCACCATCATGGCGAAGAACACCGCCGTCCACTACGGCGACACCCTGGTCAACATCGTGGACACGCCGGGACACGCGGATTTCGGCGGCGAAGTGGAACGGACGCTGTCGATGGTCGATGGCGTGCTCCTGCTGGTCGATGCGTCGGAAGGGCCGCTGCCGCAGACGCGCTACGTGCTGCGCAAGGCGCTCGAGCGCCGGCTGACGCCGATCGTCGTCATCAACAAGATCGACCGGCAGGACGCGCGCGTGAAGGAAGTGCTGAACGAGGTCTACGACCTCTTCATCGATCTCGATGCCACGGAGGAGCAGCTGGACTTCGCAGTGCTCTACACCAACGCGCGCACCGGGACGGCCACCGGCGACATCGCCGTGCCGGGCACGGACTTGCGGCCGCTGTTCGAGGCGATCGTCGCGCGCGTGCCCCCGCCGGCGGGCGATCCCGAGGCGATCCTGCAGCTGTTCGTGGCCAATCTCGACGCCAGCGACTACGTCGGGCGGATCGCGATTGGGCGCGTGTTCAACGGGCGCGTCAAGATCGGCGATACCGTCGCGGTCAGCAAGCTCACGGGCGAACTGCAGACCACACGGGTCACCAAGCTCTACGCCTTCGACGGCCTGAAGCGCGTCGAGGTCACCGAGGCCTCGGCAGGCGACATCGTCTGCCTCGCCGGGCTGGCGGACATCACGATCGGCGAGACGATCACCGACGCGGAACAGCCGAGGCCGCTGCCCCCGCTCGCCATCGATGAGCCCACGGTCTCGATGGTGTTCGGCGTCAACACCTCGCCCATGGCCGGCCGTGACGGGCAGTTCGTCACCTCGCGGCAGCTGCGCGACCGCCTGAACCGCGAACTGCTGGGGAACGTGTCCATCCGCGTCGAGAACACCGATTCGCCCGAGCAGATGAAGGTCATCGGACGCGGCGAGTTGCAGCTGTCCATCCTCATCGAGATGATGCGCCGGGAAGGCTACGAGCTGCAGGTGTCGCGGCCCGAGATCGTCACGCGGGAGGAGAACGGCCAGATCCTCGAACCGACCGAGGACCTCATCATCGACGTTCCCGAGGACTACCAGGGCGTCGTCATCGCCCAGCTCGGCGGCCGGAAGGGCACCATGACCAAGATGGTGAACCACGGCAGCGGCCGCGTGCGGATGGACTTCGAGATTCCCACGCGCGGCCTCATCGGCTTCCGGTCGCAGTTCATGACCGACACGCGCGGGACCGGCATCATGAATCACCTGTTCCACGGCTGGCGGCCGTGGCACGGGCCCATCGCCACGCGGCAGACCGGCGGCCTCGTCGCCGACCGGACGGGCGTGGCCACGGCCTACGCGATCTACAACCTGCAGGAACGCGGCGAGATCTTCATCGAGGCGACGACACCCGTCTACGAGGGCATGCTCATCGGTGAGAACGCCCGGGCCAACGACCTCGACGTCAACGTCACGAAGGAAAAGAAGCAGACCAACATGCGGGCCTCGACGGCCGACGAAGCCATCCGCCTCGTGCCGCCCCGCGTGCTCGGCCTCGAGCAGGCCATCGAGTTCATCAATGACGACGAACTGGTGGAAGTGACGCCCAAGAGCATCCGGCTGCGGAAGCGGATCCTGGCGGCCAACATGCGGCCGAAGGTGCGTACGGCGTGAGAGCGGGACTGGTGAAGCTGGTGCTGTCACTCATGCTATCCTGATGCCGTTTCGGGCCCAGCGAGAGGACTCCACTCCACCGGCCTCGCCCGCGTTGCTGCTGTTCCTGGTATGGCCTCTGACATCGTCTCGACGCCGGCTCCAGACCCAGCGCCATCCCCGCGGGGGGCCCGGCAGGTGCTGTGGCCCGTTGCCGTGTTCGCGCTGGTGTTCGCCATCTACAACGCGAACGGGCGCGAGATCACCAGCTGGGATTCTCATCCCCTGCGCTTCACGGCGATCGAACTCGCAGCCAGGGGCACGCTGACACTTGACCGCGCCGTCGCGGCCCTGCCGGTCTTGAAGTTCCTTCCCGGCGTTGCTGTCGATGTCGACGGCCGGTACCGGTCGGCATACCCGGTGCTGCCGGCCGTGCTCGCCGCCGGCATGGCAAAGGCGCTCGAGACCATCGGCGTCCTCGACCTTGCCGCGCCGGATGCCGGCACACTGGTCGCCAAGCTGACCGCGTCGGCGCTGACGGCGTTCGGCGTGGCGTGTGCCTTCGTCGTCGTGCGCCGCCGCCTGCGCCCGTGGCCGGCGCTGTTCGCCGCGGCCGGCTTTGGATTGGGCACGAATCTCTGGGCGGTGGCCAGCCAGACGCTGTGGCAGACCGAAACCGCCGTGGCGTCCCTGGGCGGCGTCGCCCTGTGTCTCGCCGTGCCGGCCGATCGGCTGACCGGCCGGCGCCTCGGCGTGGCCGCCATGCTGCTCGGCATCGCCGGCGCCGCGCGGCCGCAACTCGCGCCCGCGATTGCCGTGATGGCGGTCTCGATCGCAGGGCGCCGCGGCCGCCTGAAGGACCTCTGGACCCTCGTGCCTCTGGCACTCATCACGGGTGCCGTCCTCGCCCTCAACGTCCGCTGGTTCGGGCACCCGCTGGGTGCGATGCCGATGCTCGAGGCGCGTCACGCGACCGATCACGCCCTCGCCGGCACCTTCGCCAATCCCCTGGGCGGGGCGGCCGGGCTGCTCGTCAGCCCCAGCCGCGGTCTCCTGATCTTCAGCCCGGTGGTGGCCGTGGTGCTGGCGGCCGGGGCGGCGTTGTGGCGCGCGTCATGGCGTGACGACCTGCGCTGGTGGGCCTGCGCCGCCACGGTCCAGTTCGCCTTCTACGCCTCGTACAGCGTGTGGTGGGGCGGTCATACGTACGGGCCGCGGTACTGTCTCGACATCCTCCCGCTGCTGGTGCCCGTGGCCGCGGCCGGTCTGCCATGGCTCCTGGCTCGCGGCTGGCGCCGTGCCGCCGCAGCCGGAGCACTGGCCTGGTCGTGCCTGCTGGCGGGCACCGGGGCGTTCGTCTATCCGAACGACGGCTGGAACATCACGCCGGTCAATGTGGATCAGGACCATGCGCGGCTGTGGGATTGGCGGGACCCCCAGTTCGCCAGATGCTGGAGGTCCGCGCCGAGCGCGTCGAACTTCCGCCTCTGGACGACGGCGTCCTACCAGGTGCCTGCGGTTGCACCTGACGGGGCAGGTGGCCGGCGAGTGGGGGAATCGCGATGACGTGGCGGAAGCGGGTAGCCGCGTTCGCGATCGTGGGGGCGGTGACCGTCCTCATCGCCGGAATCGCGGTGACGGCAGTCGAGTTCTACCTCCGGGCCAGGCTTGCGCAGAGCCTCTACGCGGAAGCCCGCAGGCGACCGCCCCATCCGTTCCTCCAGGTCCTGGCGTCCGGACAGGTTCCGACAAACGCGGCGGGATTCCGCGGCGACCCCGTCACCGAGAAGAAGGCGCCGGGGACCTACCGCATCTTCACGCTCGGCGGCTCGACCACGCTCGGTGTCGCGAATCCCTACGAGGAATCGTACCCCGCCCGGCTGCAGGCCCTGCTGCGTCAGCGGTATCCGGACATCGTGATCGAAGTGCAGAACGCCGGCGTCGCCTGGTACTCCACCGCGCACATCCTGGTGAACTACGAACTGCGGGTGCGGCGCTACGACCCCGACCTCGTGATCGTGTTCGAAGCCATCAACGACCTGTACCGCGGATTCTCGGCACCGTGGTGGACCTCGGGTCCCTTCAAGCCCGACTACTCGCACTTCCTGGGGCCGTACGCCCGGTTTCTCGGGCCGGATCTCGACACGGTGACGGCGGTCCAGCGCCCGCTCGGTTCGGAATGGCTGCTGTGGCGGAACCTGAAACGGCGGTTCGGGATGGACCCGACCCCGTACGATCAGCACGCCCCGAACGTCGCGAGCGTGACCGCGCGGCTGCAGCCCAGGCCTGTGACGGAGTTCCGGAGTCTGCCGAGCTTCAAGGCGTACTACGAGCGTCTGGTGCGTAACATTCTCGCGGACGGCCATCGCCTCGTCGTGGCGTCCCAGCCGTTCCTCTACGCCAGCGGCCTCCCGGACGCCGAGCGGGGCCTGCTGTACTATCCCCAGATCTTCTGCGCCGAAGACGGCTACTACCCGGCCATCGACTCGATGGTGAGCGGGATGCGGCAGTACAACGCCACGGCCCGCGCTGTGGCCTCCGCCGCCGGCGTGCCGTTCCTGGACTTCGAGGCAGCGGTGCCCAAGAAGGCGGAGTACTTCTCGGACGATGTGCACTTGACGGCCGCCGGCAACGACATCCTGGCGCGGCGGGCCTTCGAGTGGATCGTGGCCGAAGGCCTCCTCGAGTCCCGCCGGCCCCGGCGGCCCTAGAGGCGTTCTGCGCCGGCGCGACAACGGCAACGTGGCCGCGTCACCCGGGGTTCGTCGCCGCCTCGGAGGGCTCCGGATGCACCGTGACGTCGGCGCCCTCCACCACGCGCTGGATCGCGCGCTCGGTTTCTTCGGTGAGCGCATGGGCCTGCCTGAGCGTCTGGCCCCCGTCCATCGTGACATGCACATCCACGAACAGCTGGGCGCCCGAGTAGCGAGCCCGGATATTGTGGCAGTCGCTGACGCCGGGCACGGATTCCGCCGCTGATCGGATCCGTTCTTCGAGCCCCTCCGGGGCCGCATCGATCAGCGCCTGCACAGTCTTCCATCCGAGCTGGCCGCTGATCCAGATGACGATGACGGCCACACCGAGTGCGGCAATCGCATCGCCGTCGCGCAGGAACGCGAGGCTCGGGACCCGGTCGGCGATGACGACGCACACGAGGCCGACGAGCACGACCGACGAACTCCAGATGTCGGTGCTGAAGTGCAGCGCGTCGGCCTCGAGCGCGTGGCTGTTGTGGCGGCGTGCCACCCGGTACAGCATTCTCGACCGCGAGACATCCACGACGATCGAGGCGGCCATGACGGCGAAGGACCACACGGTCACCTCGACGTCGACCCGGTGTGTGAGCAGCCGGTGCAGGGCTTCGTAGATGATCCACGCGCACGTCAGCAACAGCAGCAGCGTCTCGCCCAGCGCCGAGAGGTTCTCGACTTTGCCGTGGCCGTAGCGATGTCCCGGGTCTGCGGGGCGGCCGGAGATCCTGACCGCGCCGTACGTCATGACGGCCGCCGCCAGGTCGAGCCCCGAGTGGGCGGCCTCCGCGAGGATGCCCAGGCTGCCCGTCGCCACGCCGACGATGACCTTGCCCGCCGTCAGCGCGAGCGCCGCCCCGACCGAGTTCAGGGCCGCCGCTTGTTTCTCCCGTCCTCCGCTATTGGTCTCGATCGCCATTCGGCGCAGTCTAGCCGAGGCGCGGGACGGAAGCATCCACGATCGCGTTATGCTATCCAGTCTCATAGTGTCCTCGAACCAGGGAGGCTGACGTGCTGAAACGGTCCACTATCGGGACGCTGCTGGCCGGGGTCGTGTGTCTGACGGTCCTGGCTCCGGTGCCGGCACCTGCCGCCGAGCGCGGGGGGCAGACCGGCCCGGCGGCGCTCGAGCTGACCGTCATCGGCCCCAGGGACGCGCGGTCGACGACCACCCGCGAGTCCGTCAACGTCATCGGCCGCTCGTCGCGTGGCGCGTCTGTGCAGGTGGCTGGCGTGGAGGCTGCCGTCTTCGCGACCGGCATCTTCGTCCGCGACAGTGTGCCCCTTGTCGTGGGGAAGAACACCATCCGTATCGAGGCGCGGCTCCCGGGCGGCGCGTCGGAGGTTCGTGAGATCGAAGTCGAACGCACGGTTCCTCTTCCGCCGCCGGCACCAGCCACCGACCGTTTGTTCATCGATCAGAAGAGCATCCAGCCGCAAGTGGCGATCGGGGTGATGCCGGGTGAACCGATCGAGGTGTCGTGTGGTGCCACGCCGGGCATGATCGCCGAGGCCCGCCTGCCGAACGGCCGGTGGGTGCGCCTGGGCGAAGAGACGGACGCGGCCGACGGCCGGCCAACCGGCAGGTACTCGGGCTATGCGGCGTTTGCGAAATACGAGGACGTGCCGGCCGGACCCGTGCAGCTGCGGCTGAAGGCAGCGCGCGGCGCGAAGGTCACGGGCAGCCGTACCCTGAAAGCGGCCTCGCCCGGCACCGTCGCCGTGTGGAGCCCGGATCACGTGCGGCTGATGGTGGCCTCGGCGGACGGCGCCGACCTGACGTGGGGGCTGCACGAGGTGCGCCTGGGCGGGCCGAATCTGGCCGAACTGAAGGGCGGCACGCTGCTGCGGGTCACGGGGCAGCGCGGCGACGCCTACCGCGTGCTGCTGGCGTCGGATACCGAAGGGTGGGTTCCCGCCAAGTCGGTGGTGCCGGCGCCCGCCTCGGCGCGGATGCCGTATTTGATCTTCACGTCGCTCAGCGTCTCGGGCGATGCGTCCGGCGACACGGTGGTCATTCCGTACACGTCACCGGTGCCGTACGCCGTCCGGGCGGCCGAGGGGACTGACGGACGTGCTGCGATTGACGTGGACTTCTACGGCGCGCACAACGCGGCCACCTGGATCACACAGCGGGCGAGCGCGTCTCTGGTGCGGGAGGCGATCGTCGAACAGGTCGCCGCCGGACACGTTCGCGTGCGCATCACGCTCAACGACCGCCGCCTGTGGGGCTACAAGGTCGAACAAACGCGCACCGCGCTGCGCCTCACGATCCGCCAGGCGCCGCCTCGGTCCGGGTCGGTGGTGTCCCCGTTGCAGGGTCTGACGATCGCGCTGGAGGCCGGACACGGCGGCGCGTCCAACGTGGGCGCGCGCGGCCCGACGGGATCGCTCGAGAAGGACATCAATCGCGCCACGGTCGAATCGCTCAAGGCCGAACTCGAGCAGGCCGGCGCCCGCGTCATCATCGTCCGGCCGGCCGACGAGAATCCGAATCTCGCCGAACGCGCGCGGCGCGCCACCGAGGCGGATGCGCATTTCTACATCAGCATCCACGCCAACTCCGCGGGCACCGAGAGCGGGTATCTGCGCGTCGGCGGCGTGAGCACCTACTACAAGTACGTCTTCTCCAGGGATCTCTCGGCGGCCATCCACCGGCGCCTGCTTCAGGAGACCGGCCTCGGCGACTTCGGCAACGTGGGGGCGTTCAACTACACCCCGCTCCGGCTCGTCACATGGATGCCGTCCATGCTGGTCGAGCAGGCCTTCATGTCGAACCCGTCGGACGAAAGCCTGCTGCTCGACCCCGCATTCCGGGCGAAGATCGCCCGCGCGGTCAGGCTGGGGATTGAGGACTTCCTGTCCGGGCGCTAGCCAGCCGGCGCGTCACGGCGCGGGGATCATCCACGGGACCAGGTACGCCTGCGCGAGCACGATCAGGCCCATGATCGCGGCCAGTGCCAGGCTGTGCCAGAACACCGCGCGGAGCAGCGTGCCTTCCTGGCCCGGCTGTCCCGTGGCCGCGCCGGCCACCACAATCGTCTGCGCATCGATCATCTTGCCCATCACGCCGCCCGTGCTGTTGGCCGTCGCGATGAGGACGGGGTTCAGGCCCAGCTGCTCGGCGGTGATGCGCTGCAGGCTGCCGAACAGCACGTTGGAGCTGGTGTCCGACCCGGTGAGCGCCACGCCCAGCCAGCCCAGCATCGCGGCGAAGAACGGATACAGCCATCCGGTCTTCGTAAACGCCAGTCCGAGGGTCGCGTCGGTGCCGCCGTAGCGCGTGACGAACCCGAGCGCCATCATCAGGCTGATCGTCAGCAGCGATCGCCGCATCTGCCTCGCCGTGTCCCGGGCGACCGCCAGCACGGTGCGGCGCGGAATGTGGAGCAGCCACGCCGTCAGCAGCCCAGCCAGCACGATGCCGGATCCGGTGGCGGACAGCCAGTTGAACGTGAACACCGCCCCCTCCGCGTGGGCGGACCGGTAGGGCTCGTCAGTGACGCGCGCGGCATCGACCGGCACGGGGACGACCGGATAGTCGCGGAAGACCCGTTTGTGCAGCCACGGGATCTCGACCTGCGGAGCGAGCCAGGCGGCCGCGCGCGACGGGCCGGCGGCTGCCGACGGCCGGCGGCCCTGCGTCAGCAGCGTCTTGACCGGCGTCAACCCCCACAGCGTGACGAACACGCTCAGCAGCATCCATGGCAGCCACGCGCGCAGCACGGTTCGTCCGGTTCGCGCCGGCGTGCCCGCTGGCTCCGGGACGGCGACGTTCGCCGCGTCGGCCGGCTGCCACCAGCGGCATAGCAGCCAGACCGCGGCGAGCGAGACGAGACCGCCGGCGATGTCCACCAGTTCCGGCCCGACGAAGTTGCTCCAGCAGAACTGGACCACGGCGAAGCTGCCGCCGGCGGCGAGCACCGCCGGCCAGGCGTATCGCAGGCCCCGCCATCCCGACATCACCACGACGAGCCACGCGGGAATCAGCAGCGACACGAACGGCAACTGCCGGCCCGCCATCGCGCCGAGCGTGTGGGCGGGCAGCCCCGTGATCGAGGCGAGCGTCAGGATGGGCGTACCGATCGCGCCGAACGCGACCGGCGCGGTATTGGCGATGAGAGACAGGACCGCCGCCTGGTGCGGGGCGAAGCCGAGCCCCATCAGGAGCGCGGCGGAAATCGCCACGGGCGTGCCGAATCCCGAGGCGCCCTCGATGAACGCGCCGAACGAGAACGCGATGAGGAGCGTCTGGACACGGCGATCGGACGAAAGACCCGCGACGCTGTGTTTGACCGTCTCGAACGTGCCGGATCGCACCGAGAGGTTGTAGAGGAAGATGGCGCCGAGGACGATCCAGCCGATGGGGAACAGGCCGTAGGCCGCGCCGTAGGCGACGGTCGCGAGGGCCAGCGGCACCGGCATGCGGAACGCGACGACGGAGACGGCGAAGGCCGCGACGAGCCCGAGCAGGGCGGCGCGATGGGCCGGCCAGCGCAGCAGGGCCAGGGCGGCAAGCAGCAGCACCACGGGTACGGCGGCCGCGGCGGTGCTCAACCAGGCCCGGGCGAGCGGGTCGTAGGCTTGAATCCAGGGCATGCGCGCGGTCTCCTCGTCCGCCCGGGCGGCGGCACGCCGAACGATACCTCAGACCGGGCCCGCCTTGACACGCCCGCGCGTCTGCGGGATGCTGCTCCCGTCCTCGTTTGATCCGACTCAACCTGAATTCGACCCGTTCCTCCGGTACCGGAGTTCCAGCATGCCCATTCACGGACGACAACCCAAGCCGATGCCCCCCGACCAGGCGCTGGCCAGCGCGCGTGCCGCACTGGCAATGGTCGACACCCCGCCCGGGTGCGACGCGGACAGCCTGCGGGCGGCGCTGCCCTCGGTTGTCAGTCACTGGCCCGCGTGGGTCGTCCGCGCCGGCGTCTTCGCGATGCGGGGCGCGTACTGCATCTGGTGCGAGCCTCACCCGGCCCCGCAGGAGACGTTTCCGTCGCAGTTGATCTTGAACGTCCCGGCCGGCCGCTACGTGGTTGATGTGCTCGACGTCTCGCGCCGCGCGTGGGCGTTCCGCGAATCGGTGACGGGGGCGCCGCTCGTCACCGGCCTGCCGTACACCGCCGGCACCGTCCTGGTGTGGATCCGCCTGGTCGAGCAGCCGGCCGTGCCTGTGCCGCCGCCCGCGATCGCCATCGCGCCGCCGGCCAGCTAGCCGCCCGCCCCGGAGGGGCTCATCGCAATGGACACCAGCATCTGGACCGACATTGTCGTGCCCGGGATCCCGATCTTCGACAAGATCCTGCGGCCGGTTCTCGTCTACATCTTCCTGGTCGTCGGCCTCCGGCTCGCGGGCAAACGCGAGCTGGCGCAGCTCAATCCGTTCGACCTCGTCGTCCTGCTGACGATTTCCAACACCGTGCAGAACGCCATCATCGGCAACGACAACAGCGTCGTCGGCGGGGTGATCGGCGCGTCGACGCTGCTCGTGGTGAACTACCTGGTGGTCCGGTGGACGTTCAAGCACCCGAAGGTCGAGCGGCTGGTCGAAGGCACGCCGACGGTGCTGATCCAGGACGGCGTGGTCGATGAGGCGGCGATGGAGCGGGAGCTGGTGTCGGCGGAGGAGCTGGCGTCGACCGCCCGCAGGCAGAACTACCTGTCGCTCGACGATGTCGACCGGGCCGTGCTCGAGCCCGGCGGATCGATTACGTTCGCGCCGAGAGTGGCGACGACCCGCGTACGGCGCCACGAGGAGATCGTCAGCAAGCTCGACGCGCTCCACCGGATCGTCGACGAACTCCGCCGCGACATGTCGGCGAAGGCCTAGCCGCGCCGGGTCCCGGGGATGCCTATCGCGCCGTCTGCAGGTCGATCACGCGGCTGATCGCGCGGCGGCACACCGGGCAGAAGCCGACTTTGTCCCTCGAGAACATGATGCAGTCGGTCGCCGGCCGGTACAGGCCGGTCGCCTCGTAGCCGGCCCCCTCGAAGGCGCCGACCTTCCCGGAGAACGTCATCGAGGACAGGACCTTCGTCTCCCACGCCTCCAGCGCCGCGAACAGCTTGTCCATCTCCGCTTCGGGCGCGCCGCTGGCGCGGAGGCGGCGGCGTTCGGCCTGGTATTCCGCCGAGTGCTTCTCGTAGGCCGCCTTGTCCCAGGGCGTCGGCAGCGGCGTGCCCGCCGGCACCAGGTCGCGCCATTTCAGGGACGCCGGATCGTGAAGGGCCGTCAGGTTGGGCTCCCAGGGTTCCACCTTCTCGGCCGACCCCGTGTCGTACGCGACATCCGACGTGTAGTACTCGTCACCGAGGCCGGCAAAGTGGTGGCCGAACTCGTGCACGAAGATGTACTCGGCGGATCCCGAATCGACGGCCACGGTCGCGTGGTCGTTGAAGATGCCGCCGCCGCCGTAGTAGCGGTTGTTGATCAGGATCTCGACGGCGTCGTAGGGCGCGGCGGACGCGATGTCGCGCCAGTTCCGGTTGTCGAGCGTGAGGGCGTACCGCTCGCTGTCGAAGATGTTGTACGATGTTCCCAGCGCGGTGCGGCGCGGGGTGTTCGTGCGGGGATTGTTGATGCCGCTCTCGGCGGCCGGCACCGCCATCGCCCGCACGTTGAAGTCGCTGCGCCGGCTCTTGTACGGCTCCACCGTGAACATCGTGTCGGCCAGCCGCTTCGCGTCGGCCAGGAACTTCGGCATCTCCGCTTCGGTGTAGCCGTCGCCCAGGAGGAGCAGGTCGACCTTCGTGGCCGCCGGCCCGCTTTCCCACAACGTCACCACCTTCGCCCGCGGCGCTACGCGGGCCGGGTTGACGGCCCGGGACGCCGGGTCCACCACCGTGGACCAGAACTCGTGGAACGCGTTCTGCCTGTCGCGCTTCTTGAGGACGACCTGCACGGGGTGCTTCGGCCACGGGAAGCGGAGCGACTCGTGGAACGTGCCGTACGTGTCTTTCGCTTCAGCCGTCGTCTCCCACTCGCCATAGACGGACGCGAAACCGCGCGAGTAGACCACCTGGTTGGTGTCGCGGTCGATCACCTCGAAGAGGTACTTGCCGAGATTCGTGTCGTCGACGAGCCGCACACGGTTGCCGGGCCACGGGCCGTCGTTCACCACCCGGTCGAGCGCGACGATCTCGGTCCCGCGCCCGCCGCTGTGGTAGTAGTCCACGCGCATCGTGTCGGCGGTGAACGAGAGGTCGAACGGGGTCGCGGAGTGCAGCCCGACGGGCGGCGCAACGGCGGCGAGGAGCAGAACGGCCAGGACAGCAGTGGCAGTGCGCATCGGTGTCTCCTGAAAGCGGGCGGGGCAGCCGAATCAGTATAGCGCCGGCGGCGGGCAGGTTATGATGCCGAAGCGAGGACTCATGCTCGGACGAAAGACCAGCGGCTCGGTGGTGTGCGTGTCGTGCGGCAACCTGGTCGGCGTCAACGACGCCGTCTGCTATAACTGCGGCCGGCGGAACCCGGGCCTGTGGGGGTTCGCGCCGCTCCTGCGCCGGCTCGGCCGGGACCTCGGGTTCGTGCCGCTGGTCATCTGGGGCTGCAGCGCGCTCTACGTCGCCATGCTGCTCGTGTCGGGGCCCGGCATCCGCATGAACGGGCTGTTCTCGTTCCTGTCGCCGAGCGGCCTCGTCCTGTTCCTGTTCGGGGCGAGCGGCGGCGAGATGGTGTTCCGTTACGACCGCTGGTGGACCGTCCTCAGCGCCGGCTGGCTCCACAGCGGCATCCTGCACATCCTGTTCAACATGATGTGGGTGCGCCAGCTCGGCCCGGCGTGCGCCGAGATGTACGGCGCCGGACGGATGGTCATCATCTACACGGTGGCGGGCATCGCGGGGTTTGCGGCGAGCTCGTTCGCGTGGCTCGTGTTGCCCCACATCCCGATCCTGAGCGGCGCCGGGTTCACCGTGGGCGCATCCGCCGCCATCTTCGGCCTGCTCGGCGCGCTGCTGTACTACGGCAGGCGGACCGGCAGCAGCCTGGTCCACGGCGAGGTGCTGCGGTACGTCCTGATGCTGGGCGTGTTCGGCTTCATCATGCCGGGCGTCGACAACTGGGCGCACGCCGGCGGCTTCGCCGGCGGCTACCTGATGGGACGGCTCCTCGACCCGCTCAAGCCCGAGCGGCTGGATCACATGTTGATCGCGGTGGGAT
>Ga0334722_10001784_pt1 | contig 25828 bp, 46 predicted proteins | sample C3_bottom_MG_FD_207210 | JGI IMG/M metagenome (GOLD analysis project Ga0334722, IMG submission 207210) | Sediment microbial communities from Yellowstone Lake, YNP, Wyoming, USA - C3_bottom | ecosystem: Environmental > Aquatic > Freshwater > Lake > Sediment | place: USA: Wyoming | collected... | reverse complement strand
TTGAATTTGGTTTCTAATTCTTTTGCAAGCTTTGCAAACTCAACTTTGACATCGGGGATTTTGACGCGCTTGAACAGCACTCCTTCTTCTACGGGTACGGGCACAAAGCGATCGCCCGCTTTAAACCCTTCTTCTTGTCGAATGCTGTCGGGCACGACGAGTTGTCCTTTGGCGCTCATCTTCACGAGTTCTTGTTCTGTCACATGAATCACCTGTTCAACAGTTGAATAGTTGAACTATTTAAGATTTGCTATTTGCAGTGAAGGCGTCAGAAGTGCATGTTCCGAAGAAAGACGAGAAGTCAGAGGTTCACTCAAGCGGTACTTCGCTCCAAAGCTTAAATTCGGCGCTCGGAGCATAGCTTCCGAACATAAAAAGCGGTGAGTATGTTTTGCCGAAGTAGCCGTGTTCGATGTTTCTCCAGCGTTGGGGTGTTGGTGCTCCGAAGTAGCCGCTGCCAATTGGTGCGTTGAAGCGTTCCCAGGTTTTGGTTCTGATTCTTCCGACGCCGAATTTTTCTTCTTCGTGGCCTTCGGAGACAAGGAATCCTTTGTAGCCTTTTTCTTTGAAGATTTTTGCGGTTTCGATGACGGGAAAGATTCCTTCTCCGGGCGGGAGGTGTCCGTGTGCTGCGCTTTGGGAATCGACGAGTTGGATGCCGCCGACAAGCCCGGGTTTGCTTGCAATCTTTTCAACTTGGTCGGTGAACCAGGTGTTGAATCGTTTGATGCGGGCGTCTTCGTTTTCGCCGGGGTTGGGTTTGAAATACGAGAGCCACATGCCCATGTGGCTGGTGTCAAAGAGTCCTTTGACGTGGTTTTCCGCGTGTTTTTCTGCTTCTTTTGGGGTGAGTTTTTCGTTGTAGAATCGGTTTTGGACGGGTTTTTGTCCTTTTGGGAGTTGTCTGCCGTCTGATGTGATGTCGTTGCCTGCAAAGTCTTTGAGGGTTTTGCTGGTGAGCATTTTGACCATTTGTTGGCGTGATTTTTCGATGAGTTCGATGAATTCGTCCGGGTGGCTGCCAAAGTAGTCGGGCCATCCGATTTCGGGTCCGACGTAGAGGTCTTTTCTGGGTTTGCCTTCGGCGATCATTTGTTCGGTTTGTTGCATGGCGGTGATGCCGGCTTCCGCGTAGCTGATAGCGCTTTTTTTGATGCCGTAGTCTTGGATGGTTTTGTAGTTGGTTTTTCTTTCTTCTAAGTCTTTGATTTGTTGTTCTGATCCTTCGACGCTGCGCATGTAGTCTTTGTAGAGTTCTTCGTATTTTCTGGCTTCTTTTTCGTATTTTTGTTTTTCTTCAGGGTCGGTTTCTTGGTTTGCAAGGTTTTTTTGTTCAATCATTTTGTTGTATGGTTGTTCTGCAAGGTCTTGGTATCGTGTTGATTGTCCGCGCAAAGAATTAATCTGTGCGTTGAGTTGGACGTCGACGAGGATTTGTTCGGGGCTGGTGGCGAGGATTTCTCCGTTTTCTTCTGCTTTTTTGCGGTCTTCTTCGGTCAGTGTCTTCACGCGTTCTTGGTTCTTTTTTGCCCATTTTTGGAAGTCGTCCCAGATAAAGTCGTTGAGTTTGACGCGTTCTTCGGGTGACGTGGGTGCGATGGGTTTGAATGTTTCTTTGTCGAATGCGAGGTGTTGTTTTTCTTCTTTGGAGAGTCGTGCGGTTCGTCCGCTGCGGTCGTCGACGAGCCAGACGAATTTTTCGCTTTCGGTGTCTCGTTCGAAGATGGGTTTTCCTTTGTCATCTTTGGCAAACTTTTGTTCGTTGATCGTGCGGGGGAATTCCCAGCTAACAAGGTCGATTCCTCCGCCGCGCATGACGTCTGCGGTGAATTTGATTGCGTCTTTGACTTCGTCAAGGCCGCGTTTGCGGGCGTCTTCTGAGAATGCGTTTTGTTGGTAGTCAAAGCCGCTTAAGTTTTTGAGGGATGTGGGAAGTTCTACTCCTTTCATGTCGACTTGGTTTGCGCGGATTGTTTCGCGTAGGGCTTCGCGAACGTCCTTGCCGTAGCTTTTGAACCGTCCGCCGATGGCGGCTTCGTGTGAGACGGTCATGACGAGTTGGAGTGTTCCTGCGCCGCCGCGGATGGCGGCTTGGGTGGTTTGCAGGATGTTTCTGCCTTGTTGGTCTTGTTCGGGGACGGTTTCTCCGAGTTGTCTGATGGGGTAGATGGGTTCTTCGAGTCCTTTTTGGTCGGGTGTTTGGGTGGTGCTCGTGTGATATTCGCGATCAATTGGCGTGTAATAGGCAGTTCTCCATTCGACCATAGTATACATTTATGGCTACTGGATTATTTAAATGTTTGGGGCTTTTAAGTCACTTACTCAATGTATGAGTTCGTTCAATGACTTAAATGCGAAAGATGCAACATTTTTTATTGAGTTCTTGCGTCTTTCGTTATTTTTGGTCGCGGGAAGGAAATAGTACGGAAGAGTACGAAACCTTTCCACTTTTTTCTCAGTAACGCATTTTAAGGGAAAAAATAAAAAGAAAATCGCGCCGGGGATGGGCGATGCTGGTTCGCCCGCCAAGCTGATACCTTGGTATCCGAAAGGATCACGGGGTTCAAATAGTTTTCGGTCTTGGCCGCAGACTTGAACATCCCCGCCCCGGCGCACTTTTTACTCAAACAGAATCACGGCTTATACGCGCGATCATTTCCGCCGCTCTTGTAAGCGCCGCTTTCGGCGAGTTCTTCAGAGGTGGTTTTGAGGTGTTTTTTGCCTTGTTTGTATGCTTTGCTGGCATGTTCGCGTTCTTCGTCTCTGCGTTTGCGTTCTTCTTCGCTTTTTTTGTATGCGCTGAACTCGTCTCGTTGGGTGTAGTCAATTTTGTCGTAACTGCTTTTCGTCGCGCTGTACCCGCTTTTGGTTGCTTCTTTGTAGACGTCTTCGAGTTTGCGTTTTTGTTCTTCTTGGGGCCGTGGTTTTGGCGCTTCTTTTTGGACGATGTTTTCAAGTTCTGTTTCTTTGGTTTCTTTTTTGGTATCCTTTTTGGCGTTTCGTTTTTCAGCGTCTTTTTCAAGGGTTTCTTCAAGGATGAGGTTTTCTTTTTCAGAGTTTTCAAGGAGTTTTTCTGCCAAGGAGAGTTGGTCTTGGTGTTCTTCGATGACTTTACGTAGGACGATGATGAGTTTGCGTAGTTCTTTAACGCGTAGTTCCGGCGCGAGCTTTTTGACTTCGCTAAAGTCGATTGCCATATGGAGAATAAGGGAAAATGGGCTATATAAATGCTATCGTTACCAGGACAAAAGGCCGTGTGCTTTTTTGAAGACGTTGTAGTGGGCCCAGGCGAGTGCTTTGGCGGTTCCGGATGCGGTTTTTTGGTCGTCTTTTTTCTTTTCTTTGTCGTCTGTTTTTTTGCCGCTGCCTTTGAGGAATGAAGGGAGGGATGTTCCGGGGATGAGTGAGCCGAATGCTTCTGCGAATCCTTTTCCGACTGCGGTGAATGGTTCAAGGATGCTTGCTCCTTTTTTCTCTTCTTTTTTGGGTTCTTCTTTTTTGAGTCCTTTTGCTTCTTCAAGGTAGGTTTCGATGTCTTTGCCGAGTTGTTCCATGGCGGATTTGAGGTTGGCATCGATGCTTTCAAGGAGTTTGAGGTCTTCGTGGTCACGCATGGCGATGTAGTTTTTGATTTGTTCATCGTTCCAGGCGTAGCTTCTCCAGGTGATGCGGGTGGTTCCAACGTGGATGGGGCCGCGGTGGTATCCTTGATCGCCAGGGTATTGCATTTGGGGCTTTGTATGGTATTCGAACGTGAGGAGAATGCATGCGTAGTGTTCTTTGACTTTTGCAGGGCGCGTGCGTGCGAGGATTTCGATTTCTACGAGGTTGCTTTCAAAGGAGGATATTAGTCGTGCGTTGCCAAGGAGGTCTTCTTGTCCGGTTAAGCGTTCGACGTGTTTAAGATAAGGTCTAATCCAGGTTTTGTAGAGTTTGATGACGTTGTAGTGTTGGTATAAGTAGTCAAGGGTGAATTTGCGGCGGTTTTTCATTTCGGCAAATGTTGCTTCTTTCCAGGCGAGGTATTGGGTGAGTTTGCGTTTGAGGACGTTTTTGACTTGTTCGTTGAAGTCTTCGCCGAGTTGTTCTTTGACAACGCGATCGACGTCTTTGCCGCTAAGCGGGCTCACGTTGAAGAAGAGGTCGGGAAGTGCGGTGAATTGGAGTTGGGTTGCCATGTTAAAGAGGTTGCTTCCGGTTCGTTGTCCGCCGACGACTCCGTCGACGAGGTCGACCCAAAGTCCTTTGAGGGAGAGTTCGTCGGCTGTTCGTGGCCCGGTTGGTTTTCCGTTTTCGCCAAGCAGGGGTTTGCCTTCTTTGTCGATACCAAATGCGCCGCGGTAGATTTCGAGTCGTTCGTCGATCCAGCGCATTTCGCGTACGAGTTGGAAGAGGTCTTTGATCATTTTGCCGATGGTGGCAAGGTAGCTGCCGATTTTGTCTTGTGCAAGGCCAAGGCGTTGTCCTGATGCGCCATAGAAGCTGCTTTGTTCTGCGGCGGAAAAGCAGTCGTTGATTTTGTCGATGACAGGAAAGCCTAAGTCTCCTAGGAAGTTGAGGCACCAGTAGTAGTAGGTTTCAATGCTTTGGTGCCAGCTTTCGAGGCTCATTTGGTAGCACGAGATGGGGTCGGGGTATTCGGTGTAGAGGAGTTGGTCTTTGGCGACTTCGAGTTCGTGGTGTTCGGCGATTTTTTCGAGTGCTTTGTCAAAGTCTGCTGCTTTGTCTTTGAGCTCGTCGCGTTTTTTCTTGATGAAGTCGAGTTTTTCTTGGGGTGTTTTGCCTTCTATTTTGATTTTTTCATCCCCGAGTTGGACGCTATCGGCTCCTTTTCTGGTGAATCCGAATGCAACAAGGCGTTCGCTGTCTTTGGTCATGGTCCTCTTTTTAAAGCAGTTATTCTCTGCTACTTATTTAATTCTTTCTAAGATGCACATGAACCCGACTTTGTGGTTGAGTTTGGCGTTGCATGCGTTTGCGAGTTCTTTGAAGAGTTCTGTTTTGTCTTTGGTGATCGCGCTGGGTAAAAACTTGATTTTGATCATTTTTTTGCGCCGAAGGAGTGTTTTTGCTTGTTTCACGACATTTTCCGTAATTCCATCTTTTCCAATAATTAAGTGTGTTTCGGTGAGTTGGGTCATAGGGTGCACGTTCCGGAAGGGAGTGTTCGTAGGACGTCGTCGATGTCTGCGCCGAGTTTTTTCGCGATTTTTTTGGCGCAATCTGATGGTTTGTCTTTGCCTTGTTTGATGGCAATGGCGTTTTCGCAGTGTTTTTTGACTGCGGCGAGTGGTCCGCACATGATTTTTCCGTCGGTGAGTTTTCCAACGGCTGCATCGAGTGCTCCGGGGTAGAATGTTTTTTTGCCAATGATCATGAATGCTCCTTTTGGTAAATACTCGCCGCTTTGGGCTTTTTTGCTGACTTGTTCGGGTTTGACTAGGAATGTTTCTGCTGCGGTGAATCCGAGTTTCCATGCGCGGGAGAATGTTGCGGTTGCGCTTGCGGTTTCCTGCAAGGTTGCCTCGCCGGGTTTCTTTCCTTGAGTCTTAATGACGAAGAATGGGCTGCCGGGAGCTTCCGTGTGAAAGACGAGGTCGTCCGTGTCCGTGTGTTTTTTGATGATGACTTCGTTGGTGGTGGAGTCTCTTCCGCCGATGCATAGGAATCCTTCGGAGGAGAGGAACCATCTGAATTTTTCGTACCAGTCAAGGGTGCGTTTTGTTTTTTTAGTTTCTATTTTTTGTTCTGCTGCGAGTTGTTTGTGTTCGAGCGTTTGAAGTTCTTTGGTGAATTTGTCGATGATTTTGTGCGCACCTTCGGTTTTTCTGCGAAGTTTCTTGGATTTTTCAAAGTATTCGTTTGCGTTTTGTTCAAGTGTTTTGCGCAAGTTGAGCGTGATTTGCATACGGGATTACAGAAGTTGAGGGTTTAAAAGGTTATCCCCGAAGAATTATTCAGTCCACCAGGCTTTGATGTCTTTCATGGCAAACGTGCGTTCTGCGTTTTTGTCAGCGTCGTGCGCGATGAGGAGGTATTGTTCTTCTTTGTGGTATTCGTTTGATCCAAACGTGAGTTGTTTTGGAATGATTGTTCTGATGGATGTTTCTCCACGGTAGTTGGTGTAGAGTATTTTGACGGGTTTATTCATGGGCATTCGGCCTTTTTTTTTAAGAGTCATTTGAGGAATTCAACGTCGGGGAAGTGTTTGAATTCTTTATCTCCGGTGACAAAGGGTAGGTGGTGTTCTTGTGCGTACGTGTACCCGATGGCGTCGAAAAAAGAGATGTTGTTCTTGCGGTGTTTGTATCTGAACTTGACGGCATTAAGGAGTGTTGTTTTGTTGACTGCGGAGCAATAGTTTTTGAGTTTTTCCGTCCAGTGTTCTGCGTCAGCTTCGCTGTAGTCGCGATGTAACACCCAAGAGAATTCGGCAAGTGTTGGGTCGGGAATGACAAATTCACCAGTAAGATAGTTCATATAGTGGGGGTTTCCTTTGACGATTTCAATGAGTGCGTATGTGTCAAGGCACTTTAAAGTCCCCATTTGCTCTCCATTTCTTTGCGGGCTTCTTTGAGCATGTGGCTGGTGTCTTTCTTTGTGGGGAGTGCACCGAACATTTCTTGGAGGACGGTTTGGTTTTTATTGCGGATGTCAATGACGATCTGTTCGTGTTCTTTGAGTTTAAGTTCTTTGACTGTTTTTGCGGGGATGATGACACCAAGGGAGTTTCCCCATTTTTTGGTTTGGAGTTTGAGCATGAATCAAGAGAAGAAGAGCTAATATATAAATATAATGGTATAACTTATAGGTATAACATCTTCCGGAGGGTACATATTTACTGAAGGTTCTTGGAAGGAATTTATCGTTGTTGGTGTGCGGTTTTCCAGAGTTCTTGATAATAGTGATTTGCTTTGAGTAGTTCGGTGTGTGTTCCTTGTCCGACGACTTTTCCTTGGTTCATGACGATGACGCGATCAAAGAGGTAGACTGAGCTGATGCGGTGGATGATGGCGATGACGGTTGTTTTTTTGGGGAGTTTGGCGAGCTGTTCGTAGATGCGTTTTTCGGTGATGACGTCTAGGTGGCTGGTTGCTTCGTCAAGGAGGAGTACTTCGGGTTGGGTGAGGATTGCGCGTGCAAGGCAGATGCGTTGTTTTTCTCCGCCGCTGACGCGAATTCCATCAGGGCCTACGATGGTATCGATTCCGTTTGGGAGGTGTTTGAGGAAGTGGCTTAGTTGCATGTTTTGGAGCAAGGTCAGTGCTTTTTTTCGGGGGAGCGGCGAATTCACGATTGCGAGGTTTTCATAGATGGTGGTGTTGATGAGTTCGTTTTCTTGGGGTACGATGCGGATGTGGCCAAAGAGTTCTTTTGACGCGATTTGGTTGACAGGTGTGTTTCCTATGGTGATGGTGCCTTGTTGGGGTTCGTAGAGGCGCAGCAAAAGTTTGGAGACGGTTGATTTTCCCGATCCTGTGGCGCCGACGATGGCGACGCGTTCTCCTTGGTTGATGCGGAAAGTGACGTGTTTGAGCGCAGGTGTTTTTTTGCTAGGGTAGGTGAATGTGACGTGTTCGAAATTGATCGTTTTCCATTTTGAAGGGATTGCCAGGGGGCGTGTTGGTTCGTTGATGGTTGGGGTGAGCGTGTATATTTCATTGAGTCGGTATACTGAGGTTCGGATGGGTAATAGTTCGTTGTAGTCATTCCACGTGCGCCAGAGGTTGCCGTTGATTTGGTTGTAGTATTGGAGGGCGGAAAGGCCGATTCCGAGGCTGATTTTGCCGTTGATGATTCCGTATGCGCTTGTTCCAAGGATGATGACGCTGCCAAGGTTCGTGATGGCTGCGGAAAGCGCAACTTTGATGCGTTCATGGCGTCTGCGATCGGCTTCAAGATGGAGGATGTGCATGAATGTGTTGTCTATTTTTTTGACGAGGGTGTCTTTGAGGTTGAGGAATTTGATGATTTGGATGTGGCGTAAAAAGTCGTAGAGTTTTCCTTGGGTTTTCTCGCTTTCTTCTTGCAGGTGGTGTTCGTGGCCGAGCATGGTTTTGGTTGAGATGGTTCCATAGGTCCAAAAGAGGGCAAGCGTGAGTACAGTGAGGATTCCCGCAGGGAAGTAGAGTTTGAGCATGACGATGCTGGCAAAGAGCATGGTGAAGAGGCGTGAAAAGCTCGTGCTGTAGAAGATGCGAACGACGTCTTTGAATGATTTGCTTCCGTCGTTTGCGCGGTTCAGGAGTTGGCCAAGGCTGGTGGTTTCAAAGAATGCGAAGTCTTGTTTGAAGAGGTGGTTAATTGTTGCGATGCGGGTGTCATGAACGATATGTGCAGCAAGTATTTTTGTGCGGTATGAAACATAGTTTTCAAGAATGTTTTGGGTGATGTAGCTTGCAGCGATTGCAAGAAGCAAGGAGGGTACGGTTGCGTATGCGCCTTTGGTGAGCGTATCCACGATTCGTCCATACATGTATGCGGGTGTGAGTGTGACGAGTGCACTGATGACGATGATTCCGGTGTATGCGACGAGTTGTGTGCGGTATCGTGCTCCGTAGTGCCACAGGTCGCGCAGCAGGTGGTGCAAGGGGTAGCGGTGCTGGATGTCGCGTAGTTTGTCAACCTCTTTCATCTTGTTAAGAGGTGTTCAGCGCTTTTTAAGAGCTTCGGCGCAGGTGATCTGTTTATTGCCAGGTCACGATTCTCTCTACTATCCTGTGGAGAGCAGAAACTCTTTTAATTGCAGTGTTTTTCTTGTGTGTTATGCAAAAGAGGTTTGGGTTGAAAGATATAGTGGTTCCTGCGATTATCTTGCCGTACGGGTATTTGGGTATTCGTGTGTTCGAGCGGGGTTTTGATTTGATCGGGATAGTGATTGCGATTTTGTTGTTTTTGGTGGTGCTTCCGTCCGTGATCGTGCTGTGGAGTGGGCGATGAAATCGCTTGTTTTGTTCATCTTGTGCGCAACCGGTGTGTTGGCTGCTGCGTGTATTGAGCCGATCGATAGCCAAACGTTCTCTTCAGATGTCGTGTTTTGCAGTAGTACGTTTGATGTTCCAAGTGGGCTCACGATTACCGGGCGTGATTTCACGGTTGATTGTGGGACTGCCGTGCTGCGCGGAAATGCGGGAAAGAGCGAGATTGGGTTGCGCGTTGAGAATGCCGATAATGTTACGATCAAAAATTGTAATATTTTGACGTTTGATCAGGGGATGTATGTGAAGAATGTGACTTCCTCGCTGATCGTACACAATGCGTTCCTCAAGAACCGTATCGGGCTGCGTTTGCTGTATTCGTATGAGAATCTGATTCGGGATAATAGTGATAAGAGTAATGAGCTTGCCGTTTCTGCGATTGGGAGCAAGTATAATATCGTGATGCTTGAGAATCGTAATGTCGAGCGGGATTTTTGTGAGGTGAACGCGTGCAATAAGTTCAAGGATATGAACGTGTGCGAGTCGGGTGATTTTTATTGTAGTAAGCGGTGCACGCCAGATTTGGATGCGGATTGTAACGCACAAGGGATTTCGCCTGTTTCTGTGAACGAGGGTTCTTTGCCGATTGAAACAAGAGTTCAAGAATCTCTCCCCGTCGTGCAAAATGCCCCGGTTGCACCTGTTGCGAATGAAACGGTGATGGCTGCGTCAGTGAAGCGGTCACTGGGTTTGGGAACGCAAGTTTTAATTTATGTGCTGTTGTACGTGTTTGCATTTGGTGGCTTTCAGGTACTGAAGAGGAAATAAAAAAGAGATGAAACTGGTGTGGGCGTTGCTCCTGCTTGCGCCGATTGCTTTGGGCTGTGTTGTTCCGCGTGACGGCATGGTGTTTTCAAGCGCGGCGCAGTTGTGTGCGGATGTGTTCTATTTAGATCACGGAATAGTGTTAACGGGCAGTGATTTTGTTCTTGATTGTAATGGTGCCGTACTTAAGGGGTGGAATGGGGGCAAGGCTGTTTCGATCGAGCGCGCTTCGAATGTGACCGTGCGCGGCTGTCGGCTTGTTGGGTATGATGCGGGTTTTGAAGTGCGTAATAGCACGCGGATATTTTTGGAGGATAATCATTTGGTGAAGAATGTGATTGGTGCGCGTTTTGTTGGAGTGTCTGATAGTGCGACGTTTAATCATGATGTGAGCTTGTCTGCGCCTTTTGAGTTGTTAGAGAGCGATCATAATGCGCTTTCGCTTTCGAACAAGGTGGTCGAGGGTGGTTTTTGCGCAAAGAATTTTTGTAATCAGAATAGGAATGCATTATCGCTTGTTCTTGCACCGCACGTTTCGCTTCCCATGATGCATTCGTGGTTGTTCCAGGCGATCACAGGTAAGAATTCGCTTTTTTTCCGTGCGTGGGTGCGTTCGGGTTTATCCTGAGCAGGGCGTGAAGCGGTCGATTTCGATGGCGCTTTGGGCGCACGTCGCGACTTTTCTGCCATCGAGGATTTTTGGGGTGAGTTTGACTTGGAGTGGCTCTCCGATTTCTTTTTTGAGGGGAACAACTGCGCGTGCCGCGTTTGATTTAAGAAGTGGTGCGAGGAGGACGTCTTCTTTGACGTCAAGGCCTGTTTTTCCTGCGATGCGTGCGTGGATGTTGAGGATGTCAACGTCTGGTCCGTTGTCGAGCCAAACTTCAACTCCTTGGGCGGAGACGCACGATTGGGGTTGGCCTGCGATGTTGATGACTGAGATTTTTGCAGAGTCGCAGGCGCTGCGAACTTCGGCGGTTCCTTGGACGAATTCTGCTCTTTCGGAGATGTATTGTTCGCCCCATTGCATGACGATGGCTCCAAGGCCAATGGAGAATGCGACGAGAAGGAAGGTGGCAACAAGCGGGGTTATTCCTTTGCGTGTATCAAAGAGCGCCATGGGTCACCTTTTTTTAAGTATATAAGTAACCGATAGCATTTATATAGTTTTTGGTGTGGGCTTGGGTGAATGGGTGGTGAACTGATATCTGGTGAAGGGGAAAAGTTGTCTTGGGCAGAGGACTTGGCGCTGGTTGTCGTGCGGACCGTGGAAGGCGCGCGCAGGCGTGGGTGTTTTGTGCGCGAGCGGTTGCTCTACGATCATTTGGAGGGCGAGGCTGTGCGCGCGGCAGAGTTTTCAGGTGATGCGCCGGGGCGTGATCTTGCCCATCTTGCGCTTGAAAAGTCTCGGTCTGCAGAGGATCCGCTTGTTGCGTGGCAGGCGCTCAAGAGTTTTTTTAAATGGAAGGAGCAATCGCTGTGCGTGTTTGCCGCATCGGGGTTTCGATCGTTTGATCTTGAGCAGATGTATGGTGCGTATCAGGCTGCTGCGGAGCTGAGTGCGAACACGCGTCCGTACGAGCTTGCGCGGGCAGAGTTTTTGCTTCAGTTTAGGTTTCGTTTTGGAACGGAGGATATTGAGCGTTTGCGGTATGCAAATCCTGCTGCGCGTTTGTTGTTTGATGAAAAGAACCGGCCGTTTTTGGATGAGGACCGCATGCCATACGGGCTAAACTTTTTGTTGGGGCTTGAGCATAACGTGATCGAGGGCATTCAGCGTCAATCGAAGTACGTGGTTAAGTGAAGTTTTTTAAACGGCTCGTGGTTTCTTGATTGTATGGCGGAGGATGCAGAGCAGCAGTGTGTGTTTTGTCATATTGCGAATGGGCGTATTCCTGCAAAGAAGGTGTTTGAGGATGATAAGGTAACGGCAGTTCTTGATATTAATCCTGCTGCGCAAGGGCATATTTTGTTGATTCCAAAAGAGCATGTTGCGGTGATGCCGCAGGCCGATGATGGGTTGGTTGCGCATTTAGGGATGGTTGCAAAGCAGTTGAGTTCTTCGCTTTTGCGCGCGTTTAAGTGTGAGGGTGTTTCGGTGTTTGTGGCAAATGGTGCTGCTGCAGGTCAAAGGGCTCCGCATGTGATGGTGCACGTGATTCCGCGCAGTCAAAATGATGGGGTTGGCTTGGTGCTTTCTGAGCGTAAGATTGATGAGAAGACGTTGATTGCGGTGTTTAACAAGCTTGGTCCTGCGATTGGGAAGGTGCTTGGGAAGGAGCCGCCAAAGCTTGAGAAGGTGATGATTTCTGAAAAGCCTTTGGAAAAGCAGGGCGCGGATAATGAACCGGATCAAAAGCAGTCGGGCCAAACGCAATCAAAGCAAAAGGGTGAGCAAAAAGCGGTGCTAAAGGCAAAGCCAAAATCGTCTCTTGATGATATTTCTGAGTTTTTGACGGGTGGGAAGTGATGGTTGGGTGCGTGTTTTGTGATATTATCAAGAAGAAGGCAAACGTGCTTTATGAGGATGAAAAAGTGTTTGTCATGCTTGCTCCTGATCCTGCAACTGCAGGGCATGTGCTCGTTCTTCCCAAGGAGCACGCGGCGATTTTAGAGCAAGTGCCTGACTTGGTTGTTGCCGAGTTGTTCAAGGTGGCAAACAAGGTGGGTGTTGCGATTTTCGAGGCGTTTGGAGCGCAAGGGACGAATGTGCTTGTGCAAAATGGTCCTGCTGCAGGGCAAAAGCAAAATCACGTGTTGCTCCACGTGCTTGCGCGTTTTGAGAATGATGGATTGCAACTCACCTGGACTCCTAAGCAAGCGTCTGATGACGAGCTTGCACAAGCAGAATTGTTGATTAAGGGCGAAACCAAAAGCGTGGGTATTTTTGAGAAAGAAAAGCCAAAACCAATCGAAGAGGAAAAGCCAAAAGAGCTCAAGAAGGAAGATTATCGGTTGAGAAGGCGCGTGCCATAACTAAATCTCAAATATTTTCGTTTGTAATGTTTTCAAGATGATCGCAACGATGGAGAACATGGTGAGCAGGCCGATCATGACGATGAAGTCGGGTTCAAGGACCATGGGTGTATTATTTTCGGGGAGCTTATAAATTTAACCGTGCTATTCCTGGTTGTGGACGACACAGGTTTAAATCATTAAACGGTGTGCGGATTCTTATGAGGGAGGTTGAACTGAAATTCTTGGGGGTGAACGTTCCTGATTTGACTGCGCGTATCGGTGAGCTTGGCGCACACAAGAAGTTTGAGGGGGAGGTTGAGGCGTGGTTTTTCGATTTTGATGATGGGCGTTTGAAAAAGGAGAAGAAGACGTTGCGATTGCGCAGGCTCGGTGATATTGGCCAGCTTACGTTAAAAGAGGAGATAAGTCGCAGTGATGAGAAGGAGATGGAAGAGGACGAAGTGATCGTTCCTGATTATGGTGGTTTGCGCCAGGTGCTCGTGCGGATGGGATTGAAGGAATATAAGAGCACGATAAAGTATCGCGTGTCGTACGCGCTCAAAATGCCTGATGAGGTTCATTTTGATTTTGATACGTATGAGGGGATTCCGACGTTTTTAGAGATTGAGGCGCAAAAGAAAGGTATTGTTCGATCGTATGCAAGCAAGCTGGGTTTGCCTGCTGATTCGGGAAAGACGTGGTCTGTGAAAGAATTGTTCGAGCACTATAACGTTCCGTTTAAGAAGAATGGTTCTTGAGTGCGGGCAAATAGTGAAAAGATGCCTTCTCGTTCTTGTGTGAGCGCCGGCTTTGTGACCGCAGAACGAATGGTGAGAAAAGGGAGGGGCAAGCGGATGGTTCATTTCATCTTTGGGTTCGATACCCCGCAGCTTGCTGCGGAAACACGACCCAAAGTGAAAGATAGAAATTGCCGGTCCCCAAGGGAAAAAATTGGCGAATACCCCGCAGCTTGCTGCGAAGTGAGCGAAGCGAACGGTGGGTAGCCAATTTTTAGGCAATTTCTTTATTTTCTTGGGGGTTTTCAGTAATGACTTCTATTTATTATTGAGTAATCCATCATCGCAGCTAGTTTGGCTTTCCCGCATCGCGTCGAACAAAAATTTTCAAATCAAGACAGTCCGGTTCGCTGGTCAGGAGTCCTTTCTTTTTGCCTTTACGGCGGATATCTGGATCTCCAGAGACAAGGAGGACTTTTTCTTGGGGTAATTTTTCTGCCAGCTGTAAGCAATCCCCGTTGAGGCCATCGAGACAGTACCAGTCGGCAGCAGGGATGTTGCCAACACGGAGTGCATCACGAAAATCAGCGTATGGTCTCACTTCTTTGAATTGCGCCGATTCGTAGAATTTCGCAAACTTTTCCGTTAATGAAACAGTGTGGGTTTGAGGATCCTCGAAGAATACCCCGTTAAATCGGTCATATAAGTACGCGTAAACATCGTGTCCTGCAGGACCTAGGCGTTTGTAGCGTTCCAAGAGGTCATTATATCCATCTTCACATACGATTATTTTTGCCATGGCTCAGTCAGCCGAAAAACCAATATTTAAATGTTCCTTTTTTATTACCTTGCAGTACTCACCTAATCAACATTTAGTAAATCAAAATTTTCACCTTTCCCTCAAATCTGAACTAGTATTTATTGGGCGCATCGAGAGATAAGTAATTTTCACGAGTTTCTGAGTTCTAGGTGTGCGATTGTTTCGATGTGGGGTGTTTGGGGGAAGAGGTCGAAGACGGCAACGGATTTGGCTTCGTGATTGATCAGTTGGGGGAGTTCTTTTGCCATTTGCGCGGGGTTGCAGGAGATGTAGATGATTGTTTTTGGTTTGAGGGCGTTGATTGCCGTGATGACTTTTTTGTGCAGGCCTGCGCGGGGTGGGTCGATGATGAGCGTTGCATTTTTTCCAATGTAGGTGGAAAGGATTTTTGCGTCTGCGCAAGTGGCGCGTGCGTTTATGAGTTTGTTCGCTTCGATATTTTTTTGTGCACAATTTATATTTGATTGAACGTTGTCGATGATGTGCGTTTCAGAAAAGGTGTTTGCGAGGCAGATGCCAAAGGTTCCTGCTCCGCCGTAAAGGTCGATGAGCAGGGTGTTTTCGGAAGTGTGCGTTAGTATTTCTTTGCAGTGCTGCACCATTGTTTCTGCCATGTGGGTGTTGTTTTGGAAGAATGCTTGGCTGGAATAAGTGATTGTTTTTCCCAAGATGGTTTCAAAGAGCGTGCTTGCGCCTTTCACAACAATAATGTGGTCTGAGACGCTCATGTCGGTGACGGCGTTGACGGTTCCGATGACGACGTTGGTTGCGGTTGTATTGGCGGCAAATGTTTTGACGAGCGCGATTTGTTCTTCAAAGCGTGGCGAGTCAGTGTTCAGGATGAAACTAATACTTGATGGCCCGTGTTCGGGGGTTCTGATGACTGCGTATTTGAGTGTGCCGATGTTTGTTCGAACGTCAAACGCATCAATAGCTTCCTGCTGTGCGAATGCAGTAACTTCTGCAAGGAGCATATTGAGTTTTTTGTTTGATATCGGGCAGTGTTTGATTTGTATGATGTCGTCCCATCTGCCTTTTTTGCGCAGGCCCACTCCTTCTTTTACAAAGGCAAAGTCCATGCGGTTGCGATAGCCGTACGGGTCTGCTGAAAGCACGGAAACATCAGTAACTGCAATGTTGTTTTTCTTGAGTTCTTCAAGCACAAAACTTTTTTTGCGTGCGAGTTGTTCAGTATACGCAACATCTTGGCTGCTGCACCCGCCGCAGGTTCCAAAATACGGGCAAAGGGGTTGTTGCATGAGTTTGGGGTCGAGGGGATTGCTTTATTTGGCTTTCGCATTTGTCCAGACGGTTTCGAAGAATTCTCTGAATTGGTTTGCGAGTTCTTGGCTGGTGATGAGGACGGCCATGGGTTTTTCGCTCCAGGATTGGATTGCGATTTTGTCGCGAAAGATGCCGATGTTGGAGGGAGTGGGGTGGGTGACGTATCTGATTTTGGCGTAGCGCAGTTGGGCGAGGAGTTTTTGGTGATGGCTGCTGACAAGTCCGCGGGTGGTGAGTTTTTTCTCGTGTCGGTGGGTGTCATATGAGATGTAGAGTTTGGGGAAGATTTTTTCATAGCCTTTTCCAACGCCGCCAAAGAAGAGGTAGTGTTCGCCGGGTTTTGCATCTTCGATCATGTCCCAGAGCATGGTTTTGATGGCGGGAAGGCCGGTGAATATTTCTGCATTTTCTGATATGCGGTGGGAGTGGTAAAGTGCAAGGAGGCCAGGGAGGTTTTTCTCGAGTTCATTTTTTTGTTGTTCGATGCGGTGTTCTTGGCTTGCAAGGTATGTGCGTAGTTTCGCAGGGGAAGTTGCTTGAAAGTATTTGGTTTTGTTTTTGATGATGTGTGTTGCAAGGCCTTTTTTCATGAGTTTGTCGAGGATTTCGTAGACTTTTGAGCTGGAGATGTGTGATTCTGCAATGAGGGGTCCTGAGGTTGTTTGGCCAAGGGAGAGGAGGCTGAGGTAGACGCGTATTTCGCCGCGGGTGAGTCCGAGTTCTTCAAGGAAGTGTTCGCTCATAAGGGGGTGGTACGCGCAGCGGTTTCTTAAATCTTTCTATTACTCCTCACTAGGGGGGAAATAATAATTAAATAGGCAAATTCATCAACGGGTGGTAACACGGAGGGTACTATGAGACATTCATCAGTGAGCGTATTGACGATATTTGTGCTGGTGCTGCTTGGTGCATGCCAGAACGCACCTGCACCTTCGCCAACGCTCAAGATCGGCGTTATTGCCTCGCAAACAGGGGTTGGTTCCTATCTTGGCCAGCAAGAACTCAAGGGGCTTCAGCTTGCTGCCGATGAGATAAACGCGAAAGGAGGAGTCAATGGGAGAAAGATAGAATTGATTACAGAAGATAGTAGGGCGGACCAAGCCGCAGCAGTGACTGCACTGAGCAAACTCGTTGACGTTGATGGCGTGAAGTTCGTGATTGGCGATTCGTGGACGACAACGACATTTTCGATCGTTCCAGTTGCAAATCAAAAGGGAGTTTTGTTGCTGTCTCCGATTGCAACGCTTGATTCGCTTCGTCAGGATGATTTGTTTTTCAGAACAATGTCAGTGACGCAGGATATGATGATTCCACTTGCAGACTATGCATACGATGTCCTGCACGCACGTCGGGTCGCTATTCTTCGTTCAGATACGCCCTTTGGTGCCGAGCACGCACGTGATTTTAAGGAGGCGTTTGAAGCACGTGGGGGCAAGGTGGTCGGGGATGAAAAAGTGGACCAGAATGCGCAGGATGTGCGTTCTGAGCTAAACAAATTGGCTGCGACTCAGCCCGATACAGTTTTTAATGTTCTTGCGGCAACGCTCGAAGGTTTGGGTATGAAGCAGGCAAAGGAGCTTGGAATCAACGTAACGTGGCTTGGCGCAGTTGGAACCGAAACGTCGGTTTTGCTCAAGAATTATGGTTCGTTTGCAGAAGGAATTGTCTATCCGTATCCGTACGACGTGACATCATCAGATCCAAACGTGCAAGCATTCATTCGCGCATATGCGCAAAAGTACAACGAAACGCCTGACAACACTGCGGCAAACGCGTATGATGCGCTCAAAGTGCTTGCTGCAGGGATTGAACAGGCAGGGGATGATCCTGCAAAAGTCAAACCTGTGCTGCTCAGCTTGCACGATTATCCGGGCGGAAGTGGAATGCTGAGTTTCGATGAGAATGGTGATGTGAAAAAACAGGTCATCATCAAGAAGGTGAAGAATGGCGCGTTTGTAAAAGTGACAGATTGATTTTTTTTCTTTCGTTACCATTATAAATCTCGTTGTCTTATTGGCTGTATGCTCTTTATCGGCATTGATCTTGCGTGGTCGACGAGGAACGCGTCGGGTGTTGCGGTGATTGAGGGTTCGAAAAGGGGTGGTGTTCTTAAGACTGCGCAGGTGGTGTACGGTGATGATGAAATCATCAATTTCGTGCAAGCGCACGCAAAAGAGGGTCCTGCAATTATTGCAATTGATGCGCCGTTGATTGTTCCTAACAAGACTGGGCGTAGGATTGCAGAGGTTGAGGTGGGAAATTTGTTTCGCAAATATAATGCGGGTGCGCATCCGGCGAATCGTGAGCGTTTGAGTTCTTGGACGGGGTCGATTCGTGGTGAGGAGATTTCAAGAAAGCTTGAGCGTGCGGGTTTTAAGCATGATCCGTTTTTGAAGCAGTTTAAGGGGCCGCGTGCGTTTCTGGAAGTCTATCCGCATCCGTCGATGGTGGTGTTATTCAATCTTGAGAAAGTGATCCCCTATAAAGCAAAGCCAAAGCGGGATTATCCGTTGCGTTGGAGCGCGTTTGAGAAGTATGTGGGTCATATGCGGGGTCTTGCGCGGGCAAATCCTGCGTTGAAAATGCAGGGCGATTTGCTCAAGAAAAACGTGCGTGAGCTGAAAGGAAAAGCGTTGAAGAATTTCGAGGATGTTCTTGATGGTGTTTTTTGCGCGTATATCGCGTATTATGGGTGGGCAAGGCCAAGTGAGTGCAAAGTGCTTGGGAGTATGAAGGGGGGGTATATTTTTACGCCGGTGTTTGCGCATCAACGGTACGATGCAAAGTAACGCACGCGCTCATAATTGATGATGTGAAGAAACGTTATTTTATGGTGTATTGGTTTGCTGCGGTTTCGATGATTCTGAAGTTTGCGCTTTCTTTCTGATGCTCGATGAAATCAAGCCCGGCTTTCAGAGCTTCAGGGTGTTTTTTTTGAGAGACTTCAAGGTTCAAGAATGGAATGTTGATGTCTGCGGGTGTGTCAGCTGCTTCATGTCCAATGGCGACGAGGTGTTTTTCTGGAAATGAATAACCAAAATGCTGAGCGACCGGCAAATACTTCTTGCCTTTTGGTTCTGCCAAATCAGTGAAATAAAGTGGGAAAAGCTGAGAAAGATTGTTTTTACTAAGGACTTCTTTCACATATTCTGCTGGAGCCGCGCTTGTTATCACAGCAGCGTGCCTTTTTCGCAGATCTTGCACGGCCAAGCATAACTTTTCATTAGCGAGGTGATGATTGACCACCAGTCCTTCAAGATCCAAACAGAGTGTGCGTCGTTTGTAGGGGAGAACCGCTTCAAGGCGGCGGTATTCTTCTATGAGTAAAGGGTCATCTGGTACAGGCACCCATTGTTCTAAAACAGATGAGATGGCCGGGTGTGCGCTCGGTTCGGGTAGTATTCCTGATTCGGACCATATTTGGCCATAGATCGCAGTGAGAATGTACTCTTTTTGATTTTGAGGCAAGTCTTGAACCATTTTCGCTCTCAGAATTCCATAAATCTTATCGAATTTCTCTTCCAAATTGCCTGTTGCTTTTACATTTTTGAGATCTCTTTGCTTGAGAAGAAAATCCTGCCAGTCTAAGAGGTCCATTTGTCACTACTTGACGGTTGTGTTTTTAAACTTTACTGTTTTTTCTTAACGGTTATTTTATTCCCTGTGACCTTCGCGAATGTTCCAATGATGAGGATTTCGGCCTTTTCCAGGCTTTCTTTTGAGTGCAATAATCCTTGCATTTTTAGAGCGAGCTCATTTGAAGATCCTCCGACAATCACTCGTGCATTATTGTTCTCTATAATCATACTACATCCAACGATGTGGTTTTGTACTTCGGCGGCAAACGATTCGGGCACTTCACTATTTTGAAAACCTTCAATTTCAAGAAGCTGAAAAGAACCAAAAACATGATCTTCCTTTGGTGCACAGAGCACAAGCTTGTTATGTTTGATGTCAATACAAAATCGCAAAATCTTCTCGTCGTATCCTTGAGTGTATTTTTCAATATCTTCTTTGGTCAATTCATTAAAATCCAGTATGAGCATTTCATGAGTTAGAGGTTGTACGGCTTTTTTAAGCTTAGTGTTTCGGTAGTATATTAGCCAAATGCGATCCAAATGATCCCATTCCCAACTGCTATCGTCACAAGAAATGAAATCAGGAATGCAGGGGTGAATGGGACTCCGTATTTGACGAGCACGGTGTCGATTTTTTTCTGGTGATACCAGTGCTTGAGTTGTTTCAAGTCTTTTTTTTCAAGGCCAAGGCGTGGGGGGTTGAATTGTTTGTTTCCGATCTTGATCGTGTGGACGAGCCAATCTCCCTCCGTGAGTTTGTTTGGGCTAACCCAGTGGTGCATGGCAGAAAGTTCGGTGCTTTTGATGAAGAGGACAAGGTAGGAGCTGAGGAGCACGAGTGCGGCAAGGATGAGGAGTTCAGTTCGAACGAGCGAGATGGCAATTGCTGCGATCACAAGGAGTGCGGCGGTGATAGTGCTCGAGAGGGTGACGCGTGCGTAGGGGTGTTGGTTGCGTAGGGCAAGAAATGTGTTCCAGACGGCGTGTCTTTTTCGAATTGCATAAAAGATGCTCATTGCGATGGTCCAAGCCCCTCCTGCAAAGACGAGGTTGATGAGAAAGCTTGCGAGGTCGGAGAATTTGTCGTATTGAAAGCCAATGAGTGCGCCCATGGCCATTAAGAGTTTGGCGTCGCCTCCGCCCCATTGTCCGGTGTAGAACATAAGGCACGCAAGTGCGAACCCGATTCCAAGTCCGATCGCACTTGAAGTAAGTGGCGTCACGTTCCATTGCTGCGAAGAATAAATTGCGTGGATGCCAATGCCTGCTGCAATGCCGCTGTAGTTGATCCAGTCAGGAACTTCCAGGGTTTTAAGGTCGCACCATGCGGCGGCAATGAGAACGGCAAGGGAGACAAGCAGGAGTGGCAAAGGGAGCATGACGTATGGAGGGGGTTGCAGTCTTATAAGAATTTCGTAGAAAGGTATTTAAAAACAGGCTCCTTGAAGCGAAGTATGAAAAAAATATTTCACGTCATTATTGAACAAGATGAAGATGGCGTGTATATTGGTAAAGTGCCTGAGTTAAAGGGGTGTTTGAGCCAAGGGAGTACGCTAGATGAGTTGATGAAGAATATAAAAGAGGCGATTGAGTTATGTCTTGAAGTTCAATCTGCGACCCCGACAAAAATCGATCAGGAAAGCATTAAATTCGTGGGAGTTCAAGAAGTTGAGGTTTAGGTGAAGCTTCCTTTGCTTTCCTCGAAGGAAGTGTGCAAATTCTTAGAACGGGAAGGGTTTGAGTGCGTGCGTCAAAAGGGAAGTCATCGTTTTTATCGGCACAAGGATGGCAGAACAACGGTTGTTCCGATGCATGCAAACAAAGATATCAGCAGGGGACTTCTTCTGGGAATTTTGGAAGAAATTGACATGAATAGAGAGGACTTCTTGCGAAAATACGAAGAGTGGCGTTGAGACCAAGACACGTTTTTCAAAAGAGCAACCTTTATAAACCACCTCTTTGCTCTTCAGTATTAACCGATGATTGATGATGCCAGCAATGGCTGAATGAGGGAGACTTTCTCCTGGAGGATCAGTATGGCAGATGATGTAACTCAAAAAGCGTTGGAAGCAATTGAAGTAGCTAAGAATACGGGTAAAGTGAAGAAGGGTGTGAATGAAGTCACAAAGGCCCTTGAGAGAGGAACGGCAAAGTTGGTTGCGTTTGCAAAGGACGTGCAGCCTGCTGAGATCGTGATGCACATGCCGATTCTTGCAAAGGAAAAAGGCGTTCCGTGTATTCAGGTGAATAGCAAGGAAGAGCTTGGAACTGCCGCAGGAATTGGTTGTCCAACGAGCGCGGTTGCAGTGATTGCTGAAGGCGATGCGAAGAAGATTATTGCTGAATTGAAAGCGCAGATGGGTTGAGAGTATGGGAGATCCGAAGAAAAAGGTTGTTGAAATGGGCCCTCCTGCAGGTCAGGAGAAGCAGCAAAAGCAAGAGTCGGGTGCGGTTCGTTTTAGCCCGGCGGTTCCTGCGCGTGTTGAAGAGATTATTGGAAGGACAGGCATGCGTGGGGAAGCGATTCAGATTCGTTGCCGGATTCTTGATGGTCGTGATAAGGATAAGATCATGCGCCGTAATGTGAAGGGTCCGATTCAAAAGGATGATATTTTGATGCTTAGAGAAACCGAAATCGAGGCGCGTCCCTTGAGTAATTCGGGCGGTCGAGGTAATTGATATGGCTCGGTGTTCGTTTTGCAAGCATGCGATGGAGCCGGGGACCGGCACGTTGTATGTGAAAACTGATGGGACTCTTTTGAATTTTTGTTCGATGAAATGTGAGAAGAATTTGCTGAAACTCAAGCGAACTCCGCGTTACACGCGTTGGACAAAGGCGTTTGAGAAGGGTGAAGGGCAGGGCGCGCATGCAAAGCCTGCTGCTCCTGTTGCAAAGCCGCAAGAGAAGCCTGCGGCGCCTGGACCAAAACCTGCAGCGCCCGCTCCTGCGGCAAAGCCGGCAGTTAAGCCAGGTGAGAAGAAATGATGGAGCGTTCGCTCGTTTTGCTTAAGCCCGATACAGTTCAGCGTGCGCTTGTGGGAGAAATCATCTCTCGTTTCGAGCGTACGGGTTTTAAGATTATCGGCATGAAGATGTGTTATCCGACGAAGGACATCGCGGGAAAGCATTATGCGGATGATCAGGAATGGCTTAAGAGTGTTGGCGAGAAGACGAGGAAGTCTTACGAGGCAAAGGGTCAGCCAATTAAGGATGATGCGTTAACCATCGGTAAACGGATTCGTCAGCAGTTGATGGATTTTTTGACGATGGCGCCACTTGTTGCGCTCGTGCTTGAAGGGCATGATGTCGTGAACAAGGTGCGCGTGATGGTTGGCGGGACCGCGCCAAATAGCGCGGCTCCGGGAACAATCAGGGGCGATTTCGCGTTTGACAGTTATGGTTTGGCAGACAGTTCTGGCAGGCCGCTTCAGAATTTGATTCACGCAAGTGATAGTAATGATTCGGCTAAGCGTGAAATCGCGATTTGGTTCAAGGACAACGAATTGCATCCGTATCAGCGGGTGGATGAGGCGTTGCTTTACAGAAAAGGATGATTGAAGATTTGAAGAGGGTGTGAGGTACTATGGCAAGTGAAGATCGTATCCAACGAATGAAGCGAATGTCAAGTGATCAGGCGAGCATTCGTAATATTGCGACGAGCGCGCATATTCACCACGGAAAGACGGCGTTTACGGATAATCTTCTTGCTGCTGCGGGTTTCATGTCGGAAGCTGCTGCGGGTGAGCTTGATAAGGGCATGGCGACCTGGCAGCACGCGGATGAACAGGAGCGTTTGATGACTGTGGACTCGGCAAATGTGTCGATGGTTCACGAATTTCAGGGTAAAGAGTTTTTGATTAATCTTATTGATACGCCGGGTCACGTTGATTTTGGTGGGAATGTCACGCGTGCAATGCGCGCAATTGATGGGACGGTTGTTCTTGTGTGCGCGTCTGAAGGGATTATGCCGCAGACGGAAACCGTGATGAAGCAGGCATTGCGTGAGCGTGTCAAGCCGGTTTTGTTCATCAACAAAGTTGATCGGTTGATTAAGGAGATGCAGTATACTCCGGATCAGATGCAGAAGCGTTTTGTGGAGATTATTTTGCAGTTCAATCAGTTGCTTGAGCAGATTGCGGAGACGGAGTTTAAGCAGAAGTGGAAGGTGAACATTCAGGACGGCAGTGTCGCATTTGGTTCTGCGCGTGATAACTGGGCCTTGAGTTTGCCGTACATGCAGAAGAAGGGTGTGAGTTTCAAGGATATTTTGAAGATTTACGAGCTGCAAGACGAAGAGCGTGAGAAGTTTGTGTGGGAGAAGTGTCCGCTCCATGATGTCATTCTTGACATGGTCATTAAGCATTTGCCAAACCCCAAGGACGCGCAAAAGTATCGTATTCCAAAGATTTGGAAGGGCGATTTGGAGTCGGAGTTTGGAAAGTCGCTCCTGAACTGCGACCCGAAGGGTCCGGTTGCGTTCGTGATCACGCGTATTTTGATCGAGCCAAAGTCGGGTCGTGAGATTAGCGCAGGTCGTTTGTACAGTGGGACCGTGCGTGATGGGATGCAGGTCTATCTCAATAATGCAAAGCAGCACCAGCGTCTGTCGACCGTGTTCATGTACCAGGGTATTAAGACGGAGATTATGGCGGAGGTTGGTGCGGGGAACGTGCTTGCGATTGCAGGGATTTCAGGGAATGCAGGGGACACGATTACTGTTGAGCCCGAGCAGCCTTTTGAAGAGCTTAAGCACATTTTCGAGCCGGTGATTAGTAAGGCGATTTTGCCGGCAAAGCCGCAGGATCTCTCAAAGCTTGTTGAAGTGCTCAAGAAAGTGGCAAAGGAAGATCCGTCGGTGAAGATCGAAATTAATCAGGAAACGGGCGAGAACCTGATTCACGGCATGGGTGAATTGCACTTGGAAATTATCGAGAACCGTATCATTACCGAGAAGGGCGTGCAGATTAAGACTTCGCCGCCGATTGTCGTGTATCGCGAGACGATTTCAAAGGGTTCTCCTGAAGCGGAGGGAAAATCGCCAAACAAGCACAACAAGTTGTACTTTAAGGTTGAGCCCGTTGACGCGAAGATTGCAGAGCTGATTAAGAATACGGATATTCCTGAGGGTCGTTTGAAGAAAAAGGACTTGGCAATGCGTGACAAATTGGTTGCTGCGGGCTGGGATAACGACACGGCATTATCTGTTAAGGCGATTTACAAGGGGAACATGTTTCTTGACGCAACGCGTGGGATCGTGCAGCTTAATGAAGCGATCGAACTCATTTTGGATGGGTTTGAGCAGGTCATGAACGAAGGGCCCTTGGCTCGTGAGCCGTGCATTGGAATTAAGGTCACGCTTACTGATGCAAAATTGCACGAGGACGCAATTCACCGAGGTCCCGCGCAGATGCTTCCGTGCGTGCGTGAAGGGATTCGTCTTGCAATGATGAATGCGGGTCCGGTGCTGTTCGAGCCGGTTCAAACGCAGCTCATCGAAGGACCGGTGGATTATACGGGTGACATGACAAAGCTCGTGATGAACAAGCGTGGCCAGGTTCTTGAGCTTACTCAGGAAGGTACCTTATCTCTTGTCAAAGCAAAGCTTCCCGTGGGAGAGATGCTTGGTTGGAGTAGCGATCTGCGTTCAGCAACTGCCGGGCGCGGTATTTCTTCACTCGTCGATCAAACGTTCGAGAAGTTGCCTGCGGAACTACAGCCCAAAATCATCGGCCAAATCGTCCAAAGAAAAGGACTCACTGCTGCGCAACTGGGCGCGGGCGGTTAATTTTCTTATTTTTTTAACATTTTTTCCTGCTGTTTATCATGCCTGCGGGTTTTGTGGGTGGGGTGCCTGTTGAGCTGCTCAGGAATTTTAGTTGGAAGGGGTTTTTGATCATGCTTGGATTTTCAATAGTGTTCTTTGCATTCTCCGTTTTCGTCTTTTATCGGGGTTTAAGAAGGTATGAGTCGGGGAATGTTCTTGCAATGCGTGGCTAGTTAGATTTCCACTGCAAGTTCGTTTTTTTGTAAGAATGGAATGATTTTTTTTGGTTGTTCGATGAGGAATGGTTTTCCTCTGGTTTTGATTTGGGTTTTGTAGATGGTGTTGTGGAGTTGTTTTTGTCGGTATGCGAGTCGTTCAGGGGTTGCTCGGCCAAAGAAGGGGAGTACTGCAAGTCTGCGTTGTGTGCTGTACTCGCGCAGTTCCACGTCGTAGAGTTTTTTGATGACGAGGTAGTCCTTGCGTTTTCCGGTGCTTGCCCGGTACGCGCCGCGTGCGATTCGATAAAGGAGGAGGAGAATGATTGCGAAGGAGATGATGAGGAGTGTGTTCATGCGAGTTTTTTGACTGCGTTAAGAACCTCTTGTGTGTGGTCTTTGAGTGTGAATCCGGGTGCTTTATCGCCGATTTTCATGGGGTTTCACCTTGCAAGTGCGATGTCGGTTCGTAAGAGAAGAGTGCTGTTCGTGGTATTGTGGGTGTCAACGGGTTGCGTATAGAGTGTTGTGTTGAGGTTTTGGTCTGTGCGGTGTAATCGTGGTTTGGTGTCATGTGCGCGTGTTTGGTTTCGTAGGGGTGCGTGTGGTGCAGGTTCGTGCTTTGTTGCATTTTTCGCGGTTTCGTTTTCAAGGATGGGGATGTGGATTCCTTTTCCTTTGAGTTCTTTGATACTGTCATTGGCATAGGTTGTTTCTTCTTGGCTGAG
>Ga0334722_10001783_pt1 | contig 25831 bp, 48 predicted proteins | sample C3_bottom_MG_FD_207210 | JGI IMG/M metagenome (GOLD analysis project Ga0334722, IMG submission 207210) | Sediment microbial communities from Yellowstone Lake, YNP, Wyoming, USA - C3_bottom | ecosystem: Environmental > Aquatic > Freshwater > Lake > Sediment | place: USA: Wyoming | collected... | reverse complement strand
CAAAGGGTGGGCCTGGAAATTCTTAATACTTTTAATACTTCTGATGCTTTCACACGTGATATTTTAAACTTTTCTATTATAAATTAAAATAGATTGGACACTTTTTATTAGAAAGGCGAATGATATCATTTCACCTCGTCCCAAAGGGCTCATTATCCATGAGCCCAAAAAGAACGCGACGCCCCTGGAAGGCCCGTTCATCGAATCAACAGAACGTTGGAATTTAGCTCATCCAGAACATGGTCATTTCGATCTTCCCGCAGGTATCTTTCGCGTCATTTATCAGCGAGATCATGCCAAAGAACGTGCTGAAATCCGCCGTGTTAGTGACTAATGCCTTCCCTCCGAGACTTACCCCAAAAGTATCCAGAACTTTTTAAGTCAGAAGTCTATCCTTTTGAATGCGGGGATGGTTGGTATCATCTTTTAGAGACTTTATTGAGTTATATTAAGCATACTCTGGGTCGGCATCGAGAAGTGCAAAGGATCAAACAACGTCTTCTCCAGGAAGGCAAGAATTTAGCCGAATATCAGTGGATTGAAGATTATTTTCGAGACCATCCAATAGATCCTCTAGCTACCTTTGAAATTTATCAGATTAAAGAAAAATTTGGTGGACTTCGCTTTTATTGGGGGACTGAGGTCGCTTCGGAGGAAATATCTCGCATCAGTGGGGCTGTCGATTTAGCGGAGTCCCTTTCCACTTGTTTCTGCGAGACCTGTGGCAGCAATACCGAGGTGGCGACTCGCTGTTCCGATGGTAAAAATTGGATTCGGACTTTGTGCCGGGAACATCGCCAGCAAGATGAAAACCATCCGAGTCTTTCTTCTGGAACGAATTAAAGCTTGCTTTGATTTCATTCATCCTTAAACTCTCAGTATGATTGCATCTGTCGAAACTGCCTCCCAAGAAATAGTTAAATCACTTCTCCAAACTTTAGAAAAGCTTTGGGAGCAAGCCTGTCTGGCCGATGACACACATACCAAGGCTTGTCAACCCCCAGAAATTTCCGAAGAATTCTATGACAAAGGTCGAGATGAAGTTAAAGTTTTATTTGAAGCTGTTCTGAAATATATCCAAACATCTCAAGCCATTATTAATTCTTGGCCCCATAAAGATTCCTTCCAATCAGAATTAGAAATGATGGCAAAAAAAGAAAATCAGACGCATTATTACTTAATTGGGGGTTTCGTCCAATTAACCTCCGAGGAAAAAATAAAGATTCGAAAAGAGAGGGAAGAACTTGAGAAAATGATGCGAGAAGCAGGTTTTGAGATCTAAGATTGATGTTTAAGATTGAGTCTCTAGGCTCTAGGATCAAAGCTCTTTAAGATCCTAAGCTCTTTAAGATTCTAAGCTCTTTAAGATTCTAAGATCAAAGTTCTTAAGCATCCTAAGCTCTAAGATCAAAGGACGAGGACTGCAAGTACATGAAGCAGGCGAAGGTCGTTCTGTGAAAGGCACTCGTGAGCAACAAATTTCCTTACGGCTGGTACCAAGATATTGGTGAACTCAATAGAATTGAGCAAATCCGATTTGCTGCCGGTTGTGCCATCGTCGTCATTGCGGCTCCTGTTTGGATTTCTGGATTAATTTGTGCGGGAATACCTTGGGGAATTGCTATGGCTGTTTTTCCTGATTTTACTAAATATGATACCGGCTGGGGAAAAAGGCATTGATATGCTAAAGATCCTAAGCTCTTTTAAGATTCTAAGAAGATCTTAAGCTCTTTAAGATTCTAAGATCAAGGCTCTAGGAACAAAGCTCTAAGATCAAAGCTCTAAGATCAAAGCTCGTTAAATGGCGGTCGCCACACCGGGAATCGAAAAAAATAATTATTGGGCTGAAAGGAAATCATGAAGAAGAAACTATTATCCCTATTTTCAATTTTAATTTTAAGTAGTTGCGTCGCCATCACTCCCGAACAAGAAAAAAACTATGCTTTATACAAAAGTGATCCGGACCCTCCTCATTTAGAAATCGAAGAGAAAAATCCCTGGACTGCCGCAGCCTTCTCCCTTCTAATCCCGGGTACTGGACATCTGTATCTCAATGAGCCTGGATATGCTATTATTTGGTTTTTCCTAGGCTTAGTCAGTCCGCTTTCAGCCCCGATTGCCGCTGTCGCGGACGCGAGAACAGTCAATGAAATTAATCTTGGGGAAGCATATAAAATATATTTAGAAGATAAAAAAATTAAGCACTCACCGATATCTAGTGCCACTGCCACAACTACCTTCTGCCACGCCTGTAAGTACCAAGTCAGAGAGGATGCTAAATATTGTTCCTGGTGTGGAAGACAGCGTTACTAATACTATCTAAGGAAATTTCTTAGAAAGAAAAATATGCATCTTAGAGTTACTTTTATTGTGCCAGGAGAACTCCGGCAACCTACTTTAACATTACCAAGTGTACCCAACAATTGGTGATGTTATCAGGATAAGACGTTATCTTGACAAACATCCATCTCTACCTTTATCTTTATCCGAACAGAGTTATCGAGTTAAAAATTTGGAATGGGAACTTCTAAAAGGCCCACCGGAGCGAGAGGTTGTCGATCAAGAAGTTGGTTGGCAAGTTGGAGTTGTTACTATATTTCTGGAACCTGTGAAAATATGATGGTTTTTATCAGTCTCGCACTTTATTTGATGCTTTGCATCATTCTAGGGAGAATTTTTGGGAGCAAGTCATGCCCCCATCATTTTAAAGATTGTGAAGCGTGCATGACGATGACGGCATTTTGCATCGCGCTTTTTCCGATAACCATTCCTATTGTCATTGCCATCTATCTTGGCGATAAGCTCAGGGAATATTTTAGAACTTGAGTTTCAGAAAACACTTGACACCGGGGCGGGGCATGAGATACTGCCGTAGCTTCTCCTGAGCACGATCTCCGGGTCGGCGCGGCGTTCAGGGAGAAGTTAGGCTTAGGTAGTGGCCGAAAGTCCGGGTGAGTTGTAGGTCCACCCTGAGAACTATCAACCTACTAAATTAAAGCAAAGCATTTTATGAGCGAGTGCAAGCACTCTGAATTTGGCGGGCCAGGATGCATAATCTACACTGGCTTGCTCCTCTTAGCCTATCATTGGCCTTCATGGCTGCACGATTGAAGATCGTTTACGTGGCATCGAAAATGCTATCATTCACTCTAATGAAAGAATAAGTGAACGTGGAAATCCACTACTCGAAGACAGTCCACATCAGTCAACGTGCGGCTCGTCATTGGAAGATCATTCAAGACTTACTAGAGACTCAATCATCACTGAGTCTGTGTGAAGTCATTGAAGGTTTTCCAGGGGAAGACCGACTTTCATATCAGGAAGCAGGTTGGGTCTTAAATCAGCTATCGGAAAAGTATCCGAAGGCGAATCTAATCTGTATCTAGACAAGTCAGAGGGGCGTTGGTCCCGATCCGTGCCCGCGTTGCAGGGAGCCCAAGAATGGGTAGTGATGACGGTGAAGGTTGGTGACAATCTCACTCGCTGGCCTAGCCCTGTCTCGAACAGATAATACCTCTGATTTCATCTGGCAAAGGGATAAAGTGTGTAAGTATTTACTCAATTTTCGGGTCTCTCATCCTACCGTTGAAGAAGTTTTTGCTGTCTTACAGCAAGCTTTTTCCGATGTCACGATATTTAGAGGCGACGATATAGACTTTTTGGAAATCGAAACCGTATTTTTCGAGAAATCTTCAAAGAAGAACCCGCGGACATAGAAGAATAGCATGAGCACTGATGTTTATATTGATTTCAGCCCCAAGCCCCGCCCTAAAACTCCTCCGGATGCTTATGCTTATACTGCCCCTCCACCCGAGAAATTTCGCGATAAAATCGAACGTTTTCGGACCAAAGAGAATCAGTGGTATCAAGATTCCGAAACCGTTCGGATTGGTTATCTCTATACAATGAGCGAAATTCCAATTCCAGGATATCCTATTCAGTACAATCGGTGGAGTCCAATTGAAACTACTACCAGTCTTTTAGATTATTTGCGAGATTTGAGTCGTAAATATCGAATTTTTAATGCCGTAGCCCTCTCCGAATTACGAGGTGTCCTCCAAATTTTTGACCGATGGATGGTGGAAGCTAATAAAAAAGGTCCAGAAGTAATGTCGGGGTTGGATCCAGATACTTTTAATGATTATTTGACGGAAGCCGATGCTGTTGCTTTATTTCCTGAACTTTTGGGTAAATACTGGTACACGAGAGTTGATTAAGGCTATGCTATAATTCATCATGCACCGATGGTTTGCCCTAGCTTTAAGTTTAGAAGCTATTCCCGGCTTTAGCTGGCTTTTGGTTATCGCTTTAATTCTTTGGTTATGCCAAAAAGGCCCTTGACACCAGTAAATAGTTTGCTAACCTATAAACGTAAATAGTTTGCTAACCTATAAACGAAATAAGATCAATGGCCAGAAAAAAAGCAGAGGCTAAGCGCGTTCTTCGCCCTCAACGGCTAAATAGTTTGCTAACCTATAAACGAAATAAGATCAATGGCCAGAAAAAAAGCAGAGGCTAAGCGCGTTCTTCGCCCTCAACGGCTCCAAGAATCCGAGCGTTATGTTCCAACTCCAGAGTGTTGGGCGCCATCTTATATCTTCGTCGATGGTAAATATACCACGCCACTGCAGGCTTTTCCTGACCACAAATATTCTGATTTTGAATTGACGGTTCCTCAATATGTTCATGGCCGAGTTATTCTGGATGATAACCCGAGTTCCAACCCAAGATATTTTATTAGAATCTCGTTTTGGGGCGCTGATGATTCCGGGATGGAACAAGATCATCTGACCCATGATCTAGAGGAAGCTCAGCGAGAATATAATCGATGGATCCGATGGTTAGGAGAAGTAGGAATGGTAACTCGCGCTTCTCTTCGTCACATCGGTTTTATCTCGGCTTAATACACATGCCGTTCCGACGTTCAACCTCAACCTTAATCCAAAGGAATAAGATGACACATATCGCAACGAGATTAGCAGACCGTGACATTTGCTATGTCACCAATCAGGAAGGAACCGAGAGTTGCATTTTCGGTGATCGGGTAATGCTTCCGCTTTCCGAGGAAGCCCATGCCTTTTTCGTGATTCGCGCCAGTCGCGATCCGGAGTTTCAGGAGATTCAGGCCAAACTAGAATCGAATAACACGGGGTACGAGGCCCTGAAAGCCAAGGCCAATGCTCTTAGCAAGGATCATGCGACGGTGGAGGATCGAATCGAGAAGTTTAGCGATTACACCGTTGAGAGCCTTCAGTACGATGCGGAGCTTTTTCGACTCTGCTATCAGAAGGCGGGTGCGAGTCTCCGAATTCTTCGAAAGATGCGAGAGGAATATCAGAAGACCGAGAAGCTCTCCATCTGAAACTCGATAAAAAGGGGAAAAGTCCGTTCTAGCGGACTTTTCCCCTTTTGCATGGAGTCTGACTATGGACGAGATACTTCGTCGCTTAGAGAGATCGGTACAGGAAGGTAGTTGTGATCTCCGGACTTTGCGCTACCATCAATGGCGCGCCGGAATGACGCTTTCCGAAGCTCTTCCTGGCGATTTAGTCGAATTGAAAGCACCAGGTAGCGAGTGGGGATATTCTCGAAGTCGCGGCATTTTTGTCAAAAAATGGTACAATCGAAAGATACCAGCAAGGATTGGGCTCGGCTGCACCGGGAGACTGAACCCACGAGAATGGAAGCCAACTCGTTGGTTCATCAAAATTAATAATCAAACTCTTCGATGTTTTTGTCAGGAAAAAGATGAACACAATAATTTTCAACTGAGAGTCATCGAACCTGCACGCTTAGGAATTCCGACTCCGCCCGAAAGCCTCTTATCCAACAGTGTCCTCTTTAATCAATGTTGGTCGGTTTTAATTGATCCATCGAAACCTCCGCGCGCTACTCTCCAATTTGGTCTCGATTCCATCTCGGCTCCGATTAAACCTCAAGCCACGATTGCAGATACTTTTATTGAACATGCCGATGCTTTGGACTTAGATCCTCAATGGGCTCGGGGTGGAACCAATCAATCGATGTTTTCCGATCCGAGGATTAATCGAATCATCTTCCGAGTTAATGGTAAAACCTTACCACATTATACTCTCATTGAAGAGGGAATGGTCTACATTGCCACGATTCATCATGAGATGAAGGGCGGCTAATGGTTTGTTCCAAATTTGCTAAAGGGTTTCAAGATTTATGTGCCTTCTGTGGTGCCCGTAAAAACGACCATCCAATCATTGAATATGGGTTGAGGGTTTTTGATGTTGAAGGTCCGATCCTCTGTGCCTGGTTTTCAACCAAAAAACAACGTAACATCTATCAAAATGGTTATTTGGATGCGATTCAATATATTGAAAAAGCGAATCCACCTTTCAAGTGTATAAATACGAAACGAATTCGCCGGAAACGGAAAACTAAAATCTAATTAAAATATTAAGCTCCGACTCTTGCAAATATTATATCTAGGATTAGAATCCAGAGCTTGACCAAAAAAGGATGGTCAGGCTAAGGATGGTATTTATTTATGCGTTTTAAAGTAATCGTTATCTCAATATTAATCAGCATCATTGCTGCTATTAATAATCCACTACCACAAATTCAAGCCAATGATTTGAATCTAGCGCGGATTGTCTCGATGACTCCGACTTCCGGATGCATCGGAGATCCAATTTCATTCATCTGCACCAATCTCTATCCTAGAAATCCACACGATGTCATCGCTCGTTTCAACTTCAAATCGAAAGATGAAATATCAGCAGAGATCGTTTCAATTCAAACTCTGAGTAATACTAATATTATTTTGAAAACTACCATTCCCAAAGGTGTCCATTCTGGGCCAGTGGTCTTAGAATATTTAATAAAATTAGAGGGCAATGTCTCGACGCGCGAATGTCTCTCAGCGGGTAATTTCAAAATACTAACTAATCAAAAGAAATCAGCAAATGATGATGGTGACGCTTTACACGGCAGTCCGATTGGGGGGAGACCATCATCTCCAAACCAATCAGGACCAGGCTCACAGTCGAATATTCCAAAGTATGATCTGGAAATGGATCTTCCAGTAGAAAAACCAGTATTTGGTAAACCTGCTAAAGCACCAGATCCACCCAAACCAACAAATCCTATACCCGAAATCCCGCCGACTATTTATGGAAAAGATCTTAAATCTGAAAGTGGAACCATCTTCTATGTCATTGACATTTCGGGTTCAATGGGATGGGAAATAGGACAATATGTAACTCTTGATGGAAAGGTAGCATCCGGACATCGATTAGATCGGGCTAAAGTTGAACTGATCCGCTCCATCTTAACCCTTCCTAAGAGTTTCAAATTTACTCTTCTTGCCTACGATTGTAGTGTCTATGTCTGGAATGCTAAGCTGGTCCCCGCCATTGATCAGAATAAAAAATCAGCTATTGAGTGGATTAATGAACTTAAACCGCAAGGTGCGACCGGAACTGGGCCAGCAACTGTGCAGGCCCTTCAAATCAAAGAAAATAAACTCCTTATTCTTTTAACAGACGGTGCTCCAAATTGTGGAGCGGGGAATGGGCAAGGGGATTGGTCTTGTATGGAAGCCCATCTATCTCAGATTCATTGGGCTAATACCCAGCACGCGAGAATTGATGTCTTTGGAATCAGCGCGACCAGTGTCTTCAAACAGTTTTGCTTGGATGTCGCTTCTCAAAACGGGGGATCTTATACAGATGTAAGGTAAGATTTTTTTGGGAAATTTGTATTTTCTGTAATTCGAAAATCATGAAGAAGATTGGCTTTAGAATAGCTGATGCCCATTGGTCACTGGCACATTTCATGTTTCGGGCATTCTTAACGGATTCCTTACCATCTGAGAAACAAGGTCCAACTTTTGACAAAATTTTTTTATGATCTACAATTGTCATAACCATGATAAATAAATGTTTATCTAGTCAACCACATTTCAAAGATTTAACAGGGCAAACATTTGGAAACTTAAAAGTAATAAGTCGTGGAGAGGCTCCCTATGGTTGCCTCACAGGTCAGGCTTTTTGGTTGTGCCAATGCATCTGCGGAAACACTAAATCAATTCGTGGGCAATCACTTCGCAGCGGACAAACAAGATCATGTGGTTGCCTCAAACGTCTTCCAGCTCAGCCCGGCCTTAGATCCGGTAGGTTAACTGTAATAGTATCAGAGGATAAGTCATTACCGGGAGATTCCCGTTGGTTATGTAAATGTGATTGTGGACAAATGTGTGTAAAACTTGCCTCAGAAATTAATAGTGGTCGTATTCGTAGCTGTGGCTGTCTTCGCAAGAAACGATATGCCGAGGCTGCAGAAAATGCAGTTATTAGCGCCTACAAACAGAGAGCAAAACAAACTTATAAATTACCATATGCTCTCACGAAAGAACAAGCTCACGCACTATTTAAAAGTAATTGTCATTATTGCGGCTGCGGGCCGAGTCAAGAGTTTAAACCACATCTTTATACGCACGGGGCCTTCATCTACAATGGTATAGATAGAATAGATAGTAAAAAAGGATATGTTCCTGATAATGTTGTTAGTTGTTGTGGACATTGTAATCACGCAAAACTAGCACGGACTTATGATGAATTTATATTATGGTTAAAATTAATCGCTAAAAAGTGGACATAAATCTAAGGAGAATAAAATGAATCTTATTAAGTCCATCAAACTTGCATTTCAAGAAGGGAACTCTGATAAAATATATCATGCTGCCATTGTAGAAAACAGTGGTTCCTTTACCGTTCAAGTAGAATGGGGGCGGCGTGGTTCTGTTCTTAGTTCTGGAACTAAAGCTGAAAATGTTGATTTAGTTACTGCGGAGAAAAATTTTAATAAAGTTGTCAAAGAAAAAACCGGAAAAGGTTATCAAGAGATTCCGAATGAAGATGGAAAGACAACCTTAGTTGGTCTTCAGGCTACTGGTGAACGAGAAAACCTTGGCGTCACTGCCCAATTGATGAATCATCTTAAAGATGACGAGGAAGAAGCATTAATCCTCAATGATGCCTGGTTAGCTCAAAGAAAATACGATGGTGTTCGAATTTTAGCACATGTTGAAGGTGGAAAAGTTCGTTGCACTAACCGCAAGGGGCAAGTAACAGGAATTAATCGAGAAGTCGAGGACGCTCTGACCACCATCGCGGATGGAACTATTGTTGACGGTGAGGTTATTCCCTCAGGAACTGGTGAAGCGTCTACTTATTTTGTCTTCGATCTGTTGAAAACCAGCAATCAAGATATTAAGCAACTGGGATATTTGGAGAGACACAGGCTTCTTAGCAACTTGATCTTTGGAGAGACGATTAAAGTTGCCCCTTGCGCTATTGGAGCTGCTTCGAAACGCGAATTGCTTGATAAACTTCGTGGAGAACGCGCCGAAGGCGTAGTTTTCAAAAAGATTAATGCACCCTATGTCGCGGGGCGCCCGCATTCTGGAGGTAATCAACTCAAACTTAAGTTCACTAAGACCGCTGATGTTTTCTTGACTGGCTTTGACGGGAAAGCCTATCAGATGGTGGTAATTGATGAAGATGGAAATGACCGAGAAGTGGGCCGAGTCTATACCGGAACTACTGTTAGTGAACGAAAAAAACTCGATATTTATCTTCAGAAGAAACATCGCCCGGTAATTGAAGTTCGCTATCTCTACGCGACGGAAGGCGACATTTTATTCCAACCAGTATATGTTAGGGTTCGCGATGATAAGATACCGGGAGAATGTCGATTATCACAGTTAGTTCGGACTAATCGAGAGATTGATGAGGGGTGAGCAATGCTGAAGGCGATGCGTGGAAAGTAAAAATGCCTGCTCACAGATATAAAACTCTTCGAGATCGGCTGTTACGCATCCGAGATGATTATCCTCTTCTCAAGGATATTGAGGATACCAGGATCGCAGAAATAATTCTGAATGGTGATGATCCTGAAAGAGATCTAATCTGCAAAAATATTAATGAGGTGCGTAAAAAACTTCGTGCCGTCGAGAAAAAGATTCTAACTGAACTTGTTGCACTTGTAGGTCTTAAACCAGAGGTCGTCATCGAACAATATTTAGATCTTGGGAGTTTACTATGACACACTCGCAAAGCCATTGCAAGTGTTATGATTGTCGCCGGGAACGGAGTAAGATCCATGCGGTCAAAATTCAAACAGCCATCGGCTATTTTCTTCGTTGGTACGACGAATATGGTCAAGCCCACTACGAGAGAATCTAATGTTTTGGGATGAGCCGCAGCTTAAATTAACTGATTTAACTAAAGAACAACTCATCGCTCATTGCGAAAAAGAGGCATCATGGCATCGAGTCCATGGACGGGCGACTGATGATGACCTTAAAAGGAAGATCGAAAAACTAGAACGTGAAGTTTACAATCAGAGTTATGCCCTCGATAAAATTTGGCTCTCACTAGTCGATCACGGTGGCCTTGACTCCAAAACAATAGTAACAGAGAATCCCTGTCCAGTAGTTAATGCCTTCTTTCGGATTCTGAGTAAACTCAAAACTGCCGAAGAAAAACTTAAGACTGTGGAAACTAAATCCAAAAAAGTTAGTGATGAATTTAGTAGCGACGGGCGTCAGTCCTAATCCAACGGTGCCTTGTGACACATGAAATTCGAAAAAATGATGATGCGACAGTCGATGAAGTCATCGCTTGTCATCCCCGATTTTTTCATCTAGAACAAATGGCAGATGATCATTGGTGGATGGCGGTCAATACAGATGTTGATCAAGAAATTCATATCAATCTCAGTGCTAAAAGTCCAATTAAAGCTTTAGTCGAAGTTCAACCAGAATCCCCACCTTCACGGGTTGCTCCTCATCATTGCGTTCTGTGCTCTAAAACAGCAGGTAGAAAAGCTACTATTTTCACCTACGATGAAATTCCTCCGCATCTTCAAAACGATGTTCGAGGCTTGTGGGACGATGAAGATGCTAATAACAATGATTTCTTAGGATGGCAAGAAGAAAATCAGAAGAAGTATCCAGAATTAGCTCACTGGATTCAAGAGCAACATCCAGTTGGGGAAATTTTAATCAACTTTAGCTGGTAATCACTTTCTTTGGTGTAAGAGAACAATCCGCGGAGTCCTGCAGGCCGAGTGAGTAAGATGTGCAAGTCATCTCCAAAGGTTAAACGAAAGGAAAATTAAATGCTTTTAGAAGTTATTCCATATCATTGGTATCGACGAATCGTTCCAGGGCGCAATGGCCCTTATACTAATTTCGATAATCGAGAATCCATTAATGGAATGACTTTTTATCATTTTCCCTTTACTCTACATTATTCATCACCCAGAGAGGTAGCTCTAGCCCTCGCTGCTCAAGATCCAAATGTGGAAGCCACCCCTCAAACCATCGAAAGAATCTGTGGTTATGCAGTAGTTGATGCAGAGCTAATCAATAAGTTAGAAAAAACTTGGAAATACTTTAATCCTGGAGGTGATAGCGCCTCTGATGCTGTTAGTGATTTCCAAGTCGCTTACTGCGTCGCTAACGCTGAGCAAAATGTCATTTTTAAAATGCAATTACACAATCGGGAAGCAAAAACTTCCGAATACGTGGAGATGGTAGGAAAATGATTTCCGAATCGGAATACTTGACTTTAAGCATGCTCAATTTCATCTATCTCAATATTGCGGAGATTCTTAACGAATCAGAGGAAAGCTATAAAACTGTCTGCCCTAGTTGTCATACCGATGATTTTACTCATATCGAAGGCTGCGAGATGATCGCCAAAGTGGCAGAAAAGACGAAGGATATATGAAACATGGCTGTTCCCACGTTTGCTTAAACTGTCAAGAATGTTACGCCAGAGACCTAACGGTCTGCCATAAATGTCATTTGGTAGTCCCGCAGGCGGATGTTCAACCTATTTCTCCTGATGATGGGGCTTGGTGTCAGAATTGTTGTAAGACACTCCAAAATAGTGGAGTCGATTCTTTAGGACGGTTGATCGAAGACGCCGCTCGCTATACCCAAGAATGTCGGGTGGAGCTAGAAAATGCTGGGATGCGAACTATTAATCTTCGAGTCAATCAGGATTTTGCCGAAGATTTCTTAGTTTTCCTGATTCAACGTAAAAGAAAGAAGTGAATAAAGTGGAAAAGGTGCAAGAAGAAGTTATTTACTATCGCCTAGGTGATGCTTTCCTCCATGAACCATCTCAGAGGGTTGAAATCATCATTAACACTTCTGATGGTCTCTATCTATTGAGTCCTGATGATCTTCAAACCAAGAATCTCTATTGCCATCAGGATAAAATCCCCTCTCATCAACTAGAGTATCATGGTGGCGTCTTTTTCGGAGAATATATTTATATCGGGCAAAAAACACTGGCTATACATGAGCAAAAGAAGTAGGCGTCGGCATCGAAGAACTAAGAATAAATATTGGTGGATGACGCAGAAGCCATTACTCCCACTGCTAGAACCACTAATCGAAAAATTAGACGAAGTAGAGGATCACCGCCTTTTTAGATATTCCCTATCAGTTTTTTTTGTTATGCCTGATGCTGAGTTTCAGTCACTCCATCTACACTCATAGTTTTTTTCTGAATGGAGGTTTTTTAATTCGATTTTGTTGTCGTTATGGGCATCTCAGTATTTATCTCGATGATCATCCGGAAATCGTTTGGTATCGATATTATACTAATAAAAAATGAGCCTATTCTCAATCAATCCTAGACATCCTAGTTCGCTAAAATGGGATCAAATGAATAAACGCCTTTCTAAATTTATGAGCCTAGTCTTACGTCACCAACCTCAGGTTGCCGGATTAAAGCTAGATGCTAGGGGCTTTTGTCCTATTGACAAAATAATCCAAGCTGCCAGTCAACATCTTCATTCCGAAATAACCCTGGCTGATATTGAGGATCTCTGTACTCCGTCAGATGATCCCAAAGAAAAGACCCGTTTTGAAATGGAAGGTAATTTCGTTCGGGCAGGCCATGGACATTCCATTCCGATTACTGGATATCCTTCTTGTATTCCTGACAAACCTCTATTTCATGCGACCCCACGAAATGTCCTAGCTTCCATCAAAACAGAAGGTTTGCGGTCGATGTCGAGGCAAAAGGTTCATCTTTCTTATGATCGTGCTATTACGATTGAAGCCGCCAAACGTCGAAGTCGGGACGTCATCTTAATTGAGGTCAAAATCTCGGAAGCGTTAGCAACCAAAGTAGGCTTCTACACCAGTGCCGATTCGCGAATTATCCTTTCGGATGATATCCCAGCCAAATTTCTAGATTTTCATCTGGAGTATCAGAATTAATGTTCATCATTGGAGACATTATTGAGCTGATTCAAGATGTGGATCTCACTCCTCGTCGGAGACATTATCTCGATGGTGACGAAAAAAACAATGACCCAGATAATATCATTTGGATGGTAAAGACCGAAGCCGAAGGACGGAGACCTGAAGATCGCTTATTTCGCCAAGGCGAAATAGCTCGCGTCTGGAAGATTGATAAAGGTGGGACTCCTCAGGAGCATGTTTGGACTCGAATATTGGCAGATAATCATCCAGTGGCTAGTTATTGGGCTACATTTAAGAAAATTGATAAAAAGACAAATAAAGAATCAGAAAACCATGATTCATTGAACGAAAAGAATAGGGATGACCGCGGAGAGCGCGAGTGCTTCCGCCAAGACTGCAAAGGTCACGTCGCCGTTGCGACGGAGGGAGATAAAGGCCGTTGTTTCTCGTGCGGCATGTTCTACACGTTCATTCCACCGCTGGTGATCGCGAAGAATATTGAGTCCTCTCCGAGGCAACATTGAATTTCAAATGTGTGGCTTTGGAAATTTGGAATCCGACGATGCATTTTGCTTCTTCTCTCTCCAAAGATCAACTCACTCAATATAATTACCAGCGACTCATCAAACTCCTAGAACAATGCGATTTTTTCTCCTTACCTATGGAAGTTGAGTCGGAAGATGGAAATGATTTCCACTATCGTCTCATCGCGGAAACCGAATTCCGAAGATCCGCCATTCACTTTGAGGGAAAACCCAAGGCATCTAATCTCAAAGACTTATTATCTCTATATCAAGATATTTGGGCACGGCAGAGTCCATTTTATCAGCGTTGAGAGATAAATAATGACTAAGAAGAGCGGAAGTTTAACAAATGATAAATCTTTGGGAAATATTAGTTCCGACTGTACGTCGGAAAGACCCTGACCGTTATTATCGGAAGCGTTACCACAAAGTTTGGGATGCCAAAGTCCGCGAAATTGCGGGTGGTTTAACAGTTTTGAAGCCGGTTCACGGCGAATGGATCTCGCCTGGTGGAGAATTATTTGCGGAGCGAATGATTCCGGTGAGGATTTGCTGCACCGCAGAGCAAATGGAACTCATCGCATCCATGACTATGCACTATTATGATCAAATTTGTTGTCTCTATTATAGGATCAGTGATTATGTAGTATTTAAATATGCCGATCCACCATCTTGATTTTCAGTAAGAGGGATTACTAATCCTTTTTGGCGGATGGATGAGTATGGCTGGAATCTTAAGTTTAGGATTTTTGCTCTTGCATCGTGGATAACTAAGTCTGTCTCTTGCTTCCAATAAGTTCGATGCTAAGTTTATCCTATAATGAAACGAGGAAATGATGCCGATCAAGACCCAATTTAAGGTTGCTGATGTCGAAGTTAACAAAGAGACTCGAAAACATTATCGAACAGATCTTAAAGACACCATTGAATCCCTCGCGGGAGCCCCAGTGGAGGCGCATTCTCGATCCGAGAAGCCAATTCTCTATGGGGCCAGCTATCATGCTCTAGTTTCCGCGGTTCATAGTAGTTTTGCGAATCATTATCCCTTGCAGCTTTCTCCGGATGCAATTTGGTTAACTCTAACGATGGGTTTAGCCAAGCATATCGAAAAGAATGCGGAGGCTCTTCGTCAGCATTTCGTCGCCCATCAAGGCAAAGTTAAAATCGGAATTCAGCGCGATAGCTTTGTTCGTGGCAATCCTGATAATGATTGGCCGGGATGTTTTGAGGAGTTTTCCACTAAAATCCGAGAATATATTGGGGATGCCACCCATCGCCGGATCGTCGCAGACTATTCCACCACGACGCCGGTCGATAAGGCGGCATCCGAAGTCGTTCTGATGGATGCGATGAAGCAGTATTTTGATTATGAAGTTTCAACTCTTTGTGGAATCCCCAATATTACTTTGACTGGAAAAGTCGAAGATTGGGAGTCAATTCGAGATAAAGTCCAAGGATGGGCAGAGTGGGATTTATCTTGGTGGGTGACGCCGATGACGCAGATCCTAGATCAATTTGTTAATGCCGCTAAAGGGCAAGTAGATCGAGAATGGTGGAATAATTTCTATAAATATCATAGTGGTTCGGGCTCCGGTGATTCCAGCCGAATTACAGGTTGGATCAATTGGTTCTTTCCCTATATCAAAAATCGCCAAAATCCGATGTTAGGAAAATTTGGGGCTAATAAATATGATGGTTTCACGACTGCAAGCTATCCCAAATCGCTTTCCAGTGTTCCTTTCATCTGGGACTATTATGGAGAAGAGTTAAAATATCAGTTCTTAGCTGGATTAGTGGCAGCGACTCAAGACCCGGAAACAATGACAATAACGCCGATTAGTGGATGGGCGGTTCGGGATACCACCAAAATACGAAGTCAAAACAATTCTTGGTGATCGAACTAAAAAATTGGGCTGAAGAGCAATTGATCGGCGCTTTAGCTTATATCGATGTGGACCAAAGAGTGTCAAGTAAAAATAGGTAAAGAAACGCACGTTATTTTTAAGGAGGAGTAGTGGGGTTTCAATGAAACTTAACTATCAAGTTTTTACTAATGAAGGCCATGTCTTCATGATTCCGGCCTCTAATGATGCGGAAGCACGAAACTTAATCCTTGATTACTTAAAAGAAACTAAAGGTCAATCTGCGACCATTATTCCTTGGAATTCCGAAACTGAGGATTATGATGGAAAGCGAAAATTTGAAGTCGAAATTGAAGAGACTCCTAAACCACGAGAAATTGAGTATAAGCTGGAAACCCGATATGTTAAATGGGTTCGGGGTTCCGGCGTTATGAAGGAAAAAGAATTCCGACGCCGGGCTTGTGCTGCTGCCGAATCTCTTGATACTCTGCCAGAGCAGTCAGGATGGACTAGGAGTTTTCGAGCCGAGCTCGTTCATTTTACTGATGACGAACGATATGGTGCCAAAAATATTGAAGAAATAAAAATACAATGAATTCCGAAGCTAGATGGCGTTGTCACCACTGTCAACAAAAGTTCCTACTAAGAAATATTCTCCGCCACTTTTGGTCTTGCAAAAAGCGAGAGAAGTGTCTGCCTCGATGGGCTGGTTACAATTATAATCCCAAAGAGTGGGACCGTCGAATTCGAGAACATGACAAGATTGAGAAAAAGATAGAGAAGGTTTATGGCTCAAAATAAGGAAGATGTTTATGACCAGAAAATAGCTCCTTTGATGACTCAAATTATCGATATCTGCAAAGAACATCAAATTCCAATGTTCGCGACCTATGAATATGCTTCGGGGGATTTTTGTGATACGATACTCCCTGATGAAACCGGAAAAAACTCAATTACTTTTCAAATGATTTATTGGGCAGCCCACTGTCGAGGGAATGCAGATCGCCTCATTGCAACGATGTTAAAACATGCGGAAGAGCACGGTCATAATTCAGCTTTCTTATCCCGGCTCAGTCCGGATTTGCCTCTCCGTTAGGAATCCTATGAATCATACCTGTAGAGCCAATCACCAATTTAGTAATTGAAACTCACACTTATACTCCTGATGAAAAGTATGACTTAATTTTCATCATAGATGAGAATGAAGACAGATCGAGACACCCAATCTGTTCGATTAGAGAAGGTCATGCGAACGCTTTGGTGGCATTTCGCGAAGCCAGGTAAGAAGCCCATTCCCATCGAGATCGATGAGGAGGAGTTCGAGATCATCAAGTTGATGGTCCTCGATTACAAAGCCGATGATCCTGCCGACTACGGACGTATCATGTATGTCGTCAATGACCTGGTACTCCAAGGATATGACAAAGAGCGAGCAAATGAGCTTGTCATTCTCGCTCGAAAGGATCTTAGGAAGTCATGAAAATCGCTTATGCTGGTAATACCGAAAACCCAGCTGTTTTAGTCTTACTGAGTAAAGGCTACACTGTCACTTGTCGGCTCTACACACCCACCGATGCCTTTCCCGATGGACAGTCCGAATTAGTCGCGGAGAAAGATGGCAATATCTTCATGGCTTCCGATGGTCCATCGCTCCTAGGAATCGTGATGATCGGAGAACTACGCGGCCCTAACTGGCAAACTCGCTTTGAAGAAGGAGAGACCTTTTTTGATCCGCCGCATCGAAATGATTGCCCCTGCTGCCGAGAAAGCTAAAACAATGATTTACAAAAAGGCGGTAAAGGCAATTAAACCTATTCTCTTAATCATCGATATGCAACCTCGCTATGATGCTAGTTCTAATCCAGAACTCTTAAACTCCATCGAATACCAAATTAAAATTGCCAAAAAATGTAAATATAAGATTATTGTGGTGGAGTTGCATCATTATTTTAAAGGAAAATTACATCGCCTGTATACTACCCGTCCCAGACTCCTGAAAAAAGTTAAAAACTATTCTCAGTATCAACTCGTCAATAAAACTGGGGCTGATGGCAGTTCTGAAATTTTAGTCGCCTGCGAAAAACGTCGATGGAAACCGAAGAAATTTATCGTCACCGGAATTCATAGTCGCTTTTGCGTCGCGGCAACTGTCAGGGGATTATTAGAAACTTGCAATGCCAAAATTGAAATCATTGAAAATGCTTGCCGGGATTATGGTATTACTAAAGGCCCAGACCCTAGTGGAACTTGGGATATGTTTCAGAGAAAAACTAGGATCAAAATAAGAAGTGGAGTAGAATGATATCTGGTTTAAACAAATATCGTCACGTTAGATATATGAAGATAAGGGAAGAAAATGAGCTTTTTTGAACGCATAGTGGATAATATTCTAGGTCGTCCTCGTCCAGACCCCTATATCCCGAAAAAAGAAATGGTCGAAATCGAAGCCAGCGAGCTAGAGTGGCTCCGGCATCAAGCCAAACACAATCCGAGTCGGGGACAAATTGTTTATCATCCTTACGATGATAAACAAGACCCAGAGCATCAGCTTTTTCAACAACTATTGAATGGAGAGAAGCGCTTAGATCAAAATACCGTTGTCATTTGGTTCAACCATTGGATTAAATTCCGAGAACTTTTAGAAGAAATCGCAGTTGAATATCATCGCAGTTTTCATTTAGAACTTGAGGGAGAGGATTGGCCTAGGTACACTTTCGATTTAGAACATGGAAAAATTAAAGTCCGATGGACCAAAAATTGGGAAGATCAGTTCTATCAGAAGAAAGAACTTGGTGGGGAGTTTCATTTGCCAACAGAATTACTCTGGTCAGATTGGAAACAAATCTGCAAAGAGGAGCTAAAAAAGCGCCAGAAAATAGCTGAGGAAGAACATCAAAAAGATGAAGAACGCCATACTCGATTGATAGCCCAAAATCAAGAAGAGCAATATCGACGGGCCAAAGAAATCGTCGATCGTTTTGAACAAGATTCTTTGGACAAGAATCTAAAGAAATAGTGGATCATTTTCAAGATGAAGTTTGATTTTCACAATTGGAGGCCAACCTAGGAGAGTAAATGAGTAATCCTCTAAGTGTTCGCCGGGTTCGAATTCAAACTATTGATAAGAATGGAAATCCGGAAGGCGAACCGAGCTATGGAGTGATGGCCTTCGATAGTTATCAAGTTGTCTACACTGCGTTCGAAAATTTAAAATATCTGAATCGGGCTATTAAAAGGTCGAAAAGCATTCTTCGAGTGGCTGACTCTGATGGGGTTTTTAGCGATGCCGACCATTCTAAGATTGGCCGGAATAATTTCTATGGTGAAGATTGGATGCTTTCGGTCGCAGAACGAAACTTTTACTGCATTATTTGTCATCAAGCCCCCATCGATGTCAATTCCGGTTATGATACTTGCGAAAAGTGCGCTAAGAGGCTTTAATGGTTTTCCTAAATCAAAATAACAAATTGAATGTCAACAATGTCACTCCATCTTAGAAGGGGCGATGGGCGTCCATGATTTCATTACTAGAAAAATTCGGATTTAGATGAAAATGAAGATTAGAACTTGGCAGCTAGAAGCTACCCTGGTAGCTATCGTTCTAGCAGCAGTAGCTATTTATCGTGGCTCTAAATTAGAATGGCTGGGTTCTTTAGCTGTCTTTTTCACCTTTATGCATGCTCAAGTTAGTTTTCGCCTAAGTGAAGCAGAAGAACGCCGAACTGTAGCTCAGGTTGAATGCTATCGAAAAGCCCAGTATTACTTCTTAGCTAAAGAAGCCTGCTGGTTCAGCTATTTCTTACTAATGGGATCGTGGTCAGCCTTGATTGGCGTTTTTATTTTCTTAATCTACCCAATTTGGAGAAATTACCATTGGTCCTAAAGCCGAGCCTCTTTCTAGTGTTCAACTTTGGACTTCTGCTATTACTCCAAATGGAATTCAGGAAATTGCTTATATTGGTATCGGAACCTTTCCCAACAATGAGGAAGAATACTTAGAATATTATCCGGGCATCGACTAGCGGAAGAAGTTATCGTCATTGAATAATGTTGACAACAAATATCATCTTAAGGAGAAACTATGGCTAAAAAGCAATTCATCGCTCACTTTATTGGCGAAGGTGACGGTTGTGACTACACCATCGGTTGTAACACAGTGTTAGAAAATCTTAAGGCTACAACCTTAGATGAAGCTAAAAAAGAAGTTGGAGAGAAACTTGAAGATTTTGGTGCTGATGATGAAGAGGCTGATTATCCTATGGGGAAAGTTGTTATTTATGAAGTAGCTGTGGAAACAATTTTTGACTTAGACGCTTGGTTAGATGGTAAACAAACTAGCAAAGAACGAGATGAAGAAGAGTTAACTGAATCCGAAGAACGAGCGATGCTGCAAAAGCTCAAGAATAAGTATGAAAAAGAAGATTCCGAAGATGAAGATGACGAAAACAAATAAATAATAAATATTAAGCAAGCTATTACCATCTCGATAGCGTACATTGATGGTATGGCATATTTTATGATGGGTTCGACGCAACCTGTAAATATAAATCGTCTTGGATCCAATTTCAATGGCTCCAATTTCAATTATTCCAATTCAAACTTCGGGTCTTTTTTACATCGACGGATGCAACCTAAAAATCAAGGGCTCGGCTTTTGGCACGGTTACGAAAGAATGGACTACCATCCTGGGAGACCCAATTAAAGATATGCTATAATTCGGCTATGAAACGCCGACTTAAACGCCGAAATCCAATCTCTAAAAAGCGAATTGATCTCCGCCTCATCCGACACCTTCAAAAACAACTTCGAGTCCTTATTAAACATCAACAATTGAATCAGGGTCAGGTTGCCAAATTGGCGCATCTTCCGGCCCAAGTCATCTCCCGCGATCTTGGATCTCCGCATGCAACTCTTCGCGCTTTAGCCGCTATTGGACATGCTTTAGGCTACAAAATACAAGTTCGTTTCGTCAAACGTTAGGGGCGACAATGCTTATCCCGAAACCTGGAATGCGAATTAAGACTTAAATCTTAGTAGCACACGAGGGATGTTTATTACCCAAAAATATCTGGAGAATCGAAGGGCCGAAGCTATTGGCACTATTAATAGTTACGTTCCAGGACACGGGGGCGATGTTTGGTGGGTGATTCATGATGATGGAACTACAGCAGCTTATTGTGTTACCGAAATGAGAGAAGATAATGTTATCAACTAAACTAACATCCCTAGCTCAATGCCAGGATTCCTGGGGTGTAGTTCGTCGCACTATCCCCGCCGCCACGAATAATGCTTGTGCCATTCAAACCGAATATTTGGAGAAGCGCCCTGGTTGGGCCACCAAACAAGTCGTTAAACGTTTGATTTTCCAAGATCATGTTGTTTACGAGGAGACTCAGCCGTTCTTGGGAGCCTACTTAAAATATTCTTTAAGTTTTGACGGAACTAAATTTGCAGTTGCCTCCATGGAGGCATGGGACCGCAGCGGCAATAATGCTTATGTCATCAGCATCAACGGACAACCTAAGTATCACTCGGAATTAAAAATTTACCGCTTTGACTGGATTGACAATGATCGTTTAGCCTGGAACGGCTTCACACTGGATGATTCGAAAATCGAAACTCGGGTCAATAATGAAATTCTTGAAGGTTTTGATTTCGAACCCGTTTCCTTAGGTCGAATGCATCGTGGGCTCGTTATCAAAGAAAATGGTTTAGTTTATGGAGTTTATGGAAATAATCAACAGACGGCTAGAATTGCTTCTGAGGAAAAGAATTTCGCTTCGGAAGTCTTTAAGTACCAGATTCCCCAATTGACCTGGAAAGATAGTGGCTGCTTCGTCGAAAGTCCTACTGGACAAAGTATTCCATTTAGAGAAATCATTGAATCCGGTAGTTATCAAGTGGAAGTTGATGGAAAACTAGGGCCTATTTTTGATGGTAAACCCGATGGAATGTCGCCCCAAATCTTTAGCCCCGATCTTAAAACCTTTGCTTATCTCGGAATACGATATCCAAGGATCTCTCGGCTGGTAGGAAGATTCGTCAGTTCTGCAATAGAAAGTTGGGAGATCAAACATTGGTGGGATTATTGGCGATATCTATACCTAATTCCAACTGTAATTCTTTTTAATCCTTATTGCGGAATCGGATTAGCCTTAGTGGAAAGTTCGGCTCGGACCCACCTAGTTAAAAACCATCAGCCATGGAGCAAAGGCTATCCTTGGATTCGAGAATTCTTTTTAACTCAAGATCAAAAAGTAGTCGCTGTCGTTTGGGATGGGAAGAAGTATCATCTGGTCATCGATGAAGTCGAGGGACCACCTTTTGAGGAGATTGTCAATGTCATTGAAGAAGTTCCGGGTTTGATTAGTTATTTGGGACGCCAAAATAAGACTATTAATCGAGTGGAACATCAAATCTAAGGAGAAGATATGCTCAAAACAGCATGTCGTTATTCTTTGGAACGATTAACAACCGAGCCCGTCGAGGACGCCATCGTGATGGGTTGCACTGGACATCATACCCGGCATCCAAGAGATCCGGAACTAACACCTTCCAACTATCATTTACATTATCACAGCAATGGGATCTCCATTAGCATTCATGTTTGCTCTTTTGGCTGTGCCTTAGAAATCATTAAAGAGCGTGGAGACTCCTGTAAGATTATTTAGAGACTCTGGAGTGACGCTTTTTGTCACTTGACCTTTACATCTGGTGATGGTAGAATCTCCCAACTTCCAGGGGGAACCATGACACCCGATGAAGCACGGAGCTTTCTAGCAACCAAGCGGGCAGGAGTCGGACGCCCGCCGCGTGAATGGTCAGCCAAGAAGAAACTTGCCAAACAAGTCTTGATGGAAGAGCGACTCCGCGAAACTCGTCTCCAGAAAGTGGCTTCCACCGTTCGTCTTTGTCCCAAACACGGGGCTTATGATCTCAACGATGGCTTCTGCAATGGTTGCAATGCAGAAGCGGAGGCAGCGGAGCAAGCAGCGATTTCGCCCCCGGTCGAAAGCAAGCCAGAAATTAAGCCAGATGATTCCATTAGCAAAGCTCTTGAGGGCTTGACGACTAGCACCATCGACTGGTAACATCATCACGGCTTCCTTTAGAAAGGTGGATTAGATGGCTCGCTCTAAAGAAGCTATCATCGAGACCATTCGAAGACTTTTAGCTCTTGCTACTTCTTCAAACATCGGAGAGGCAGCAACAGCCGCGGCCAAAGCCCAGGAATTAATAGAGCGTCATAACATCTCCGAAGCGATGATACAAGACGCCCAAGATACTGCTTCCAAAGGCGTCGATCACAATGATCCTGTTACGCGAGCCATTCTTTACAATCGTGCCACGCTCAGATATCAGGGAAAAACGGCACGCGGACGAATTCCAACTTGGATCATCCAACTAGCGACTGGCATTGTTGAAGTCAACCGTTGTCGAATCTATTGGAATTCTTCGAATGAAATGGGCGTCGTCATAGGGATTGGAACAGAATCCAATCTCAATAAGGCGTCAACCCTTCTTACTTGGTTGATGTCTGAAATTGACCGCCTCTTCGATCTTGACAAACAAGTTCGTGGATTTAGTCTTGGCCGCGGTGAAGGCAAGGCTTATGGTAACGCATTTCGCCTCGGAGCGGCATCGACTATCGCTGTTCGTTTAAGACAAGCTCAACGCGATGTTAGAACCAAGATGTTGGCAGGTCCAAATCTCGATGTCGCCGCTTACCAGGATGCTTTGCAACGCGGTGACTCGGAAAAGCTATTAAGCTTGGATAATGCTCAAAAAGAGTATTCTCTTGTCAAAGTGCAAACTGCATTGATGCGGCTTGACAATGAACTTACGCGAGTTGAAGCTTGGGAAAAGGAGAATCTTAAACTACGAGGGGATACTTCACGTAATTACCGAGGACACGATGATGACGCATTCGTTCGTGGGCGGCAAGCGGGGGAACATGCAAATCTGTATGGAACCAATCGACAACTTCACGGATAAATCCAGTAAGGCAATTATTTTTTATGGTAGATACTTAGCTTCTCCTTTGATAGACCCATGTTATGAAGAAATTGGATTTAACGAATCAGCGTTTTGGATATCTTACTGTAATCAGTGAAGCTAGCTCTATCAATGGTTTGATCGCCTGGAATTGTAAATGCGATTGTGGCAACATTAAAATATTTTTAAGCAAGGTGCTTCGTAGAAAGCTTGCTACAACCCACTGTGGCTGTAAATGGTACCATGATTTGATTGGACAAAGGTTCGGGAGATTGTTGGTAAGAAATAAGTTCCCAGGAAAAAGGCGTATATGGAACTGCATATGTGATTGTGGTGGAGAAATTGATCTTCCTAGTGCAAGTCTAGTTAAAGGCATGACCAAAAGTTGCGGCTGCCTATTTTGGGAACATACCACTGGTAAAGCTAAACAAAAACGTGAAAGTTTTTCGTTTTCTTGGATTCGAAGCCGAATTGAATTACTAAACTATTACAAAAAGGCAGCGAAAAAACGTAATCTTACATTCGAATTAACCGATGAACAATGTTTTTCTTTGTTCAAGGGTAGCTGCTATTATTGTGGAATTGAACCATTTAATAGAATTAATGTCTATACAGATAAAAATGGAAAACTTAGAAAAGGGTATTCAATATTAGCCCACAACTTTAATCTTGAAGAGGCAGTATACGTATATAATGGAATTGATCGTACAGATAATAGTCTTGGTTATACAAATAAAGAAGGGCAATGTGTTTCTTGTTGTAAGATCTGTAATATTGCGAAACGTGATCTAACTATTGAAGAATGGCATAAATACTTAGATCGTTTAGTGAATTATAGATTAAGCACTAAAACTTCAGTGAAAATAGCATAGTAGAGGATGGCTATGGAACACGTCTTTCTGTTTAAAATCCACACCCATTCCGGTCAGGATACTGTTTTGGTCTTCGATCATGGCAATCCGACCAAAGAAGAGGTTCTCGCCGTTCTAAAAGACGGTGACGCCGCCAGGGAAGTTGTGGAGGCCGCGAAAGATTGGCCCATGATTCGTTTTGGAGATCAAGCTTTCTCTCAAGTTGCTCGAATGAGCATCTCCAAAGAACAAGTTCATTAAAGGATAGTATTGTGCAGTTAAAAGTTGAGAAGATTGCCAGCTTTCAGGAATGCCAACTCTGCGGTTTCCGAAATGATGACATCTGCTACTTTCGAATGTGGCGGGAATGCGATGACGCCGACCAACCAATTCCCGACAAGATCCTGATTACTTGCAAAGAGGGTCGATGCTTCCAGATGATCGAGGATGACCCTCGACTCTTTCTTGAAATCCCTTGGAGCCAGGGCGGTCCGGGAAAATTCATCCTCCTCTGCGGAGATTGTCCACATCGCCAAGGTTTTGGATGCACCCATCCTAAGCTGAAAGCTAATGGAGGTGATGGATTGGAAGTAAAATTTACGCCGACGCCTTGGTCAAGTGCTTTTATTTGTGGAGATGGTGGATGCCATCGTCCACCGGGGCCTCCTGCGACCTTCTGTGAAGGTAATCCAAATCCTCCCCGGCGACAACGCCACGGGGAGAAAACGTAAGGGAATCTTAGAACACGCCAGAATTGTTCGAGAGAGTCTTCTCATCGATCATGGCAGCGGTGTGCCTTACGGACGATGATCAAAGAAATTATGATGATTAATCTAAAATGCTGCTTTGAGCAGTAGGGGAATAGGATGAAAAATTATAAGTTTCCGAGTCGTGAAACGTTCAAAAAATTGCTCTATGCTGCTTATAACATTAGTAATGCAGAGCATGGTGTGATGCCAGAAACGCGCCGGGGCCGCAACCTTACCGATGCTGCATTAGAAACAACGGATCTTCTCTACAATCTGCTAGAGAAAAAGACTGTAGGTAGTACACAAGGCATCATCTTAGCCATTCGCCTTTTAGTGGAGACTACCTGTTCCACCGATCCACAAGAATACGCAGAAAACGAAATCAAACGTGGCCATCACGGATCTCGCCATGAAGATCAAGGTGCAGCCATCAGTCTTCCAATTCCAGTGACACTGAAAAAATGTCAACTACCCCACGGCTAAAGCCGGGGGCTTGTGACCTATCTTAGAACGCTGCTACAATGAGCGTCCCGCTAAGAGAAGTCACAAGGGTAACTAGGAGACTAGCCATGCGGAGATAAAAGTTGAC
>Ga0334722_10001782_pt1 | contig 25837 bp, 18 predicted proteins | sample C3_bottom_MG_FD_207210 | JGI IMG/M metagenome (GOLD analysis project Ga0334722, IMG submission 207210) | Sediment microbial communities from Yellowstone Lake, YNP, Wyoming, USA - C3_bottom | ecosystem: Environmental > Aquatic > Freshwater > Lake > Sediment | place: USA: Wyoming | collected... | reverse complement strand
CCACGGAATCGTCGTCGAACCGTTCGACGGCCACCCGCATCGCGCGCGACAGGGGAATATGGTCGTGCAGGTAGTCCTGGAGTTCGCTAGCGGTCACAACAGCACCCAAATCGGCCGTGGTTACGGCCGGTACATGACAAAGCCGGGAATGAAATCATCTTCAGCCATTGTACGCCGTGCGCCGTGATTTTTCGTGCCGGACGACGCGCGCGCTGCTATCCTGCTCCGCATGAAACGACTCCATTTCTTCGGTACGGCTCTGGTCGCGTGTCTCGGGGTGCTGGCAACCATCACGCTTGCGCAATCAACCCCTCCACAATCGATACACCCGCAAGCAGCGTCATCCCAGCCGGCGCGTCCCGTGTTCGTCGACGGCCAGGCGCAGATCGTCCCCGCGTTTCAGGACGCCGCCCAGTGGATCAAGCAGACGCTGTGGGTCGAGACCGAATTCGATTCGGACCGCGATGGCAAGCGCGACCGCGTGTTCGTCGACGTCACGCGACCGAAGCAGACCGACACCGAGGGCTTGAAGGTCCCCATCGTGTACGAGTCGTCGCCGTACTTTGCCGGGACGTCCGGGCCCCTCGAGTTCCTGTGGGACGTGAAGCAGGAAGTGGGCGCCACGCCGCCGCCTCGCACGTCGCAGCCTGAGATTGCATTCAAACCCACGCGGCCCAACGTGTCGACCTCACAGGTGGCCACGTGGGTTCCGCGCGGCTTTGCCGTGGTTCACTCCGAGGCGCCGGGCACCGGCCTGTCACAGGGATGCCCGACGGTAGGCGACGCGCCTGAGGAACTCGCGCCGAAGGCTGTCATCGACTGGTTGAATGGCCGCGCGAAGGGCTTTACCACCGTTGACGGCAACGAAGAAGTGTCGGCCAAGAGCTGGTCCACCGGCAAAGTGGGCATGACCGGCACGTCGTACAACGGCACGCTCCCGGTCGCTGCGGCGACCACGGGAGTCGCCGGGCTCGAAGCGATCATCCCCATTGCCCCGAACACGTCGTACTACCACTACTACCGGACCAACGGCCTGGTTCGTCACCCGGGCGGGTGGCTGGGCGAGGACATCGACTTTCTCTACGACTTCATTCACAGCGGCAATCCGGCCGGGCGCGAAGCCTGCAACAAGCTGGTTCGCGATGGGCTGTTTGCCAAGGGACGCGAGCGAGCCACCGGCGACTACAACGCCTTCTGGGCGGCGCGCGATCTCCTGAAGAAAGTCGGCAAGATCAAAGCCGCCGTGCTCATGTCGCACGCCTTCAACGATTGGAACGTGGTGCCGGAACACAGCGTTCGCATCGCCATGGCGCTGAAAGGGAAGGTGCCGCTGCAGATGTACTTCCATCAGGGCGGCCACGGCGGAGCGCCGCCGATGGAGATGATGAACAAGTGGTTCACCCGCTATCTGTATAACGTGCAGAACGGCGTGGAAAAAGACCCGAAGGCGTGGATCGTTCGTGAGACGCCTCCTGCTCCCGCTCCCGCGGCGCGTGCCGACGCGCCCGCGACGCCGCCGGCCGCGGGCCAGGGGCGTGGCACCCGGCCTCCGACGCCGCCGCCCACGCCGTACGCCGACTATCCCAATCCCGACGCGTCTCCTGTGACGTTGCACCTGCGAGCTGGAGGCGGCATCAGGGGTGGGTTGACGTTGGAGCCGGCGGGCAAGTCAGCTAATGAAACTCTGGTCGACAATGTCGAGTTCAGTGGCGCCGTGCTGGCGAAGGCCGAGCAGTCGCCGAACCGGCTGATCTATGCCACGCCCGAATTGACGGCACCATTGCATCTGTCCGGGACCGCCCGCATCACGCTGCGACTGGCTTCCAGCAAGCCCGCGGCGAACCTCTCGGTGTGGCTCGTGACGTTGCCCTGGACCGATGGTCCGATCAGCCCCGCCAATCTCATTACGCGCGGATGGGCGGATCCTCAAAACTACGAGTCGCTCAAGGACGGCGGAGACTACCATTCGCTTGTTGCAGGGAAGCCGCTCACGCCAGGCCAGTTCTATCCGATGACATTTGATCTGGAACCCGACGATCAGATCATCCCGGCCGGCAAGCGGATCGGGTTGATGATTCTCTCGAGCGATCGCGACTTTACGCTTTGGCCGAAACCCGGAACGGAGCTCACCATCGATCTCGCCGGTACGTCGCTGCGGCTGCCGATCGTGGGCGGCGTCAGCCGATTCAAGGCGGCCACCAAGGTTAATTGAGGGAGGTTGACGATGCGGTCATGGATGTTGCGGTGCGCGTTGATGTTTGGAGTGGTGGTCCTGTGTGCAACACCGCTGGCGGCGGGGCCCCGTTTCGACAACGCCGAATACGCGGCGCGGCGGGCGAAGTTGATGGAGAAGATCTCCGACGGCGTCGCCATCATCTGGGGCGCGCAGACCATCCCCAGCTACTACCGGTACTCGCAGAACAACGACTTCATGTATCTGACCGGCGCCGAGATTCCCAACGCGGTGCTCATCATCGACGGCGTGGCCAGGACGAGCACCCTCGTGTTCACATCGACCGAAGCCGCGGCGCGCAACGACGGCATTGCAGCCGAGCTGGTCAAGGATCCGAAAGCGTTCACGGGCATCGAACAGGTCGCGCCGATTGCGAGCCTGGACACGCTGCTTGCCGGCATCGCTGCTCGATCGAAGATTGTTTACACGTCGTTCAAGCCAGAAGAACTGTATCGCGAAGCGAGCAACGAGAAGCTCAGGACGCTGCAGCGGACGATGTCCCAGAACAACTGGGATGGGCGGCTCACCCGGGAGCTCCAGTTCGTCAAGCTGTTCAAGGAGCGGTTTCCGCTGGCTGATGTGCGCGACTGCTCGTCGATGATCTGGGAGCTGCGGACGATCAAGTCGCCCGCCGAGATCGCGTTGATGCGGAAGGCGGGCAAGATCGGGGCGATGGCGCACACCGAAATGATCAAGGCGACGCGGCCGGGTCAGTGGGAGTACGAGCTGTCGGGACTCTTCAATTACATCTGCGAGAAGCAGGGCGCGCAGGAAAGCGCCTACGGCGTGATCATCTCGTCTGGCGAAAACCACCCGTACGTCCACTACAACCGGCACGATCGCCAGCTGAAGAACGGCGACTTCATCGTCGTCGACGCCGGTCCGGACCTCGACTACTACGACATCGACATCACGACGTCTTTTCCTGCCAACGGCAAGTTTACACCGCGACAGAAAGAGGTCTACGAGGCCTCACTCGCCGTGCACGAGGCCAATCTGAAGGTCTATCGCCCGGGCCTGACCGTCGAGCAATGCCGCAAGGAGGTTGAGGCGATTCTCACGAAGCAGGGATTCGATCTCACCAAGGACTACTTCCAGCGGATGCGTGGAGGCTTCGGTCACTTCGTCGGGATGGCCACGCACGACGTGGGCGGCAGCCCTCAGGTGTTGAAGGTGGGGATGGTCTTCGCCAACGAACCCTACATGACGTGGCCCGGCGAGGATCTCGGCGTCCGCGTCGAAGACACCGTCGTCATCACCGAGACCGGGTGCGAGGTGCTGACGCCCGGCATTCCGCGCACGATCAAGGAAATCGAAGCGGCGATGGCCGTGAAGAAGTAACAAGAGCGTGATCGGCTCTTCGGCTCACTCTGCCCGAAGAGCCGTTGCCGGATCGATGCGAGTCACACGTCGCGCCGGGAAGTAGGCGCCGACTAGCGCGGCTATTACGAGCAGCGCGGACGCCAGAGCATACGCCCACGGATCGAGCGGTGAGACTTCGAACAGGAACCTCCGCAGGAGGCTCGATAGCCAGAATGCACCAATGAGTCCAAGGACGGCGCCCACCCCCACGGGCCGCAGTTCCTGCCTGAGAATCAGACTGACGAGCGCGCCAGGGTCCGCGCCAAGCGCCGTGCGAACGGCGAGTTCGCGTGTTCGCTCGGACACTCCCCGCCGGACGACACCGATCAACCCGGCTATGGCCAGCAGTAACGCGATGCCGCCAAATGCTCCGGTCGTGACGGCGTAGAAGCGTTCTCCAGAGGTCGTGTCGGCGACGATGCCGTCGAGCGTTGTGATGCGCTCGACAGGCTGTGCCGGCGCGAGCGCGTGAACGGCCGCGCGAATGTCGGCGGCTGTCGCCGTCACGTCACGCTGGGTACGCACCACCAGACACATGATCCACATCGGGTGCTGGGTAGTCGGCAGGTAGAATGCCGGCGCCGCCAAGTCCTTTACGTTGTCGTGCCGCACGTCGCCGACGACTCCGACGATTTCGGGTTTCGTCTCGTCCAGATCGACGCGTTCGCCCAGCGGATTCCGATCACCAAAGAGCAGGCGTGCGTACGCTTGGGAGACGATGGCCACCGGACGACTATCCGCCGTGTCGTGATCCGTGAACGCCCGGCCCGCGATGACCGGAATTCGCATGACGTCGAAGTACCTGGCATCAACCGATCGCATGTGCGCGGGTACGATTGGACCGCCGACCGCTCCCAACCTATACGTGAAATCGGTCCCGCGCATCGGTACCGACGTCGTCATGCTCGCGTCGGTGACACCTGGCAGCGAGCGCACGCGTTCGATAAGCTCGCGTTGGAACCCAGGAAGCCATCCTGGGCGAAAGGTCGTCGGCAAATGCGAAACGACCTCCATCGTGAGCACATCCCTGCCGTCGTAGCCCAGATCGACGTGCCGCAAGCGCCAAAAACTGTGAAGCAGCAACGTGGCGCTCACCAGAAGAACCAGCACCACGGCCACCTGCGCGGTGACGACGCCTCGGCGCCACACCGCCATGCCCCGGTTGGCGCTTGCCTGCCAGGCTCCCTGCTTCAGCCTGTCGTGGAGCGATCGCGCAGACACGTGCCACAGGGGTGCGAGACCGCAGACCACCGTGAGCAGAGCACAAATTGCGACGGCAAATGCGAGCACAGGAACGTCCACTGTCAACTCGTCGCCTCGGGTCACGGCGTCCGGCACCAGGGCACGGAAGACCGGTTGCAGTGCAAACGCCAGTGCAACGCCTACGGTTCCCCCGACGCCAACGAGCACACCTGTTTCCATCAACAACTGGCGGCCGATCCGGACGAATCCGGCACCGAGGGCAGTCCGGATGGCGACTTCGGATCCACGTTCGGCCATCCGTCCGAGCAGAAGCAGAATCACGTTGATGCAGGCAATCAGCAGCACAACTGCGGCAACGGTTAGGAGCAGAAGCACGCCCGGACGGGCCTCGGCCAACGCAAGTTCGGGAAGCGGCGTGGCGAGCACGACGACGGCATTGGCGGCCGGGTAAGATCGAATCGCCGTCAACTCGGCTTGGGCTCCGCCAGCGGTGGCGCCAGGCTTGAGCCGGGCCACCACTTCGTACTCCACGGCACCGGTGGGCTTGACCGCGCTCCACGGGAGCATGGCCCAGATCTCCGTCTCTCGCGGATACGTGAAGCGGAAACGCGGTGGCAGGACACCGACGATCGTGAATCGCCGGGGCGTCGTTTCGCGACGTCCGACGAGCTTGAGGTCGATCGTACGCCCGACGACGTGCGGGTCAGAGCCGAAGCGGCTGCGCCAGTACCCGTCGCTGAGGACCGCGAGCTGCTCACTGTCGTTATCGCGCGATCCGAACAGACGCCCCATCGCCGCATGGACGCCGAGCGTCTCGAAGAAGTTCGACGTGACTAACCCGCCTCGAAGTCGTTCTGCGACGTCAGGCAGAAACAGATCAACCGGCGACGAGAGTTCGCCACTGTAAATGTTAACGACCGCGATGTCGCCAATTGTCGTCGCTCGTTCACGGAACGCCAGGACGTCGGTTCCGGTCAGGATGCCCCGCCTCGGTTGCGCGGCGCCCGGGCGGAGCCACCCCCGCGCGACATTCACCAGTCGATCGGGTTGCTCGTAGGGAAGCGGTCGCAGAAGGACCGCGCGCACGAGGCTGAATACTGCGGTATTGGCGCCAATACCCAGCGCCAGCGTGACGATGGCGGCGAAGGTGAAAGCGGGACTGCGTCGCAGGACACGCACGGCAAACCTGGCGTCCTGTCGAATGACGTCGAGGTGCTCTCGCGGGGCCGATCGCAGCGTGTCGATGAGCGTCCTCACCCATAGCCGCCACCGGAGCCTGGGCGTCGGGGCTGCCCGACGCTGCTCATCGAAGACGGCCTCCATTTCGGGTTCGAACTCGGATCGGAACTCGAGAGGAAACAGCCGGATGAGCCGATGAAACCAGCGGTTTCGGGCACGGGTCGGCGGCGACGCCATCTTGCCTCCTGTCAGGCCGGCTGGATGCGTTTGAGAAAGTCCTTGGATCGCGCGATCGCCACGTCCTGCTCGAGTCGCTCGACCTCCGCCACGAGGACCTGCCGACCGAACGTGGTCAGCCGGTAGTACCGTCGCCGCTCGTCATCTTCGGCGGCAGGCGGACGGCGCCGAGACTCCTCGATGAGTCCTTCGAGAAGGAGCTTCTTGATCAGTCCGTAGAGCGTTCCAGCTCCCAGGCGGACCTTGCCGTTGGTCCGCGCCTCCACGTCCTTGATGATCGCGTAGCCGTGGCGTTCCTCATCGGCCAGCGCGAGCACGACGTGGAACATAGCCGGAGTGAGCGGCAGCAGAAGTCCGGGATCTCGTTTGGCCATCACGCGTCTCGCCCTCAAGTCGGCCGCAGGTTCGTCGGTCTCGTACGGCACACACTATATCACGATACGATATATGAGACAAGAGCATCCCGGCCGCGACACGCGGCTTGGTGATATGTCTGTTTCGACATATACTGATTGTCAACGTGAGCCCGACCGACAAACCGATCGCGTGGCTGCACGGTCAGGTCAAGACACCGCCGTTCAGCGCTCCAGCACGTGTCGAGGCCGGCACTTTGCTCCGCCGCCTGCAGGCCGGCGAGACTCTGGGACTCCCGCACTCGCGACCTTTGCCCGCGATCGGCACTGGATGCCACGAGTTGCGTGTCGTTGATGGCGGAGTGAGCTGGCGGATTATCTACTGTCTTGATGCTCACGCGATTGTGGTTCTCGACGTCTTCGCCAAGAAGACGTCGGCGATCCCTGGGACGGTGATGACCAACTGTCAACAACGACTGGCCGCCTATCGGCAAATCGTCTATGGAAGGTCACGATGAAGCAAGAACTGCGGAAGCGCCTCGAACGAGCGGGCTGGCGCGTTGGCGATGCCGGCGACTTCCTCGCGCTGGATGCCGACGAGCGCCGTTTCGTCGAACTCAAGTTGGCCCTGGCGGTCGGTCTCCGTCAACGCCGAGAGCGCCAAGGCCTGACGCAGGTTGCCCTCGCGCGCCGTCTGGGATCGAGCCAGTCGCGTTTGGCAAAGCTGGAAGCTGCTGACCGATCGGTGAGTCTCGACTTGCTGGTGCGCGCCCTGCTAGCTGTCGGCGCCACTCGAGCCGACCTGGCGCGTTTGATCCGGAGGGCGGATCCCGTTCGCGCAGCGTGACGGTCGGCTTCAGCGACAGGGCGTCGCGTTCCCGGGCGAACTGCAACCGCCACCGAGGATCGTACGCGACGATTTCAACTGGCGCTTCGGGCAGTGTCATAAGAAAGACAGCAGTGAGTCTACCGCCGAGTGAAACGGGAACATCCGCTCGTTGTGACCATACAGCCGACAACGATGCTGATCGTGAAGATCACGATCACTGCTCCCCTGAACTGGGGCGCGGCATACGTGACCGCCGCCGCCAGCAGACACACGCCGCCCATGACCATGCCCGTTCCTCCCACCCAGCGCGTCAACCCGTCGACGTCGGAGCATCTGGCCGGATCGAATCCGGCAATCATCCCGGGCCAGCGCCGGGACTTTGTGAAGTAGCTCGGGATGCCGATGGCGAGCCCCACGAAGCCCAGGATGATCGGAAACAGGATTTCGCCCACGTTCGTACTCCTGACAATCTGACTGACCGTGCACGTGGCATCACAGGTCGAGCACGGCGTCCAGGCCGCGATGGACGCCGACCAACGTGGAGACTTTTCGAATGGCCAGCAGGGCCCCGTCCACGTACGGGAGCGCGCTCGTTCCCGAGTCATGCCGAATAGACAGGCGTTGATCCGGCATGCCAAAGATGATTTCGGCGCCAATCACGTAACCGGGCAGACGGACAGAATGCACCTGGGAGCCGGAGACCGTCGCACCTCGGCTGTCTCGGAGGCCGACGGTGTTCGATAGAGGAATCGTGGGCTCAGGAGGGCGCACCTTCGACAAGCGAGACGCCAGCTCGCGGGCCGTGCCGCTCGGCGCGTCGACCTTGTCGTCGTGGGCGTAATCGATAATCTCCCATTGAGGGATGAGCCGAGCCGCGGCTTCGGCGAACTTCTGGAGCAGTACCACGGTCAGGGCGAAGTTGCCGCAGGCGAGCACCCCGCGCTGCTGCCCGCGCGCAATGACGTCGATCTGCGCGAAATCGCTCTCGGTGATACCGGAGGTGCCGACGACGACGTGCGCACGATGCGCGAGCGCACACAAGATATTGGCCTTGGCGTTCTCAGGTCTGGTGTACTCGACAAACACGTCGCAATGATCGGCGAGCGCCTCTGCGGCCGAGGCGTAGATGCGACCGGTGAGGCGCGGCTCACCTAGAACGTCCCCGAGGATGCGGCCGGCGTGGCTGCGTCCAACCGCGGCGACCAGGGAGAGATCCGCCGTGCCCGCTATGGATCGCGCGAGTTCGGAACCCGCCCACCCGGTTGCTCCCGCCAGACATACGTTGAGTGCCATCGCGTGTGTCGTCCGGCTCAAATTGCTACGCCATCATCGCCGAGAGTCAGTACCGCCAGCTGGTGAGATCGGCGCCCTTCGGCGCCGTCTCCAGGATCCGCTTCTCCAGGCTGCGGAACCAGTACGACTGGTCGTGGCCGCTCCAGCAGTGCTCCTTGCGATCGCCATACTCTACAACGGCATCCGCCGGCGGGTTGGCGGCCTTCTTGAGGAAGTCCTCCATCAAGTAGACGGCGTTATTCAGGTGCCACGTATCCATGTCGCCGACGTAGATGTGGAGCTTGCCCCGGACCTTGGGCCCGAGTGTGGCCCAGTCGCGCTCGAGGATGGCTCGCAGGTCATAGTGCGTGCGCCAGTACTCCGCGACCGCGCGATCAATCTTGCCTGTGACCGGATCCCAGATCGGCTTCGGATAGCCGTCTGCGCCCACCGGGCTGTAGACCGCCTCCCAGATCGCCCACTGCTCACCCGATCGCGTCTTCGTGCCCAGCACCTGCTCCCAGCGAACGTCCTCTTCCACGGTGGCCTGCAGGTGATCGAGATAGTTGCGGCCGTCCGGGTGCGGCGTCTTCTTCCAGTCGCTGTCGATGTAGAACGCGTTCTTCTCGTCGTAGATATTGATCGTCTCGTACTGGCGAAAATCAACCGAGTCGGGGCAGGCGCCCCACGCGCCGTTGTAGTTGTCGGGGTAGAAGATTTGCGAAGCGAGCGCCTCCCAACCACCGGTCGATCCGCCAAAGAGACCGCGTGCCCAGCCTGCGCCAATCCCGCGGAACCGTTTTTCGACGTAGGGAATCAGCTCTTCATTGATGGCGTCGCCGTAGGGTCCGACGTTCTCCGAGTTGACCGCGTACGAGTCGTCGTAGAACGGATTGGCGTGCTGGATGAGCAGCATGATCATCCGGGGGAAACCGGGACCGCTCCAGTCCGTGAAGAACTGCGCGTTGCCACGTCCCCTGCCCGGCGCCGCTCCAGGTTCGGGAGGAAATCCGCGATACTCGGCGGGGAAGTGCCCGTGGTTGATCATCAACGGGTAGCGGGCATCGGGGTGCTTGTCGAATCCCTCGGGCAGGACGACGATGGCGCCGAGGTACATCGGACGGCCCCAGAACTTCGTCAGGCTCGGGCTCTGGATCTTCACGTACTTGACGTAGGCGGTGTCCTTTGGTTCGGGCAGCGGCGGAATCTCCGTGTCGAGCGAGATCCGAATGACCGCGTTCGTCCGTGGATCGATGTGCACCTTTATCGGCGCGTTCATCAGGTTTCCCGGCGCGCGGTTCCAGTGCTGGCCTTCGCCGCGGTCCATCGGCATCTTGACGGTGTGGCCGTCGCCGCGATGGAACGTCTCGTACTTGTGCAGGATGGCCTGCACCCAGTAGTCGCCCGGCGGGATCTGCGAGAGGCTTTCGAGCGGGTAGCCAGCAGTGCGGCCGTCGATGATCGCGTCCTGTCCCGGCTTCAGCGCGTTGACGTCGATGCCGAACGACAATTGCGTCTTCGGGTTGTACACATTGTTCTGAAAGCGCGGCTCCTGCTTATCGTTGTTCGAGACGACCAGGATGATCCGACCGTCCAGCGGCTGCGCGCTGCGCGCGGCGGGGAACGAGATCGCGAAGCGGAGCCGGGGAGCGGTCGCGGTGTTGCTGGCCGTCTGTCCATCCAGCGCACGCAGGCCACCAGCCAACAGCAGGGCAAACGTCAGTGCGATCCCGAGGCGTCGTGTCACTTCTTTGCCTCCTCCGGCTTAACGTCGCGGTTCACGGCCCCAAGTACCTTACCAAGGAACTGGTCGAGCGCGTTGCCCCCTCTAATCCAGCGTACGACGACGACCAGGTCGTTCTCCCAGTCCATGTAGACGATGTTCTGGCCGTTGCCCATAAAGCAAACGCTGGATTCCGGCGCCGACGGCCATGCCTTGCGTCCAGTATTCAGGAACCAGTTCATGAAGCCATAAGCGTTGTTGGCGGTGCCGGGCGTCCGCGCCATCTTGATCCACTGATCCGTCATGATCTGGCGGTCGTTCCAGCGGCCGTTTCGCAGATACAGATAGCCGATGCGTGCAAGATCCCACGCGCTGATGAACATGCCGCCGCCGAAGTGGCCGCCGCCCGACACCGACTGCATGCGCTGGCCGTCGATCTCGACCCACGAATTCTCGTAGCCGGTCCATCGCCACGTGTTCGACGCGCCGATAGGATCCATCACTTCCTCGCGCAACACCACCGGAAGCGGCCGGCGCCAGACCTGAAGAGCGAGGAAGGCCAGCAGATTCACGCGCGTGTCGTTGTACTTGTAGCGCGTGCCCGGGTCGTAGAGCTTGCGGTTCGGCCACTCGGCGGGCGTCGCGCCCTCTGGACGATCGGCCCAGTCGGGCTTGCCCCAGAGCGTGCCTTGCCAGTCGCTCGTCTGCCGCAAGAGATGGTCCCACGTGATGGTCGCGTTGTGGCCATCGAAGTAGCCCGGCAGCGGCATGTAGTCGCGGGCGAGGTCGCTGACGTCGCGGATGAGCCCTTTCTGCCAGGCGAGACCGACGGTGGTCGAGAGGAAACTCTTCGCCACACTGAACGTCATGTCCGGGCGCTTGGTGTCGCCCCACTCGGCGACGACGTAGCCGCGGCGAATGACGACCCCATTTGCGGCAGCACGCTCACGGGCGGGACCGATGAGCGTGTCGAACGGCTCGCGCGCGCCGAACGTCAGCGCGAGATCCAGCGCGAGATCCTTGGACCCGGGATTCTCGTTGGCGATTGAGTACTTCACCGCCTCGTCCAGCTTTGCGGGGTCCATCCCGACGTCTCCGGGGGCCTTACGCTTCCAGTCGAACCGATCGGGGAAATACGGGGCGGGCTGCGTCGCAGCCGCGGCCGGTTTGACCGCGGGCTTTGTGGGCGGCTTTTGTGCGAGGAGGACAGGGCCGCCAGGCAACAGGAGTGCGAGGGCTGTCAATGTGGCCAGGCTGCAGATGTTGATGTGTTTCGTTGGCGCGAATCTCATGTGGTTCCTTCCCGCTGACGCCTGCGGTTCCATCGCGAGCATTCTCACCGCGTCGTCTGCCCTTGGCAAGGATCTTCGGTCACCGGTCGTGGGTCAGTGTGCGAGGCGTGCCCGCTGACACTGACTCGCCATCCGGCCATCGCCACCGCCGTCCTTTCTTACGGAGCCAAGTCTACTTGGCGCCCAACTGAAGCGCATAACCGGCCCCTATTCGTACGATGTAGCGGTCCAGTCCGACGTACCTTGCGTCGTCGCCGCGTGCAACGATGGAGTACCTCAGTGACGCGATGATCGCCCCTCGTCGACCGACTGGAAAGACCGCATCCGCTCCTGTCGTAAACGCGACGTCCCCCGCGGCATTCTCGTAGCGGACCTCGCCCTGAATTGGGCTGCCAAAGACAACGCTGATGCCTGCGCACGGTTCCAACGCGCCGATTCCAACCGGGAGCTGGGCCCCCACCAATAGTGAGAGGAGGGTATCCCGGTGCCTCGCCAACACTGGCCCGAGCCCCTTCACGTATCGCCCACTCTGCATCACCTTGAGTGGCACCGTTGTACTGAGCTCGGCCGCTACCAACGCGCGCCACTTCGCAACGAGCTTGACGCCAGCCGCTACGCCAGGAACCGCGCCGCCCAGAGAGTGATCCAAGTACGGGCCGTCCGGGCCGCCGTGCAGTCGCGGCTGGATGGAGGTAATCGCGCCGACGGTGACGCGTGGTGACAGCACTGGAGCATCGGCCGGCACGGGCGATTGCGCGCTGGCCGGGGAGCCGACCGTGAGCAACAGAAGCGTCACTCCGCTCGCTGCGAGCTCATGGACGCTGGACCGCCTTGTGCGACGAAGAGTCGCGTTCGTCAGTGGCATGTGATGTTCTCCCGACGCCTGCGCTCTACCGCCTGGCGTCCGCAATCACGTTACCGAGGAACTGGTCCACCGCCGCGCGTTTGTGCGGAGGTATCGGCGCGCCGACGACGGAACGACTCCTGACTTCGAAACGTCTTCGGCGCGGAGCTCACTCCAGTATCTTGAAGTACTTGTAGACCGGATACACGATGCTGCGCTTGTCGGCGCCAAGCGACTTGAACACGGCATCGAATACACCCGATCCGACGAATCCGTCGGCCGCCTGCGGTTCGAGCATGTAGAAGGCCACGTTGGCCATCGGCTGTGCCATGTCCACGCGGAACGTGCCGGCCGGAAATTCCCTGACTGGGGATTTCGCGAAGCCGCCGTCGAGCTTGATCATCGCGTAGCCGTCGCCACGTCCCTGCCCGATTCGGTCGATCACAAACTCCTCGCCAGACACCCTGACGGGTTTCGTCAGCACCTCGACCTTGACGTTGTGCGTCCGCAGTTTGTCGGCGACGAAGTCGTACTCCGCGGGAATCAAATACCCGCGAGGCACACTCGCCGACGCAGTTCCGACGGCTTTCGCCAGGAACTCGACCCCCTTGACCAGTTCCGGTGCGCCGAGCATGTGCGGCGCCATCTTGCCTCGAACGCTCGTGCCCGGAACGAGCTCGGACACGTTTCGTTCGCGGTACATCAGAATGTCCACCTTGCCGTAGGACTCGTACTTGCCCGCCACGAAGTTCTTCAGCTCACCGCTCTCGGCCTTCGTCTTCACCGCCTCGACGACGGCAGCGTCTGCTTTGCGGCACACCTCTTTCATCTCCTGCCCGTGAGCCGCCGCGTAGCGCAGCACCTCGGTCATCAGCGCCACGTGGGCGTAGATGCGCCGCTCGAAGGATTCGTGTCCGGGCGTCTCGGCGAGAATCGACATCCGGTTGCGCAATCCGTACGCGTTGGCGACGAACTTGGCTTCGTTGGTCCAGATCGCTGCCTCCGGTCCCCATGTGGTCGGCGGCCACTTGCCGTCAGTGCCGCTGTGGGTGAACACCTCGAGGCCGAAGTTCGTGCGCGTCGCTTCGCGGACGGCCGGGAACAGCTTGTCGAAGACGTAGTCGCGAGGCTCCGGCGAGGCGGCAGGCACGGTGCTGTGGATGTAGGCGTTGGCATATCCGTGCTGCACGCGGCCCATCAGGTGCGCGTCGAAGATCAGCGTCGGATCCCATCGGTTGAAGATCGTGCGATAGAGCCCCTGGACTTCGACGGTATCCACGCGGACGGCATCCCGATTCAGGTTGAGGTTCTGCGAGTTGTTGCCCGACCCGACCAGGTGGGGCGTGCCCTCCCCGAAGCTCACCATATCGTTGCCGTCCACGTTGAAGTTGGGGCAGATGATGATGATCAAGTGATCGAGCAGAGGTGTGAGCTTTCCGAGCAGGATTTCGCGGGCCAGGATCAGCAACGACTCCTTGCCCTCCATCTCGTACGGATGGATGTTTCCCTGGAGGTAGACGACGGTCTTGCCCGATTTCGCCGCCTCCTCGGGCGAGGTCACGCGCGGATTCGCGAGGACGATGGCCGGGCAGATCTTGCGAAGCGGACTCGTGTAGACCGAGAAGACGTGGACCTTGTCGCTGGCCCATCGCAGCGCATCGACGAACTCGAGCACGTCCATCGTCATCGCCGTGCGCTCGAAATTCGTCTTTTCGGGGACGGTCAGCAGCTTGGCCGGCCACTTGCCGTTCCAGCCCTTCGGCACCGAGTCGCCCCAGTAGATCTTCTGGGCGGAGATCGAGACCGTCGTCATCAGCAGGAACGGGATCAGAACGAGTGCGCTGGACTTCTTCATCGTGTCACCTCAACTCGAGCAGTACCATCACGGCGCCGTGGCGGCCGAGTCGGGCGCCATTATAGCGAAGGCGGGATTCGGGGTTCGGGATTCGGGATTCGGAACTCCGCTTCGCTACCAACGACCGACTACTGTCTACTCTCTACTGACGAATTGGTTCCTTCGAAGATGCCCCTTCTCCGCCGAAATGTGGCAGGATCTGGCGAACAGTGAGGAACCCATGACGATCATGCGTCGCACGTGGCTGCAACTGACGGGATGGTGCGCGATCGGGCTGATGCTCGGCCTCGGCCTTGCGCTCAATGTCGCCACGCCGTTGGCTCAGACGAAACCGCCGGCGGTGAAGCCCGCCGCGGCGGCGGGCTCGACGACAGCGTTACCGTCGCGTGGAGGCAGTCTCGTGGCGACGATGAGAAGCGAGCCGAGGAGCTTCAACCCGCATGGCGGCCGCGACGTCTCGACGCAACTGGTGGCGCAACTGCTCCACACGAGGCTGGTCCGGGTCAATCGCGCGACACAACAGCTCGAGCCGTGGCTGGCCGAGAAGTTCGGCTGCACCATTGATGGGCTCACCTGCACGCTCAACTTGCGCCGGGGCGTGCAGTTTTCCGACGGAACGCCGTTCACGGCAGACGATGTGGTGTTTTCGTTCCAGGTGATCTACGACGAGAAGACCGCAAGCCCGCTCGCCGACTCGATGCTCATCGGCGGCAAGCCGCTCGCCGTCAAAGCGATCGACGCCAACACCGTCGTCGTCACGTTCCCGACCTCTTTCGGCGCGGGCCTGCGGCTGCTTGATATGCTGCCCATCCTGCCCAGACACAAGCTCGACGGCGCGTTCAAGTCTGGCGCGCTCCGCAAGGAGTGGGGACCGACGGTCACGCCGGCCGCCATGGCGGGCCTGGGCCCATTCGTCCTGCAGGAATACAAGGCCGGAGAGCGGCTCGTGTTTACGCGCAACCCGCGGTACTGGCGAAAGGACGCGGCCGGCACGCAATTGCCGTACCTCGATCGGCTGACGATTGAAATCACGCCCGATCAGAACACCGAGTTGTTGCGCGTGCAGTCGGGGCAGGCCGATCTGACGCAGAGCGAGATTCGACCCGACGACTACGCCGTGCTGAAGCGCGAGGAAAAGGCCGGCAAGCTGCGGCTGGTTGACGCGGGCCTGTCGTTCGACGCCGACGCGTTCTGGTTCAATCTCAAAGTTGAATCGAAGGCCAAGGATCCGCGGCGCGCGTGGATGCAGAGCCTCGGGTTCCGGAAGGCCATTTCGATGTCGGTCGATCGCCAGGCATTTGCCAATGCGGTGTTCCTGGGGGCGGCTGAACCGATCTGGGGACCGGTGTCGCCATCGAACAAGACATGGTATCCGCCGGCAGCGTCCAACTCGATTGATCGGCATCCGTACGATCCCGCAGGAGCGCGGGCCGCGCTGGCGAACTTACAGCTGCGCGATAGCAACGGCGACGGCATGCTCGAAGACGCGTCGGGTGCGGCCGTGCGATTCGCGCTCATTACGCAGAAGGGGAACACCGCGCTCGAGAAGGGCGCGGCGTTCATCCGCGACGAACTGAAGAAGGTCGGGATCGCGGTTGACGTGGCGCCGCTCGAAGTGGGCGCCCTGGTCGATCGGATGACGAAGGGCGACTACGACGCGCTCTACTTCCGGTTCCTCACGACCGACACCGATCCGGCGTTGAACCTGGATCTCTGGCTGAGCTCTGGGAGCGCGCACGTCTGGAACATGGAGCAACCCAAGGCGTCGACGCCGTGGGAGGCGCAGCTCGACGCGTTGGTTCTGAAGATGGCCGCTGAGCGGAATCTCGCACTGCGGCAGGGACTCTTCTACCAGGCGCAGAAGATTCTCTCGGACAACCTGCCGGTGATCTATTTCGCGGTGCCTCGAGTGTACGTGGCGACGAGCACTCGCGTGGTGGGGGCGATTGCGGCGCCTTCGCGCCCGCCGATCCTGTGGAATGCGGATTCAATCGGGGTGAGGCGCTAAAGCGAGCCGCTGCATTCGGGTTGCACCGCGCACACACTCGTCCTGCTCGCACCGGTCGAAGCGGCGTGAAAGCTCCTACCACGCGCGCCGCTTGCAGTAGGGTGATTCTGCACAGAGACTGAGTCTCATCAAATATTCTGTCTCATTCGCGATACAGCCTGGCTTTCCTATTGCAGGGTGGTACCACCTGTTGCACAATCTCGGCTGGCGTTTGGCGATCACGTTTGTGACGTGATCGCTGCGCGCCGGCGCGTCGCCCCCACGCGTGCACGTTGTCGACGGTTGCGACTCAGCCGCGTGAGGAGACCACGATGTCCCGTTCCGCCATCCCGATCCGTCCCCGTCACCTGATCCTGTCCGCGCTGCTCTCGATCGCGCTGATTGTGTGGGCTGCCGCGCCGCTATGCGCGCAGGATGCCGAGCATCCCATGGAAGCGAAGGGGATTCAGCCAACCCGAGGGTCCTTCAGTCTCTTGCCGTGGAAGAGCATTGACACGTACTCAGGATCTGTGGTACTGACGTTTACAGACCTAGTACTACAAGGGAATTCTGGGCTAGATCTGCGCGTGACGCGCGCCTTCAACAGCAAGGGCGCAAGCTGGAAGATCGGCATCGGCCCATCGATGATCTTGTTTGCCGATGTGCCGCCGCCGTACGGACCGGCGTCTCCGCCTAAAGTACGAACCGCCGACGGCGGCCTCCAAACGATGTTTGAGACCGCTCAGAATTCAGGCGTCTACGTGACGACCTCGTTGTGGCGCTATACGAAGTCCACCGCCACGCTCGAGACGCCGGAGGGTGTGATCTACCACTTCTTCAGTGACGGCCGGCTGAGTCAAATCGCAGACGTGTTCGGCAACACGATCGACGTGACGTACGAAACCGGCCTCACGCGGGCCGTCCAGCACCTGGGCAACGGGCAAGATCGAGAAGTGGTTCTGGCCGAGGATGCGCAGGGCCGCGTCCACACGGTGACCTACAGCGGGCGCACGTGGACCTATGAGTACGGCACCGGATCGAATCTGACGGTCCTACCACCCGTGGGACCGTCCTGGGCATTCGTGAAGACGATCACCGGGACGGAGACGTGGACGTTCACCGTGACGACGCCGACTGGCGGGTGGGTCGCCTACGATTTCGCCGCGTACGATCGGTTCGCCCGGAAACACGGCGGCCTGGCGCATACCATGAAGGTGCACTACCGGCGGTCGGGAGGTGCCCAGATCACCGCGGGGACGTGGGAGGTGACCTACGACGGCAATCACCGCCTGTGGGCTTGATCCGATCCGGTGGACACTTTCCGGAAGGCGGATACAATGTCCACGATGAGCGAAGGAGCCACACTCCACGTTTCCGGCGACCGCGACGGTTGCGCTGGAGGGAAGGGCCGCGTGCGCCATCTCGTCTGCCGCGGCTGTACGTGGCGACGAGTACGCGTGTCGTGGGGGAGGTTGCGGCGCCGTCGCGCCCGCCGATCTTGTGGAACGCGGATTCAATCGGGGCGAAGCGCTAAGGCGGCCCAGGGGCGCCGTCGCGCCCGCCGATTCTGGGGAATGCGGATTCAATCGGCCTGAGGCGCTAGTCGGGCCCAACATCGCCGGCGCGTCCGGCGTCGCTCTGGTCGGCCACGACGATCTCGAAGCCCGCGTCTTCGAAGTGGTGATCGAAGGCAAAGGCGCGAGTCACCCCACGCTGACGCATCACGGCGAAGCTGACAACATCAACCAGGCTCAACTCTCGCCGGCTGGCTGCAACCAGCGCAGATACTGCCCGCTCGTGCAGTTCGCGTCCGACCCACTCGACCTCGACGACGGCCAGGAGATCGTCGGTCAACACCCGAACAGCGGCGCTGCCCAGTCGGCGCTGCGCGAGGGCATAGGTTTCGACCAGCACATAGTTCGTCGTCTCCACACGCGAGTCGGACTCGAGCAGCTGAGTCCACAGGAGGCTGGCGTCTGTGTGGCGCGCTTCGTTGGCGTCGAGCAGCGCGATCAACGCGGAGGTGTCGAGAAAGACCGTCACGGCTTCCACGCCTCGGCGAGGTAATCGTCGTGTCTGGTCCCGAGATCAGCCACGTTGGATCGAAACCGTCCGACGGCCGCCAGGGCTCGGGCTTTCGCACCGTTTCGGGCTCGGTCGCCGTGTGCACCGAGAACCGCATCGACTCCGTCTCGAACCAAATCCGCCATCGAACGTCGCTCCGCGGCGGCCAATTGTCGTAGTTGTCGAGCCTGTTCTTCGGTCAGCAGAATCTGTGTCCGGACCATAATTACACCATAGCACATAATGTAGGCAGTATGATGTATGTTTCGCGTTATATTCGCGTGCGCGAATTGGATCGATCCTTCGTCTCGGCCGACGGTCGAGAAGGGTGCGCGCGGACACGCTGCATTTGCGATCGCCCGCGGAGGCGAGGATAATCTGTCCGCGGAGGCTCGCATGAACGAGGGCTTCGAAGGATGGGTGCGGGTGCTGTGTTGCGGACCGCTGGCCTACGCGGCATGGATGGCTGCGGAAATCCCCAACGCCTTTCTTGCCATCGTCTGCGGCGGCCTCGCCGTCGCCTTCGCGATCTGGCCCGAGCGGATGGCGTACGGGTATCGCAAGAACCGGCCCCTCCCGTTCTGGTCCAAACAGACCTCCGTCGTCGATCCCGACATCGCCTCGGACGGCTCGGCCGCAGAATCGTTTGCGACATATCGCCCCCGACTGTTGAACCTTGTCTCAGCCTATTTCAGCGTCGGCTGGTATGTCGTCTTTGGGTTCAATCTGTGGCGCATCACGCCGATGCACACGCCGTTGCTGACCATGGCGGGCGTGGCATCACTGTTGTGGCTTGTTTCGCGAAGCGAGACCTGACGAGGCGATTTCTGCGATTCTCTATTGGCTCTCCCGTGGCAGGAATTGCGATCGGCTCCTGGCCTGGCTACGCGGCACTTCCGCCGCTCCTCTCGAATTGACCATTCTCCTCGCCGGTTTCGTCGACTCCGCTCGAGCGACCTCGCTGGCAGGGCAGTTGCAAAGGGACTCTCTGCTGCAGCGGTTTGGAACGGCGACGGGAGGCGTAGCCATGTTGACAATTGTCTCGTCTGTATACGATAATTATCGTATGAACAAGCAGCCGATTTCCGTGACGTTGTCGCCTGACAACCTGCTGTGGCTCAAAGGGCGGGCACGCGCAGTCGCGGCGGGCAGCCTCAGCGAATTTCTGGACACGCTGGTCACGCGGGCGCGGTGCGGCCAGGACACGCCGAAGCCCTATCGGTCGATGAAGGGCACGCTGACATTGCTCGACCCCGAGATCGACATTGACGACCTGACCGTGCCGGATGAAGTCTGGTCGGCGTGGCGGGAAAAGTGGGACGGGTTGCTGGTGGAATTCGACGACACGCCACCGGTCGAGCCGGCCGCGCCTGTGCGGGCGGGACAACTACGGCGGCCGACGGCGGTCGCCGAGAAGGCGCCCCCGTACGGGCGGCGGAGGAGCAGGCGTGGCTAAGTTTCCGAATGCTGCGGTGTGCGACACCCATGCCCTCGCGCACTACGCTCTTGGCACCGGACGCCTTGGCAGGCAGGCGGCGGCGCTGTTCGACGCGTGCGACGCTGGCTCAGCCGTCATCTACGTGCCGGCCGTCGTCGTTGTCGAGTTTGGGCTCGTCTGCGGCGGCCGGCTCGCCCGCAAGTCCACATCGTTGAGGGACTTCTTCGAAGAACTATTCGCCAATTCGGCCTATCAGGCTTTCGACTTGACACCCGAACAGGTCTTTCTCGCTGACGAGCAGCGCCCCAACAACGATCCGTTCGATCGACTGATCTGCGCCGCGGCGCTCCGGCTCGATCTGCCGCTCATCACACGCGACACGGCCATCACCGAGTGGGGACGGGTGCGGGTGATCTGGTAGGCGCGCATTTTTCCTTCCGGCCGGGCATCGACCCGACCATAATAGGCCTGCCCAATGAGCCCTCTCCCGGTGGCTGGCCACCCGTCTTCAAAGGAGATCCTATGCGTCGGCGATTCCCGTGGCGCACCCTCGCCCTGCTTGTGTGCGTTGTTGCTGTGGTCGGTATCGTGGTTTCGGCGCAGACGCCCTCCGCGAGCAAGCGCCCGCTCACCTACGACGTAGTTGAGTACTGGAAATCGATCGGGGGCACGCGCCTGTCGAACGACGGCAAGTGGCTGGCGTACTCCGTGACGTCGCAGGCCGAAGACGGCGAACTGATCGTGAGGAATCTGGCGACCGGCCAGGAATTCCGTCATCCGCGCGGCACCGGACCGAGGTTCACCGAGGACGGCAAGCTCCTGATCTTCACCATCGCGCAGACGAAGGCCGAAGAAGAGAAGGAGCGCGCCGCGACCGAGGCCGCTGCGGCGACAGGTGCGGGGGGCGAACAAACAGCCGGAGCGGGTCGAGGAACAGCTGGCGGTCAGGCGGCGGCTGGCGGCGGCCCGCCTTCGCCGGCAACCGCGACTGCGCCTCCTCCTGCTACGGCGGGTGCAGCGACAGCACCTCCCGCTGCAGCGGGACAGGGCCGCGCTGGAAGAGGAGGCCGCAGCGGTGCCGGCGGCGGCGCGGCCGCGCGCACCGAGCCTCGGACAGGCATGGGCGTGATGACGCTCGCCGATGGCAAGGTCACCACCGTTGACAAGATTGGCAGCTTCCTCGTGCCGGAAGAATCGTCCGCATGGCTCGCGTACTACAAGGGCGTTGGCGGCGCCGCGGGTGGCGGCGGTCGCGGCGCTGCGGGCGGTCGTGGCGGTGCTGGAGGCGGACGCGGCGCGGCTGCGCCGGCAGCAGGCGGTCGGGGCGGCGGGCAGGGCGGCGGGCAGACCACTGCCACCGGCGAGAAGCGCAAGGACGCTGGATCAGACTTGATCCTGCGGAATCTCGCGACAGGCGCCGAGACGACGATTCCCGAGGTGGTCGAGTATTCGTTCGACACGAAGGGTGTCTGGCTGGCGTACGCGACTTCGTCGACCGACGCGGCCAAGGACGGCGCGTTTGTGCGTCACTTGAGCGATGGCGTCGTCAAGACGCTGCTCAGCGGCCGTGGGCACTACAAGAGCATGAGGTTTGACGAGGCAGGACAGCAGATCGCGTTCTTGAGCGACGCGGTCGATTACGACAAGCCCGTGTCACCGTATCGGCTGTACTACTGGAATTCGGCGGAGGGAGCGGCGGCCAGGGCTGGCGCCACCTCGCCGGGGCTGCCTGCCCTGAGCAAAGTCGAAGGGAAGCCCCGGCCTACATCCGGACAGGAAAAGCCTGCCACAGCAGCGGCACCGGCGAAACCCGCGGCGAGGGAAGCCGTCAAGCCTGGTGCGACACCGACCACGCCCGCACCGGCAGCACCAGCCGGGCAGGCCGCGCCCGGCGCGCAGGCGGCGCCGGGAGCTCCGGCTGCGCAAGCCGCGCCGGGAGCTCCGGCTGCGCAAGCCGCTCCGGCCAAGCCCGCTCCTGTGCCGCCAACCGGCGATGCGGTCGAGTTGGTCTCCGACGCAACAGCCGGAATGCCGAAGGGCATGGTGGTGGCCGACGCGGCGCCGCAGTTCTCGCGCGATGGCGCGCGGATCTTCCTGGCGACGGGCAATCCGCCCGCCGCGCCAGCCGATCCCAACGACAAGACGCCGGCAGCCATCCCGGTTGACCTGTGGTCGTACAAGGACCCGATCATCCAGCCGATGCAGAAGGTGCGTGTTGAACAGGAGCGCTCCCGCAACTACCGCGCGGTGGTGCACCTGGCCGACAAGAATTTCGTCCAGTTGGCGACGCCGACGTTGCCAACCGTGAATCCGGGCGACGACGTGACGCGCGCCATGGGCACGTCCGACCTGCCGTACCGCATGGAAATATCGTGGGATCAGTCCTACAACGATGTGTTCGTCGTCGATCTGAAGACGGGTGCGCCCAAGCAGGTTCTCGAGCACTGGGGCGGCTCGGGCACCGCGATGTCTCCCGGCGGCAAGTACGTCATCTACTTCGACGAGCGCACGGGACACTGGTGGACGTATCGGATTGCCGACGGTGTGCGAGCCAACCTCACCGAGAAGTTGCAGGTGCGCTTCCAGCAGGACTTCACGACGCCCGATCTTCCAGGGCCCTACGGCACGGGGGGCTGGACCGCCAACGACCAGTCGGTGCTGCTCTATGACGAGTTCGACATCTGGGAGGTCAAGCCCGACGGAACCGGCGCCCGGATGATCACCAACGGGGAGGGGCGCAAGCAGTCGCTCATCCTCCGGTATCGTTCGCTCGATCCGGAAGAGCGGGTCGTGCCGGCGGCCAAGCCCATGCTGCTCTCGGCGGTCAATGAGCGCACGCGTGCGACGGGCTACTACCGGATGGCGCTCGCCGACGCCGCGCCGCCCGAGAAGGCCGCGACGCCGGTCAAGGCGGCCAACACGCAAGCCAAAGCGTCCGGCACGCCCGCCAAGGGCGTCAAGGCCGAGCCTGCCGCGGCATTCGTGCTGTCGTTCGCGGCTCCCGAAAAGATCGTGATGCAGGACAAGGTCTTCGGCGCGCCCACCAAGGCCACGAAGGGCGACACGCTCGTGTTCACGATGTCGCGCTTCGAGGAGTTCCCAGACCTTTGGACGAGCAGCGACGCCACATTCAAGGACATGAAGAAGGTCTCGAATGCCAACCCGCAGCAGGCGGGGTTTGTGTGGGGCCGGTCGGAACTCATCGAGTACATCAACGCCGACGGCAAGCGGTTGAAGGCGATTCTGACGAAGCCCGACAACTTCGATCCGGCGAAGAAATACCCGCTGATGGTGTACATCTACGAGGGGCTGACGCAGAACCTGCACAACTACGGGACGCCGAACGTCGGCACCAGCATCAACGTCGTCCGCTACGTCAGTAACGGCTACGTCATGCTCCAGCCCGACATCGTCTACGACACCGGCTTCCCGGGTGAAAGCGCGGAGAAGTGCGTGATCCCGGCCGTGAACACGGTGGTGGCGATGGGCTTCATCGATCAGAAGCGCATCGGCATTCAGGGGCACTCGTGGGGCGGCTACCAGATTACGCACCTGATCACGCGCACGGATATCTTCGCGGCCGTGGAAGCGGGCGCGTCGGTGTCGAACATGATCAGCGCCTACGGCGGCATCCGCTGGGGCACGGGCATGGTACGCGAGTTCCAGTACGAGAAGACGCAGAGCCGCATCGGCGCGCCGCCGTGGGACGCGCCGCTCCTCTACATCGAGAACTCGCCGATCTTCTGGATCAAGAAGATCAAGACGCCGTATCTCACGATCCACAACGACGCCGATGATGCGGTGCCGTGGTACCAGGGGATTGAGTTCAATACGGCGATGCGGCGACTGGGCAAAGAAGCCTACATGTTCTCGTACAACGGTGAGCCGCACGGCCTGCGCAACCGCGAGTACATGAAGCACTGGACCGTGCATATGGACGAGTTCTTCGACCACTACCTGCTGGGCAAGCCTCGGCCGGAGTGGATGGACAAGGGTGTCACCTTCCTCGACCGCGGCAAGCGCGACGTGACCCCGATGTTCAAGAAGCCAACCACGTCGAAGGCGGACGGTAGATAGTTCGCGCGCCGCGCAAACACTCATGGCCCGCGACGGCACTCTGGCTGTCGCGGGCCTTGGACTTTCAGATGGCTACTGACGACAACGCATCGCGTGCTGCGGCCGGCGCTCAGTCGATGCACGTGCTCGACACCGAGCGGTTGACGCTGCGCCGATTGTGCGCCGGATGGCTGAGCTGTGTCGGCTGGAGGTGGGTATGCTGCGGTTGACTCGAACCGGCCTTGCCGTGTTGGTCTGTGCAAGCCTCGCTCCTGTTCTCCTGTCTCACGCGCAGCAGAAGCCGGCTGCGGGTCGCGCGCTCACCATTGAGGACTACTACCGCGTGCAGGCGGTCGGCAGCCCATCGATGGCCCCGGGTGGCCGATGGGTGAGCTACACGGTTTCCACTCGCATCGAAGACGACAACACGACGCGGAGCGAAACGTGGATCGTCCCGAGTGACGGTTCCACGCCGCCCAGACACGTCCTGCACTACAACCGTGACGTCGTGAGTGCGCGATGGACCGATGACGATCGCCTCGCCTACACAGCCGACCGGCTGGAGTGGACCATCGACCCGCAGAAGCCAGGCGTGCCACCCGTCAAGGTGGCGCAGCAGCGATCCGGGCGGGGCGGTGGCGGACGCGGCGGACGTGGTGGAGCGGCGGGCGCGGGCGATGGTCAACAGGCGGCCGGCGTCCCGAGCCCAGACGGCCGATGGCTCGCGACGACGATCGACGCGCCTTCCGCGAAGCGCGAGGCGGCCGTGCCCACCGACTTCGAGCGCCGTCACGACGAGCGGTTCAAGGGCGCCATTTTCGATTGGAAGGATTTTCAGCGCGACGGCCAGCCGTTTCCCGCGCCGAACCAGCGTGCGCGCCCCGCGGCGCACATTGTCCTGACGCCGACCGCGGGAGGTGAGCAGAAGCCGCTGACCACGATCGACGTTCGGCCGGCGGGCATGGCCTGGCACCCGGACAGCAGCCGGATGGTCTTCATCGCTGATTCGGAGTGGCGCGACGAACTCAAATACGAGAGTCCCGATCTGTGGACCGTCACGGTGGAAGGGGCGGTGACACGGCTCACCGACGATGGGTTCGAGTACAGCGACGCGAAGTACTCGCCCGACGGATCCTACCTGTCGTACGTGCGCGATCCTGGCACCGATCTGATCATCAAGCAAAAGCTGAATCACGGCGGGCCAAGCGACCTGTACGTGCGCGCGCTGGCGGGCGGAGATCCAACGAATCTCACGGCGAACTGGGACCTCGAGCCAGGCGTGACGCGGTGGTCGCCAGACAGCCGGTTCATCTACTTCATGGCCGCTATCGGTGGCGAGAATCATCTGTTTCGCGTATCGGTGCCTGCCGGCCGCGTTGAACAAGTGACCAAGGGGCCGCGCCGAATCGGCGGCCTGACGTTCGACAAATCGATGACGAAGATCGCCTACACCGTTGGCGTGCACGAGGCGCCGCCCGAGGTGTACGTCGCAAACATCGATGGCACTGGCGAGCGCAGGCTGACCGATATTCACAAGGCGATCGTGTCCGAAATCGCATTCAGCCGCGCCGAGCGGCTGGGTTGGAAAAGCACGGATGGCACTCCCATTGAGGGTTGGCTGATCGCCCCGTACGGCTACGACGCGAAGAAAGGACCGTACCCGCTGATCGTCGTGAGTCATGGCGGTCCCCACGCGGCGACCGGGTACAGCTTCGACTTCAAACAGCAGTACTTCGCGGCGAACGGCTACTTCGTGTTCGACACCAACTTCCGGAGTTCGACCGGGTACGGTGAGGCGTTCAAGTGGGCGACGTGGGGGGCATGGGGCAACAAGGACGGGCAGGATGTTGTCTCGGGGATCGACTACGTGCTGGCGCATTACCCGATCGATCCGAAGCGCGTCGGCCACA
>Ga0334722_10001781_pt1 | contig 25846 bp, 31 predicted proteins | sample C3_bottom_MG_FD_207210 | JGI IMG/M metagenome (GOLD analysis project Ga0334722, IMG submission 207210) | Sediment microbial communities from Yellowstone Lake, YNP, Wyoming, USA - C3_bottom | ecosystem: Environmental > Aquatic > Freshwater > Lake > Sediment | place: USA: Wyoming | collected... | reverse complement strand
CCTGGCACGCAAGCACGATGGCTTGCCAGGAATCCTCACGCTGTGGAGAGGATGGAAGCGACTCGCGGACCTAACCGACGGCTGGCGCATCGCTTCGGGCACGGTGAGTTGTGGGTAATAGAAAGGTACTCAAGCAGATGCATCTTAGACGGCTCAAGACCTATACGGTACTGGGTGCTCACGGCATGGCCACGCCCAGCGACCAGGGCACCCTGAGTTTCTCCTGATGCGATGGCCTCAGATCAAGCAATCGAGTGGTCCCGAGGCCTCCCACGTCACGACGTTGTTCAGACGTCTCCGCGTCTCATCCATTGGCGACTCGGGCGGGAGTGATGCTTCTACGCGTATCAGGCCGAGGCCCGATACGTCTTTTTATTCTATGGGTCAGCGGCTTGTGGCCGCCCGGCCAGCCAGATATCCCGTCGCCCAGGCCCATTGGAAGTTGAACCCGCCGATCCGGCCGTCGCAGTCGAGGATCTCGCCAATCAGATAGAGGCCTGGCACCAGCTTGGATTCCATCGTCCTGAAACTGATCTCTTCGAGCGGGACCCCACCCGCCGTCACTTCTGCGTAGTTCCAGCCGCGATCGTGTTTGACTGGGAATTTGAACTGGGTCAGCGCAGCGAGCAGACGATCTCGATCTTTTCGCGGTAGTTGTGCAACCGCTGTCTTGGGATCACATTCGACGTGTGAACAGAGCGCCTCGGCAAACCGCTCCGGTATCTGTTGAGCCCATGTCTTCAGCAATGATCGCCTGGGATTGTCCGTCGCTTGCTTCATAAGCCACGACTTCGCCTCTTCTTCCTTCTGACCGGGCAAGAAGTTTCCATAGACCTCGACGGTTTCTCCCTGCTCATGCCCGAGTGTCCAGAGGCGGCTCGCGTCCATCACGACTGGGCCACTAATCCCAAAGTGCGTCCAGAGCAAGCTTCCTGTTCGACTGTCGACTTTGCGACTCTTCACAACCGTCGTCAGTTCGACCTCCTGCGAGAGACCGGAGAGTGTCCTGTGAAACATCGTGTCGTCGAGCATGAGCGGCACGAGCGCTGGGGCTGTGGCCGTCACGTGATGGCCGAGTCGACAGGCAAGGCTGTACCCAAACCCGTCACTCCCCGACTTGGGAATCGATTGGCCTCCGGTCGCCAGAATGACCTTCCTTGCCTGTAAGACTCCTTGCGAATGGTGAATCGCAAACTCATGGCCATGATCCGTGACACGCTCGATATTACTCACGCGATGGTTCGGCTGAACCTCAACCCCAAGTTCCCGACATCGCTCGACAAGCGCGTGCAGGACGGTCCGGGCTTTGTCGGTCACCGGAAAGAGCTTCCCGGTCTCTTCGCGCTTGAGCTCGACCCCTAACGAGGCAAACCACTTCACGGTCTGCTCAACGGAGAAGGCCGCCAGTACGTTTTTGATGATCCGGCGATTGCCAAAGAAATCGATGGGTGTCACGACATCATGCGTGACGTTACACCGTCCCCCACCCGACACGAGAATCTTGGCGCCGATCGTTTTCGCACCATCGAGAAGCACGATCCTCTGCGCACGATCGCCCTTCACGGCCGCCTCTGCCGTGAAAATCGAGGCTGCCAGTCCGGCAGCGCCCGCTCCGATCACCGCAACATCATGCATGTTGTCATGTATTGACATTAGAGATTTTTAACTGCCAGTTAACGCCCTATTAATCTTGAGATGCTAGAGTCCCCCATGTGCAAGGCCGAGTCGGCGGCGCTGGAATACATGAGAGCAGGAGGGTGACACGATGACCTGTCAAAAATGCAAAGGGCTGATGGTGAAAGAGTGGCGACCGGAGTTTTCGCAGGAAGCTGCGGTGCTCCGCTGTATCAATTGCGGGCTGGTCCTCGATCCGTTGATTGCACAGAATCGCGTGATCCCCGTGACCCAGTTGCGTACGAAGCAGCGGATACTGAATGCGGCTTGATGGTTCGTTCGAGATCGTGAGCCGGTTCGGTCGGTACGGGCGACTTACCAAACCGACCGAATTGGGCAGGTGTGGACGTTGCGCTCGTGGTTAGACCGAAAACTCCGCCCATAAGAATGTGTGATCTGAGGGGTCTTTCGCTCGCCGCGGCTCGACGTCCACCTCTACCCTGACACAGTGCTCTGCCAACGAGGCCGTCGCCAGAATATGGTCGATGCGCCAGCCTCTATTCGCTTCCAACGAACCAGGCGCCCGGTAATCCCAAAACGTATACTGCTGTCGGTCCGGATAAAGTTTCACAAACACGTCCTGAAATCCCCACGCCAACGTGTGCTCGTACGCCCGCCGTGCATCCTCGTGATAGCAAACATGCTTGAGATGTTTCTCGGGGCTGTGCACGTCCATCGGCCGCGGAGCAACGTTCATGTCACCGCACCAGATGGCCGGTTTGTTCGGCGACAGATGCTTTTCGAAATACTTGCGGAGTTGATCGTACCAGTTAAGCTTATATTGATATTTGGGTGAGTCGATCTCGAAACCCTGCGGCACGTAACTATTCACGATGGGAATTCCCTTGATCACCACGCGCAAGAGCCGCGCGTCCTCCAGCTCGCCTCCATCGTCAAAGCCGTATGCCGCCGCTTCCGGCTTCTCTCGGCTCAATATCGCGACGCCATTGTAAGACTTCATCCCCCGGTAGGTGATTTCGTAACCGGATTCCGCCAATGCCAGCAACGGAAACTCGCTGTCCTGGACTTTGGTTTCTTGAAGACAGAGCACATCGGGCTTCTGCTGGGCAAGCCAGTCGAGCACAATCGGCAAACGTTTGCGGAGAGAATTGACGTTGAAGGTCGCGATTTTCATGCAGAGTCCTACAAACACTTAGGCCGCTGCATCCTAGCAAAAGGCCCACTGGGGAACAAGGCGAGCGATATGGCCGATGAAGCGGTTAGCAGATGAGGCGATTCCAATCCTCATCGTGACTGGTTTAGCTTGACGTTATGACGGTGAATCGAGCCCCCGAAGAGTTTCTTCCACGCCCGGCCTCGATCCGAGAGGCTCCCGACATAGAACGGCCCTCAGGAGCAAAGACCTCCCGAGGGCCAGGCAATCTACTAGCGCGACTGCGAGAAATTATGGCGCGGGAGCAGGAACTGCAGGAGCTTTTGCCTTGTCTTTGTGCTTCTTCGTCTTGCCCTTCATATCGCCCTTCGCCGCCTTTGTTTCAGCCTTTCGAGCAGACATCCCCCCCTCGGGTACCGTATTACCCACCTCGCCTGCCGGGCCAGCCTTTCGAGCACCCATCACCCCCTCGGATTTTGAAACACCCTTCTCGCCCTTCGCGGCATCCTTCATGTCAGCCTTTCGAGCACCCATCACCTCCTCGCTCTTCATGGCATCTTCAGCCAGGGCCAGCGAGCTGGTTCCCATCAGGCACAATGCCGCAAACGTGATAACGATCAATCTAAGCATGAGATACCTCCTCAATGGATGTTAAGTTCAGGGTCACTCCTCGCATTCTTGGCAAGGCCGGAGGGAGGGTTGCACGATTTACACTGTCTGTCAAGCTGCGCTAATTCATATGTCCCATTCGCGCATCGACAGGCGGTCAACGTGAGCCGGCCAGAAATCGGCGCAGAATCGCCTGCTCGATCCTCGATCTTCCGCGGTCCGGTGCCGGGAACCGCAGCACCAAATGGATACGTCCCGGCTCGGACAATTGGATCGTGACGCGGGGCTCTGGCGACGGCGCTTCGAGCAGATTCGTCTGCTCCAACAACTTCATCTGACGACCGGCCTCTTCCATAAAGGGAGTACATTCGGCCTTGGCTGCGTCGAGCAGGTTCCGTTCGGCCTCCCGCCAGTCGTCCTTGTCGCTGAGCGGAATCACGATGATATAGAGCCCTTATTCCTGGCCGGGATTCTCTTTGACCAAGGCATTCGTAAACAGCAAGCTGTTCGGAAACACTGTCACGCGGCCCGTATAGAGATGCGACGCTTGGCCCGGCCCGATCTCGAGGAGCTTGGTCGCAAAGATGTCATGATCCAAGACGACGCCTCGATGACCTGCAATCTGAATGCGATCGCCCACCGAGTAGATTTTTCCGCCGACTCTTAGCGCAGCTCCGCTCCAGCAGAGAATGAGTTCTTTGGTCGCCAGAACGAGCGCCGCCGCCAAGGCGACGAGGGACAGGCCAAAGGCTTGGAGTTCGTGCGCCCAGATGACAACCAACCCCACCAGCAACAGGAACACCATGGTATTGCGGACCGAAACAACCCATCGACGTTTCGCTTCCATCGAGAGGGTCGGATTCTTTGCGATCGCTCGGACGATCAACGCCCGTAAGATTAGGAGGGAGAACAGCAGCAGAAGCGAAGTGATCCCGTCGAGCACGACTGAGCTATCCATGTGCGGCAACCAAGCAGGCATGGATCACAGAGTCAGAACATTAATTAGCGTTGAGCGTATCATGGGTTCCCGGCACGCATTCTTCGCGTTTCCACTGTGTCAGAATTTTCTGTTCGTTGAAGCTCAGGGTATAGCGGAAGCAGTACAACATGTGCTTGCGACCTTCTTCGCCGGCCTTCCCCAATAGTGCGGACGCTTCTTTCACCGTGTCGCTCAGGTCGGAAAGGCTCACCGAGGCCAATTCCTTGTCACTGATCGGAACGCGATAGGTCCAGACCGAATCCCCCCCGAGAACCGGCGTCTTCGCCGTATGGGGTGGCCCTAACTTCTCCATCACCTCGTCTTGCGTGAGTCGATCCACGCCCTTCTTGAAATAGCCGTCGCGCCACGGCCCTCCGCAGGCGAGCATCGTCTCTGCGAGGAGGAGCATCCCGACCGCCAATATGTATTGACGCACTCGTCTCATGACTTGGGCTGGTCCTTGAGCTCTTGCCTGCGTTTCACGGAACAATAGAGCGCATACCCTTGGGCCAACATGCCGGTGGCTAGCAGGCCTAACGCTGTCTGCAACCATCGCGCTTCTATGTCTTCCAGTCCATAGATTCCGATGACGAACCCGAGCGCAATCGCCACGATCCCCACGAATCGCGCGATCATCCCGTTCGTGCGCCATTTGATAGGAGCCGGCTCGTTGTGCATCGCCATAGGGGGTACGCTACACTGGATGGCGCGACCGGTTCAACTCCGCTTCGGGCGAACGTTTTTGGCACGCAGCTCCGGCGAGACCGCCTCGTCTGCACTCCCTAATTTCCGTAGGGCATTGGCACGGTTCCTCCAGTGTCTTTGCGACTTCTGGATGGGACAGCCCCAGCGCCCGCTCTCGAATCGCCAAGGCACGACGGTACAGCGGTTCCGCTTTCTCCGGCTGCCCCTGGACCACGCATAGCTGGGCCAGATTCACGACACTCAACGCCACGTCGCGATGGTCGAGGCCCAAGAGTTTCTCTTTGATGGTCAGAGCCCGCGTCGGCAAGGGCTCTGCCTGGGCATACCGGCCATATATGCGATGGAGGACCCTCAGGTTGTTGAGCGTGGCGACGACATCGGCGTGAAATTCGCCATGCACGGCTTGGTAAATCTTCAGCGTCTGCAGATACACCGGTTCCACCTCCACATACTTCCCTTGACCAGCATGGCCTTGGGCCGGTCTTCCAGGCCGAACTCCTCTGCTTTGTGCAACGCCATGAGAAAAATCCGTTCCGTGTTTTCGTAATTGCCTTGTTGTACGTCCTGCTGTCCTGCCGCCATCGCCGACTCCCACGTCTGTTGCTGGAAAGCAGGCATGACACGAGGAGGAAGCTGAGCGCGAGCACACAGAGCCTCTTCATCATGCGCCCAACCGTTCGACAATCGATTCCGCTGGATAGGTCACGATTTCTGCCAACGTGGGGTGGTAGTGCGGCATGCGCAAGAGATCGGCCGCGGTCCCATGGTAATACATCACCGCGATCAGTTCGTGGATCAGCTCACCCGCCTCCGGGCCGACGATCTGCGCACCAAGGAGTTCGCCTGTCAACGGCGCACAGAGGAGTTTCGCGAAGCCGTGTGTGGCGCCAAGACAGAGGGCCTTCCCATGATCGGCAAAGGGATACGAGGCCGTGAGATAGAGAATCCCTTTGGCCTTCGCGCGCGCTTCATTGAGTCCCAGCACCGCGACCTGCGGATCCGTAAAGACCACTTCCATATCTAGACGATGATCGATCGTCTTCCCCCGTTGATCCGCATGTGTCGCGTTGTACGCCGCAATCTCCCCCTGCTGGATGGCGAGATGCACAATGGGCGTGACATCGTTCACGTCACCCACAGCATAGATATGCGCTTGCGACGTACGCATGGCGCCATCGACCACAATCCGCCCGCCGTCGAGCGTCACTTCCGCCAGATCAAGGTGAAGCCCGTCGATGTTGGGCCGTCGGCCTAAGGCCTGGAGAATTTCCGCGCCGACGTAGGACCGTTCACGTCCGTCCTTCACGACCCACACCGTCTTCCCTATTGCGTCGTGGGCCACACGCAGCAACTGCGCACCCGTAACGACGTCGATGCCCTCGTCGATCAATGCGGCTTCAAGCGCGCGACCGACATCCTCGTCCATCTCAGAAAGGAGCGTGCGTCCGCGTTGAAGGATCGTGACCCTCGTCCCAAGTCGAGCAAAGAACTGGCCGAGTTCGAGGGCGACAGCCCCACCGCCCAGAACGATCAACGAGCCCGGTTGGGTGCGGAGATCCAGGATCGTGTCGCTCGTGAAATATCCGGCTTGGGCCAAGCCAGGAATCGGAACCTCACTGGGCCTCGACCCGGTAGCCAGGATGAACGAGCCGGACGACAAGACGGTGTCTCCGACGGTGATCTCGTGGGGCGACCGAAAGACCGCCCGCGATTGATAGAGCGTGAGCCTCGGGTCGCGAAGCTGCTGAATGCGATAGTCGGCAAACTCGCGGACTAGCCGATCCTTTCGATCCACGATCGCCGACAGATCGGCCCGGACCGAAACCGGGGAGAGTCCGAACTCCTTCGCCCGCTTGAGGAGGGCCGCGACTTCGGCAGAACGCAGGATGGCCTTTGTCGGCATGCAGCCACGCAAAATACAGAGCCCCCCTAGCGGGCCCTGATCCACAATCGCCACGTCGGCGCCAGCATCGCGCGCGGTCCGTGCCACGGCATAGCCCGCCGACCCGCCACCGATGACGATGACATCATGTGTCTTGCGCATCGAAACCCGACTCTGTGATTCCATCGTTCGTTCCCGTTATAGTACAAAGACGGAAGGGAAGGATACACGATGGTGCAACCTGGTCGCTATCGGCACTATTAACCCGCATTATTCATGAACACTTCTGCTGCAATCGCCGTTCCGCTGCTACGACGAGCCTTCGGCCGGCGGGCTCGCCCCTCGTACCCTCACCGTACTGCACGAGTACGCATCGGGTCCTCACGGCTCCGCGCGCCGGTCTCGCAACGCGGCTCAGCGATTTCGCGACGAACCGTCATGAATAATGCGGGTTAAGGCCACGAATTATGAGGTGCTGGGGGTGGCTCGGCACTCAGAAACGGAAGAGGAATATGTGGTTTATCGCGCGCTCTACGGAGACCGCAGACTGTGGATCAGACCAATGGCGATGTTCCTGGAGACTGTGATCGTTGGTCTGGTCTATCTGGTTGGTCTGGTTGGGTTAGGTCAACGAGTTGGTCTGGTTCAACCAAATAAACAAGACAAACCAAACAAACCAATTAATCGAGACAAACCAGACAGACCGGACAGACCAAATGAACAAGACAGGCTGGCGGACTTTTTCAGCATCCAGCTAGCCGGTTAGGTCAACCAGGTCCATTGCGAGAAGGTGGCAGCCTGCCCGACCCTCTGTCCCTCTGCATCCACGACATTCCAGATGAGGGCATTCTCGACGAGAAAGCGGCGGCCTGTTGAAGCAATTCTCACCCCCCGATAGGTGTCGAGATAGCCCCGTGTTCTGGCTTGTTCCAACATCCATTCGCGTTCGGCCTGATTCGTAGGCTCCGCCGTCAGCCGCGACGGTATCCGCGTCATGTCCTCCCAGGTCATCCCCCATAGTTCCAACGCGACCTGATTGCCGTAATTGAGGAGAGGATCATCTTCCATCCCGTGGGAGACGACGACGAACGGTGAGAGAAAGAGGGCATGGGCCTGAGAGGCCTGATCGCCCGCTCGTTCGAGCAGTTCACGCCCGGTCCAGTGACGGAAACTATTGAGGAGCAGTTGTGACCATTCCACGACGGCTGGATTGGTCCATATCTGAGAAATCACAGCACAATCCTCTAGTGCAGCGCAGGGAAGGGGCCTCGTACTCACCGACCAGGCGGTGGTACCACGTCCGTTCGGGTCAACGCAAGAATATGGTGAGCACTCTTGTACAGACCATAGGAGGACTCTGTATAATGTGGCCTCCTCTCGAATGAACCCTTTCGAGAGAGACCGATCATTGAGGAGTTACCATGGCCGCTCAAACCCTCTTCGACAAAATCTGGGAGTCCCACGTCGTCCGCGCAGAGCCGGACGGGACCACCCTGCTCTATATCGATCGTCAGCTGGTCCACGAAGTGACATCACCGCAGGCGTTTGAAGGGCTCAAGCTCTCGGGCCGCCGGCCTCGACGTCCGGGTGCCACGTTGGCGGTGCCGGACCATAACGTTCCGACCACCGACCGGACCGTGGGCATCGCCGATCCCCTCAGTGCGAAACAGATCCAGACGTTGGGGGAAAATTGCCGTGACTTCGGCATCACACTCTTCGGCATGAACGACATCCGCCAAGGCATTGTTCACGTGATCGGACCCGAACAGGGCTTTACCCTGCCGGGGACGACCATCGTGTGCGGCGATTCGCATACTTCGACACATGGAGCGTTCGGGGCCTTGGCCTTCGGCATCGGCACCAGCGAAGTGGAGCATGTGCTGGCCACTCAGTGCTTGGTGCAGAAACGGCCGAAGACGATGGAGATTCGCGTGGACGGCATGCTCTCGGATCGTTGTTCGGCGAAGGATGTGATTCTGGCAATCATCGGAAAGATCGGAACGGCCGGCGGAACCGGCTATGTCATCGAGTACACAGGCTCGGCGATCCGTGCCCTCAGCATGGAAGGGCGCATGACGCTCTGCAACATGTCGATCGAGGGCGGCGCGCGCGCCGGGATGGTCGCACCGGACGAGAAAACCATCGCCTATATCAAAGGGCGTCCGTTGGCTCCGAAGGGAGAACTGTTCGAACAGGCCGTACAAGCATGGCAGCAGCTCAAGACCGATGCGAACGCAACATACGATATGACCGTCACGATGCGGGCCGAGGACATCGCGCCCCAAGTCAGCTGGGGCACAAGTCCCGGGATGGTGACCGGAATCGATCAACGAGTGCCGGACCCGCGTACGATCACCGACGAGAACCAGCGCCAGGCTACTGCGCGGGCGTTGGAATACATGGGTCTCATCCCGAACATGCCCATGACTGATATCAAGATCGATACGGTGTTCATCGGATCCTGCACTAATTCACGCATCGAGGATCTTCGGCTGGCCGCAAGCTTGGCGAAGGGCAAGCATGTCGCGAAGACCGTTCATGCGATGGTCGTACCCGGCTCCGGTCTCGTGAAACAGCAGGCCGAACAGGAAGGGCTCGACCGCCTGTTCAAAGAAGCGGGATTCGAGTGGCGGGAAGCCGGCTGCAGTATGTGCCTGGCGATGAATGCCGACGTGCTTCAGCCCGGAGAGCGCTGCGCCTCGACCAGCAATCGAAATTTCGAAGGGCGCCAGGGGGCCGGCGGCCGAACCCATCTCGTGTCGCCGGCGATGGCAGTAGCCGCGGCGGTCGAAGGCCATTTTGTGGATATACGGCATTGGGGATAGCCACAATTATTAATGTTCAATTTTCAATGCTTAATGTCCGGTCTCATTGAAAATTGAACATTCAACATTGAACATTTAGTGGGTCATTCGTGCAAGCTTTCACAACACTCACCGGTCTGGTCGCGCCACTGGACCGCGTCAATGTCGATACCGATCAAATCATCCCGAAGCAATTCCTGAAGACGATCAAGCGGACCGGGCTCCGCGAAGGGTTGTTTTACGATTGGCGTAAGCAGAAGGACGGTTCACAGGACCCGGCGTTCTTTTTGAATCAACCACGCTTCCAGGGCGCGACGATTCTCCTGACGCGCGATAACTTCGGGTGCGGATCCTCGCGTGAACATGCCCCCTGGGCGCTCCTCGACCAAGGCTTCCGTTGTATCATCTCGTCGAGCTTTGCCGACATCTTCTACAGCAACTGCTTCCAAAACGGCATGCTGCCCGTCGTGTTGAAGGCCGACGAGGTCCTGGCGATGATGAAAGACGTCCTTGCGACGCCCGGATACCAAATGACCGTGGACCTCGGAAACCAGACTGTGACCACCCCGGACGGCACCCGCTATCGCTTCGAGATCGACCCCTTCCGGAAAGACTGCTTGTACCGGGGTCTCGACGCCATCGGATTGACGTTGCAACACGAGGGAACCATCGCCGCCTACGAAACTCGACGGAAGGCCGAGGCTCCCTGGTTATTCACGGATCTTCGCCAGGGCCTGGGGAAAGGTTGATGATGAAACTGTTTGTGCTGTTCCTGCTCTTCATCGGCGCGGCCTATCTGCTCGTCGCCTTCAACTACAGCTACTCCGACGGAAACCGAGCCGGCTATACTCAGAAATTTTCCAACAAGGGCTGGATCTGCAAGACACACGAAGGGGAACTGGCTATGACGACGGTGCCGGGCGTGGCCCCGATATTGTGGAACTTTTCAGTCTGGGATGAGAAAGTGGCATCACAACTCTCGCAGGCCATGGGAAAACGATTGGTCCTGCATTACAAAGAGTATCGCCACCTCCCGACGACTTGCTTCGGAGAGACCTCCTACTTCGTTGATCGCGTCGAGGTTACTGAGTAAACTCCCGCCTTCTGGCCTTCCCTGCCGACACGCCACAGACACCCACCTTGTTCCAATCGCCGAATCCTCAAGGCTGATCCGCGTTCATGCCATCACGGACACACCAGCTTTGGATGCTGTGAGCCCAATTGATGAAGGTCGCGCCGCCGCCCAAACCGAAATGCACGGCCCACGAACCCCTGGCGTCCTCATCGACCCTCGTCGCCGACCAATAGACGGTCGACTGGACCGTCAGAAACGGATGGCCCGGTGGCAGGGTCGGGCCCGGAGGAGCTATGGAGGGATCCACCAGACTAGTCAGCTCTTGGAGCGATGGAAGCCGCCAGCCTTTCTGCCCTCCGACATTCTTGTCAATGCAGGTGCGGCGTGCCACGCTCCACGTGGCGCTCGTCGTCTGCGGTGATCTCTCCCAGACGAGACCAGTTTCTTGATCCAACACCGCCTCGCTGTTGAAGGCCAGCAGAATGACGAACCGCCGTGCTGCGGACAGAGCTTTGCCCTGGTTCTGGGTGACGCCCGGCTGATCGGCCGGCACTCCTTGTGCGTCTGCACTCTCACAGCCTGCCACAAGCAGCCCACCAAGCACCAGCGCGCCTATCGTGACGGTGAAAAACCGTCGTCTCTTCATTACGCCCTCTTATAGCCCAAAAGCGTGTTCCTCGTGAAGCGTCCCTCGACAGGTCTCGGGACGCCCTGAGCCCGTCGAAGGGCGTATCTCGTTATTCGCGCAAGCCTAGCGAGACTTGCGCGAAAAGCGGGACGGGTCAGAAGTTTCATCTTCGCGAGTCGCGCCTGTCGCGCACGTCTTGCCAGTCTCGCTCATGAATCATGCGGGCTAAATCCACTTCTTCCCTTTGAAAAATCCCAGCATGGCGATCACGATCGCCACCATTAGCCCGAGTACCAGCGGGTAGCCCCATTCCCACTTCAGCTCCGGCATGTGCTCGAAATTCATCCCGTAGATACCGACGATGAAGGTCAGCGGCATGAAAATCGTCGTAATGATCGTCAGAACCTTCATCACAGCGTTTAGCCGATAGCTGATGCTCGACAGATAGATATCGAGGCTGGTTGAGACCATTTCGCGAAGCGTCTCGATGGTATCCACGATCTGAACCACGTGATCGTATACATCGCGGAAGAATATCTTTGTCGATTCCTGTAAGAAGGGGCATTCCGATCGGGAGAGATTGTTCGTCGCTTCACGGAGTGGCCACACCGCCCGCCTCAGAAACAGCAACTGCCGTTTGAGGTCGTGGATCTTGTGCAGCGTCTCCGGCTTAGGATCGCTGACCACCAAATCTTGCAGCGCTTCGATCTTCTCGCTTAGCGCCTCCAGCACAGCGAAGTATTGATCCACAATCGCATCGACCAATGCATAGAGCAGGGAATCGGCCCCGGATTGCCGCAGGCGTCCCTTCCCCCCACGAAGACGATCCCGCACGGGTGAGAAGACGTCGGCCCCGTTTTCCTGGAAAGACAGCACAAAGTTCCGTCCGAGGACCAGACTCACCTGTTCGACGACGATATCCTGTCGGTCGGTGACTGAGAGCATCTTCATCACGAGGAACAAGCAGGTCTCATAGTCGTCGAGTTTCGGCCGCTGATCGGTGTTGGCAATGTCTTCGAGGAGCAATGGGTGGAGCTCAAACTGCTTCCCGAACGATTCCAGAATGTCCATCTTGTGGACGCCCCCGACATCCACCCAGGTAACGGACTCATCGGTCGGTGGCGCAAGCACATCAACCGACAGGTCCTGGCGTTCGTCGCAACGAGCCCCGGCGTAGTTAAAGGCCGTGATCGTGACCTTGTCTGTTTTTTTCTCGCCGATATGGACAAGGGTGCCTGGGGGGAGCCCCGTCTTTTTGGATCGTTTCTGGACCAACTTCATCGGTAGCGACCTCCAGGACCCCCTGCTTGTACGCAGGTTCTCTGCGATGGTCAAGAGGACCGTCGACGCGGGCCGCCAGCTGTCGTCTTTCCGCTTTGCCGATCCAACGAGACCTGCTACTCTTCCTGTTCCACTCTGTGAGGCATGCAACATGGAACGAGAATTGGCAACCTTGGTCGAAGCGGTCCGGAGCGCCGGCGCGAAGGTGCGTGAATTGGTCAGGGTTGGGTTCGAGGTGCAGACGAAGCCAGACCGTTCGCCGGTCACCACCGTGGACCACGAGGTCAACAGAATCCTGCATGAGATGCAGCGCCGGGAGTTTCCACAGGATGGATGGCTCTCGGAAGAGTCCCCCGACGATCCGGCTCGACTCACCCACGCGCGCGTCTGGATTGTGGACCCCATCGACGGCACAAAGGCCTTGGTGAATCGATTGCCGGAGTTCTGCATCTCTGCCGCATTGGTCGAACGAGGCGCACCGGTCGTCGCCGCGATCCTCAATCCCTCGACCGATGAACTCTTCACCGCGGTGCGCGGCGGCGGTTTGTTCTTGAACGGCGCACGCGTCATCCGTTCGCCCGCTCATGACTTCAATCCCGTCATCATGGTCAATGCGTGGGAATTGCGGAGCGACCGATGGTCGACGCTCGCCGAGACCACTCGGTGCCGCCCCATGTACTCCATCGCCAACGCACTGGCCCTGGTCGCCGCCGGTCGCATTCAGGCCGCCTTCACCATCGAGCCGGAGAACGAATGGGATCTCGCGGCCGGAGTCCTGCTCATCGAAGAAAGTGGCGGCACCATCAGCGACGCGGCCGGGAAGCCCTTCGTTTTCAATCAACCGATACCGAGGTTTCGTGGCGTCATCGCTGTGGCCGCCACAGCCGACAAGGACCTGCGTGCCAACATCCAGACCCATGCCGAACATGCCAGCTCGCAACCAGAGCGCAAGCGAGCCGCCCCATGACCATCGCTCTGTTGGCGCGCATGTTCATGAACGTTCGTTCAAAAATCGCGCGAGACTCGCGTGACGTGCGAGAAAAGCGGGACTGGCGAGGTGGTCCAAAGGCTGAAGACTGAAGGCTGAAGGGTTCGGAACATCGGACCCCGGCCTGCGGACTTCGGCCTGAGGATCGCGCCTGGCTCGCTCACGACTCCATAGCCTGTTAGCCAAGCCGTGCAAGCCGCCGGCAGGCGTCGTCAATATCGGAATCGATTTTCGCATAGCTGAATCGAATGAACTGCCTCCCGTCAGCCCCGGAAATGAAGGCTTCACCCGGCACCGCGGCCAAGCCGATCGTCTCAAGGAGAAACATCGCCCGCTCTTTTCCCGTTGTGCAGGGCAGGCGCGACGTGTCGGCCAGCACATAGTACGCGCCCTGTGGAATCGACGGCGTCAGCCGGGCTTTAGCCAAGGCCTGGCAAAACCGATCGCGTTTCCGTTGATAGTCGCACGCCAGATCGCGGTAGAACGAGTCCGGAAGTTCCTGGATGCCCACCGCCACCCCTGCCTGCAACGGTGTCGGGGCACAGACATAGAGCAGGTCGTTCATGGCTCCGATCGCCTGTGCCCATCGCGTTGCGGCGACACTGTAGCCGATGCGCCAGCCGGTGATACTAAATGTTTTAGAGTAACCGCCGATGGTAATTGTCCGGTCGGCCATGCCCGGCAAGGTTGCGAAACTCACATGTGTCCGACCGTCATACAGAAAGTACTCGTAGATTTCGTCGGTGAACACGAACAAATCGTATTATTGTTGTGCGATCGCGGCAATGCTCTCCAGTTCTTGCCGGCTGAACACTTTCCCGGAGGGATTGCCCGGCGAATTCACGATGATCGCCCTGGTTCTGGGCGTGATCGCATGCTCGACATCGGCTGCGGAAAAGGTCCAATCGGGAGCCGCATCTTCACCATCACCGGAACCGCCTCAACCGCCAGCAGCGCGCTGATGTGATACTGGTAGTAAGGCTCGAAGAGGATTACCTCGTCGCCGGGATTGAGCAGCGCCAGGCAGGCGCAATGAAAGGACCCGGTGGCTCCCGCGCTGACGGTCACGTCCGTTTCAGGATCAGCCACGATGCCGTTGTACCGCGCAAGTTTCTTGGCGATCGCCTGCCGCAGTTCGGGCAATCCATCACATCGCGAGTAGACATTCTTCCCTCGCTCCATCGCCTCCGCCGCGGCTCGAAGCACCACCGGTGGAACCGGCGTGTCGCAGACCCCTTGTGCCATGTTGAGGCCCTTCGCTTGGACACAGGCTTGGGTCATCGCTCGAATCTCCGAATGGGCCAATGCTGCCATTCGCTGGTTGATGAGCCGTTTCATCGTCACACTCCTAGCAAGCTGCGGAAGAACTCTGTGGGCAAGCCGGAATTTCACTGGGCTGCACGTCTAGGACAAGCCCGGTCTGTCTGGTTGATCTGGTTTGTTTTGTTTATCTGGTGGATTTGGTTCATTTGGTTAGTTTCGTTCAACCAAAAAACCAGACAGACCAGACAAACCAAACAACGGTCTTCTTACGCTGGCGGACTTTTTCAGCATCCTGCTCGATCAAAGAGTCTCTCTTGTCGCAGACCGATTCCAGATAGGTCAAGCCCTCTTTCTACACAGACCGTGGAAGAAGTCGGTTCGGATACGAAGGATGACCGCCTCGTGCGATCCCGCCGGATTACAATCCAGTCGTTGCCAGGGCATCCGTCACACGATGATGCGGGATTGAATGAGTTCAGCGATGCAGGGAGAATGGCGGGAGAAAACTCGGGGGGAATAAGCCGCTGCCTCGTTGAGTCGATGGGGCGAGAGAATGCTGTTTTAAAATCCCGTCCTCACCTCAGGCCGCTAGCTTCGACGCAAGTATCCGGTGACAGACTTGCCCTGAGGCGGGAGTTTCGATTTCTTCTCAACCAGCACATAGTCCTTCCCGCCGAATGCCTCATAGTTCCTGAGAACCTTCCGAACATAGGTACGGGTTTCTCGAATGCGCGGAACTTTGCGATCTTGAACCCGACGTACCCCTGCGTTATAGGCCGCCAAGGCCAAGGGAAGATCGCCTTGGTAGAGGTTCAGCAGATGCCGCAGCTGCTTAGCGCCTCCGCGGATATTCTGGATGGGATCGTAGATGTCGCTCACACGCAATGTGGCCGCGGTAGCCGGCGTCAGCTGCATCAAGCCGACCGCGCCTTTGTGAGATACGGCATGCTGACGAAAGCCAGATTCGGTCTTGATGACAGCCCGCAGCAGGGCAGGATCAAGACGATATTTGTCGGCGTACCAGCTGATGGCCCGATGGATTTCCTGATTAGAATACCGAGGGTAGGCGCTGTCGTAGTCGGGCCGCGTTGGCGTGGGAACGGCGGCGATCAGCAGGAACAGCATAACCAGCGCACAGAGGGTGCGCAGCAAGCGTGAACAGAGCGGTTCGCTCCTTGTGTTGTCGGTGGCCATGGTGTGAGGGTATATCCCGGTGCACAAGACAAACTTCATAGAGGCCTGAAAGGTCTCAAGATCCGTGCCGAGATGGGCCTTCACTAACATGCGGATAGGACAGGGAAAACGACGGCTATGCCACCTGACGCACTGTGACGTGATCTGCACAGAGTGGACGTTTGGGAACGGTTGGCTTGGCCCGCAGGATAGCCGCGCGAGACTGGCGGGAAAAGCGGGACGGGTGAGGTGGGCGGAAGACTGAAGGCTGAAGTGTTCGGAACTTCAAACCCCGACCTTCAGCCTTCGGACTTCAGCCTTCGGCATTCGAGTCGTGCCTGCCTCGCTCACGCTTCACGCGCTAGAGCAGATCGCCGATCAGCTTCACCGCCTCTTCGGGCGAGGAAGCGGCATGGACGAGATGCGGTGCGAGATTTTTGAACAGGCCCAACCCAGCCTTGTCGGCCCCCAAGAGAATCACGGTCTTTTTTGCCTTCAATGCCAGCGCAACTTCTGAGACCGTTCCAGTGCCGCCGAGCCCACAGGACACGATCACGTCGCTGGACATGACGTTCACGTTATTGCGCGCCTGGCCCAGGTCCGTGACAATCGCCACGTCCACAAACCGAGACACTCGTGCCTTGCCATCCGGTAGAATCCCGATCGTCAAGCTGCCGGGCACCGACTTCGCCCCCTCGCTGGCCGCGTCCATCACACCGCTCGCACGGCCTCCTGTCAACACCACCCATCCTTGACGTGCGATGAGTTCTCCTAAGCTTTTGGCGTCGGCCAATTCTCGGATACCGGCCTTGGCCGGACCCATGACGCCTATCACCGGTTTTCTGGTCGATTGTCTGATCGGACGTCTCACGGACTGCACCTCACTGGGTAACGGTAATGGCACAAGATGCTGGGGCAGAAATATACACTGATGGCGGGGGGCTTGTCGCGCGACTCTTTCGAAGCGTCAGGACGATAGGATAAGAGGCTAGGCTTAGGGTTAAGGTTTCCCCCACAACTCTTCCAGCCGCTGGGCGCGGCCGCAATTATATTTGTAGAATTTGTAGCGGATGGGATTCTTTTTGTAGAAGTCCTGATGGTACTCCTCGGCGGGATAGAACTGCGAGGCCATCACAATCTGCGTGACGATCGGCTCTGTGAATCGTTTCGATTGCTCGATCGCCTGCTTGGAGGTGTCAGACGCACGTTTCTCTTCGTCGGTCTGAAAGAAAACGGCGGAGCGATACTGGCTGCCGTGGTCGCAGAACTGTGCGTTCGGTGTGAGGGGATCGACGTTGCGCCAGAATGCATCTAACAGCCTCTGGTAGCTCACTTTGGCCTGGTCATAGACCACTTCGACCGATTCAGCATGCCCCGTTCGACCAGCGGACACCTCTTCATAGCTCGGATTGGCGACCGTACCCCCCATATATCCCGAGGTCGCAGACAGCACCCCCTCAACCTTCTCGAAGGCTTCTTCCATGCACCAGAAACAGCCCCCCGCGAAGTAGGCCTTGCCGACATTCGCGGCCGCTGCAGCCTGGCTGGTCGACTGAATGTTCCAAGCTCCGATTAGGAAAATGGCCACAGTAAGAACTGATAGAGCGGCTTGTCTTCTCATGAGGCGGTCCTCCTCACTGACTCAGTCGAATAGCTGTGTGAAGCCTTACACGTTCCTACGGGTATGGCTTCGATTCGGATGTTCCTGAATGACGGTTCTTCGCGACACCGCCCGAACGCGCGTTCCTCGTGAAGCGTCCCTCGACAGGCTCGGGACACCCTGAGCCCGTCGAAGGGCGTATCTCGTGTTTCCAAGGAATGTTCAATGCGTAATTCTCGATGTTCATTTGAACACTCAACATTAAACATTGACCATTACGGTTACTGTCGGTTCACGAACGACGGATAAATCAGCCCTTCACATTCGAGAATCAGCCGGAATGAAGTCGGCATGAGCCCAGGCCTTCTTGAAACGATCCTCGGCCTCAGCCGCCTGGTCGTCCTTCTGTTGGGCTCGGAGGCTCTGAATCAATCCGATCAGCGCCCACCCGTTGTCCGGATGTCGCAAAAGATCCGCATGGTAGACCGCTTCTGCTTCTGACGGGCGACCGGCCAGCAAAAGCGCCATCCCAAGGTGGTGCCGCACGGACAACGGCCAGAGCGGCGGCTCCGAGTATGGCAGCGCCTCTTCCGTTTTGATCGCCTCCTCGAACAGCCGGATCGCTTCATCATGGCGCTGGCGGCGCATAGCGAGTTCTCCTGCCAGGACCCGCTCAGCAATCTTGAGAAGCGCCCGCTCGGTCTTTTCTTCCGTCGTGCGATCTCGGCGGATCTGCTTTGTGAGGCCGGCAAGGACGAGGTTTTCACCCTCAGCCCCGGGGAACCGGCCAGTCGCAACAAGGGCGAGCCCTCGCCCCAGTCGCCACATCCCTTCCATCAAACGCAATCCCTTGGGCGGTGGAGGTTCCCGGAGCAACTCCTCCCACCGGCCGAACCGAATCATCGAGAAGATTGGTGTTGGGAGGTAGCGTTCCTTCCAGCGGTTTTTGCGGGCTTCCTCCGTTGTGATAGTCGCCGTCAAGTCGCGAGCCGCTTTCATGGCTTCGACATTGCGTCCCCCCATCGCCAAGGAAGCCCAGAGAAAATGGAGATTGTGCGTGTAATACCCATCGGCATACTCGCCGGTCTGGTTTCGACCGGCCAAGTACTGCTCATCGACGTGGGCTGCCTGCTGATTCCGTTCCACCGCTTCGTGGTACTTCCCAAGCCGCATATAAATGTGGGCAGGCATATGAACGAGATGACCGGCCCCCGGCATCAGGCCAGGCAGCTGCTCCGCACAGGGCAAAGCCCGTTCCGGTTGCGATGACGCCTCGACCGCGTGCAGGTAGTAGTGGCAGGCTCCCGGGTGATCGGGGTTCTGCGCGAGCACGGACTCGAGCGTAGTGACGATCTCGTCGGTGCCCGGCTGCGATCCTCCATCCGGCTTCCACAAGTCCCAGGGCCGCAGATCCATCAGCGCTTCCGCAAACAGCGTGGCAGCATCGGCATCCTCGTGGAATCGCAGCGCCATCAATCGCATGGCCTTCGCATAGGCTTCATCGAGACTCTTGCGCGTGGCTCCCTTCCGGCCCACGTACCGTGCGACCAACGCGTCGATGTAGGCTTGCTCTCCGGGAGTGGCGCGGTCTGCCATTCGCCGAGCCTTCTGGACCATCTCGATGGCGCGATGTTCGTCTCTCTTCTCCATCGCACTATTGATGTTGGGGCCGAGCGCCAGCGCAATACCCCAATAGGGCATGGCCGCCTGCGAATCGAGTTGAGCCGCAGCTTCAAACGACCGGATCGCTTCTTCGTGGTTGAAAGCATAGACGAGTCGGAGCCCTTGATCGAAATAACGTTGGGCCTGTTCCGATGTGGTGGTGATGGGATGGTGGAGGGAACCCAGATTGTCGAAGAGCGGCGGAGCAACGGTCTCGTCGGCAGGCGCGGCTTCCGCCGGTGAGAACATCGCAAGCCAACAGGCCATACCTACAACCAAGAGTGTAGCGAACATCGACCCTCCTGCAAGATTCACGATAGTCCGTTGTTCTTACGCGTGAAGCGACAGTACCCGTAATGCCCAATGTTTAATGTTGAATGTTCAATTGAACATCGTCGTCATGATCGATGTTCCGAATGAGGACTGCGCGTCCTTTGTCATCCACGAAGGCTTCAATCCGATCTCCGACATGGGCCGGTCGATCGATTCGAGTATTTTCATCATGCGCCACGCGACGTTCGATGCCACTGGCCTCCTGAAGCACATAGGCCCCACCCTCGACCGCCGTCACCTGGCCTCTTAACGCAAAGGCATTTGCTGGAATTGCGAGCCGCACATCGCCACCCGGTTGGGCGCCCAGCGTGCCCCGCACGATTCCTCGTCCAAGATCCTCTTGCGTCGAAGTTCCCCCGATGTTGCAGCCAGCGCCCATCAGGCTCCCTCCCAGCACCGTCATGAGACACCACCTTGTCATACGCATCGATATTTCTCCCCCACTCTTGTCTACCCGTAACTACTCAGGTGTTCAGGCTGAAGGCTATACATTATCTCGCAAAGCACGAACCAAGCCATTCAACACCTTCTCGGTTTCTACGACCTTGGGTTCAAGCAGAGATGAATCCTCGTTGCGCAAGAAGTCCAACCCCTAAAAGCCTTTAGCCTATCTACCTGAGTAGTTACGTCTACCCTTGCCCTCCCGGCGAGTCAACAAACCGATGGTAGGGTGTCTGCTCATGGCAGACGAACTTCCAGCAGGATGCTGAAAAAGTCCGCCAGCCTGTCTTGTTCATTTAGTCTGTTCGGTCTGTCTGGTTTGTCTTGTTTATTTGGTTGAACCAGACTAACCGGATAAACCAGATGGACCAGACAGACCGAGCATGTCTCAGACGTGCAGGCCATCGAAGTTCTGCGGTGCCGAAATGGTTTTCCCACAGCCTGCTAGAATCGGGTGACGCTGGAAAAGTTGAAGTCGCGGAGCGTCATTGCCGGCACGAGAAGCTTGCCGGTTTCAGACGTGATCGCTTCAGCCGGATTGGTGAAGGCCGCGATCCGGTTGAAGACTCGCAGAGGGCTCTCGTGAAACCGAAAGTTCTTCACCGCCGACACGATCGCTCCATTCTCGACGAGAAACGTACCGTCTCTCGTCATACCGGTCAGGGTGAGATCGGTCGGATTGACCGTCCGGATGTACCAGAAATTCGTCACGAGGATGGCGCGCTCCGTGTGCTTGATTAATTCCTGCAGCGTCGGCAAGGACGATCCTCTTCCTGAGAGGCAGGGGGCGTCGAGCGTGGGGATCTTGTCGATCCCTCGCACCTTCGCTGTGAACCGATCGTATGTAAGTTGTGTGAGTACCCCGTCTGCGATCCAGTCGGATGCCACGGTCGGTAACCCGTCAGCGGTGAATCCGATGCCCAAGAGATCCTCGTGCGCCGGCAGATTGCGGAGCGTCAGTCGCTTGTCGACGATCAACTGGCCCAGTTTGCCTGAAAATGCACTCGTGCCCTTCTCGTAGGACTTCGCATCGAGCATCCAAAGCAGCGAGGACCACAGCCCCGCGACGGCAGCCGGCTCAAGAATCACGGTATAGCGCCCCGGCGGCAGCTCACGCACCTCCAGGCCCCGCTTGGCCTTATCGATCGCGGTGAGTGTCCGCTCCTGGACCCTCAGATGATCGATGGACCGATGGGCCGCAGCACTCCAGCCGGTGGCATCGCCGGCCTGAACCGTGAGACTGAATCGTGCATCGGTCCGTTCTTCGTGGGCAAAGAGTCCCGTACTCGCGGCAACTCCGACCGTCGCGATCGACGAGGACACAATCCCGGCCGCGCCAAGATTTTCCATCCGGCATTGCCCGATCGCTTCGTTCGTGTATTCCAGTCGTCGGGCCGGCCCGGCCGCGGCAGTTTCGGCGCGTGTCGTAGGAGGTGTCAGATATGGCTGCGGCTCCACCGGCGGGAGGTATTCCGGATCGTCCGGCGACAGGCGCGCGATTTGCGTGGCTCTGGTCACCGTTTCTTGCACCGCCCCCGCGGTAAAGTCCGTCGTGCCAGCGGTGCCGCGACGCCGCCCAAACGCCACCGTCACCGTCAAAGATCCGCGCCTCGTATCGACGTTCTGGACAATCTGATTGTTCGCAAACCGCGTCGTTCCGCTCTGCTGATCGTGCAACGAAACAAGCGTGTAGTCGCCGGTCGAGCGTTTCAGGGCCTGCTCCGCGATAAACCGGAACTCGTCCCGGCTCGTCAGCTTCGGCCAGGTCTTGTGGCCGGTCGTATTCATAATCCGGCCTGCCCTCCGATGACGTGCACGTTGCGGAACCGCGCGTGGGACGCCGCGTGGGTCATCCAGCCGGACTGGCCCGGCTGGCCCTTGCCACAGGTGATAAACCCATACCGGCGGCGGTGCGACTGATCTGCGACCGCGTCGCAGCTGCCCCAGAACTCCGGCGTGATCCCATGGTATACGACATCCCGAACCATGTGTGTCCGTTTCCCGTTCTCGATCAGCCAAAATGCGTCGCCGCCGAACTGGAAGTTATACCGTCGTTGATCGATGCTATAGGACCCGTGGCCTTCAATGTAGATGCCCCGTTTGACATCGGCGAGCAACCCGTCGAGGGTGGCGCCGCCCGGCTCAAGGCCGATGTTGGCGATGCGGACGATCGGGACGCTGCCCCAGCTGTCCGCCCGATTGGAGCCGCGCGAGCGCGCCTCGCCGATTTTCGGCGCGACCTCACGGTTCGTGCAATAGCCGACGAAGACGCCGTCGCGCACAATGTCCCATTGCTGGCAGACCACGCCATCGTCATCGTAGCCGGTTGCGGCGAGGGTCTCCGGTTCGCAGTTGTCGGCCACAAGATTCACGTGCGGAGAGCCGTATCGAAAGGTGCCTCGTTTTTCGGTTGTGAGAAAGCTGGTGCCGGCATAGTTGGCCTCGTAACCAAGCGCGCGGTCGAGCTCGCTCGGATGACCACAAGATTCATGCATGGTCAGCGACAGATGTTCAGGATCGAGGACGAGATCGTACAGGCCTGGCTCGGTGGTGGGCGCCTTTACTTTCTCGACGGCCTGAGACGCGATGCGTGGGGCTTCGACCAGGAAATTGGCCCCCTCGATCAATTCATAGCCCATCCGAAGATGTGGCGTATTGAAGCTCCTCGAGGCGAACCGCCCGTCATGAACCGCCGTGGCATCGAAATCCCCGTTCACGGCAAGGAGGTCGAATTCCAGACGCGACCCTTCGGTCGACACAAAGAGCTTGCGGTCCTGACAGGCCCAGAGGCTCGCGCTGCTCCGCACGATGCCGGCTTGCCTATGGAGAGACTCCATCGTCGCTAGGAGCAGCGCCGTTTTGTGTTCGAGCGCGACGGCAAACGGGTCGATCCGCTGCGCCGTGACGACCCGGTCCTGATGGACCGGCTCATCGGCGAGTTTCACCTTTTCACTCGCGAGAGACGCGGAGCCTTTCGCGATTTCGATCGCCAATTCAGCCACACGCGGGGCTTCTTCCAGCGAAAGCACCGAACTGGCGGCAAAGCCCCAGGCTCCGTGATAGAGGACACGGATTCCAAACCCGCTGTCCTGCGTTTCTCGAATGGAGGCGATACGGCGATCTTCGCCGCGAATGGTCTGGGTCGTGCTATCGAGGAGCCGGATATCTCCATACTCAGCCCCGGAGGCAACCACGCGTTTCAGCGCAAGGTCGGCGAGTTCGTCCTGATGAGGATTCGAATGACCGGGCATGGTGTCTGTATCCTGCCAGAGGCGCCGACGCCATTCAACTTACTCTTGGTTTTCCTCACGCAATCCCCTACGATGTCGCCTCATGTTGCCTCCCGAACGGACGCCGCGTCAAAGAATCATCGACTTGATCACGGGCGCCAGGCTATCGTCTTACCAGTTGGCACAGATGTTGGGCATTCCCGAGCGACAGGTCGAGGAGCATCTGACCCACGTTGTGAAGACCATCGCGCGCGACAAGACAAGGCGGTTCATCCTGGAACCGGCACGCTGTCAGGGCTGTGACTTTGTTTTTCGTGACCGCAGCCGTCTGACGAGCCCAAGCCGCTGCCCGCATTGTCGAAGCGAAGCCATCGGGGCACCACGCTATGGCATAGATTTGGTCGGATCACAATCTGGCCGGGTTGGTCTGGTTCATCTGGTTTGTTTAGTCATCTAGTTGGTCTTGTTTAACCTAACAAACGAGACAAACCAAATAGACCAAACAACGCCCTTCCTATGCTGGCGGACTTTTTCAGCATCCTGCTAGGATGCTTCCGGAAAGGACAACCAGGATGACCACACGACTCATGCTCTGTGCCCTCTGCTGCATTCTGCTGTTGAGCTGTTCCGGCGACAAGGCCGGAGACCTGCTCGAGACCGCCGAGTTCGAAGAGCGCCAGATGAACCTACCCCACGCGAAGCAGCTGTACGAAGATGTGATCCGTCTCTATCCAACCAGCAAAGAAGCCGCCACGGCCCGGACGCGTCTCGCCGCTCTCAAGCAAGTCCCCTGAGTCATCTCGTCTTGGGAAACCATGGAATGAACGAACTCGTCGTCCGTTGGTACTCTCGATAGTCCTCTCCCCGGCTCGCGAGGGCCTGTCGCTCGGCCCAGGGAATCCCCGTCACTTTCACCAAGGCCCATCCCATCGCAAGCGGACCGATCCAAGTGAGCGGCCAGCCCGGGATGCCGATTCCCATCACAACGTAGCTCCACCACTGCAGCCACTCGAAGAAATAGTTGGGATGACGGGAGAAATACCACAGCCCATCTCGGCATACGCGATCCCGGTTCCAGGGTTTCGAGCGAAACCGCGCAAGCTGCCGATCGGCCACCGCTTCACCAGTCACGGCGACGATCCAGACCATGACGCCGACCAGTTCGATCAGCGCGAACGGTGACCGCGGATTCTCAATGACGACGAGGAACGGCAGGGAAAATACGGCCACTGCAACCGCCTGTAGCTGAAAATATCCGAACATCTTGAGCGATTCGGACGTTCCCCATTGCCGGCGGAGACGCTGATAGCGCGGGTCCTCTTCCTTGCCGAATACGCGATCGACCAGGATATGAAGCCCCAGTCGTCCCGCATAGATCGTCACCATCAGGACTACGAGGATTTTCCGTTCGACTTCGCCGGAAGCCTGCGTCGCGTACCAGAGCACGGCGGCAATCAGCCCGACGCACCAACCGACATCTACGATCGAGGCATTGCGCACACGAAGTTGGAGCGCCCACAGACCCGTCATGACAAGGGTCATGACCAGATAGGCGATGAGGACCAGCAACAGAGGATCCGATCCCGTCATCGCGTCCTCCGATATCCCAGTTCCTGCGCTTCACGCCTCACGCCTCACGGACTTCCATCGGGGTAATCCCACAAGTCCGCACCTCGGCGTGAACGTCCGACGAGCCATTCGCGAAACCCCGGAATGCGAAACGACAGGAGGCCCTGAATCTTGTCGCAACGGAGTGAAAGGTCGGCGGGCCGGGGGCTCCCAACGTGGTTCCGCGCGGAGCCTTTTATCAGGTGGCCTTTCAACTCCTGACACCAAGGCAGCAAAGTTTCACCGATTTCCCAGCGCGAGAGCCGCTCGCTCCCGCCCAGGTGATAGAGCCCCGGCTGTTTACGATTGATTAATTCCCAGATGACTCGTGCGATGACCGCGGCAGGAAGCGGGCAGCGGAACTCGTCGGCATAGAGGATCACGTCCTTTCCAGCCTTGGCGGTCCGACACATATCCTCGACAAAACTCCTGTCGCCGGTCTCCGAAGTTCCAGCCGTCAGCACAATCCGAACGACGGTATGTCCGGGATTCTGCAAGACGGCCTGCTCGGCTTCCAGCTTGGTCTGGCCGTACACGTTGATCGGGTTCGGTTCATCTGTCTCGCCATACCATCCGGTCTTCCCGTCGAAGACTTCCCCGCTGGACAGGAAGATGAAGGGAATGTCCTGGGACAGTTGCGCGAGGCGTGCGGTGGCTTCCACATTGATGCAGCGGGCTTGTTCAGGATCTTGCTCGCAGTCTTTCGTGCGACTCAGCGCCGCGCAATGAATCACCGCGCTGGGCTTGATGGACTCCCACGTGCGTTCGACGTTCGGACGATCAGTGAGATCACAGTC
>Ga0334722_10001780_pt1 | contig 25848 bp, 24 predicted proteins | sample C3_bottom_MG_FD_207210 | JGI IMG/M metagenome (GOLD analysis project Ga0334722, IMG submission 207210) | Sediment microbial communities from Yellowstone Lake, YNP, Wyoming, USA - C3_bottom | ecosystem: Environmental > Aquatic > Freshwater > Lake > Sediment | place: USA: Wyoming | collected... | reverse complement strand
CTTTTTGGCGGTTGCGACTTTAGAGTATTTTCTTGGGCGGCCCGGTTTTCTTTTTCTGGACATAATGGTGTTTAACTCATATTATTTAAATTATATCAACTTTGGCTATGCGTAACAAATTATTACGATTTAGGAAATTAAATTAAAAATTATTTTACTTTTTTCGTTTCACGCTTTACGTGTTTTTAGACCTCAATCACCACTGGCAAAACCATTGGCCGGCGCTTAGTGTGGTTATACAAAAATTCAGTTAAGTCATCCCTGATTTTACTTTTAAAGAATGACCAGTTGGCAGGATATTTTTGGGCCCTGTCTGCAACTGCTCTTTTCACTTCTTCTCTGGTTTTTCTAATAAGTTCCTCAGATTCCCGCATATAAACAAAACCGCGGGAAATAATATCAGGAGAGCTTAAGAGTTTTCCGGTTTGCTTGTCAACCGTTACAATTACCACAAAAATGCCCTCTGTGGCCATGGCCTGGCGATCGCGCAGCACAATATTGCCAACATCCCCAACACCAAGGCCGTCCACCATCACAATGCCGGAGGGCACTTTTTTGTCGGCTTTTCTTATGGAGTTTCTGGTTACTTCAGCAACATCACCGTTTTCTAAGACCAGGATATTTTCTGGCTTTATCCCCATGGTCTGGGCCAAGTGGCCGTGCAAATGCAAATGGCGGTATTCGCCATGAATTGGCATAAAGAACCGGGGCTTAAGCATTTGGAGCATCATTTTCAGGTCTTCTTTTGAAGCATGGCCCGAAACATGGACATCAACTTCCTTACCGTAAATTACTTCAGCGCCCTCGCGGTATAAGTTATTTATGGTGCCAAAAACCGAATTTTCATTGCCGGGAATTGGCGAGGCGGAAATAACAACCGTGTCGCCTTTTTTAATTTTAATTTGCTTGTGGTCCCCTGAAGCCATGCGGACCAAGGCCGACAGTTCCTCTCCTTGAGAGCCAGTACACAAAATAGTAAGTTTGGAATCAGGCACTTTGGCGGCTTTTTGGATTGGAATAACAACATTTTTTGGAAAGCGCAAATAACCAAGTTTAGTGGCAATTTCAACATTGCGTATCATACTGCGACCGGAAATAGCGACTAGCCTGTTGTGTTTTACGGAAGCATCAATTACTTGCTGAATGCGATTTATCACAGAGGCAAAGGAGGTAACAATAATCCTGCCTTTTGCTTGGGTAAAAATGTTGTCAATAGCTTTGCCAATTACTTGTTCTGATGGCGTGTGGCCAGGGACCTCCGTATTGGTGGAATCTGTCATGGTTAGTAAAACACCGCGGCGGCCGAATTCTTTTAACTTTTCAAAATCAGTTTTTCGGCCGTCAACCGGTGTTGGATCAAATTTAAAGTCCGTTGCGTAAACAACTAATCCTTCCGGCGTTGTAATGGCCAACCCTAAACAATCTGGAATGCTGTGGTTTAGGTGGAAAAACTCAATGCCAAAAGCGCCAAGCCGAATTTTGTCCCCCGCCTTTACGATATTAATTTGGGGCTTCCTAACGGTAAATTCTTGCAGTTTAACATCAATTAAACCAGCCGTTAACTTTGCCGTATAAATGGGTGGAGATATTTTTGGCAAAACATAGGGAATGGCGCCAACGTGATCCTCGTGGCCATGGGTAATAATCATGCCCCGAATTTTGGCTTGGTTAGCAACAAGGTAAGTAATGTCTGGAATAACAAAGTCAATGCCAAGCATTTCATCTGGCGGAAACATAAAACCGCAATCAACAACAATAATGTCATCATTGTATTCTAAAACAGTCATGTTTTTGCCAATTTCCCCGCAGCCGCCCAATGGAATAACTTTTAAGGCGTCTTTTCTGAAGGTTGGAATTGGCATAGGTTGGGAATAATTAGTTTTGTTTACAGTTTTAATTCCCCTGTGATGTTTTTGCGGCCTGGCTTCACTAGCGCGCCTTGGAGGCGGCGCTGTAAAGGTTTTCTTGGGGTGGGAAATTTGATTCATTTTTTCTCCTTTGGTCTAAAACGAAACCCATAGTTGGGTATTTTTAGAGATCTTGATTAATTTTACTAACTTTCATGATTAAGGTTTTTTAACAGCATCCTTGTAGGACAAATTTATTCTGCCCTGAGAGTCAATCTCAGTTACCTTAACTGGGATTATGTCGCCTAATTTTACAATATCTTCAACTTTGTCAACTCTGTAATCAGCCAGCTTTGAAATGTGAACCAGGCCTTCTTGGTTAGGCAAAACCTCTACAAAAGCGCCAAAATCCATAATTCTTGTTACTTTTCCTTGATAAATTTTGCCAACTTCCACTTCTTCGGTTATGGCATTAATTTGCGCTAGGGCGGCTTTTGCCATTTTTGCATCTTTGGAAAAAACAAAAACCTTGCCCGAATCCTCAATGTCAATTTCAACGCCAGTGTCTGCAATAATTTTGTTAATAACTTTTCCACCTGGGCCAATTAAGTCCCTAATTTTATCTGGATTAATTTCAACAATATTAAAGCGCGGCGCAAAGGGCGAAAGCTCAGCTCTTGGGGAAGCAATGGTTTCTGTTATTTTTGCTAAAATAATTTCTCTGGCCGCTTTTGCCTTGTCAATAGCTTCTGATAAAATTTCAACCGACAACCCTTTTAATTTCAAGTCCATTTGAATGGCGGTAACACCGCTTTTGGTGCCCGTAACTTTAAAATCCATATCACCATAGAAATCTTCAATACCGGAAATATCGGTTAAAAGCTCATATTTTTCGCCCTCTTTTATGATACCAATGGAAATGCCGCCAACAGGCGCTTTAATTGGCACGCCCGCATCCATTAGGGCTAAAGTTGAACCACAAGTTGAACCCATGGAAGTTGAGCCGTCTGAAGATAAAACCTCAGAAACCAAGCGGATGGTATAGGGAAAGTCCTCTCTTGATGGCAAAACAGGCAACAGGGCTTTTTCTGCCAACGCGCCATGGCCAATTTCTCGTCTTGAAGCAGAGCGAAGCGGTGAGACCTCGCCAACTGAAAAAGGCGGAAAGTTGTAGTGGTGCATATAGCGTTTTTTGGTTTCTGGTTCAATGCCGTCTAGGGTTTGCTCAACAGCAATAGAACCCAAAGTTGCAATTGTTAAAACTTGGGTGTAGCCGCGCTGGAACTTACCAGTGCCATGGGTGCGGGGAAGCAGGCTAACCCCTGAGGTAAGCGGCCTAATTTCGTCTGGCTTTCTTAAATCTGCGCGAACGCCTTCTTCTAAAATACGCTTGCGCATAATTCTTTTTGTTTCATCTTCAATATAAATGAGAGCTTGTTTCCTAAAAGAAGATAAATTTTTGTCATCACCGAATTTTTCGTCAATAAAATCTTTGGTTTCTTCCCGTAGTGTTTGAAATGCCGCATCCCTTTCTAACTTATCTTTGTATAAAGCGGTTGAAATCTTCTTTTCTGTTAAAAACTTTTTAATTTCTTGCGGTAGTTCTTCTTGTCCCTCTGTCCCCACCTTTATCTTAGCTTTGCCAATTTTTTCAATAACCTTTTTTTGCAGGGCAATTATTTTTTTAATTTGAGTTTGGCTAAATTTTAGGGCATCTTTTACGGTTTGCTCAGGCACCTCATTACTAGCGGCCTCAATCATAATAATTTCGTTTTCTTTGCCGGAAACCACTAAGTCCATTTCGCTTTTTTCCCGCGCTTCATATGTTGGGTTTATAACCCACTCGCCATCAATGCGGCCAATTCTAACCGCGCCAATTGGCCCCTCAAAAGGAATGTCAGAGCAGGCAAGGGCGCATGAAGCGGCAATTAGGGACACAATGTCCGGATCATTTTCACCATCCACTGAAAGCGTGGTTAGGATAACCTGAATGTCGTTGTAAAAATTCTTTGGGAAAAGGGGCCTAAGTGACCTATCTGCTAAGCGGCCAGATAAAATAGCGGCTTCTGTTGGGCGGCCCTCCCGCTTCACAAAGCGCGAACCTGAAATTTTGCCGGCCGCATATAGACGTTCCTCATAATCAACTAAAAGAGGCAAGTAATCAATGCCTTCCCGAATGCCCTTGCTCATTACTGCGGTTGCCAAAACAACAGTATCGCCCAGGGAAACTAAGGCAGTACCGTTTGCTTGCGGGGCAAGCTTGTTTACTTGGATTTTTAATTCTCCAGAACCCAGCGTTTCTGAAACGCTAATAGAACTTTCTTTTAACTCTGATTTCACTTTCTTCCTTTCACAACCATAAGCCCGCTTTGTCCGATAAAGCGGTCTTAGTTGTATTGGAGTGCTAACTTAGAGAATTAAGTTTTGTTGTTGTGGAATCCTTCGACAGGCTCAGGATTAACCTTGCGGTTAACAAAACTTTCACCCCAAACTAACACTCGTTAGTAATATTATCCTCCTTCGCTCCGATGCTCATCGAAGCTTCGGAAGGATTTCGCTCCGCAAATGAATTAACATTGATATTGCGCGGAGCTCATTTTCTTAGTCCCAATTTTTTAATGGTGTCGCCGTATTGGGTTTTGTCTTTTTTCTTTAAATAATTTAGTAAGCCGCGCCTTTTGCCAACAGCAATAATTAAGCCGCGCTTTGAAGATTGATCTTTTTTGTTTTCTTTTAAGTGATCAGTTAATTTAGTAATTTTTTCTGTTAAAAGAGCCACTTGTACAGTTGTAGAACCCGTATCTTTTTGGCTTTGGCCAAACTCTTTTACAATTTTCTGTTTATCTTGGCTTTTCAGCATACAATTTCTCCTTGTAAACCAATTCTAACATAGCTGGCTTTGCTGGTCAAGTGAGGCTACAAATCAATACGAATCTTGGACATTATATATCCATGCCTGCGTCAGGCAGGCGAATCGCTACGAATTCGACAATGAGATTAGGGTTTGTTTTCGTGCTTGGCCTTTGTTTCTTCACCATGTTTGGCGAGTTGAGCTACCCAAGTGTCTAAATCAATGCCTGGCTGTCTGGTAATAGGAGAAGCTGGTTCTGGTTTTGGCTCTGGTTTTCCCGCCTGCGTCTGACTTCGGATGGGCAGGTTTTCTTTTGGCGGTTTTTCCTCTTCCTCGCCAAGTGTTTTTTTTATTTCTTTTGAAACCTCTATTTCTTTTGAAACTTCTATTTCTTTCCCAATAGGGCTTTCGGGTTTTTCAGTTTCCGGCTTAACTTCTTCTTGCGTTTCTTTGGGAGTGCTAATTTCTTTTTGCTCAATCTTGGGAGTTGGCTCTGGTTTTGGTTCCTCTTTTTCATCTGACATAGTCATTATGGCAATTTTAGGGGTCGGGCTGGTTGGCGTCTCTGTTTTAGCAATGGGTTCGCTGCCAATTTCCACAGTTTCTATAGCGGTTTCTTTGGTGGTGCTTTCTTCTGGTTCAGTTTGGGGGGCCGGAGCAGGTTTTACTTCAGTCTTTAGCTTCCTTTCTTCATCCTGGATGTTCACGCTGCTCTTTGGGGCGGGGCCAAACGGCGTTTCTGCTTTGGGAACAGGGGCGGTAAAAGTCTGATTTTCTTTGGTTTTTGCAATGCCAAGTTCTTCTTGAAGCTTTGCCAAAACCTTTTCTATAGCTTCTTTTAAAGAGTGCCCCTTAATTTGGGCGCCAGCCGCTTGAGGGTGACCGCCTCCACCGAAAAGTTGGGCAACTCTAAGAGCGTCAAACTCCGCGTCTTTGGAGCTTCTAATGCTTAAATTAATTTCACCTTCTCCTTTTTGAGAAAACAAAATAATAATGTTGGCCTCAGGAACAGAGCTTAAAAGCTCGTCTAAAACGCCAGTTAGCTCATCGTGAGTTGCTTTGGCAGATTCAAAATCAGCTTTTGAAACCTCAGAATAGGCCAGTTTTAACTCTGGCTCATAGGAAATTGAAGAGAGCACCTTGCCCCAAAGCTTAAGCTGGGAAACGGGCTTTGTTTTGTAAATGTGTTTAATAATGTCTTGTTGGCTAGCGCCAGCGGCTACAAGCTGAGCGGCCACAGTGAATGATTTTGGCGTGGTGTTGGTGTTTTGAAAGCTGTTAGTATCAGTAATAATTCCTGCTAAAAGGCAAGTGGCTACTTCTTTATTTATTAAATTTTGGCCAAAGGACTCTATTACGGAAACCAAAATTTCACAAGTTGAAGTGGCGGTTAAGTCAACTAAGTTAACTTGACCGAAATTTTCGTTACCAGCGTGGTGATCCACGTTAACCACTGGGGTGTTGTAAAACATTTCTGTGTTTTCTGAAAAAAGCGTTCCTAAGCGGTCCAAGTCCGGAGAGTCAAGCACAATAATTAAATCAAAATTATAATTGCCGTAATTAAAAGAAACTTGTTCTTTTTTAATGTTGGATTCCTCTGGGGTAAGGATAATGTTTAGTTTATTGTCTTCCACATTGTATTTAAGCTTGTCAACTGGCGTATTTGAAATATCAAGGGAAACAATAAAATCGCGGGAGCCCTCAAATTTTGTGGCTATATCAGTAATGGTTGGCAAAAATTTAAAGGCCTCTGGCACTTTGTCTTGGCAAACGGCTGTTATTTGCTTGCCAAGGTTTTTTAAGGTCATATATGTTGCTAAAAGTGAGCCAAGGGAGTCGCCATCTGGCTGAACATGGGTAATAAGCAGGATTTTTTTGGCCTGCCCAATTAAATCTATTGCTTGTTGTTTTGGGGAAAGCTCCATGAACTCCTCCGGAGTTCTTTTACTAATTACGAATTTAACGAATGTACGAATAAATTTTTGAAATTAATAATACAATTTGTTGGTATCCGTAGGAAAGGTGTTAGCCAGCCATTGTCTCAAGAAATGAGTTAAATGTCAACAACTAAAGCGGTAGTTAGCCGAATTCACCGAAAGTAAAATTGTGTAATTGAATTATTCTACCACATTTTCGGTAAAATGTCAATGGTTTTTGGGTGCTAAAAACCCCGCCCTAAGCGGGGTTTTAATCTCAGGAATAAATTCAAACTAAAACTATAAGAACCTTGAAGTTAAATTAGATATTTAACTATGGTTAACTTCAAACTTGTTTATTGTTGCTTTCTGAAGAAAACCTCAAAATCGCCACTGGTATCTTTTCTTAGCCAAGCAACTTGAACTTTATTGTTTTGATCTAATCCTAATCTTGGCCGCCAATCTTTTAGCGACGTTGTTATTTTTTGTACAACCCACGCTCCAGAAGGGTTGGTCACATATTTTATTTCACTAGCCGTTGTGTAGCCAATATCTAAAACAATATGAGTTTTATCATTTTTATCAACTGAAAAATCATGCGCGCTTAGAGGAAATTGAAATCCAAAGTTTATTTTATTTTTAACCCAACCAGCCAGTTTATTATCGGTTGTGAAAAGGGAGTAATCTGGGTGTTCGTCTCCTCGAAGTAGTGACTCAACAGTGTATAGAATATGCACTTTTCCGGTTGAGTCAAGCGCTATTTTTGGAGTGTAGTGAGTAAAGCCAACTTCGCCTACTGCGCAATTGCCATTACAGAAAATCTCTGTGTTTGAAACGCGGGATTTTACAAAAGAGCCAGTTTGATTTGTAATGTACCAAACATCTCGTTTGATAGGCGAGGAATGGATAACCACAGACGCGTGGAGTTTGCCAAGGGAATCAATTGCCAAGTCCCCCGCATAACTGCCATATGTTGTGGTGGAAATGTTTTTGTAAACCCAGCTGCCGGAAGCGTTTGTAACATATCTTACTTGGGGAACTATTCTGCCTGAAACTAAAACTTTTCTGGTGTAAAAAATGTGCGCTTTTCCTGAGGAGTCTACGGCTAATTGGGGAGCAAAATCCGCCACAGAGTTGTTTGAAAGCCGCCAAAGTTTCCAGGCGCCGGATGTGTTTGTGCCGTAATAAACTTCTGATGTGTCAGGAACAATACCTTTGTCTGTGCTAACATCATATGCGCTTTGATAAGTAAAGTGAATTTTGTTGCTTTTGGAAACTTTAAGATCAACAGGGCAAAAAAATTGGGAGCCGGTTTTAAGGTATGTTTTAACCCAAGTGCCAGAGGCGTTTGTAAGATAAACCAAGCTTGAGGTTGCGCCATCTGATTCGGCATATATAATGTGAGAAGAGCCAAAACTGCCAACGCCTAAGGTGGCGCAAGTGTCTTCTATGATATTGTTTGTGAGCCGCTTTGTTGGTTGCCAGCTGGCTGAATATACATTTAAAACACTTACCATTGAAACAATAATGGTCAACACAGCTAAGAGTTTAAATTTTAGGATTTTTTTAAACATAGCTTTAGTAGATTAAGTAGTAGTTAATTAGGAAAAAAGGAGCTTTCAAGAAGGCGCCTTTTTAATAAGAGATCTCTATTTTTGTTTGAGAATGGGTTTGTTTTGGTGCTGAGATTATAGTTAATTTTAAAGGTGAAGCTTTCAAGCTATGCTTATTTAACTTCAAACTTGTTTATATCTTATACCTAAATTTAAGAAAAGTCAAATTTTTAAAAACAACGAAAATTTAGGCAGTTTATTCATTGTATGGCACCTCCTCCCACTTGATTGGGGGGGCTGTAAAACCAGATGGCGGCGCGGTTAAGAAACCGCTTATCTTAATTTTTCTGTGAGTGCATTTTGTTCCCTCGCAGTGACGGCCTAAACTTGTAAATTCTGACAACTCTTTACTCAAAGTTATAGGATTTTGTACCAAGGTTCTACAAACCTGGTAAGAATTTTGCGGATCAGTAGTTGCGCCATATTGAAGAGAGTACCATGAGGTACAAATAGTTGCAACGCCCCAGTTGAAAGGTGCTCCAAAACCACCCCGAAGATCTTTTGTGCCATCACTATTATCATTTTTATAAACCAACAGGGCGTGTTCTGCGCCGGCTTCGGCTGCGTAGTAGGCCTCTTCAGAGGCCTCAATGCTGCTTGCCACTTTAAGCTGATTAATAATAATACCGCTAAGAGTAAGCGCGGTAAGCGTTAAAATACCCAAAACAACAATTGCCAAAATTCCCACAATGCCGGTTTCTTCTCTATTAAACTTTAGTTTTAAAATTTGCAAGCACATATACTACTTTCGTGTAAAATTATAATCCCTTGAAGAAATGGTAAAACGCAAACTTAACTGGGCTCTTTTGATGGGGGTAACACTGTTGCCACCTTCGTTTGTGAAGGTTAAATTCACAGTTACAGAGGGTTGTCTAAAAGGCAATGCTTGTCTTGCAGGATAGCTTACAGGGGTGTCAATAATAGTGTTAAAGGTGCACTTCGTGCCGTTTACAGCGCAGTTTGTAAAGGAAAGTGCGGGCACGTAGGAGTCCTCTGTAAAATTACCGGACAGGTCATCTGAGATTTTATTTTTAGCGCTGGTGGACAAGTTCCAAACTCCGCCATCATCACCAAGATTCTGACCGTTTCCTTTTGTAATAATTCTTCTCAATACTATTTCTTCTTGGCTAAGGGGAGCGGGAGAAGTTTGCTGGTCCCACAAGTGCAAGGTTGGGTCTGGTGCAGGACCACCTGGAAGCGCAAAAGTGGAAGCAGTAAACGCAAGCGGCTCTACCTCCATGGCGGGCCTGGCGCAAGAGTTTGCTGGAGGAATGGGGGGGTAAGTTAAGGAGCAATTGTAAGTTGGAGATGGCGTGTTTGTTGTGCCCTGGGCGGTTTTTACATCTCTGTTTATTATGAAATAGGCGTGTTTGGCGTCTTGAAAAACCGTAATTTGCGCTTTTGCGCGGTAGTAGGGCTTAAGTAAGCTTGGAAGGAGCGCTAAAAGCGTAATCATGGTTATGGAAAAAATGGTGGTAACAAAAAGCATTTCAAGGACGGTAAAACCCTGCTTGTTATAAAAGATATTTGATTTCTTAGTTCTAAAGATTTTCATAAGAACCTTTCGCCTTCGGCTCCTGCCTGCGGCGGGCAGGCAAGAACCTTGTCGGCGCTTCGCTTGGATTAAAACCTACTGTATTTTCCACTTTGAAAGATATTGGCGCATTTCAACATTGCGCGTGGCGCCTTTTTCAATCCATGTAACTAATGATCTAACCACAATTAAATCATTTAAAGATGATTCTCCGGCTAAATTGGTAGTTTGATTTTCAAAATCTACTCTCCTTGTATATGTGGTGCCGTCAAGCGTGTATGAGCATGCCCCCGGAGTGCCTGGACAGGGAACTATGCGCCATTGTTGGACAAGCGAACTTGACCCCCAAGTATCGTACGGATTTTCTGGTATATGAAAAGAGCCAAAAGCAAAATCTTTATTTGAAATACCTTGGGTGTTTCTGTAAGCAATAAAACCAGTTGGGGTACTGTTATTTGCAGGGCCGTTTGAGTCATACCATTGGTCCTCAATACAGCTTGGATTTCTGCTGGTGTTTGGCACATTTGGGCTTGTGAGGTTTGTATTAGCATAGCACCCTTCCCAGAAGGTGTCGCGGATATTGCGGCTTATTTCAAGCCCTTCTGCGGCAAGCGCTGTGGCTTGCAAGCGGTGGCCTGTTAGGACAGAGAGGTTATAAGTGTGTATAAAAAGGGTAGTTGCGCCTATTAGAAAAATTACGATCATGGTAATTGCTACCAAAATTTCTACTAAAGTTACGCCGTTGTTATCGTTAAGGTTACTTAACTTCAAGATTTTCTTAATTCCGAGCTTGTGAGGAACCAAGGTTCTGCCGATGACTATTGGCAGGCTTTTATTATTATTTTTTGTAGTTAATTTGCGCATGTGAAGAAAAATTAATAAACATTACCAACATAAATTCTGCCCACTGAAACGCCTTGGGTAACTTGTATTTTTTTGCCTGTTATGTTGTTTTGCAGGACAACATAATTGCTGGCATTACCACAGGGCTCCGCTGAATTATTACTATTGTTATACATGGAATAATTAGACTGTCCCCTTTCAAAAGATTTTGGTGGCAGCCAGTAAAAATTAATTCTAGTTGCTGCGGTAGTGAATTTTGGGCAGCTGCTAAAACTTTCAATAATAACATTTTGAGGTAATTTGTAGGTTTTTATGCACTCGGTGGCGATAACGCAATTTCGGGCATTGCCGGCATAGTAGTATTTATATAAATATACTCCTGACGCACCATAGCAAGGATCAGTGTTTGGAGCACCTGGGGCGCAATCTCTAAAAAGTATATAATATTGGTTTACTGTTGAGTCACTGTTGAGATAGACCCCGTAGCCATACACACTTGGAGATTCTGCGCCAAAAGCCAAGTTTTGGGCTTCCACCATGGCGGATTTTACTTGCTCGGCGGCAAGTTTTAGCTTGTTGTTTTCTTGGAGGGTGCGAACTTGAGGAATAATAGCCGCCCCTAAAAGCAATAAAATAAAAACAACAAACAAAAGCTCTACCAGGGTAAAACCGTTCTTGAAATGTGTAACATGTGACATGCGACATGGGGTAGGAATATTTTTTTGATTGTTTTTGGCAAAAAAGATCATGGAGAAAGTAAGGTTAGGTATAAGTTAATGATATAAGGACCTTACCTTTGGTAAGAACCTTGAAATTAATTTTACTTAGTATTGCAATAGATTTATGTATAAACAAGTTTGAAGTTAATGCATTAACTTCAAATTAATTAAAAGGACCTTTCGTTTCACTCCTGCCTGCGGCAGGCAGGCAAGAACCTTGAAATTAGCTACTTAATTATATAAGTAAGCTAAGGTATAAGCTAATTATAACTCCTCCAAAAAATAAAGCAAAGAATGTGGCGGCTACTAAAAACGGCCCAAAGGGAACGGTTTGGCCGAATTTTTTAAGCCGTAGCGCAATTAGGGCTAAACCAACCAAAGCACCGGTTAAAAAAGCAAAAAACAGCGCTACTAAAATGTTTGGAAAACCCAGAAATAAGCCCATTAAAATGCCAAGCTTAACATCGCCGCCACCCATCCATTTGCCTTTTGAAACAAAAACCAGCAAAAAAAACAAGCCAGCGCCTGCGGCTACACCGAAAAAGGCGCGAGATATGGCGCTAAAAGCTATTTCAATGGCATTTTGGGGGAAGCTAAGGGCGTTAAGGCCCCAAAGGGAAACTATCGCCACAAGTGAAATTAGGATGGCTGGAACCACTATTTTGTCTGGAATAATGGAGTGCTTTAAGTCATAAGTGAAAATAAAGACAAGGATGGCGGAAATGAAGAGTAAGAATAAAGAATAAAGAATAAAGTATAAAGTATTTGGTATTTGGTATGTAGTATTATTTATTGTTAAAAGGGTTGGTAGGATGAATTTTAGGGAGATGGCGGCAAATAAAATGCCGGTTGCAAGCTCAACTAATGGGTATTGGGGGGAAATGGATTTTTTGCAATAGCGGCAGCGGCCGCGCAAAAACAAGTATGAAAAAATGGGCACTAAATCCCAAAAAGAAAGTTGGTGTTTGCAGTGCGGGCAAAAAGAGCGGCCGCGGAGGGACTTTTTTGTTTCTGTTCTATATATCGCCGCGTTTAAGAAACTACCAATTAGGAGACCAAGAATGAAAAAAAATGAAGTTATAAGAATGTTTGTTTCCATTTTTTACAACTGACAATTGACAGCTGACAACTGACAATTTAATTTAAGGGCTACCGCTATACTATTAGCGACAAGCGATAAGCCTTATGCTATTTATCCTTACACCCATTTGCGTCGCAGGCAAACCTTAGATCACTTCCCTGGAGCACTTCTAAACTAAAGCCGGTATATCCGGCGGCAGGCGGGTTGGAATAAGCCCAGGTGATGTTATTTTTTCCGTTTTCCGGCATTTTAGGAACATACTGGGTTGGCGAGGCGGAATTGCAAGGAGGAAAGGCGGAAGTAAGGGCAGTTTGGCCGTTGAAATTATTATTTAAAGAAGCGTCTGGATAGCGGTTTTGGCAGTCAAGATAGTAAAGAGAAATACCTTTTGTAATGTTTGAAGCGCCTTCTTTGGCGGAGTTTAAGGCGGCTTTGTTTCTGGCAGATTGGGTTGAAAACAAAATTATAGTCGCTAAAATGCCGATGATGGTGATAACCACCAAAAGTTCAATTAAAGTAAAACCTTTTTTGCCGAACAGCTGACAATTGACATCTTCGCCCAAAGGGCGACCACCCTCTGGGTGGGACAACTGACATTTTATAGTTTTGTTTTTCCCGCCAAAGGCGGACTTTGTTTCACTGCGCATTTTCATCCCTCCAGTTTAAGCAGAGATCACCAGTGATTGTTATCAAAATTATGTAGGAATTTAGGTAGTTTGTCAAACAAAAAACGCCCCGATAAGAACCGGAGCGCTTTTAACTCAAAATCTTAGATTTAACTACAGCCGTTTTGATCACAGACGTAAGGATTTTGTCCCGCAACGTTTGCTTGGGTAGCCGTAAGGATGAAACCTCTTACGGCATCGGTTACGTATGTGTAAGTTATGGCGTTAGTCCCAAGCGTATTGTTTGGTAACGAGCCAGCATAGACTGTATTAGATGGGGTGCAATTGGGACCTCCTGCTAATGTATCAGGCTCGGGGTTGGCAGTATCAAAAACTACAACGTCATTAGCCGGGAAGTTACCACAGTCATCATTGTAAAGCGTTAGAGCCGTTGCCACAGAAGAAGCATTTTGTTTGGCATTTGCCCAAGCTGCTTTTGTTCTTGCCGTTGAAAGAGAAACTAAAATGATGGCCGCTAAAATGCCGATGATGGCAATAACCACCAAAAGTTCAATTAATGTAAAACCCTTTTGTTTTTTTCCACCTTCGCGTAAAGCTACGGCGGATTTCATTTTATTCAACATTTTTCCTCCTTTTAACACGAAACTTCGCAAATCTATTTCACAAATTTTTGCGAATGGTTTGTATTAGTTTTGATCACGAATTAACACTAATTTTTGTTTTTTCCTCCTTCGCGCAAGGCTTCGGAAGGATTTTGACCTCGGGTTATTTGTTTTTGTTTTGCGAGGTCTTAATTCCCGCCTATATTTACCGTTCGCCTTTTGGGAACTATGCGTTCACCCCCCTTCGCTAAAGCTTCGGAAGGGCAGGCGGCTCACGGAGCATTATCCGGCGGGTTTCGCCCAAAAAAGGGCTTCATCGACCTTTTAGATAGTTTTAGCATAATTATAGAGGGTTTGTCAAGCTTTTAATAGAAGCAAGAATAATGGAGGTGGAAGTAAGGGTTAGAAGAGCAACAAAAAACCCTTGATTCATAATTCTTTATTCTTAATTCTTCTAAAATGCCGATGCTAGGTTGTAAATTGGCAAGATAATGGCGGCAACTAACAAGCCCACGCCAATACCCATTACCACCATTAAAATTGGTTCAAGCAAGGTTGAAAGCGATTTAACCATAGTGTCTACTTCTCTGTCAAAAAAGTCGGCAAGTTTAAAAAGGATTTCATCCACTTTGCCGGTTTGCTCGCCAACTTGGACCATTTGAGGCACCATGGCCGGAAAAACACCAGATTTTTTCAATGGCACGGTTAAGGAAACGCCGCTTTCCACCTCTTTGGCCGCTTCTAAAATAGCGTCTTTATAAATTGTGTTGCCAACAGCGCCAGAAACAATGCGCAGGGCATCTAAAATTGGCAAACCGCCTGCAATTAGAGTACCCAAAGTTCGGGCAAATCGCGCCACATAAATTTTTCTGGATAAGTTTCCTAAAACTGGGATTTTAAGTTTTGTTTGGTCCCACAGCGGCCGGCCAGTTGGGGTGCGGATAAAATAAAAGAAAGACCAAATACCGCCAACCATTAAAATTAAAATAAGCCACCAAAAAGATTGCACAATGCCAGAAATAGCAATAAGCATTTGGGTAACAAAAGGCAATTTTACGTTGGACTCGTCAAACAAGCTTTTAAGCTGGGGGATAACAAAAACCATCATAACAGCCGCCACCACAAAAATGGCAACTAAAATGAAGGCAGGATAATACATGGCGCCCTTAATTTCCCTAACCACAGCGTAATCTTTTTCCATTTGGGTGGCCAAACGGTCTAAAACCTCGTCTAATTTTCCAGAGGCCTCGCCAGATTTTACAAGGTTAACGAAAATTTGGGAAAAAACTCTTTGGTATTTTGCAATGGATTCAGAAAAACTTAAACCACCTTCTACGTCACCGGCAACATTGCCAATAATAGTTTTAAAATTTTTATTAGGCGTTTGTTCTGCCAAAATGTTTAGGGCTTGAACAATGGGAAGACCGGAATTAATCATGGTTGAAAGCTGGCGGGCAAAAATAACTTTTTCTTTGGTGGGAACGCGCTTAAAAAGACCGCCCAAGGCCTCTGGCGCTGCTCCACCGGACGTTTCGGTAATTGCTGTAACAATTAAATTATGTTCACGCAAAACATCAACGGCCGCCTGTTGGGAAACCGCTTCCACTGTTCCCTGGCGCAACCCGCCTTGAGAATCTCTTGATTTGTATGTAAATGTCGCCACTGAAATCCTCCGGATTTCTACTACTAATTACTAATTTTTACTAATCTACAAATATTTAAATAACTATCTGGTTAGGTATATAGGGTTAGGAAACTCGTATGGTTAGTGGTAAATGGTCTATGGGTTTCGAAACCCTTAAACTTTTCACCTAACCCATACCAGCATCCAATCCTGATATCCTTCCTTCCTGCCTATTTGCCTGATCCCTAATTGCCTAATTCCCTAAAATCTGCTTTAAGTATCCTGGATCATTGGCATATTTGGTGGCATCGTCTAAGGTTATGTGCCCCTTTTCAACAAGCTCGGCTAAGGATTTTTCAAGTGGAATCATGTTATCTTCTGCGCCGGTTTGTAAAACACTACGCAACTGATAGGTTTTTCCTTCCCGGATTAAGTTTGCAACAGCCGGGGTAGTAAACAAAACCTCACACGCCGCCACGCGGCCGCCGCCAATTTTAGGAAGCAGGCGTTGGGAAACAACGCCAAGTAAAATTTGGGAAAGCTGAATGCGCACTTGCGGTTGTTGGTGAGGCGGAAAAACATCAATAATTCTGTCCATTGTTTCGGCGGCATTGTTGGTGTGCAGGGTGGAAAACACTAAGTGGCCGGTTTCTGCAATGGTAATGGCCGCAGAAATGGTTTCTAAGTCCCGCATTTCACCAACCAATACAACATCTGGATCTTCACGAAGTACAGAGCGTAATGCTTTTGCAAAAGAGTGGGTGTCTTCATGAAGCTCGCGCTGGACTACAATGGATTTTTTGTGCGCGTGCAAATATTCAATTGGGTCTTCAATGGTAATAATATGGTCTGAACGCTCGGTATTGATTTTGTCCACTAAGGAAGCTAGAGTTGTGGTTTTGCCGTGGCCAGTGGGGCCAGTGACTAAAACAAATCCTTGGGAGCGAGTTGCGAAGTTTTCAACAATTGGGGGTAAGCCAAGGTCTTGGATGCTTCTAATTTGGGTTGGCAGCAAACGCAAGGCCACTGCAACGGTTTCTTTTTCCCTAAAAACATTAATTCTAAAACGGGCTTTTTCCTCAAAAGAATAGGAAAAGTCAATTTCTTTTTCACGCTCAAAAATTTCTTTTTGGCGGGGATCCAAAAGCTGATAAGCCAGAGATTGGGTGTCCTGCGGCTTTAGGTTAGAAAGTCCCCCAACGGCCTGAAGTTGGCCATCAATACGCAAAATTGGCGGCAGACCAACCGTTAAGTGAAGGTCTGACGCGTTTGCAATTAAAGTTTTTTCCAATAAATTTTTAACATTTAGTTTTGAATCAGCCATTTCATTTTCCTGATGATTACTAATTTTTGTCAGTTGTTTGCCTGTTGGCAAAACAGGCAATTGTCAGTTGTCAATTGTGGATTATTTACTCTGCTGTCACTCTTTCAACCTCACTTAACGTTGTAGTTCCCAAAAGCGCTTTTAGGATACCGTCTTGCTTTAAGGTTAGCATGCCTTCTTTTATGGCTTCATTTTTAATATCAGTTGACTTAGCATGTTTTACGGCCAATTCTTCTATTGATTCTGAAACAGGAAGCGTTTCGTATAGGGCAATGCGGCCTTGGTAGCCGGTGTCTTGGCACTTGGCGCATCCTTTGCCTCTAAAAAGCCTAATTTCACTGGAAACTTTTAATTTTTTCTGCTCCTCTTCCGGCATTTTTTTAACTTCTTGGGCAATTATATTTTTTTCCTGGGGAGAGGCATTATATTCTTGCTTGCAATCCTTGCAAATGGTTCTAACCAAGCGCTGGGCAATTACCAAGTTTAGGGATGAAGCAATTAAGAATGGCTCAACTTCCATGTCAATTAAGCGGGGCAGAGCGCCTGAAGCGTCATTGGTGTGAAGGGTGGATAAAACCAAGTGCCCCGTTAAGGCGGCGTGAACTGCCATTTCCGCTGTTTCATTATCCCTAATTTCACCCACCAAGACAATGTCCGGGTCTTGCCTTAACATTGATCTTAACCCAGAGGCAAAGGTGTAGCCAACATCTGGCTTTACTTGGGATTGGTTAATGCCGGGAATAAAATACTCAATAGGGTCTTCAATTGTTAAAACATTTACACCTTCCTTGTTTAATTCTTCCAAAGCCGCATATAGGGTGGTGGTTTTTCCCGAGCCAGTGGGGCCGGTGACCAAAACCATGCCATAGGGTTTGGTTGACTCTCTTCTTAAAACTTCAAGGTTTCTATCTGTTAACCCTAATTTTCTAATGTCAATTAGGGTGGCGGATTTGTCTAGTAAACGCATTACTACCTTTTCGCCATTTGCGGTTGGAAAGGTGGAAACCCTAAAATCAATTTCTTTGTCGCCAATGTGGGTGGCAAAACGGCCGTCTTGAGGAATGCGCTGTTCGTCAATTTTTAAGTTTGAAAGAATTTTGATGCGGGAAACTATAGCCGCTTGAACACTTTTTGGCAGAGATACGGTTTGGTGCAAAATGCCATCAATTCTATACCGAACTCTTAGGTCATTTTCTTGGGGTTCAATGTGAATATCAGAGGCTCTGGCCGTTACCGCATATTTTATGATAACCGCCACAACTTTTGATATTGGCGCATCCTGAATAACTTTACCCAATTCTTCGGCGGAAGTAATTTCTTCTGTGGCTGCTTCCTCATCTAAAGTTTGGGGCTTAATTTCTTTTAGGGTTTTAGCCACCTCTGTGGTTAAGGTGCCAAATTGGGAAAGGGCGTGATTTATAGAATCAGTAGAAGCAATGTATAAGGAAATATCATAATTATTTCTTTTTTTTAAAAACTCTAAAACTTCTAGGGCTTGCAGGTTTTTAGGATCCTCAATTGCCACCCTTAAACCTTCACCCTCCATTCCAAAAGGAACAATATTATAGTTTCGGCAAACCTGCTCTGGAATTTTGTGAAGCACCTGGGAGGGGATGTTTTGGCCCAAAAGCGAAACATAGGGCAGGTTGTAAACCAAGCTCCACGCCCTGGCAATGGATTCTGAACCAACTAAATTCATTTCCCGCAGAATTTGCTCCAAGGGCTTTCCGGTGTTAACATTTTCAAGCTTCACCAGCTCCAGCTGGGTTGGGGAAATGAGATTTAGCGACAAAAGCGCATCTTCTAGTGTTAAACTATCTTTTTTTGTTTGCGTTTGGGCAGTCATAAGTTACCTAAGCTTAATAAAAACAAATCACCAAAATTTATTTACCGAACAAGTCGGTTTTGCCGCCAGGAGGCGGATTTAACGGAAAGTCACCGTGCGGAAAAAGCGCTGAAAGTTTTTCAATCAATTTTTCGGGAATGTCTAAGTTTTCATAAGTGTTTTGCGCTATTGGCTGAGGCGCTTCACCTTGATTTTTTAAGAAAATGTACGCAAAAAGGCCACCAAGCGCTAAAATAGCAAGGATTAGTATGATAACAAGGTTTGCTTTTTGGCCTTTTTTCATAGTTTTAACTCATGTAGTAAATTTCAAATGTTATTGTGGCTTCAATGGTGGTTTCTTTGTCTCCGGCGGGGCTTTTTAAGTCAAGAGTAGTTACCTTAATAATTCTTAAGTTTTTTTCAACAGCATCAAGAAATGATTTGAATTGTGGATATGTGCCCTTGCCATTAAACTGGAGCGTAAGGGTTTTAATGCTTCCAGATGTTTCTTGATTTTGGGACTGGTTTTGCTGGGCTTGGACAGTTGCACTTTCAATTGGTGTGAGATTTTTTATTAGTAATTTAGAACCAACTGCCATTGTGTTTAGCTGCACTAAAATTTCATCTATTTGTTGTTCTTGGGGAAGGGCTGTATTTAACTGTTTCTGCTTTTCCTTAAGTTCTGCAAGCTTACCTTCAAGTTTAACCAACGAATCAAGCTTTATTTGAAGCGAGCTATTGTTAGTCTTAGCTTGTTCTAATTGTGTTTTTAAGGCCAAATCTGCATCAATTTGCGGTTTTATAACAAACAATACAAAAGCAAAAGTAATCCAAAATGCCAAAACAACAGCAACTATAACATAATCGCGCCCTTTCTGAAGTTTTAAATCAATGTTTTTAAAATCAGTCATTTTATTCCTCTGCAAGTTGCTTTAAAAGATTTCCTGAAAGTTTAAATTCAATTTGAAGAGTGTAATCGCCCGTATCTGCTCTTGTGAGAGATTTAAGGCTAAATTCGCTGAAAGCTTTTTGGTTGTCTTTTTCATCTGCTGTTTTATCTGGTATCACAGCTGCTTTAAGGCTTGCAAAAAAGTTTGCTAAGCTATCAACATTGTTTGATTTTGCCTCTAAGGTAATTTTGTTTGTGTTATCCACGGTTAAAATAGTATACTTAATGCTACCTTGAGTTTTTGCCTCAAGGGCGCCTAACAGTTTGGTAAAGTAATTTTTGCCGGAAAGTAAGTTTTCAACATTTTTAATTTGGTTAGAAATTAATTTTGCTTGATCTTCCGTCTGGCTGTGTGAATTTATTTTAGCAGATAATGTTGTTGTTTGTTTTTGGGCATCTGTTAGCTTGGAAGAAGTTACTGTTTTGTAGCCAAACAAGAAAAGAAAAACAAGCATATTCAAAACTAAAACTGCCGTAACAATTACCCAGGCAACTGTTTTAGTGTTGTCAGTTGAAGCTGTGTGCTTTATTTCTTTTGGAAGGAGGTTAATGTTCAACATGAACTATTACTAATTACGAATTAAACTAATTACAAATAATCGATCAGGTGTTGCGCAGCGCTAAGCCAACGGCCACCGCAAAACTGGGCGCTATTTCTTCTAAACGCGGCGCTAGGGCAGAATTATAATCAACGCCGCTCCAAGGATTTCCAACATAAACTTCTCTAGAAAGAGTGTTGGCAAGCAGGGCTGATAAATCTGGCAAAAGCGAACCCCCGCCGGTTAGGATAATTCTTTTAATATCTCCTGATGTTTGAGTGGAATAAAAATCTACTGAACGCTTAATTTCCTGAATAATGCTGTTGATAAGCGGAGAAAGCGCTTTTGGAATTTGGCCCTCAAGTTTGTCTGTTGAAAGCCCAAAGTCCTTTTTAAACTGCTCTGCTTGCTCCAAACTAACGCCAAGTCCCTTAGAAATGGCCCTTGAGAAAGCCAAACTTCCGGTTTGCAAGTTGCGGGCCAATTTTAGGCGTCCCGCTTCAACAATGCTAATTTCTGTACCCGAAGAGCCAATATCTACAATTAAACTTGCGTCTTGGGAAGTTGGAACAAGTGAGCGAGTTAGCGCTATGGGTTGGATTTCTAAGGCCACAGGGTTTAGTTCTGCAAGAGCCAAAATATCAACATATTTACTAACAAGCGTTTTTGGGGCCGCTACCAAAAATATCTCCTGGGAGCCCTTGGCTTGGGAGATAATTTGCCAGTCCAAAACAACTTCCTCTAAGGGAGTTGGCACATATTGTTTTGCTTCCCAGCGTACTGCTTCTTCCATCTCGCCTTTAGGCATTTGGGGTAGTGTAATTGTGGCCGTAAAAACCGCAGAGCCAGGCAGGGCCGCCACCACATCGCGGGTGGTAATTTTGGCCTTTTTTACAATTTGGCGGATAGTGTCTGCGGCCTCTTTTCGCTGGGATTTAGAATCACTTTTGGCCAACAAATCAGGGGCAGAAATTGCTCCGTAAGTAACAAGGCGGGGCTTTCCAGAAAAGCCCTTGTGCAATTGCACTACTTTAACCGCCGAGCTTGAAATATCCAAGCCAAATGAATCTTTTTTGGAAGAAAAAAGTGACATTTCTTTGTTACTAATTACGAATTAAACGGATTACGAATAACCAGGTATTTGAATGTTTGAATTTAGAATTTTGGATTTGTTTAGAAATTAGGATTTAGAGTTTAAAAAGAGAGTCACCAACGCAAGCCCCTCCTAAAGGCCTTCTGCTGGTAACTCTTTAGTTTCGTTACAAATTGTCATTTTTGAATTTTTGTATCTAGACGTTTGCTTTAAATATATAGTTTTTAAAAATGGCTGTCAAGCTTCGCACCTTTTGGTATTAGAGCATTAAATCTTCCTCAACCCTTTTATATTTGTGGAGAGCGCTTTTTTTAAACCAAAAAGCAATTTCATGCTTTGCTTCCTCTGGCGTTTCAGAAGCATGCAAAATGTTGTGGACGCCACGTTTTTCCATGTTAGCTGAAATGGCAGAGTCCACGCTATAATCCCCTCGAATTGTGCCCATTTCCGCCTCATTTGGCAAGGTTGGGCCGGCCATTTTGCGAATCATGTCAACAGCATGAACACCCTGGACCACCATTTTTACAACAGGGCCTGAGGTCATATAATCCAAAAGCCAGTTGCGCACCATTTTTCCAACTTCAAAATTATCATTTGTGCCATATTCTTTTTCAACGCTGTAACCATATTTTTCAAAAGTTTTGCGGGTTTTTTCGCCAAGGCGGGAAATCCATTCTTTTTCCTTTGGATAATGGGTGTCCATTTGCGCTCTACTTGGCGTTTCCATTTCTAGGGCCACAATTTTTAGGCCGCATTTTTCAATGCGGGAAAGCACGGTACCCAAAAGACCGCGCTTTAGGCCGTCTGGCTTAATCATTACATATGTTAGTTCTTCTTTTGGATGAATCATACACTCTCCTTGAGTTTAGAATAATGAATAAACAAGTTTGAAAGATAAAACTTTCAAATGAAGTTTTCAAGTTTTACTTATAATGAATTAAGAATTATGAATAAGGGATGTTTTGGGAGATGAGATCCCGATGTACACTGGGGCGACCTTTCCCTGAAATTTATCCCGCGTGGAGCCCGGAAGAGGATTTGAACCTCCGACCTTTCCCTTACGAAGGGATTGCTCTTCCGCTGAGCTATCCGGGCAAGACAGTGGAATAGCTTAATGGTCTTTGCTTGGAGTTTATCCGCCCGTGGCGGAAAAGTGCTGCTCTACCACTGAGCTAAGGCGGCAAGAAAGAGGTTGCTTTTCTGCTCAGCTATTCGGACCGCTAAAATAGTTTTTAAGCATTGTGTTTATGGTTTTTCTACCATAGCCACTTTTTAAATAAATTTCTCTTCCCTTAGCATCACTCTTATTTAAAAATGCCTCACAATATATTAATTTATAAGGGCGAAAAGGTTTTGTTGATAAATTTCTGCCACTATTGTGTTCATTTATTCGTCTTTTTATATCAGTTGTAAAACCTATATAAAGACTCTTATTTTTGGAACTCTGTAATATATAGACATAGTGGAACATCATAATCTATGGCGGAACGTAATACGCTATGCGTAAACGTTCCAGCCACGTTTAAATTTTCTACCAGAAAATTTATTACGTGGCGGGCTGGACGGGATTCGAACCCGCGATCTCCTCCGTGACAGGGAGGTGTGATAGGCCAGACTACACTACCAGCCCTCTTTTAACAACATTATATAATAGGTTACTACAATTTGGGATAGCGGTCAATGAAGCAAAAACCCCAACAAAACTACCTTACGTTGAGGTACACTTCAACACCGGGTGTTGAAATAGCTTTACACCAAAGGTAAAAAGTATTAAAATCAGGATATGCCCTATAGGAACATTGTTTTTGCAAATAATGAGATTTATCACACCATAAATCGTGGAGTTGCAGGCGAGAATATCTTTTTGAACAAAAGAGACTATAGCCGTTTTTTTGACTGCATTAATTTCTATAAACATGGTCCCGCCTTAAGCTTTTCTCATTATAGCCAGCTCCCAAAGGAGGAAAAAGAGAAGTTTGCAGCGGAGCTAAAAAGCAAAAGTGATTCAATGGTAGAAATTTTGGCATATTGTTTTATGCCAAATCATTTCCATTTTATTTTAAGACAACTAAGGGATAATGGAATAAAAACTTTCATGAGTAATTTGCAAAATAGTTATGCGCGTTATTTTAACATAAAAAATGAAAGAGATGGTTCTCTTTTTAGGGCAATGTTTAAGGCAATAAGAGTGGAAACAGAAGAGCAGTTAGCACACCTCTCTAGGTACATACACCTCAATCCAAGTTCCGCATATTTAGTTGATACGAAAAAACTAAAAACTTATATATGGTCTTCATTTCCAGAGTATATAAGTAAAAGAGAAGCAAAACTAAGCAATCCGGAGTTCGTTCTTAATCTTGATTATTTTAAAGGGGACAGCGAACTATATAAAAATTTCACATTAAATCATGCAGATTATCAACGGGAGTTACAAAAAATAAAGAAGCTAGTTTTAGAGAAGAAATTATAAAAATACCTTATGTTGAGGCACACTTCAACACCGGGTGTTGAAATAGCTTTACACCTAAGGTAAAAATCTGAGTTTTGGGGATAATTACAAATAAAAACCCTGCAGTCGCCTGCAGGGTTTTTGGTCTTTTTGATTTTGATTATGTAAAGCTCAAGCTTTTAAACACGGAGAAACGCGAATCAATTCACGAAATACCATTAAAGAAATTTTCTAACCTTGGCCGCCTTTCGCTCTTTTTCAAGCCAATCTTGGAAGGACTCTGTTTTAATTAAAATGTGGCTTACTTTTCTTTGATCACCCTTAATGTCGGTTACCTTTATAATGTGGTAGCCATAAACCGTTTTTACAATTTCTGAAACTTGGCCGGCTCCGAGCCCAAAAGCGGCATCTTCAAATTCCTTAACCATTTGGCCGCGGGAAATGTAGCCCAAATCTCCGCCAGTGCTTGCTGTGGCCGTATCTTGGCTTTGGCTCTGGGCCAATTTACTAAAATCTTCACCGGCCTTTGCTTTTGCTAAAACTTCTTGGGCTTTTGCTTTTGCTTGGTTTTGCCCGGAGGAAAGCCAGGAATCAGAACTTGCAAGCTTTTCTTCTAACTTTTTGCGCAGTAACTGATTTTTAATTACATTTTCTTTGAATTCCGCTACACTCCAGTTGTAAAGTTTTTTAATGTTTTTGGCAAGTTCCTCTTGCCCGCCAGAGGCCTCGGCGGTTTTATTATATTCGGAGTCAATATCCGATTTTGAAACTGTAATTTTTTGTTCTTTTGCTTTTGCACTAATGAGCTCATTTTCAATTAGCTGGTCTAAAATTTTCCCTTTTAAATCAGTTGGCGCTTGCTGTTTTTGCTCTGTATAAAAATGGGAAATTGCGCTATACCAGTTTTGGTATTCACTCCAGCTAATAAATTTGCCATTAACGGTTGCTGAAGGATATGGAATAATATTTGCCACAAATTTTGTTGGGGCATTGTTCCAAGAAAGTTTGTAAATGCCAACCCCAAAGGTAACTGCAATTAAAACAAAAACGCCCGCTAGAATGCCAACAATTTTTAGCACTAACTTCCAGGGCGCTTGTTTTGGTTTATCACTTGATTTTGCCGCTTTTTTTTCAATTTTTGAAATGATTTCTTTTAGCTTTGTCACAATTCCCTCCTTCGCGAAGCGAAGCCCTGTCATCGACTCTGAGGTCTGACTACCTCGTCGCTCAGACTCGAACGAGAGCATAGTCGAAGGGCTAGACTTCAAATTTGATAATAATCAATAATAACTTTTACCATCATAATATGAGTTTTTGGTAACGTCAAATTTTACCCTTGATCTGCTTCTTTTTGCTCTTTTTTAATTTCACCCTCTTCTACTTTTTGCTTTTTGATGAAGTCAATAAGTTCTGTTGCCGTTACATCGCCGCCATGCTCTTTGGTGTATTTTTTAACAGCGCTATTAATGGTTTCTTGGGCGGCCTTGGGGTCCCTAATTTCATCAAAAACAATCACTTCTTGGGCACCTGCAGTTTGGGCTTGCAAGCGGCCAAAATTAAAAAGAGTTTGGGCAATGCCGGAAACCTCATACGTGACGTCTTGAATTTTATCTAAAGCGGCTTCTGAAACGGAGCGCGAAAAAAGCGTTTTTTGCTCTATGTTAATTATTCTAGAGTTTGTTATAATGTATACATCAAAATACCAAAGAAAAATTTCATAAGATATATAAGTAAGGCCGATTACCAGCCAAACAAAAGCAACTAGCGAGATAATGGTTCCAGAAAATATGGCGGCAATTCCAAAAAGCGCAGATGCAATTGCGGCTGGAATAATTAGAAAAAGCGCACCCTTTGTTAAAGGTTTAACTAAAGAAAGCCAGTATTTCCGCAAAATTAAAATAATTTCTTCTTCGTCTTTTTTTAAAAATAATTTTTCAATGTTTAACATGGGGCTACAAATAACTACGAATGATTTTTAAAATGGGGAGATAAAATGACTGATAAAAATGTGCAAGGTTTTAAAACTAGTTCTAGAAAGAAAAAGCTTAAAAAACTTTTGTTTATTATTATTGCCATTATAACAGTTTTGGGGCTGGTTTTGCCATTTTCCTATTCGCTGTTATCTTTTGGGAATTAGTTTAATTCTGGAGCGAGTAGCGGGAATCGAACCCGCGCTTCCAGCTTGGGAAGCTAGCGTTCTGCCACTAAACCATACCCGCCTTTTTTGATTCATCGCCAAAAATCTTGGAGATTTTTGGCGAAAGAGGAGAAGGAAAGGGAAAGCAGTTGCGATTTTGCATAGCAAAATCAGTATGCTTGAAATTTGCTTGGACGTGGCGCCCTCGGAGGGAGTCGAACCCCCAACCTCTTCCTTAGGACGGAATCGCTCTATCCATTGAGCTACGAGGGCGAG
>Ga0334722_10001779_pt1 | contig 25855 bp, 31 predicted proteins | sample C3_bottom_MG_FD_207210 | JGI IMG/M metagenome (GOLD analysis project Ga0334722, IMG submission 207210) | Sediment microbial communities from Yellowstone Lake, YNP, Wyoming, USA - C3_bottom | ecosystem: Environmental > Aquatic > Freshwater > Lake > Sediment | place: USA: Wyoming | collected... | reverse complement strand
ATTTGGAATCTTAAAGAGCTGGTTTCAAGGTCGCAACTTGCGACCTTGAAGGCAGATGTGTGGTATCACAAAATGTGATGCCTTCCAGGAAACATCTTGGCTTTGAGGTCGCAAATTGCGACCTCAGACAGCAGGTGGGAGTGGGGGGAAAGGTTATGTGAAGTTTATGTGGTTTACTGTAACTAGCTATAACTTGGGGTAGGGGGTTGCGTTATACGTATAGGTGATGCAGTGTGCGTATAACTGTATCGGAGGGCAGTAGGGGCCGCTCACAATAATTCGTAATAGGTTGCATATCCGGCTGGAATGGGAATAATTGGAGGTCACAGATTGTGACCTCCAATTACAAGCAGATTTTAAACCCGACAGGACGCTGTCGGGGCGGTCCGCTATGCTATTGGGGATGACTGCTTGGATGGGCTATGGGCCTTGAAATGTATATACAAATGTATTACACTATAAGGAGGCCGTATGCGCTGGGATCCGGGGAAAAGCGGGCGGCTCAAGCACACGCGCGGGGTTTCTTTTGAGGAGCTTGTTCAGGCGGAACTTGTGTGCATCCTGGCCCATGCAAGCCGGGATAATCAGAAAATTATGCTTTTCCGCTATCAGGAGTATATCTGGGCGGTGCCATGTGTCGTCAGCGGTGAAGATGTTTTTTTGAAAACACTGTTCCCGAGCCGGAAGTATACGAAAATGTTCGAGAAGGGAGCGCTGCCATGAAGAGATTTAAATTGACTAAAGCGGAGAAGGCCATCGAAAAGGACCTTTTGGATGGGAAATATGTGCCGGCCGATCCGGCGACGGTGCGTGTCGTGGTCAAGGCTATCGCATCCCGAAGAAAGGACGCCGTTCTTAATATCCGCATTAATAGCGGGGACTTGGGGCATCTTAAACAGAAGGCGAAGAAGCTCGGGGTACCATATCAGACCTTTATCTCCGAGATATTGCATCATTATGCGGGGTAACGGCTGACGTTATACTAATAGATCAAGGGGCAGGCGGTTCGTAATATGAAAAATATGCTGGCGTTCGCGGTACTGTTTTCGTCGGCGCTGCCGGCGGCGGGGTCTACTGTCAGTTTTGAAAGTAAACCCTGCCCCGTCTGCCTGGCCGAGGTCTCATACCGCGACCAGATGTCGGCCACGGTCTTCGACACAAGGCTGGACTTCAGGCCGGTCGGGATGATCATTTCCCCGTCGCCTCTCCCTGTCTGCGGCGAGTGTGGCTTTGTGGTCTTCGCCGGCTCCGCCACGCCGCGCGAACTGGCGGCCTGGCGCGCCGCGGCTGCTTCGCCGGAATACCGCGCCCTGACTGGACGCGGCGCTTATTACAGGAAAGCTTTTCTCTATGAAAAACTAGGCTGGCGCGACCGTTCGGCGATCGCCGGAGCTTACTTGAAGGCCTCCTGGGAGGAGGATAAGGAACCCGAAAAAGAGAAAGAGGACCTGGGCCTGGCCCTGCCCAATTTCGACGCCTCCCTAGCTGAAGCCGGGGAAGGCTCGGACACCTGGGTGATGCTTCAGTACCTGCGCGCCGAACTGCTCCGGCGTCTGTCGCGCTTCCCCGAGGCGGAACGCGCGCTGGCCTCGCTGCGCGGGCACGGAGCGGCGGAGAAGGCGGGCTTAGCCGAATATATAAAATACCAGCGCAAACTCTGCGGCAGGAAGGACCCGTCCCCGCGCGCCATAGGGGAAATGGGTAAAGAGGGTGTATTCACAAAGATCGGAGATTTTTTCAGGCTTCTTTTCTGAACAGGCGAAAACTATGACCATGTTCTGCAATATCGCTTTTTCCCTGCTGCTGCTCCCGGCTCTTGCCGGTGCGGCCGAAGTCCCGGACGGTAAGGCCGCGGCGGCTGTCGCGGAGCTCAGGGCCGCGGCGTTGTCCGGGGACGGCGACGGCCAAAGGGAAGCGTTCTACAAGCTGCGCGCCGCCGGCGGGGTGGCGATCCCGCTGCTGATGGAGGAACTGCGGCACAATGACAGGGAGGTGCGGGAAGTGGCGGCCTGGGCGATAGGGAACTTTGAGCCGTTCCCCGCCAGTGCCGCGAAAGCGCTGATCGCCGCCATGTCTGACAAGGACCAGGTTTACGGGCTGGCGGCGGCAGACGCGCTGCAGCATGCGGATTCTTACCGCTGGCTCAGAGAAGAACTCGGCAGCAAAAGCCCCAAGGCCAGGATGCGGGCACTATACGTGCTGGGAAAAAAATCCTTCCTTGAGGAGAAAGATGTCCCGGCGGTAATTAAACTGCTCAAGGACCCGGATCCCCTGGTCCGCGATAATGCCGTCTGGGCGTTAGGCGAGATAAGGCCGCGGACCGGGAACCCAGTGCCGGCGCTGCTGGCGATGTTCTCCGAAGACAACTACCAGGTTTGCGGCAGGGTCGTGAATAGCCTGTCCAAGTTCGAGCCGGAACAGGTCAACCCTGAAATATTAAAAAGTCTCTCCTCTGAGAATAAGTCCGTGCGCCGTTGCGCCGCGCTTTTTCCCGCTTTCAGCGAAAACCCCGTGGAGGGGGCGGCGGCGGCCCTGGCAGCCGCCCTGAACGACCCGGAACCGGCCGTGCGCGGCGCCGCAGCGGTCTCACTTGCCAAGATAGCTCCCCGTACGCCGGGCCTTGTCCCGGAACTTATCGGTCAGCTTTCGGCACAGGACCTCAGGACGCATACGGACGCGGCTTGGGCCTTGTCCCGTCACGGTGTGCCGGCGCAAACGGCGGTCCCGGAACTAAAAAAATCGCTGGCGGACAAGGATCCGACGATGCGGGCTTACGCCGCGGGTGCGCTGGCCGTCATCTCTACTTCCACGGCAGGGCTCGTCCCGGAACTTGCGGCGGCGCTTAAATCGCCGGGCAGCAACGTCCGCGTTTTCGCCTCGTGGGCGCTCATAAGGACGGGACCCGCCGCCGCTCAGCAGCTGCCGGCCATTGTGTCCGCCCTCGAAGATGAGGACGAACTTGTGGGCGCTAACGCGGCTTACGCTTTGGGGGCGATCGGCCCCGCCGCCAGGAGCGCCGTCCCGGAACTGGTCCGCGCCTTCGGGCGCCAGCACGAGCTGGGTCCGGACGATCTGCTCGGCATACTTAAAAAAATAGGACCTGCCGGCCCGGAGGCCATTCCTGAACTTACGGCCGCGCTGGCGTCAAAACGGGGCGGCACTGTTTACGCCGCCCTGTCCGCGTTGGGCGTGATGGGGCCTGGAGCCGCCGGGGCTGTTCCGGCCATAGTAGAAAAACTGACGGAGTACCAATCTCTTTCCCAAAGCGCCGCCGAAACACTGGCGAAAATAGGCGCGGCGGCCGCCGGCCCCCTGGCTCTCACTATGAACCGGGGTGAATACCCGCTTTCGGTCAACGCCGCCGAAGCGTTGGGAGGCCTGGGCGCTGCCGGCCTGCCCGCGCTGGCCGCGGCGCTGGGCAGCAAGGACGATTTTGTGGTAATGTGCGCCGCGCGCGCCCTGGGCAGGATGGGCGCCGGGGCTGCCGCGGAGCTGTCGCGCCTGGAAGGCTTGGCGCGGCACAACTCCGAATATGTCCGCGCCCGGGCGAAAGAAGCGGTTACAAACATAAAGGGGATAGGGGACGCTGCACAATAACTCGGTAACAGGGATGGGGATGCCGCCCGGGAAGCCGGGCGGTTTTGTTTTGGGGGCGGTTAGTGCTGGGCGGGGAAATTTGCCAGCAGGGTGAAGAGGAAGGCCGCGATCAGCACGGCAAGGGCTATAAGGGAGGCGACGAAGCCCTTGGCGCTTTCATGCGGGCTGTTTTCCGCCGGGGGCAGGAACCACATGCCGACCAGGAAGGCGGGGCCGGTAAGCGGCGGCAGGAGGTGTTTTAGGGAACTAAAATTCGTGTGCGGCAGGGCAAAATAGATCAGGCTGACGGCCAAGGGAGAAAAGAAGCACATCAGGGCCCAGAGAAGCGCCGAGCGGTTGAGTCTGCGCGCCAAAAAGGCGGCCGCCACCGGTGAGCCGAGCATGGAAAGTAAATAGAAAAAGCGCATGAACCCTCTTGGCAACGGCCTTGTGCCCCTGCCGCCATAAGTATACAACAAAAGAAAAAAGAATGGGCGGGCTAGGGGACGTTGCTGACTAACTGACTAATTTGTTTTTGGAGGGGGGAAGACGGGGCCAAAGCGACAGGACGCTGTCGGGGTGGCGTGCTAGGATATTTGTGCCGGGGTTCGTGTGAGGGAGGGGGGGTATGTCAAAAGAATTGATCCCGCAGGAAATTATAGAGCGTAACATCTTTATGCTGCGTGGGAAGAAGGTTATGCTTGATCAGGATCTGGCACGGCTGTATGGTGTCCAAACAAAGGTGTTAAATCGTGCCGTAAAGCGAAATGTTAAACGATTCCCTGAAGATTTTATGTTCGTTATGACACGCCGGGAATATTCGGAATTTCTAAGGTGCCAAATTGGCACCTTAGAACAAGGTCGCTATAGTAAGTATTGTCCGTTCGCTTTTACTGAAAACGGCGTTGCAATGCTTTCCGGCTTGCTCAATAGCCAGCGTGCTGTGGCGGTAAATATACAGATAATGAGGACATTTACCAAAATACGGGAGTTCTTCCGAACTCATTCCGACCTTAAAAAAAAGATTGAAGCGTTGGAAAATAAATATGACGCGCAGTTTAAGAGCGTTTTTGACGCGATAAGGATGTTGATGGAGCCGCCAGCAGTCCCCGATCCGTGCCAAAAAAAGACTATAGGCTTCAAGCCCGGGAAGTAGTGAAGAGAAGGGAAAATGCAGCAGGAGCCTTTTGCTAGAATATTCAGGTTCGGGAAATTTGTATGGGGAAAAGGCGGCAGGAGCCTTTTTAAGGGAGCAGTTATGGGGACGACAAGGGAGACGCTGGAGTTTTTGCGGGACGCGCTGGGCGAGGTTCCGGAAGTGGACTTCCGGCCGATGATGGGGGAGTATTGTGTTTACAGCGCGGGCAGGATCTTCGGTCTTGTGTGCGACGATACGCTTTTCCTGAAGACGACGCCGGAAACTCTCCATTTGTTCCACGACCAAACTACACGCGCCTATCCCGGGAGCAAAAATACCTGCCAGGCGAACGCCGAATGGCTGGAAGACAAAGAGAAACTTGCGGAAGTGGTGTTTGAGACCCTGAAGGCCCTCGCGCTTGCCAAGCCGAAACGGGCAAGGCCGAAGAAAGGGCGTTCGATCTAATTGGGAGAAAATGGGCGCCAGGGGACGTTGTGAGTGGTTAGGCAAAAGGCGGCTGGCACCTTTTTGGGGGTTAGGGTGCGCTGAGGACCGGGGATGCGTTATGAGTAATATGGATAAAAACATCGTTTCATTGGATGGGTCGGAGAAAGAGTACGAAAATGCCGTATTTGAGGGCCTTTCGCTGAAAGAGGGCTCGATCTCGTCAAAGCAGTTTTATAGCTGTGTTTTTAAAGGCTGCGACCTTACGGGGACCGCTTTTATCTCCTGTAAGTTTTTAGACTGTAAATTTATGAGTTGTAATCTGAGCCTGATAAAAGTGACGGGGTCGACATTCTTGGACGTGGAATTTAGGGACTCGAAGCTTGTCGGTGTGAACTGGACGGCGGCATACTGGTCGCGCGTGAAACTCCCGGCTTCGCTGCAGTTCGTCAATTGCGTGATCAGCGACTCTAATTTTATGGGGCTGTCGCTGCGCGATGGGTGCGTTAAAAAATGCCTGGCGAAAGGCGCGGACTTTCGTGAAACCGACTTTACCCGGGCCAACCTTTCCCATACCGACTTTGAGGATAGCCTGTTCGGTAATACTAATCTTACTGGCGCGGATCTTACGCAGGCAAAAAATTACGCCATGCGGATATCGGATAATAAGGTTAAAGGAGCCAAGTTCTCGATGCCGGAGGCTATGTCCTTGTTATACTACCTTGGCATTAAAATAGAAAATTAAAGGCGAAAAGCGGACGTCTTTTTGGGGAAAAGGTACCAGGAACCTTTTAGTATGGTCTAGGGGACGCTATGGCTGACGCCGCCCGGGAAGCCGGGCGGTTTTGTTTGGTAGAATAGGGGCAGGGCGGGGTTTTAAAGGACTCTTTAATATAATCGCAGGCTCAAGGGTGTACAATGAAAACGATCGCGCTGGTTTTGCTTTTGGGGTTAGGCGGGGCGGCGGGGGCCGGGTATAAGGAGGCGGGGGAAGCTGTTAAGAACCTGGACGCCGCGCAGGCTAAGGAATTGGACACGTTCCTGGCCCAGCCGGGCGCCGCGCTGGCAAAGAACGCGCGGGTGACCGGGCTCCTGAACGACAACGGGCCGGCAATGGAGTTGTTCAGGCGGGCCGCCGGGGAAGCTAACGACGGGTACCTGTTCGCGCCCAAGCCCGAGAAACTCAACCGGAAGACCCCGGTGCCGGTATTCGGCGCGCATATCAAATTGCTGAAACTCATACTGATAGACGCCAAGATCAAGGCGGTACAGAGGCAGCCGGTCCAGGCGGAGAGGGACCTGCTGGCCGCGGCGGCGTTCATGGCGCAGTTATCGGAGCAGAAGTCGGCTAACCTTATTAGTTCAGTAGTGGAGCAGCTTTGCCTGATGAAGGCCTACCCGGTAATAGCGGAAAGCCTCCGCAATCCCTCCGCAAGCGCCGGCTATTTAAAAGGGCTCGCGGCCCTGCTGTACAGGGCGGGTAAAAGCCAGGATTTCATGCGGGCGGCCATGCTGCAGGAGATAGAAGTGGCGAAAGGCTCGGTACGGGAGAATGTAACCCCCGAAGCGGCGGCGCTGGAGCGGAAAAAAGTCCCGTTCTGGAAACGCGCCGTGGCCGCAAAGCTGCAGGACGCGGAATTCTTTTCCCTGGTCTACAAGAAGTGCGACGCCGCTTTGGACGAGCGCGCCAAAGCTATGGCGGAGGCCTTCCGCGCCAATGCCCCCGCCATCGCGGATGATTTTATCAAGAAACAGGTGCAGGAGCTGGAGGCCCGGAAAGAGGCCAGCCTCAAATGGGGCTTCTGGGCCCAGTTCAAGGACGGGCTTACCGGCGGAAAAGAGACAAGGGAAAGGATGGCGGAGGTAATGGCGGACGTCTTGCTGTGCATACCCGCCCCTAATTACGGGAAGCTGGTGCCGCGCTATCATTTATATTACTCCCAGCTCAACGTGCTGAAGTCCGCCCTGGCGGTGAAGCTTTATCAGCGCGCCGGAAAGCGCCTGCCGAACAGCCTGGAACAGCTGGTCCCCGGCTACCTCGCGGCCGTGCCGCAGTATCCCTTTAATAAATTCGCCCCGGTAATTTATGTCAGGACCGGAAAAAAATTCCTGGTCTACGCTTTCGGTCCCGACGGCAAGGACGGAGGGGGCGCCGCCGCGCTGGATCCCGAGGCGTACTTCGAGGACCCGGCCAGGGACGCCGGCGACATAGTATTTGCCGATTAGCCCGGAGCAGCGGGACGCTGCATGGCGGGTGAAAAGGCGGCGGGAGATTTTGGTGTAGATTTTGCGGCGCGGGGAGGAAATATGGCGGACAGAGATAAACTGGTCGGAAAAACTATCATGGAAATGGTGCGCGGCTTCCAGCCGGCCTGCGTCCTTATCGCCGGGGCCGACCTGGACGTCTTCACTATATTGCACGACAAGCCTATGACCGCGGCCCGGCTGGCCGGGAGGATCAGGGGCGATGCGCGGGCGGCAACGGTCCTGCTGGACGCCCTGACCGCTTTGGGCATGCTGACCAAGGGGCCCGGGCGCCGGCCAGTGTACCGCGTCCCGCCGGCGGTCGCCGAAGTTCTTACGGAGAAGGGGGAACAGTGCATGCTAGGCATGGTGCGCCACCTGGGCAACTGCCTGCGTCATTGGGGCCAATTGGGCGGGGTCGTGCTCAGCGGCCGGCCCGCCGTCCGCCGTCCGAGCGTACGCGGCTCCGCGGGCGACCTTGAATCTTTCATCCGCGCGATGCACGAGGTGTCGGAACCAATGGCCGCGCCGCTTATCGGCAGCCTCGGCCCTTTGAAGTTCACCCGCCTGCTGGACGTCGGTGGAGCCTCCGGCACCTGGACCATCCCGTTCCTTAAGCTCGAGCCGCGCGCCCGGGCCACTATTTTCGACCTGCCCGCGGTCATCCCGATGGCCCGCAGGACGATGAAGAAAGCCGGCTTTGCCGGCCGGGTGGAGTTTGTGGCGGGCAGTTACAACACCGACGCCATGCCGAAGGGGCACGATTTGGCCTGGGTGAGCGCTATCGTCCACCAGAACTCCCGCGCGCAGAACAGGGCGATGTTCGCCAGGGTGTACGCCGCGCTGACTCCCGGCGGCCGTATTCTTATCCGCGACATCGTGGTGGACCGCACGCGCACGCGCCCCGTAGGCGGCGCCCTTTTCGCCGTCAACATGCTGGTCGCCACGCAGGGAGGCGCTACGTTCACTTTCGACGAACTGCGCGAAGACCTCGCGGCCGCCGGCTTCGTTAATGTGAAGTTCCTCCGCCGCGGGGAAATGATGGATTCGGTTGTCTGCGCCTCCAGGCCGGCCCGCTAGCCCCCGCTCGGGGGCTAGGGGACGCTGCACTATAACTCAGTAACAGGGATGGGGGCGCCGAGGGGCAAAAAGTACCGGGAACCTTTTAGTATTAACGTGGGTGGACCTGTTGAAGGTTGGGGAAATATGAAATTAGCGCTTAAAATTATCGGCGGCGTACTTTTGGCCATTTTACTTCTGGTCGGATTATTTATCCTGTCAGCCTCAAATAAAAAACGGAAATTCATAAAAGAGACAGTGGCTATACTGTCTACGATGAATTCCCCCGCCGATATAAAGAGTATAAGCCCGGGATACCGCCCGGAATTTATCCTTATGCGGCAGTTCAAGAACGGCGGCTGGGCCGCCGTGCGGGCACTGGACGAAGAGGAAAACGATTATGGTTTTACCGCCGCCCTGATCTACACCGGCAACGGTAATTTCTGGCTGTCAGATTACGGGTTCTGCGGCTATGAGGAGCTGGAGGGCATGAGCGCTATAACGGCCGATACGCCGGAGGAGTTCGTCTCCGCGGCCTCGGATAAATTCGGTTTTTATAAGTTTGCCGTAAAGTGAAAACGCGAGGGATGGGGACGCTGTACAATAACTCAGTAACAGGGATGGGGATGCCGCCCGGGAAGCCGGGCGGTTTTGTTTTGGGGGAAAAGGCAGCAGGAGCTTTTTCTCCCGTCCGCCTTAGGCGGACGAGGGGGGAGTTGTATAAAATTTCAGCAAAACGCCTCACTTTTTGTATTATAGCGATAGGGCTGTGATTTAGCGAATTTTAGGTGCAGGAAAGGGCCCTTTTGTGCGGTATTACATGCGATAATTGCCCTTATGTTCACTACGGATCTGCTGCAGATCGGGGCGCGCGTTTTAATTAGGAGATATTATGAAAAAAAGCAGGTTAATCGCCCTTTTTGCCGTAGTTTGTTTTTTGGCGGCGAGGGGAATGGAAGTTGTAGCGGGGAGTCCCGGGGCAAAAGAGCAAATAATGTTGACATGCCTTACGTACGCGCAGGAAACGCTCTGTTATCCCCAGGAGTGGTATGAAGGGACGGGCACATTTTATAAATACGGAAGGAAGCTGGGGGCAGTGTCATTTGCGCCGAACGGGGATGCGACGGTCAATCACGGACCGAAAGAAAGAAACTGGGCGCAGGTTGACGTCCGTAATCTGAGCGAGTCGAAGGAAGAAAAAGATAAACACTATTCCAATCCCATCATGGCTTCCTGGACGGAGCCCTGCGGCGCGGAAACTCCTGGAACTAACTGTTATAAGCCGTTGGGGAAGAAAAAGGTGAGTGAGTTCGAGGCCTTTTATTATTTAATTGAGGGCGGGAACGTCGACCGGCAGTGGACAAAAGAAATGGCGGTATACTTGGTCAAGCCTCCAAATATCTACGAGTTTAAGATTGCAACTCACAAGGACGACTTTAACAAATACCAGCGTTATTTCTACACGATGCTGGCTAATTTTCATCTCAATAAAAAAAGTCGGAAATAGTCTTAGGGGAAAGGCAGCAGGAGCCTTTTGTGGGACTTTGGAGGGGAAGATGAAATATAGGAAGATCAAGGCGGTTATCGAGGGCGATTTCGTTATGGAGGGGGCGGGGGTGCGGCTTAAGCGGATCTTCGGGTTCGGGGATACCGAGCTGACGGATCCTTTTTTGCTGTTGGATAATTTCGGGTCGGATAGGGCGGAGGATTATGTGGCGGGGTTCCCCTGGCACCCCCATCGGGGGATCGAGACTATTACGTATATGATAGAGGGGACGGTGGAACATAAGGATTCTATGGGGAATGCGGGGGTTATCGGGTCGGGGCAGGTGCAGTGGATGACGGCGGGGTCCGGGATAGTGCACCAGGAAATGCCTCAGATCTATGAAGGGACTATGCGCGGGTTCCAGTTGTGGGCGAATTTGCCGAGGAAGGACAAGATGACGCGGCCGAGGTATCGCGATATTCACGCCGACGCTATGCCCGAGGTCAAGGGGAAGGGTTATAAGCTGAAGATAATATGCGGCGAGTACGGCGATGCGCGGGGGCCGGCGCAGGATATTATAATAAAGCCGTGGTTTTTCGACGTTAAGGCGGAGGCCGGGGCCGAGTTCTCACTGAAGGTCAGGCCGGAGGATAATTTGCTTTGCTGCGTTTTCGAGGGCGGTGGATACTTTGATAAGGAAAAAACTAAAGTTATTAAGCCCGGTCAGCTGGCTGTGCTGGAGGGGGGCGACGGGCTGGCCTGTTCCGCCTCGAAGGAAGGGCTGCGCTTCATGCTGATAGCCGGCAAGCCGCTTAAAGAGCCGGTGGCCTGGCGCGGCCCCATCGTAATGAACACCGAGGCCGAGCTGCGCACGGCCTTCGAGGAATACGAGAACGGCACCTTTATAAAAAAATAGTGCGCCTGGCGGGAATCGCGTCGTTGTTATGGAGGTTTAATATGAAACTTGTTCTTGCGTGTTTGTTTCTGTTCACGGCGGTTCAGCTGTCCGTCCAGCCGGCGTTCTGCGCTGAGCCCGGGGCCGTTGGGTACCGCCTGCTGGTGAACTCCCAGCCGGAGGAGGCAGGCAGGCTGCCGGAACCCTCTTACAGGGGTCTGAGCCTTGAATTCGACAGCGATCTTGTATTCTATATTTCACCGGATGACAGGGTCGATATCATAGGGGTCATGGATAAGCCCGGATCGACGGAAAAATTAGCGGTCACGCTCTTGAAAAGGGTGAGGATCCTTGCCGTGAAGCCATCGGAGACAAATGAGGGGAAGAGCGTCGTCCAGTTCTCGCTCAATGTCTCGGAGGCCCAGTACCTGGAGCTGGCCTCGCATTCGGGGAGCATCCGGCTTGCTTTGCGCAAGAAAAGGAATGTGGAGGATCACCCGATGCAGATAAGTTCCTGGGAAAAAATATTTAATCCCGATAGCGTGCCGTACTTCCGGCGTACCCGTGATCCGAAGATAGACGGAGAGGCCGTTGTCGAACGGATCGGCCCGCTTCCTGCCGGCCTCGGCGCCGATCGGGCCGCGTTCCATGCCGCGGTGCAGGCCCGGCTGCCGGACACCGTCCCGGCGCTGAGTTTCCTGATCGCCGGCGACAAGGCGATGTTCGTCCGCGCGGGGGACAGGATCGATGTCCTTGCGACCCGGGATGTTAAGAAGCCCGGCCAGCAGAAGGCGCAAAAGACCACTCTGACCTTATTTCAAAATGTCCTGGTGCTTGATGCCAGGAGATCAGGGTTTCATCCGGAAAAAAGTATTCTTCTGCTTGAACTGAATGCCGTCGAAGCCCAATATGCGGCGTTAGCCTGGGAGACCGCGGATATCCAGGTTCTCCTGCGCGGCAATGGGGACGAGGAAATATACCCCGTGATCTCGCCGGCTTCTCTGGAACGCCTGTCGCGGTGAAGCGGAACGCCGATGACTCACTAACTGATCGTTGGTTGAATGGAAGCCGCCCGCGAAGCCGGGCGGTTTTGTTTGGTAAAATGGGGGTATACTGCGCTTGCGGAGGTTTATATGGACATGGAGCTGAAGGAAAAATTTCTTGCGGGGTGGGGGAAGTACTTCATGGGGGCGGAGCTGCCGGTGGCGTTCTATTATACGGACGTTGCGCCCGGGGCGGGGTATGTGGCGCCGCCGGCCGGGCACCAGTGCATAATCGGCGTGCTCGCGCGGGCTTTCCGCGGCGAGACGCTCAGCTTCGACTCGGCGTCCATGGGCTGCGCGGGCGGCAGGCGCTTCGCCGGCTTCACCGGGGAACTGCGGCCCGGCTTCGAACATTTCCTCTCCTGCGGCATACCGGGCAAGTTGGAGGGGGAGCGCTATAAGAAATCCCCTGAGCTTGTGCTGGAGTGGCTAAAGGCCGCCGCCAACTTCACGGCGCCGGCAAAATACCTGGTGTTCAAGCGTTTCGACAAACTGGAAAAGGACGAACAGCCGGCCGCGGTGGTTTTCTTCGCCCAGCCGGAGGCGCTCTCCGGACTTTTCACGCTGGCCAACTTCGACGAGGCCGAGCCGAACGGGGTGTTCTGCCCTTTTTCCGCGGGCTGCGGCACCATCGTGCGGTACCCGTACCTGGAGCAGGCCTCCGCCAGGCCCCGGGCGGTGCTGGGCATGTTCGACGTGACAGCCAGGCCGTTCATGCCCAAGGGCGCGCTTAGTTTCGCCGTGCCGATGGCGAAGTTCACGCGCATGGCGGAAAATATGGATGAAAGCTTCCTGATCACCAAGTCCTGGGAGAGGGTAAAAACCCGCTTTTAATGGGAGCGATCCCGGTGTGAAGTATGGGTCTATCGGCCCTTGTGAAGGTGGGGCTAAAGGCCCAGGAGATGTCGGAAAAAACCCTGTACGATATAAGTGGGCCATATAGGGGATGAATTTATGATCAAGAGAACTTTTTTAATGATCTTTCTGGTGCTTGTTGTGACGGTGGCCTTCAAGGGCTTCAGCCGTTTTGCTCCGGCGGCCCCCGCGCTGCCCTCGGACTTCCGCGACGCGCCCAATTCCGGCGCTTATTCCTCCCTTGAGTCGGAGTCCGGCGGCTCGGCGCCTGTTCCTGCCCCCGAGGTGAGCGAACCTGTGAATATGAAGTCCGCCCAGGTCGCCGGCAGCGGCAACTGGACCGGCTGGCTGGAGGGGCGCAGCGACTTCGATTATCTTCCCGGAACGCAGAACGTGGATACCGGCACGCGGGGCTTTAAGGTTTATTACAGGTGCTCCCAATTCGCCCGTTACGGTTCCGGCTTCGCCATGAACATGCAGTTCAGTAACGACAAGGGCGGGGACCTGGGCATAGTCACCTGGACTACCGGGCCCAAAGCCGGAAGGACGATCACCGTCCGCTTCGAGGGGAAAGCGTCCTTGTTCGCGCAGAACGGCGCCCCCTACACGTCTAAAGAGCCCGAGCGCGTGCTCAACGGTATTAACGACTTCAACGGCATGTGCTCCGAAGCTTACCGGACGGTGGAAGCCAACAGGCCCATCATAGCCAAGTTCCTGCTGCGTAAGGATATAAAGTCCCTGCAGCGCATGTATAAAGTGGTCAAGTTCGTGCCCGGCCCCGTAGGGCTGTTCGGCGAGTCCATGGAGATAGCCCTGGACGTGGGCACGGGCCATAACGCTTTAGCCGGCCTGGGCGCCGGCTGCCTGGTTGCCGGCATTGTGGTGGAGAAGGCCACCCATAACGTGGTCAAAGAAGAGTGGATAAGGTACATGCTGGAGAAAAAGTGCGCCACCTACGCCACTATCGGCACCACCGCCTACGAGTATGGAAAAGAGCAGCGTGAGAAAGAGGAGGAGCCGGTCGTGCGCATGACCGGGATGTACCAGGCCAACAAGAGCGCCACCAACTGGTATGTCGCCCAGGAGAACGGGAAGTGGGTCACCAAGTCCGAACCCGTAGCCGTGGCGCTTAAACTGGCCTATATGGAAGAAGAGGAAACCATCAAGAACGTTTTCTTCGAGAGACACCGGTAAGCCTTTGGGCGCCGATGACTAAATAACCGATCGTTATTTGAAGGGAAGCCGCCCGGGAAGCCGGGCGGTTTTGTTTTGAGTAGAGAAGGGCCGCTATCGGCGGCTTTATTTTATTGTCTCTAAATAAGGCAAAAACATCCCTATAAATTGGGCTTCATTAAAATTAAACTCATCTTCATAAGTCTTCTGGCTTTTAAAGGTCTCTTTGCCTTTATAAAAAGACACAACGGATGGAATATTGCTGATGGCGTTTTTTTGCAGAAAAGCGTCGTTCGTCCTCTCCATCACATCCATAAAATAAAAATCAGCATACTCCCCGTATTTCCCGGCGACAGAAGCGAACGCGTCCGCTGAAGCGTTCACAATACCGCATTCGGATGCCGACTGCGTAATGTTGATAAGGACCGGTTTTTTGGATTTAAAAACTTTATCCTCCAGATCAGCGGCAGTGATCGTAAGGGGCCTGTTTCCTGAAGAACCGGACGCTATTTTATCTCCCACAAGATCTCTTGCCATAAAGAAAAGCTGCCCGCCGCTTAATGAAGGCGTCTCTTTCAGGTCCGAAAAACCTTCTCTCCTTTGCTCCACGCCGTTCTCAAAACGTATGCCGATCCCGTCGTTCTTCACATCATACTTCTCATCCATTCCGCCATCCTGCATGCAGTATTGGCCAAAAAGCATCTTGTCCCCGGTCAATTCGCTCAGCTTGCTCATGGCGCGCCTGACATGGTCATAATCGGAGGTGTTCTTGTTCCAGTAAAAAAACAGCAAAACAGGCTTCTTGCTCTCAAGAACGACCGATTGGAAATTGGCGTCATTCACTGTGATAATATTGGCGGAAGGTCCCATGAAATGATCGAAATAATAATAAATCCCGCCGGCAGCGATAAGGATCATAACTAAATATTTCATATTAGATCTTTCTCCTGATAATTTGGTTTTTATCCGCCCCTTTCCGATATAATATCAAAAAAGGCGGGCGGCTTTGTTTTGTAGAATAGGTAAAAGGTGCCGGGCACCTTTGGGGGTTCGATGGCTAAAATGGAAGAAAGTTTTAATAAATGCCCTTTGTGCGGCGCGGGGCTGGAACCGGTGACCGACAGGGACAAAGGGACCATAGATTGCCCTAAATGCCGAAGCTCGCTTTGGTTCCGGTCCAAGGATACGAAGAACGCTCCGGGACATGAGGAGCATGACCGCACCGTCACCTATTTCCGGGTGCTGGAGAAGCCCGGGAAGAACTCAAGGTGCCCCTGCGGCAGCGGGCACGCTTATGTGCGGTGCTGCGGCCGCCGCGCAAAGTAAAAGGTTCCAGGCACCTTTTAGAGTAAAGGCATTATGGGGAAAAAAACCGATCTTTCCAAAAACATCGGGATAGAGAACCGCGAGGAGTGCTATGTCTGCTACCGGGCGAAAAAGAATTGTTTGTGCGGCAGTATAAAACCTTTCGCCACGAAGATGCGGTTCGTGATCCTGATGCACGCTAAGGAGGACCGGAAGCAGAAAACGGGGACGGCCCGGCTGGCAAAACTGTGCCTGAGGAACGCGGAACTTTTGGTGGGCACTGACTTTACTCATAATGAACGGGTTAATTCGCTGATACAGGATCCTTCCTATAGTCCTTTTGTGCTATACCCCGGGCCTAAGGCGGCGAATTTTAAAACTTTGGGGAAGGACGCGCTGCCGGAAGGGAAAACGCTGCTGGTCTTTGTTGTAGACGGGACCTGGCGTGGCGCCAGGGGACTTTTAAACAAAAGCCGGAACGTCCGGGCCCTGCCCCGGCTCTCTTTTTCGCGCGGCTATATTTCCCAATTCAGGATCAAAAGGCAGCCGATGGCGCACTGCGTTTCCACCATAGAGGCCATCTATTATCTGTGCGAAGAGGCCGGGGAAGCCGGCTATGAAAAACTTAATGCGCAAAACGGGATCCTGATGTCCATTTTTAAAAAACTGGTGGATACCCAGCTCGATTATCAGAGGGGTGTCCTGGGAAAAGGCAGCAGGCGCCTTTTACGCGCAGATCCCGGATAATGTTGTAAAATATTTTCTCTAGCCTTTATTCCAAGGAGTAAAAATGAAAATAAAATTCCTGGTTCTTGTTCCGCTGTTCCTGCTCGCGGGCTGCGCTGAGGTGCACCGCCGGGACGGACGCTTCACCGCTTCGGCCTACTCGGCGAACATCCTTTTCATCCAGATACCGAAGGATCCCATGGTTACCGTGTCTAAAAAAGTCCCGGCAGGCGCCACTGTCACCAACGTCAGCGACACTCCCAGCGATTGGCGCACGCTCCCGGGTTTTTTCAACAGGCTTTTCGGTTTCGGCTGGGCGCAGATAGGCGGGACCGTGAACGACGAGAGCAAATAAGGCGGGGCCGGACCTTGGTTTTGAGGTGATCTTATGGCTGACTTCATTGAACAGAAAGGCAAGGGACGCAACATAATGCTGGCGGTCATCGGTGTGGTTACGCTGGCGCTGATCATAGGTATGATGCTCTTTATGAGGGACGATACCGCCGCGGTGCCGGAACGGCCGGTGGAACGGCGGCAGCTTTTCAAGGAATCCCCCCCGTCGGGGCTGAACCAGATCTCGCGCTCCGAAAGCGCCAGCGGGGGCGGCCTGGATATGTTCAGCGCGACTAACGCCGGTTTTTACGGCGAAAATAAGGCCACGGCGGCGGCCGCGGAGCAGACCGAGCCGGCGGCCGCGAAGTCCGCTAAATCCGCGGCGGTGAAGGCGGCGCCGGTGAAGGCGAAGCCGAAAGGCGCCGCTATCCCCCGCCTTAAGCCCACTTCTTTCGATAAGATAACTCCTACTGATGTATCGCCGGGCGGCGCGGGGCAGGGGATGCCCGACCTCTCCAATATGCTGAAACAGGCGCAGCAGCAGGGGAAATAGGGGATGCTGCCGACTAACTGACCATTTATTTAAACTTGGCTTAATGCCGCCGGGAACCCTGCACTTTGTCCAAAGCGCCAAAGTGCGGGGTGAGAGCCCGGCGGTTTTTGTTTTTGGGGAGGAGGCGAACGGGGGGGCTAAAGGGCCTAGGCGGGTGGCGGCATTTTCCCCGCAATATTGGGACTTTTGGCTCTATGGTGTCTATGTGGGGGCGGGTATAATATTTTATCTGTTCAATTGTTCCGGACGGCCGGGACCAAGGGGTGTGTTGATGAAAAAAACATTCTGTGCGGCGTCGGTGGTGTCGTCTCTTCTGATGGCCTCGGGCGTGATCTTTGCGTCAAGCGACGGGTCTGTCATGCAACTGTCGGATGTTAACGACAGTATTACGCAACTCCTGCAAGAACAAAAAGATTCTCAAGGTAAACCGTTCCCCGGTCAGCCCGGTGGTCCCGGCGGATGGCAGCCTGGTCAACCCGGCCAGCCCGGTCAGCCGCACCCCGGGTGGCCTGGTCAGCCCGGTCAGTCTGGCGGTCCCGGTCATGACGGCCCCGGCGGTGACCATGGTGGTCAGCCTGGTCATCCTGGTCAACCCGGCCAGCCTGGTCAACCAGGTCAACCCGGCCAGCCTCCCCAGCCTCCTCAGCCGCCTGTGACCGTAGATACAACTCAGGCGCGCAATGCCGGTTTACGGGATGGCGCCGCAGTGGGCGAGAGGGAAGGCAGACAGCGCGGCTACTCTGATGGCGCCGACGCCGGAGAAAGGGAAGGGCGCTGGAACGGCAATAATGAAGGCGATACCGCCGGCAAGCAGGCGGGCTACAGGGACGGCTATACCGTTGATCAATCCGCGGGAACTCAGAAAGGGAACATGGACGGTCAGAACGCCGGAACCACTAACGGCACCCAGGCCGGCCAGAAGCGCTGCTATGACGCGGGCTATACGAGCGGTTACAACACCGCCTTTGCCTCGGCGAAACAGGTGGGCCTGCAGGATGCCGCTTCCTACGATGCGGGTTTTGCGAAGGGACAGTCCGACGCGGCGGTCATAGAGGCCGGCAACGGTCAGAAGGCCGGTTATCAGGCCGGTTTCAGCCAGCGCGAAGCCGAACTTCAGAACGCTTCTTTCGACACGAAGGCTATGCGGGGCATACTCACGAAAGGCCTGGAGATGGGCTCGACGAAGGGGCTTCCTATAGGTATGGCCCGCAACGGGTATACGACTCCGGAAGAGCAGCGCGCTTATCAGCAAGGTTATCAGGAAGGCTATCGCAACAGCTATCAGCGCTCGTATGAGTTCGCCAAGCGGCAGGGTTATAACGAGAGATACCAGATGGCGTACAGACGGGCCTACGACGCGCAGTTCTCCATGAGCTATCGGACCGGCTACGCCGATGGTAAAGAGAAAGGATATCAGGAAGCTTATAACTCGGCTTATAACTCGTCGTATAATCGGTACTACGATATGTACAGCAAAATGGAATATGCCGACCAGAGGACCCTGGGCCAGAATACCGGCACGGCTGTCGGCACCAAGGAAGGCTTCGCGGCCGGCTGCGCCGAACAGACGAAACTCGGCTACAAGGCCGGTTACGAGAAGACATCCGCCGAGGTGTACCCCGGCGCCTTCGAGGCGGGCAAACAGTCCGGTATCGCCGCGGCGGACAAGTATTACAATGAGAACGCGGTGCTGAAGGTCTTCAATATCTCGTTCTATGACGAGAACAATAACGGCGCCTTCGAGGCGAGCGAGAACGTCATGATGAAGGCCGAAGTCAGGAACTTCGGTTTCCAGAAGTCGGACGTCGTCTCCGTAGTCGTGAAGAGCGAGCGCGGGGAAATAACCCTCGTGCCCGATCTGAAGGCCGACGGAGTGGGCGGCAGGGCGAAAACCACGGTAACCTTCAAGATCGGCAAGCTCTATGACGTCGTCGCGCCGGACTCGGACGCTCTTACCGCGGCGTTCTCGGAAAAAGGCCAGCCCGTCGGGGATTTCCGTCAGATGTACGCGAGGACGAATCCCAATAAGGTCGGCGTCGTTCAGAAGGACGGCACCGATGTAAAGAAAAAAGCCACCTGGTTCTTCCCCGGCACGGCCGCAACGCTCAACCGCGGCGAAAAGGTCATAATAACCGGCACCGATGGAAGCTACTACAAGGTCCGCAAGTCCGAAAACGGCGGCGGGAACTGGAGCGAGGGTTTTATCAAGAGCGATGAGCTGAGCCTGCAGTAAAGCGGTCTCGACACGAAACGCAAAGCCGCCGGGGAAACCCGGCGGTTTTGTTTTGGTAGAATAACAAAGGGGCTGGCGATATTGATCCATCGGGAGAATTTATGATCAGCTGGATATTTTATCTGGGTGTCGGGGCTTGGGCGGGGTATTTGCTCAACAGGTACCGCGTCAAAAGGAATAAGAAGGATCTTAAGAGCGCCGGTACGCTGGTGCTGGTGATCACGTTCTTCGTGACCATGGGGCTGGGGATCGACGCGGTGCTGTTCCCGGAGAAGGCTGACAGGATATATATCGCGCTGTTCGCCGGAGCTTTGGCGGGCGGAGCTCTTATGGCGGCGGGCTATGAGGGGTGGCGGAAGGTGTACGCGCTGGCGCAGGTGATCCTGTTCCTGGCGGCCGCTAACTTTCTGGCATTGTGCATGAATTACTTCGAGAAGGTCATAGTTCACGGCTATGCGTCAGGATTGGCCGTCAAACTTGTGCCGGAGTCGGGAGATACGCTCATGGCGGCCCTGCCGCCGGAAAAGAAGATAGAGTTGGCGGGAAGATTGGGCCGTGCTATAACCGCGGCGCAGGATAGTTATGAGCGTATCGGGTTCCTCTACAAACTGCAGAATATGGCCGCATACGCCGGCCCGGCGCTGCCGGCGGTCATCCCGCTCATTGAAAGCGCCCGGGGCAATGAATTTGACGTTGTGGTCCGTCTGCTTGTCGCTATGGGGCCGCTGGCCGCCGAAGCCGCCCCCGCGCTCCAGGCCCGCCGCCTGCGCGCGGAGGCGTACGAGACCTACCGTATCGACGACGCCCTTAAGGCCATAAACCCCGCCCCCAAAACTATTTAAGAAGGTTCATAAGCCGCCGGGGAAACCCGGCGGCATAGTTTTCGATCAGGATTCGGTCATTGAAGTGAGAACTTTGAGGTCGTCCAGGGAGACTTCGGGGTCTATTTTGTCGAGGACCCAGCCTTGCGGTTCGCGGATGAATTTCCATAGTTCCGTGAATTTTTCGGCTTTGCCGGGGGTGCCGGATATTACTTCGTTCGTCTGGTCGTTTATAGTGTAATCGATCATCGAGCCTTCGATATAGACCCAGAAGGAGTCCTTCGTGTCGTCCTTGTAGTCCAGCACGGAAACTATCCGCGATCCCAGGAGTTCGACCTTTTCCATCATGTTCTTCTTATGCTCCGCTTTCATCTGGTCGGTCTGGGCCTTGTAGTTCTCGTAAATAGCCTTGCTCATGCGATCTCTGGCGATGGTCTGGTCCCGCTCCATCCACGCCCTTTGAACCTTAAAGAAAGTTTCCGAAATAATGGTCTTCATGGAATCTATGTTCCATGCCGGGTCCAGCCTGGAAACGGTTCCCAATAATTCGCGCGCCTCTTTGCTTTTTATGTAAAGACGGTAGTGGAGAATAGCCAGGTATATCAGGATTATAGGCAGCATGAGAATGCCGCCTCCTCCGCCTCCGCTCCCGCCTCCTCCGCCCGCCCTGGCGAACGCCAGGCCGGGAACGGCCGCGCAGACGGCCAGGATAGCCGGATACAAAGCGGCCCGTAGTATAGATCTTGAGTTCTTCATCGCCAGTCCTCCATGTCCCCGCCGACAGGTGAGCGTCCGGATCATAAAGCAGATTATATATTTTATGAGAGGGGGAAAAAGCTCCGGAGGCATCCGTTCGGCCTGCCGTTCTTTCCGGCGGTTTTGTTTTGGTAGAATAAGAAAGGTTCAGGGAGCCGGCGGGTTTATTGTCATTCGAGCACGACCCGTTGGCGGAGGCCGGTTCAGATCATGAAAAAAATACTTTACTGGGTCAGGATACTTATTTATATGTTCGCCGGCATCGTGGTTCTAGGCATAGCCGAATCATTCCTGCCGATGTTCATGGCTATGCGCCTTAGAGGCGGGAACGGCGCCCTCGGTACCGATAAGATATGCGCCGATCTGCTGAAGGGCGATTATGCCGCGGCGTCGGAGCCTATAGTTCTTAAAACAGCCAAGCGCGAGCTGCGTTTTGCCGAAACCATAACCTGGCTGGGCCGCCAGGGCGAATCCCCTTACGTGGAGATACCGGGGTCCAAGCTTTTTGCCGATCTTCCGCGCGACCAGGGGCCGCTGAAGTCCTGCGACCAGCCGGCTTCCTGGAACCTGGCCGGGAATATGCTTTCAGGGAGCCTGTACCTGGGTTACGCGAAGTCGCGGGTGATAGTTACGCTGCGTTATCACGCGGGGTTGTTCTCCCAAAAGCTGCAGCGCATAGAGATCGGCCTCCCCGAGCTCTTGACGCCGTCAACGCCGCCTCCCGGAGAAGATGAGAGGAGGATGGCTGAATTCATGAAAAAACTTGATGAAACGACGAAGAAGGATTAAAGTGCTGGATTGTCAACCTGGAGAGATATTAAAATATACTCCGGACTTGCGTGATGGGGATGCTTCTTAAAAGCTAAAATACAAAGGCCGTGATTTTTTGAGCGGGCGGCAGGGGTCTGAAACCGGTATAAGGAGGGCGGCGCTGATTATGAATTGTCCTAAATGCGATTCGGAAGTTATGGTGGAGAGTCCGTGCCTGGGAAATATCCCGCTTGACCACTGCATGGGCTGCGGGGGGATCTGGTTCGATAAGGACGAGCTTGAAGCGCTGCTCAAGCAATCGCAGGGTTGGGGTTCGGCCGATTTTAATCTTATCGACCCCAAGGCCTCGGAGCTCGACTGTCCCCGCTGCAAAAACAAGCTGACGCACGGAGGGCTTGTAAATCCGCTCCTGGTAGTGGAGAAGTGTCCCGCCTGCGGCGGGACCTGGCTGGACGCGCGCGAACTGGACCTGGTAAAAAAACAGCTCGGCCTTTCCGGCGGCCCTTCCGAGGTGAGCGGTTTGACCAGGCCTCCCGAGGCCCCTGTCGCGGCCGTGGAACCCCGGGCACCGATAAGGATCGTGCCTTTGATCTGCGCTGTCCTGGGTTTCATCGGTCTCAGCTGCGAGATATATCTCTATTACAGCCCGACCGGACATCTGCCGTTCCTGGAATCCATGGGCTGGTCGTTGTACGGCACCATTATTTCCTTTGTGGTTTTCGGTCTGGGCTTTTTCGCCCTCAACCGCGGGGAGCATAAAAAGTAAAAAGGGCGGGTCCTGTGATCCAGCATTGCCGCCGGGGAACCCCGCGCTTTGTCCAAAGCGCCAATGTGCGGGGCGAGGGCCTGGCGGTTTTGTTCTTGTAGAATAAGGGCGACGAGCGCGTAATGACCGGGGGATAATATGAAAGTGCTTATTGCGGACGACAGCGAGGAAGTCAGGGGGCTGATAAGGGCCATACTGGAGCGTCAGGGCCATGAGGTGGTGGGCGAGGCCTGGGACGGGGCAAGCGCGCTGAAGGCTTTCATGGAACTGCGCCCCGAGGTGGTGCTTCTCGATATAATAATGCCGGGCAGGTCGGGGGTAGATGTGCTGGAGGATATCAGGAAGGCGGACCCGGAGGCCAAGGTCGTGATGGTGACGGCCGTGGAGCAGAACAGTATCAACAGGCGGCTCATGCTTATCGGCGCGGCCGGGATAATCTATAAGCCTTTCACCCCAGGAGATTTTGAACGCTCCTTCCACGCCTTTATGCAAAAAAAGCCGGAGACGAGCGGCGCTAAAAGCGCGATAAAGCGCCTGGCGGCCGGCGGCCTCAGTAAATGCATGCTCAAGACCGCCGAGGCTTCCTCCTGGGCCTGGGAGCTATGCGACGTCAGCGTAGCCGCCGGGAAAATGCCCGACGTGGTCAAACTGGCGGACCTGGGTAAAGACGCCGCCGCCGTTCAGATAAATATCCGGAACGGCGCCTCGTTAGCCGCGGCAATGGTCTTCCGTTCCGAAGATATGGGGTTTATCTCCAAATGTTTCGTGAAAAGTTCCCTTTACCGGACCGAAGGCGTCAGGGATATGGAAGAAGGCCTCCTGCTGGAGATAGGCAATATAATATTGAACGCTCTGGCGAGCCCGCTGATCAACGCTTTAAAGATAAGCGCGATCCCTTCAGTGCCGATGCTTATTAAGGGGGGGGCGGACGCCATAGCCGCAGGGCTCGGTTCGTGCCTGGACCAGAAGCTGGAGTTCCGAATAATATCCGCCACGCTCGCCATGAGGCGCGAGGGGCGTATGGCCAGGGCCGGCGTGGTGTGCATACTTCCGGAGGAACTCGCGGCCGAGATAGAACGGGAATAGACGGGGCGGGAATGCTGGTAAAATATCCAATATGGAGCGGCGCCATGAATAAGGGTCGTTTTGCGGCGGCGGTCATATTCTGCGGTGTCTGGAGCTGCGCGGTATGGGCCGCCGATAGGCCGGATAAGTCCGTTTCCGAAATAACCCCCGAGACCGGATCTGCGGCGAAGTTGGAAGACTTCGATATCGATCTTGTTGTGGATGCCGCCGTTAAAGCGATGGCCGACGCGGCGCGCGGTTATTACCTGCCCGATAGACCGGAAAACTCCAAGGCGATAAAACGATATTCGAAAGATGCCCGTAAGATGGTCTTGATGGATACTTCTTTCAAACGGGAATTGGCCCAAATGTGCACCGACCTGGCGGATGCCGCGAATAACGCCGCTCGTCCGGATGCCGCGATGCTGCCCGGCAGACCGCTGACGCTGTCGCAGAATTTACCTCCGGTCGAAGAGGGGGTGTCTTCGATAACCGTTACCGAAGCGGACGGGATGACCACGGTGTTTACCAATACTATGCCGTGCATAAACGCCGCCGCGCAAACCCTGCACAGGACAGTGCGCGGACAGTTTATCCCCGAATCTGCGGGGAACACGGCCGCGAAGGAAGAATACGGCCGGCAATTCTCCTCGATCATGACCGCTAACCGGCTGTTCAACCATCTTCTGGCCGAGGTTTGTTCCAACCTGGTGAAACTGGCGAAAGGAGAGTCGGAACAGGGTCGGAAAAAGAACAAGGGAAACTGATCCGGCTAAAAAAACCGGACCCGTCCGACCATTCGGAGAACGGGCATTGGCCGCCGGAGACCCCGACGGTTTTGTTTTGGTAGAATAGTGTACGCGGTTTTTACCGCCCGGTCCGGACCGGGCGGACCGGGCGGAGGACAACAACAATGGCTGCGATATTGATGATAGACGACGACAAGGATTTCTGCGGTCTCGCTTCCGCGCACTTCTCCGGGGCGGGCCATACGATCGTGCTGACGCATAACGGGGCCGACGGTCTGAAGAAGGCCGCCGCCATCAAACCGGATGTCATATTCCTGGATATAACGATGCCGGACATGAACGGGATAGAGGTGCTGCGGGAACTGCGGGCGGGTGACGAAACTTCGGATATCCCCGTGATAGTCGTAAGCGGCAAATTCGTCGACCAGGGAATGTACGACCTTTTCTCCCAGGAAAGGAACTTCAAGGCCTTCATCGCCAAGCCGGTGGCGATGCCCACTCTCCAGCAGAAGATGGAAGACCTGCTCCGGAAGTGAACGGGGCGCGCAACAAAGACAGCGTCCATTTAACCTGAAAAACGTGAACGCAACGGGGGGATCGCACTTGAGGAAGGCCGGGAAAGTATTTACTTTTAATACGGATATACCGCAACTGGGCGCGTCGGACAGGCGCGTCTGGGTATATCTGCCGCCCGGTTATGATTCTTCCGGGCTGCGCTACCCGGTCCTCTATATGCACGACGGGCAGAACCTTTTCGACCCCGAGGCCTCCTATTCCGGCGAGTGGGGCGTGGATGAGGCGATAGACGGCCTCTACCGGGAGAAAAAGACGCCGGGGGCGATAGTGGTGGGGATAGATAACGGCGGGCCGGCCAGGTGGGACGAATATTCCCCGTGGTGCGGACTGGACGGCTCCGGGCGCTGTAAAGGCGCTAAATACGCCCGTTTCATAGTGAACGGCCTGAAGCCCATGGTCGATAAAAAATTAAGGACCTTGCCCGGCCGGGAGCATACGGCCATAGCCGGCAGTTCGCTGGGCGCGACGATCTCGTTCTACATGGCGCTGAAGTATCCTGAAGTTTTTTCCCGGGCCGGGCTGTTCTCTCCGGCTTTCTGGTTCGCCCGCGCGGAAGCGAAAAGCCTTCTGAAAAAAGCCGGCGTGGCGCGGGGCCTGCGCATATATATGGACGTGGGGACGAATGAAGGCGACCATGGAAAAGAATATATAAGGGACGCAAAAGCCATGTCGGCCCTCTTCTCAAAAAAGAAAGGCGTAACTCAGCGGTTCATCCTGGACGAGGGCGGCATACATAATGAAAAGGACTGGGCCAGGCGTTTCCCGGGGGCCTTTCTCTGGTTGTTCGAATGATTCCGGGGGCAGATGAAGGAAAAACAAAGGTGCGGACGGGCGGAAGGTCCTGAAATGACAAAGCACATCGGCATAGTCGGCTGCAGCGCGCCCGGGGCCGCTTTATGCTATCAGACCATCTGCACCGAGGCGGCCGGGCTGATGGGGAGCAAATACGCGCATCCCGAAGTCAGTATGCATACCTTGCCTTTCAAGTCATACATGGACCTTATCGAGGCCGGCAACTGGAATGGGGTCGCGGACCTGATGCGGGCCTCCGGCGGGAAACTGGCGGGCGCCGGGGCGGATTTCCTTATCACCCCCGATAACACCATTCATCAGGCCCTGGACCTGCTGCCTCCGGACTCGCCGCTGCCGTGGCTGCACATCGCCGAGGTCGTGGCGCTGGAGGCCAAGCGGCTCGGTTGCGGGAAGGTCGCGCTGCTCGGAACCAGGTTCCTCATGGAAGGGCCGGTCTACCCTTCCAGGTTCGCCCGGCTGGGAATAGAATGCGTCA
>Ga0334722_10001778_pt1 | contig 25857 bp, 28 predicted proteins | sample C3_bottom_MG_FD_207210 | JGI IMG/M metagenome (GOLD analysis project Ga0334722, IMG submission 207210) | Sediment microbial communities from Yellowstone Lake, YNP, Wyoming, USA - C3_bottom | ecosystem: Environmental > Aquatic > Freshwater > Lake > Sediment | place: USA: Wyoming | collected... | reverse complement strand
AGAAGAATAAGGGGGATCAAATATGGGCTACTTATGGTTACTTTTCTTACTTTTATTCTTACCGGAATTTAAATGGTTTTTGAAAATAGATAAGGATATATTAAATGCTGTTTCTACCACTCGAACCAATGACTACATTCCGGTAATAATTACTTCTGAAAGTAAAAGAGAGCTCTATGAAAAGGTCGAAGTATTGATAACCAAATATTCCGGAAAAATAAAATACCACCTTCCAATAATTCACGGCTATGCAGTCGAAATACCTGCAAATAAAATAAAGCACATAGCAAGTACTCCATGCGTAAAATATATCCATTACGACGCAACGGTAAATTGCCTTCTGAACATTGCAACAAAGGCTATAAAAGCGGATATTGCTCATGAATTCGGGTATACAGGAAAAAAGGTAACCGTAGCAGTAGTGGATACCGGAATATATCCACACCCAGATCTTACAAAACCCGAAAATAGAATTATAGCCTTCAAAGATTTTGTAAACAACAAAACATCACCCTATGACGATAACGGACACGGAACCCACGTTGCGGGTGAAATAGCTGGAAATGGTCTTTCTTCAGGAGGCAAATATAGAGGGATAGCACCGAATGCAAAGCTCGTTGGCGTCAAAGTATTAAACCAGGATGGTGGCGGTAATATATCAGATGTCATAGCAGGAGTTCAATGGGTGGTGGAAAATAAGGATAAATATAATATAAAGGTAATGAATCTTTCCCTTGGAGCTGAACCCAGACCTTTTGCAGACCCTTTGGTATCAGCAGTAAATACCGCCTGGAAAAAAGGCATTATTGTGGTTGCTGCTGCTGGAAATTCCGGACCTAAAAAGGGAACCATAAGCTCTCCTGGCATAAGCCCTATAATAATCACGGTTGGTGCTGTAGACGATAAAAGGACTCCCGAAACATCGGACGATACCATAGCCAACTTTTCCAGTAGAGGGCCAACCCCAAGCGGAAAAATAAAACCCGATGTAGTCGCACCCGGAGTTAATATAACCTCTCTAAACAGTGATAAATCATATATTCCCGATGGATCAAATTCATCCATTATGGATTTAAAAGAAGCCTATATCTCCAAATCCGGAACATCCATGGCCACACCTATCGTTGCAGGAGCAATAGCATTACTTCTCGAGAAAAACCCAGAATTGACACCCGATAAAGTAAAGGAAATGCTAAAAAAATCCGCAGTAGATTTAAAAGCAGAATCCATTGCTCAAGGGGCAGGTGAAATTAATATAGCCAAATTATTAAATTTATAAGTAAAAAAAGCGGGTTTAACACCCGCTTTTACTTATCCCTTTTAGAAAATCCTTATTGTTTCTAAAATAAAAATAGAGATACTGCTGAACAATTCCTGCCTTGTCTTTAAATCTTGCCAACGCAAATTTCTCGATTTCTCTCGGACTTTCATATCTTTTTAAATAAATATTTTCCATGATTCTTTTTATCCAGACATCCACGGGGAATATATCGAATCTTCCAAGAGAATATAACATTATACAGGAAGAAACCTTTTCTCCTACTCCTGGAAGTTTCATAAGCTCTTTTCGTACTTCTTCATTACTCTTATTTTTCAATCCATAAATATCCACATCACCTGATTCAATCATTTTAGCGGCATTTATTATATAAGGTACTCTAAATCCGCAATTCAACATCCTCAATTCCTTTTCCGAAGCCTTTGCTAAGACTTCAGGTTTGGGAAAAGAATAAAAAACCCTACCCTTATAATAAATTTCTTTTCCATAATATCTCGAAATATTTTCTATAATTTTTTTAATACGCGGTATATTATTATTTATGGATATTATAAATGAAATAATACATTCCCAGATATCCTGTCTTAAAATCCTTATACCAAAACCATATTTCACAGCATCTCTGAGCTTATCATCCATTGAAAGTATCTCATTTATTAGCATATTGTAGTCCCGATTTAAATCGAAGTATTCTTTTATAAAATCTTCCTCTTTGTTTTCAAAATATACAAAATACTTATCATGCTCCTTTATAACCTCTAAAACAGAATCTGAGACTATTCCTATATAGTTTCCGTTATCTGTTTTATTCCATCTAAAACATTGGCCGCATTCAAAAGTATGCTCCGGTATAAAATCCTTCTCAATGATAATAAACCTCTGGGTCAAAGCTGAACCACCTTACTTTCTTAAAATAAGTTCCTTAGCCACCACATTTACCGAAAGAACATTTAAAGCTGTCATATATTCCACATCCTTCTTCACCATTTTTTGAACCTCCTTCAAGGGACCTAATATATCATTGCCATAAAATATGGAAACCTCTAAATTAACGTCTATCCCTTCGCTGTCTTTTTCAATGACCACCTTCAAAACCCTGCATATATTTTTTACCTTAATTGCAGCATGAATTGTTATCGCTATTATAACCGTTTCGGATATGGTATATTTTCCTAAATAACTATATGTAGGTCTTACAACCGACTTCTCTATTACTTCCCTCTTACCCTTCCCCTTTTTTCTAAACAATCTCAAGGGATCAACCAGATATCCAGAAAAATGTCTCTTTACCTCAAAGGTAGGAACAGGTATTACATGTTTTCCTTGCTCGGTTCTTATTTTCTTTGCAAGTTCAATCTCCTCTCTTGTTGAAACATCTTCTATATAAATTTTTTCGGAAATTTCGGGAAGATCCAAATTTTTTACAATGGTTTCCACCATTCTTTCGGAAGTCCCCAAAATCAGAAGCTTTTGAGGATTATGCTCCTTTATAGCTTTTTTAACATTTTCAGCATGTTCTTTATCTAAAAAAAGAGCCCGTCTAATAGCAGATATTATGGTAGGCTCTTTTTTAGCCGAGACACCAGCAATAATCTTATTGCCTTTTATCAGCAAGCCATCATCAATTATATACTCTATATTCTTCTCTAAAGCAATCTGAAAGGACTTATGACTTTTTCCGGTTCCGCTCGGGCCAATAAATGCAATAACTTTCACCCAATACTTCCTCCTTAATAGTAACCCTATCTTTTTATTTTATTTTAACTCTATTTCATCTGCTTTTTCAATATTAACACAACTGTTAAAACAAAACAAGAAGAGCTTTTACGCTCTTCTTGTTATCTTTCGACTATCATGGAGACCCCTTGACCGCCTCCAATGCAGAGGGTCGCCAGGCCGTATTTTGCATCCCTTCTTGCCATCTCGTAAAGTAGTGTTACAAGTATTCTCGCCCCGCTTGCCCCTATGGGATGGCCTAAGGCTACGGCTCCTCCGTTTACGTTGACTTTTTCTTTCGGAAATCCGAGTTCTTTTGCTACTGCTATGGATTGTACTGCAAAGGCTTCGTTGGCTTCTATTAAGTCTATGTCGTCTATTGTCAAGCCGGCTTTCTTTAAGGCTTTCTTTGTTGCGGGAACTGGTCCTATTCCCATTATCTTGGGGTCTACTCCTGCTGATGCATAGGATACTACTTTTGCCATGGGTTTTAATCCTAATTCTTCTGCTTTTTCTTTTGTCATGAGCACCAGCGCTGCTGCTCCATCGTTTATTCCTGAGGCGTTCCCTGCTGTTACCGTCCCGTCTTTTTTGAAGGCGGGTTTTAGTTTCGCTAAGGCTTCTAAGGTTGTTCCGTGCCTCGGATATTCATCTTTGTCAAAGATTATTGTCTCCTTCTTTGTTGGTATTTCTACTGGTACAATTTCGTCTTTGAATTTTCCCGCTTTTTGGGCTTCTTCTGCTTTCTTTTGGCTTTCATATGCGAACTGGTCCTGCTCTTCTCTTGTTATCCCGTACATTTCGGCTATGTTTTCTGCTGTTATTCCCATATGGTACAGGTTGAAGATGTCGGTTAGTCCGTCGAATATCATGGTATCCACTATTTCCTGATGTCCCATCTTAGTTCCCCATCTCATATTTTTTATTAGATAGGGTGCTTGGGACATGCTTTCCATCCCGCCTGCTACAACTATTTCGCTTTCTCCCAGGGCTATGCTTTGTGCTGCGAGCATTACCGATTTTAGTCCGGAGCCGCATACTTTGTTTATTGTCATGGATGGTACTTCTACGGGTATCCCAGCTTTTACGGCTGATTGCCTCGCAGGATTTTGCCCGAGTCCTGCTTGTAACACCATTCCCATTATTACTTCGTCAACCATTTCGGGTTTCAAACTTACTCTTTTTAATGCTTCTTTTATTACGATGGCTCCCAGATCTACCGCGGGTACATTTGCAAGGCTTCCACCGAAACTTCCTATTGCCGTCCTTACGGCGCTTACTATTACTACTTCTCTCATGGTTCTTACCTCCTATTTTGTATAATCGAAAAAGCCTTTACCGGTCTTCCTTCCCAAAAGTCCGCCTCTTACCATTTTTCTAAGAAGGGGATGTGGTCTATATTTGGGATCTCCGAATTCCTTATATAGTACCTCCATAATAGCTAAAACGACATCGTTACCTATGAGATCGGAAAGTGCAAGAGGCCCTATAGGATGATTTGCACCTAATTTCATGGCTTCGTCTATATCGCTTGCAGTTGCAACACCATCTGCCAGAACTCCTATAGCTTCATTTATCATGGGAATTAAAATCCTGTTTACGACAAATCCCGGCGCTTCTGCCACCTCAACGGGAGTCTTGCCAAGGGATATCGCAAGCTCTTTAACTGTTTTTAAGGTCTCCTCGGAGGTAGCTATTCCTTTAATAACCTCTACAAGCTTCATAACGGGAACAGGATTAAAGAAGTGCATTCCTATAACTTTATCAGGTCTACTAGTCACGCTTGCAATCTCGGTTATAGAAAGCGAAGAAGTATTCGTAGCCAATATCACATCGGGTCTTACCAGCTTATCAAGTTCCGAAAAAACCTGTTTCTTAACTTCCATATTTTCAATAGCAGCTTCTACAACAAAATCCACGTCCTTTGCTTCTTCCAAATCAACCGTTCCCTTAATTCTTGCCATTATTAAATCCTTTTCTTCCTGTGACATTTTAGATTTTTCCACTAATTTCTGCAAATTTTTTTCAATTATCGATATTCCGCGTTCAACAAATCTCATTTCTATATCCCTTAGGACGACCTCAAAACCGCTTTGAGCAAATGCCTGAGCTATTCCAGAACCCATGGTTCCGGCACCCGCTACCAAAACCTTTTTCATAAAACACCCTCCCATCAAATTAAGACTGCCTGCAAAGGCAGTCAGAGAATCCTTATTGTTCAGATTTTATCTTCTTAATTTCCTCGATCAAAAGAGGAACTATTTGATATAGATCACCTACCAACCCGTAATCAGCGACCTTAAAAATGGGCGCTTCAGGATTTTTATTTATGGCAACAATAACATGAGAACCCTGCATTCCTGCAAGATGCTGTATCGCCCCCGAAATACCGCAGGCTATATATAATTTCGGTCTTACAGTTTTTCCTGTCTGTCCCACCTGATGACTGCTGTGTATCCATCCGCTGTCCACCGCTGCACGGGATGCTCCTACAACACCGCCTAAAAGATCAGCCAGCTCTTCTAATAGCTTAAAACCTTCGGCAGAACCCAGACCTCTACCTCCTGCCACTATAACCTCTGCTTCTTCCAGATTTACCACATGCTTTGCTTCCTTTACTATCCTTTCTATCACAACCCTTAAATCCTTTTCGAAAATTTCCACATCTACCTTCTCTATTTCACCCTTCCTTGATTTATCAGGCTCGGATTTTTTCATGACTCCCGGTCTCACGGTTGCCATCTGTGGTCTGTGGTTTGGTGTAATTATAGTAGCCATTAGATTGCCTCCAAAAGCCGGTCTTGTCTGGAGTAGCTTTCTTTCATCATCTACCTCCAGTTTGGTACAATCCGCTGTAAGCCCAGTGCCAAGCCTTGCGGAAAGCCTCGGCGCCAAATCCCGTCCTATAAAGGTAGCACCGATTAAGATTATTTCCGGCCTTCTTTCTGTTATCAGTTTATATAATACCTTCGAATAGGCATCGGTGGTATAATTCAAAAGCAGGGGATGTTCTGCTAATATTACTTTATCAGCTCCTTGATATATCAAAAAATCAGCTAAGTGGCTTACATTATCTCCGAGAAGAACCGCAGTCAGCTTTTCACCCAGTTTATCAGCTAATTTTCTGCCTTCACTTATTAGTTCCAAGGATACATTCATGAGTTTTCCATGCCTCTGTTCGGCAATTACCCATACCCCTCTATAAGAAGATATATCATTTGTCTTTTCTGCTCTATCCATTACTATTGCACCAAACTTACAGGACGGTTCACATATACCGCATACGGTGCAGTTTTCTTTAAATCTTGCCTTTTTGTCTACCATTTCTATTGCATCGAAGGGACAGGCTTTAACGCATAAGCTACAACCTACGCACTTATCATCTATAACTCTTATACCCATTGTTTTAACCCCCTATATGACATGTTTCTCTTTTAATCTTTCAACAAGAGTAGTTACCATTTCCCTGGGATTTCCTGATATCATTTCTCCAGCTCGTTTGCTTTCGGGTGTAAAGGTTTCTTTTACCTGTGTAGGAGAACCTTTAAGTCCTATTTCGTCCGCGTTTATTTCTATATCTGCAGGCCCCCAATAAGTAATTCTATTTTCTCTATATGCATCAAATATACCCTTTATGGATGGATATCTTGGATTATTGAGAGTTTTTATAGCGGTTAAAAGAACTGGAAAGTTCGTTTTTAGTATCTCATAACCATCCTCTAAAGCCCTTCTAACCCTTACTTCTTCTCCATTTATTTCAATATTTTCAACATATGTAACCTGAGGAATGTTTAGATGTTCTGCAAGTTGCGGACCAACCTGAGCCGTATCACCATCTATAGCCTGCCTTCCACAGAATATTATGTCAAATTCTCCAATTTTCTTTATAGCCTTAGCAAGAGTCTTTGATGTTGCAAGGGTATCCGCACCGGCAAAGGCTCTATCCGTAAGAAGTATTGCTTCATCCGCTCCCATGGCCAGAGCTTCTCTTAATGCCTCATCAGCCTGCGGCGGGCCCATTGATATAACTATTACCCTTCCGCCGAATTTTTCTTTGAGGCGTAATGCTTCTTCCAGAGCATGTTTATCATCAGGATTTATAATGCTCGGAACTCCTTCTCTTATAAGGGTACCCGTCTTGGGATCTATTTTAACTTCATTGGTATTCGGAACCTGTTTTATGCATACTATTATCCTCATGTCCTGTAACCTCCTCTGATTACCTTATGTTTATTATATTCGCGGATATAACCATCTTCTGAACTTCCGATGTTCCTTCGTATATCTCCGTTATCTTCGCATCTCGCATGAACCTTTCGAGGGGATAGTCCTTTGTATAACCATAACCACCGTGTATTTGTACTGCCTTTGTAGTTACCCACATCGCCGTTTCGGATGCAAAGAGTTTTGCCTGTGCTGCTTCCATTGAGTACGGTAACTTCTTATCCTTTTTCCATGCAGCATGATAAACGAGCCATCTCGCTGCCTGAACTTTGGTCGCCATCTCGGCAATATACCACTGCAAGCCCTGGAAGGTTCCTATGGGTTTTCCGAACTGCTGTCTCTCTTTTACATATTTTATGGTTTCATCCAAAGCTGCTTGAGCTATCCCGAGGGCCTGAGCTGCAACTCCTATCCTTCCCCCGTCCAAAGTATTCATTGCAATTTTAAAACCTTCCCCTTCTTTGCCCAGTAAATTACTTTTTGGAACCCTGCAGTTGTCAAAAATTAACTCAGCAGTAGAAGAAGCACGAATTCCCATTTTTTCTTCTTTTTTGCCAAAGCTAAAACCTGGGGTTCCCTTTTCTACTATAAATGCGCTTATACCCCTTGTACCCTTGCTTTTATCGGTCATGGCAAATACTATATATATATCCGCTTTTCCACCGTTGGTTATAAAGACCTTGCTTCCGTTTAAAACATAAAAATCTCCCTCTAATACAGCTGTTGTCTGCTGATTTGCTGCATCGGTACCGGCATTGGGCTCTGTAAGTGCAAAAGCACCCAATTTTTCTCCTTTTGCCAAAGGTATAAGATATTTCTGCTTCTGCTCCTCGGTTCCAAACTGCAAAATCGGATGACATGCCAATGAAGTATGTACAGATAAAATAATACCGGTGGATGCACAAGCTCTTGAAAGCTCTTCAACAGCTATAATATAACTTAAATTATCTCCTCCTGCACCGCCATATTCCCTGGGAATTGGAATACCCATCATATTATATTTGGCCATCTTCTTTATTGTTTCCCATGGAAATTCTTCGGTTCTATCTATTTCGGATGCTAACGGCTGCACTTCCTTCTCGGCAAATTCCCTCATAACCTTTCTTACCATTTCCTGCTCTTTAGTCAAAGAAAAATCCATATGTTAATACTCCCTCCTTAAAAATTATTTAATTTTAAAATCAGGTGTTCTTTTCTCCAGAAACGCAGACATGCCCTCTTTCTGGTCATGGGTAGAAAAGCATATTGAAAAAACTTCTGATTCATAAGCTGTTCCGGTCTCTATATCGGTCTCTATGCCCCTATTAATAGCCGACTTAGCAAGTCTTACAGCTATTTGACCCTTGGATATTATTTTTTTAGCCATTTCCATAGCTTCTTCCATCAATCTTTCGGGCTCCACGACCTTATTTACAAGACCTAATCTTAGAGCTTCTTCTGCTGTTATCATTTCACCGGTAAAAATTAGCTCTTTTGCCTTTGCTACTCCTATAAGCCTCGGAAGCCTTTGAGTCCCCGCAAATCCAGGAGTTATACCCAAACCGACCTCTGGTTGCCCAAATTTAGCCTTTGTGCTTGCAATCCTAATATCACAGGCCATCGCCAGTTCACATCCTCCACCCAATGCATAACCCTGAACGGCGGCTATTACGGGTATTTCTAACAGTTCTATCTTTCTGAAAATTTCTTGTCCGAGAAATGCAAAATTTCTGGCATCTATAGAATTCATGTCCTTCATTTCGGCAATATCAGCTCCGGCTACAAAAGCTTTATCCCCTCCCCCTTTTATTATGAGAACATATATGTTTTTATCCCTCGATATAAAATCAATAGCTTCCTTTAATTCCAAAAGTGTCTTGGTATTCAAGGCATTTAAAGCTTTGGGTCTATCAATGGTTAAAATAGCGATATTATCCTCTTTCTCCAATTTGACATTTTCCCACATAAATAACACCCCTCAATAAATTACTAAATCAAAATACTTATTAAGCAAATCCCATGCCATTCATAAAAAACATAAAATTCAAGATTATAAAAAAGAAATATGTCGTAATAAAAGACATATTTGTTCAAAATCCTCAAAAAGTCTCACAAACAATTGTATACTTTTAAATACAATGTATCAAAACGAAACATACATTATTTTTTACCCAGTTTCTTAAAAAGATCATCTTCATTCATCCTATAACAAATGCTAAGCAAACTATCGCTCAAATGAACATTCTCTACAACCACATCATCGGGAACATCTATGTCGGTAGGCGCAAAGTTCCATATAGCTTTAATTCCCATTTCCACCACCTTATCTGCCACCTTCTGAGCATTTTCACTCGGTACGCAAATAATGGCTATATCTACCCTGTTATGTCGGACAAATTCTCCTATTTTATCCACATCCATAATTTCTACATCCCTTATCTTTAAGCCGAACATTTTAGGATTTCTATCAAAAATCCCGATTATTTTAAAACCGTATTTTTCAAAATTAGGGTAATTAGCCAATGCCTGGCCCATATTCCCGGCTCCTATTATGATCATATTATAGGTCTTTCCTATTCCTATTATTTCGCTGAGTTTTTTATACAGTTCCTCGGTATTATAACCATATCCTTGCTGACCAAAGCCGCCATAAACATTTAAATCCTGCCTTATCTGTGAAGCAGTTATATTCATTATTTCGCTTAATTCCTTAGAGGATATTCTTTTAACCCCTTTCTTTAAAAGTTCTTCAAGATATCTGTGATATCGAGGGAGCCTTCTTACAACTGCAATGGATACCCTGGTTTTTTTAGCCATGATTTTCACCTCTCTAATTACATTTTTTTACTTTAGCTTAAGACCATTATATCATTAAAATATTGCTCTTATCAATAAGAGAAGTTCTTTTATTAAAACCCTATTTCTTATTTTCGGGCTCCCTTATATCCTCTTTAATACCTGCAATGTTTTTGGCATAAGCTGCATATTTTTCCAGAGGTGTTTTACCATAAACCACAAGTCTTGCTCCATCAGGAGAACCTCCACCGTGCATACATCCAGGCACACCTGCTCCTATTGTAAGCCATTCTACAAGTCTTGCAATTTTAGCCCTTGAAACGCCGGATACTTCTTCATTGGCTGTAAGATATTCTCTTAATTTTCCTCCGTATAGAGGGTCCATGATATCCATATAGGAGGGCAAACATCCGGTCTCAACCACTCCGCCGCCTATCTCCTGGCAGAGCCTTTTGGTTTCATAAGGAAGGGTAGCTACCAATACCTTGTTCGTATGGGCGGATATAGAATCCGCTATCCATACAGAAGACGGATGCCTTTTGCCCAATGCCATAGCACCTATACCCAAACCGTAGGTAGTCTCATTATTTAAAATCATCTGCAAGATTTTATCTTTAAAAATTTTTGATGATAAACCGTTCGCTCTTGCCATTAAAACCGCTGCTCCTACCATCACATCTCCTTGACCTGCAACACACGCACCTATACACGCTCTGTAATTGGCTGTAAAGTATTCTATAATTCTGCTAGTAAACTCAAATTCACCCGCCATAAAAACCCTTTCTCTGGGAATAAAAACCTTATCAAATAGCAAATAAGACTGGGTTATACCCGTTTCTGGTATATCAAATCCCTCTTCGTACTCCCTCGAATCACTCGGTCTCCTTGCCTCTATTATTGTCAAACCATCCGCATCCCTCGGAATAACAAAGGCTACAGCATAATTCCTATTATCAGCTTTATAAACAGCTCCGGGTAACACAAAAATTTCTTCGGAAGCGGCAACACCGCATATCATAGCCTTACATCCGCTTACTACTATTCCTTCTTCATTCTCTTCTACAATCCTGAGGTTTTTATCAGGATTGTTCTGTTCGCAAGGTTTTTTAGCCCTATTACCTTTGGCATCCGTCAGAGCACCGGCAACAACAAGTCCCTTATCTTCCGCATCCAAAAGCCAATTTTTGAGCCTTTCATGATAATTGGTCCCGAGTTTAGCATCCATTTCATAGGTTACAGCCCACATGGTATTTATACAATTCCAACCAACGCAGAGTCCTCCTGTACAGGTTCCGGTAAGCCTATACATGGTCCTTTTAAATTCGGCATTTGCCATAATATCATGAAGAGTGGTCATCAAACTATTGAATCTCATTATCCTTTTATTTGTCAAAAAAGAAGTGGTAGTAAATAAATCTTTATATTCTTCAGAATCAGCCAATTCAAAAACCCTTGAGTGACTTGTTACCGTCCTTCTGGTCGCAGGATGAGTTGTGACATCATGAATTAATTCCCCGAATTTATAAATATTCGGTCTCATCTTTTTTAAAGATTCCAAATAATCCACCTTACTTCTCATTTTCCCCATCTCCCTTATTAAATTAAAAAATCAAAGTTTTTCTCACCTTCCTTCATAATTTTAAAAATATTCGGAAAATTTTATTTAAAAAAATTTATTCTAATCAAATTTTTATGATTAAAAGAATTTCATATTACTATATTTTTGTGTTAAAATATAGTTAAAAACAAAGGAGGGAAGTTTATGGCAACTTGGAAATGCACATCCTGTGGAGAAACAAAGGAAGGCAGATGTAAACCTAAAAAATGCCCTAAATGTGGTTCCGGCCAGTTTGAAAAAGTAGAAAACGGCAAATAATCAATAACCTTTCTCCAAATCAACGAGATTTATAAGTTCTTTACCTTCCATATAGAGATGCATATTTTCTTCGAAAATTTTCATTGCTCTTTCCATATAAAAAGGAGAAAGACCCGAAATATGGGGTGTAACAATTACGTTTTCCATTTCCCATAGGGGGCTATTAAGGGGCAAAGGCTCTTCTTGAAATACATCCAAAACCGCCCCTTTTATTCTTTTATCCCTCAAGGCATCAATAAGTGCTCCTTCATCAATTACTTTCCCTCTTGATATATTTATCAAATAAGCATCCCTTTTCATAGAATCAATCTCGTCTTTTCCTATAAGGCCTTCCGTTTCGGGTGTAAGGGGAACAGTTATAATTACAAAGTCACTTTTCGAAAGAATATCTTTAAGTCTCTCCTTGCTAAAATCCCTTCGTGTTAAACCATAGATTTCAACTCCAAACACCTGAAGCCTTTCATATATGCCCCTTCCTATACTCCCTAAACCGATAATTGCAACCTTTTTTCCATAAAGTTCTTCCGTCTTTATTTTTCTATCCCATATCTTTTTCTCCTGATTTTTCATATATTGATTAAACCCACGGCAGAGCATCAGCATCGAACCTATTACATATTCCGAAATAGGAATTGCATGTATGCCTTTAGAATTAGTTACAATGACTTTATTTTTAATTAATATATCGAAAGGAAGTAATTCTACACCCGCACTCAAAACGTGTATCCATTTTAAATTCTGTGCCATTTCCGCTATTTCCTTCGTCACATCATCACCATAGGTTAAAAGTATTTCGGCCTTCGAGATATATTTTTTCGCTTCTTCCATATTTTCACATATCTCAATTTCGTAGTTCCAATCCCTTTTAATAAAAGAAAAGTGCTTTTCTGAAATTTTACAGCTGGAAAGAATTAAAGACATATAAACCACTCCTCCTTCTTTTTTTAAAAAGCCAATATATTCTTCTATTTTTTTTGCAATTTTCCTTCTATAAATATAACTATTTTATTGTTAACCATCATAATAAAAATTGGTTGACAATTTATATTAATTTTTTTATAATGGATTTAAAAAACAGGAGGTTTTTATTATGAAGGTTAAAGAAATCATACTTATCGGACTTTTCGCTGCTATAACAGCCATATTGGCACAGATCGCTATACCTCTACCTATAACCCCGGTCCCCATAACTTTTCAGGTGCTGGCAGTCTGCCTTGCGGGAGCCATATTAGGCTCAAGATTAGGAACATTATCAATACTTGTTTATCTACTTTTAGGAGCAGCTGGCCTTCCCGTATTCGCAAAATTCACCGGCGGAATATCCATAATCTTAGGACCAACGGGAGGATATCTGATAGCTTTTCCAATTGCAGCATTCATCATCGGAAAAATCATAGAAAAATCCAAAAATCCAAATTATTTTAACGTGACCCTATCCATGCTTTTAGGCCTTATCATAATTTATCTCTTCGGTATGACATGGCTCAGCTTTGTCACTCATATGACCTTAAAAAAAGCCTTTATTGCCGGAGTTCTTTCCTTTATACCTCTTGATATAATAAAAATCATAATTGCAGCTGTAATCGTAATTCCCGTGAGAAATATAGTCCTAAAAGAGGTAAAAATATGAAAATAAGGGGTCATCATCTTTTATGCCTTCAGGGTTTCAGGGGACTGGGTTATAACGATGAGTTTGTTCAAAAAATGAAAAAAATCAAAAGAATTCTCGAAAATTTTCCTTATATGAAAATAAAAATAGTCAATCAAACCGATACTATATGCAAAGCATGTCCACATCAAGAATTCAATCGCTGTAAATTTTCCATCCAATCGAACAATAACGTAATCAAAATGGATAATATGGTTTTCGAAATCTTGGGTATAAAACCCGGCACTGAATTAAGCTATCTGGAAATTTTAAAACTATTGGCTTCAAAAATAAAAAAAGAAGACCTTCTTGAAATATGTGCTAACTGCCAATGGATATCCCTCGGATACTGTATCGAAGGAATATCCACAATATCAACAAAATTATCCACATAATTAACACCTATATACTTACAAATCAATGGTTGTTTTGCACATTATCCACAAATAAAATTTCAACACTACCAACAGCTGTGAATAACTCTCTGTTAAAATGTGAAAAAGTGGCTCAAAGCCACTTTTTTTATAACTTCAAATCCGAAACCGCATTTAAAAATAGATCCGAAACATAACCGCTCTTATACCTGAAATATCCAGCGCTTGCTATCATTGCTGCATTATCTGTACATAATATCGGAGAAGGGAAAAATATAGATATCCCTCGTTTTGCGGCTTCCTCACTCAATAACAACCTTAATTCGGTATTAGCCGCCACCCCACCAGCAAGAGCCGCCTTTCTTATCCCCTTCCTATCACACAGATTTATAAGCTTATACACCAATACCTCTACTACCGACCTTTGGAAACTTGCCGCAATGTCTTCTATAGGAATATCTTGACTCTTTTGTCGTAGACCGTTGATAAAATTAATAACCGCCGTTTTCAAACCGCTAAAACTAAAATTATAGTTTCCTTCCTCCATATATGACTTGGGAAAATCAAAAGCAAACCTATTCCCTTTTTCTGCAACTCTGTTGATAGCAGGTCCACCGGGATATCCCAGCCCCAAATACCTTGCTACCTTATCGAAGGCTTCACCTGCAGCATCATCGGTAGTGGAGCCTATAACATTAAACTCGGTATAATCCACAACCTCAACAAGAATGGTATGCCCACCTGATACCACAAGACATACAAAAGGCGGTTCCAAATCTTTATGTTCCAAATAATTAGCGGCAATATGACCTTCAATATGATTAACACCTATTAGAGGTTTTTTTAAGGAAAAAGCAATTGCTTTTGCAAAAGACAAGCCTACAACCAGTGCTCCTATCAGGCCCGGACCGTATGTCACCGAAACAGCATCTATATCGTTTAAAGTAATATTGGCCTCTTTTAAGGCTTCATCCACAACATAACATATAAGTTCCATATGCCTCCTTGAAGCAATTTCAGGGACAACTCCGCCGTATTTTTTATGGATATCTATTTGCGAAGAAATTTTATTCGAAAGAATTATCCTTCCATCCTGTACTATTCCAACCGATGTCTCGTCACATGACGTTTCAATACCCAAAACTATCATCTCAACACACTCCTACAATTTTGTTAAAACTCTTTCAAATTGATCTATAGTATTATAAAATTAAATAAGGAAAGGAGGTTATACCCTTGGACTTTAAACAGATTGAAGCTTTTGTCAGCGTAGCAAAAAATAAGAGCTTTTCAAAAGGTGCAGAAAAAATCTTTTTAACTCAGCCCACCGTAAGCAGCCATATTTCCTCCCTTGAAAAAGAACTAAAGGTCACCCTTTTAAAAAGAAATGGCCGCGAAGTTACACTAACCGAAGAAGGCAAAATATTTCTTAAATACGCCGAAGAGCTTCTTAGCCTACGAAGCAAAGCCGTGCAGAATTTACAAGAATTCACCGGAAAAATAAGCGGAAATCTCGTTATTTCGGCAAGCACCATACCTTCCTATTATATTTTACCAGATATTATATCCTCCTTTAAAGAAAAATATAAAGATGTGAACTTTCATGTTAGAACGGGCGATTCCAAAATGGTCACAAAAAACCTTCTCGAGGAAACTTGCGAAATAGGATTTGCTGGTGCCCAATTAGAAAAAAAATTGTCCTATGAAGAAATAACCATGGACGAGCTTGTTTTCATAGCAGCAAATAATCAGCGGTTTTCGGATATCGGTGAAGAAATAGAAATAAGAGAACTACTAAAACTTCCGTTTATAATAAGAGAATCCGGTTCCGGAACAAGAGAAATCTTTGAAAAAGGCTTGAAGGAGCTTGGAATCTCCATAAGCCAATTAAACATAACCATGGAAATGGACAATTTAGAAGGAATAAAAGAAGCCGTAAAAAAAGGGCTGGGTATAACCGTTCTGTCTAAATTTGCTGTAAAAGATGAACTCGAGTATAATAAAATCAAAACTTTTAAGATAAAAGAAGCCAATTTTCAACGATATATATATCTTGTAACAAATCCCAAAAACTCCCTAACACCTATTGCCAAAGCCTTTAGGGAGCATGTCATTTCTATTTATAAAAAAGGAGGTTAAGAAAATGTGTGACTGCTGTAAAGTATCAAACGTAAAAAAAGAATCAAATTTATGCCCAAAATGTTCAGCAGAAGGACTATTTGTTCCCTTCAAAACGGTGGAAAACCTAATAATAGATGAATTAAAAAAGGAATTACAAAAAGAATTAAAATATTTTATTTGCACAAATCCAACCTGTGATATAGTATATTTCAATACCGAAAACGCTTATACCAAAAAAAATATAAAAGTACCCGTGTGGTTTAAGGATGGATCCCTCGATGTTCCCATTTGTTACTGCTCCAACGTCACCAGAAGAGAAATAATAAGAGAGGTGGCTGTCAATAAAACCTCAAAAACCGTTGAAGACATAAAAAAGAATACCGGAGCTATGAAAAATCCAAATTGTTTACTAAATAACCCCTTGGGTAAATGCTGTCATAAAGCAATAGAGGACGAAATAAAAAAGGCCCTGGAATATACGGGCGACCTAATTTGAGCCTAATCTATATTCACTTCCCTCGACATTATAAAAGCATCTTCCATGGTATCCTGATAGTAATTTTTTCTTATACCGTATATTTCAAAGCCGTATTTTTTATAAAGATTTATGGCAACCTGGTTGGACCTTCTGACCTCCAAAGTCAGATAATGTATGCCGTTTCTTCTGCATTCCTCTATTAATGCCTCCACCAGCATATTACCTATGCCCTGCCCTCTAAAATCGGGATGGACAGCAATGTTTGTTATATGACCCTCGTCTATAATAAGCCACATCCCCGCAAAGCCTAAAACCCTGTTGTCCTTTACAGCTACTATATACCTGGCACACTTATTTTTCAAAACCTCCATCTCGAGGGATTCCTTAGACCATGGAGTTGAAAAGGAAAGCCTTTCAATTTCAGCTACCTCATCCACATGCTCCAACCCCATCTCAATTATCCTGACACCTTCCATCATTACCACCCAATCTTTTTTCATAGGCTATTTCTGCTTGAGATTTCTTTATATAAATAGGAACCAATTTGAACAAGTCATCAAAATCACCTTCTTGAGCTCTATGATAAGCAAGCTGTGCAATGGAAGAGGCTCGCACGCTATTATGAGATGCCTGGGCAAAATATGCCCTTTCGCCCAACTTATTTCTAATATCTGCTTCCCATAAATATATTCCATCTCCTACAAACAATATATCCCTTTTTTCTGAAATAATATTTATCAATCCTTCTAAATCCGTGCAGTATGGCTCGGAAATCCTTTCAATTTTCTGGTTCTCGCTCTTATATAAAGCCGTATAAACCTGCCCGTTTTTCGAATCTATCATGGGACATATAATACCATCAAAATGGGCAACATTTTGCGCAAGCCCATCCAGAGAAGAAATGCCAACAATAGGTTTTCCCAGGGAATAAGAAAAGCCCTTCGCTACCGAAAGCCCTATCCGAAGTCCTGTAAAAGAACCGGGCCCAAGTGATACCGCTATTACATCTATATCCTCCATCTCCACATTTACATATTTTAAAAGCTCATCTACCATGGGAACAAGATTTTTAGAATGGCTTTTCAGGTTGTTCATAAGGAATTCGCCTATAATTCCATCTTCCGAAAACAAACAAACACCCGCAATACTTGTTGATGTATCAATGGCTAAAATCTTCACCTTCTCAGCTCCTCCATTAATTTAATATATCTCTCTCCTTTAGGAATAAAGGTTATTTCCCTATCATTTCCCTTCAGGTAACGAAACCTAATCCAAAGTCTTTTTTCTGGAATTAAAGCCTTGACCAAATCAGCCCATTCTATAACAATAACCCCTTCCTTTTCATTGATATACTCTTCGAATCCTATATTATACAGTTCCTCTTCATCATCTAATCTATATACATCAAAATGGTATAGAGGTATTCTTCCGAAATACTCGTTTACAATGGTATAAGTGGGACTTGTTATATTTTCTTTTATTTCAAGACCCAGAGCAATTCCCTTTGTAAAGGCGGTTTTACCAGAACCCAAATCCCCTTCAAGACATATAACATCATAAGGCTTAAGAAGCCTTCCCAATTTATACCCCAATTCCTTAGTCTCTTCTTCGCTTTTTGTTATCAAAATCACTTCCATCAAAAGCACCTCTTATGGTTTTAGTGTTATATATTATATCATAACCTAAATATTTTCAAAAATATATGGCTATAAACTTAAAAATAGAAATAAGCGGCTCAATGTGAACCGCTTTTTTTATCATTCCTTTTTGTATACTACCTGCCCGTTTATTAATACCATATCGGGCTTTGTTTTTATATCAAGGGGATGAGTGCTGAATATTACTATATCGGCATCCTTACCCACTTCAAGGCTTCCGACCCTATCATCAATACCCGCAGCCCTTGCCGCATATATGGTAATGGCTTTTAGTGCTTCCATTTCATCCATTCCCTCTCTTACTGCTAATGCTGCACATAATGGCAGGTATTGAAGAGGTATTACCGGATGGTCTGTCATGATGGCAACCGGAAGTCCTTTTTGGGATAATATCCCAGGAGTTTTAAAGGTCAGATTTTTGAGCTCAACCTTGGACCTTTCGGTTAAAGAGGGACCAACTATAACCGTAGCATTTTCTTCAGCTAAATAATCGGCTATGATATGACCTTCGGTACAGTGATCTAAGGTAATATTTACATCAAACTCCTTCGCTATTCTTATAGCCGTTAGTATATCGTCGGCTCTATGTGCATGGGCCTTAAGCGGAATTTCCTTGTTTAATACCTTTACCAATACCTCCATTTTAAGATCTCTTTCTGGCATTTTTTCTGGATCCTGCTTGCCCTTTTCAAGCTTCTTTCTGTATTCGGATGCTTTGATAAGCTGCTCTCTTAAAATAGCCGCAATTGCCATCCTCGTTGTCGGAGCCTGCTTCCTCTCGGAATAAACCCTTTTCGGGTTTTCTCCAAAAGCAATTTTTACCGCCACCGGATTTTTAACTATCATATCGTCTATTCTTCTTCCATAGGTCTTTATAGCAACAAACTGTCCTCCTATGACATTTGCACTTCCCGGTCCGGTGACAGCTGTCGTTACTCCTGCCTCACGGGCCTCTTCAAAGCATCTATCAAAGGGATTTATACCGTCTATAGCCCTTAAATGCGGCGTTACTGGATCGGTCATTTCATTGCCGTCGGCTCCCTCAAAACCTACTGCATCCTCCCACATACCTAAATGGCAGTGCGCGTCTATAAATCCCGGCATTACAATTTTCCCGCTTGCATCAATTACCTCTGCATCTTTTACTTCAATATTTTCGCATATTTCTATAATCTTCCCATCTTTAATCAGGATATCTCCTTTTTCCAAAACCTTATCGACCATTGTTAAAATCCTACCATTTTTAATAAGAAGCATATGAAAACCCCCTTACTTTTTATTATTTATAATTAAAGCTATTCCACCTTAACCAATTTAAATACTGGTTCATAATAACCTACATCGTGCCCCAGATTGTTTTTGACTTTAAACCTATGAAAATCCGCAAGTTCTTTATATTCATCCTCTTCCAGAACCCCCAACTGTAAAAGAATTTCTACGGCAGCAGAATAACTTGCCTGGGATAAACCGGACTCTATCTTTAACGCTATTCCTATACCCTTATTCATAAGTCCCATACAGTACACACCATCGGCTCCCGCCTTTGCTACTATCTTACCCTTGGTATGCTTCATAAGATTGGTGCAGAATCCCTTAGAGCCTGAAATCATCTCCGGATAGCTCAACATGCTGTTTGTTATCTCCTTGATACCTTCTCTAAACTCCTCTTTGAGTGAAGAAGGCTCCGACATTCTGGCATATCCCAAAGCCATATTAAATATTGGCATACCGAATACAGGAACTCCGCATCCATCTTCACCTACATAGATTTTGTCTTCATCATAGGAGCAGAACTCCGAAATCACCGACAATATCTTCTTTTGAAGAATATGATCCGGTTTATAATAGCCTTCCACATCAAACCCCCAGGCCTTACAGGCAGCAAGCATTCCCGAATGCTTCCCAGAACAGTTGCATAACAGTTCGGTCATTTCTTCGCTGTTTCTGTAAACCTCTATCATTCTTTCTCTTGAAAGGGGATCAACTATACCGCACTTTAAAAAACTTCTATCATAGCCTATTTTGTCTAAAATACTCTGCACCGTTTCCAAATGAATTCTTTCTCCATGATGCGAAGCACACATTACCGCTATTTCCTTTTTTGTAAGATCGAATTTCTCAACGGCTCCGGATAAAAATACCACCAATGCCTGAATGGGTTTTGCAGCCGATCTGAAATAGGTGATCTTATTGGGGTCACCTACATAATACAAAAGATTTCCCCTATTATCGCAAACCGCTACATCTCCTCTTATAATGTTTTCAACCAATTTGCCTCTGTATACATTTATAAGAACTTCCGACATAAATTACACTCCTTTCATAAACAGGATTTTACAAAGGCATTAAAAATCTTTTGATTTATTTCGCAATAATGGTACATCCTCTCGGGATGCCATTGAACACCCAAAACAAACTTTTTATCCCTCTTTTCTATAGCCTCTACAACTCCGTCAGCTTTACTCCGTGCGGATACACTGAAACCTTCGGCAACTTTTTTTACGGATTGGTGATGATATGTATTCACAAATATGTTGGTTTTACCCGTAATTTCGTAAAGCAAAGTATCCTTTTCGATTTCCACCTCATGATGAAATTCTTCAATGCTGCTCCTTCTATGATCCAAAGCGTTCGAAATATATTTTTCAATATCCTGATATAAAGAACCTCCAAAAGCTACATTTAAAACCTGATGCCCGCGACATATACCCAAAATCGGCATATCTATATTCAAAGCCTTCTTAGCCAAAGATATTTCTAAAGAATCCCTTTCATTACAGATTTCACAGGAAAAATCGTTATTCTCACTATACCATTTCGGATTTATATCCCCTCCACCCGTAATTACAAGCCCGTCCACCTTATTTAACACATCTTCTATGTACTCATCCTCTGCTATCAAAGGTATCAATAACGGAAGGCCTCCTGCATGGTAAACCGCGTTATAATAAAATCTTTTGAGGTTTATGCCCATTTCGTCAGAAGCGCATGTTATGCCGATTACAGGTTTCATAATCTTCACCTCTATTTCATATATATTCCGTCTCTTTAATTATAATATATTTTGATGTTAAAAAACAGAAAAAAATTTAAAGATACCCAGCCAGAATAGGGTATCTTTAAATTTAATAAAGCATTTTTAAAATTTTATTTTATTTTTTATTTAATTTTAGCCATTCATTTATAAAAATATCGATATCTCCGTCCATCACTGCTTGAACATTTCCCACTTCAACACCGGTTCTATGATCCTTTACAAGGGAATAGGGATTAAAGACATAGGACCTTATCTGGTTTCCCCATCCTATCTCCTTATGTTCACCTTTTAGGTCCTCTATCTTTTCCTTCATCTCCCTTTCTTTGAGTTCCAGAAGTTTCGCTTTGAGCATTTTCATAGCTGTATCCCTATTGGAATGCTGCGACCTTTCGTTTTGACACTGTACCACAATTCCCGTTGGAATATGGGTGATCCTCACGGCAGATTCGGTTTTATTTACATGTTGACCGCCTGCCCCTCCGGATCTAAAAGTTTCGATTTTTAAATCAGCAGGATCTATGTCGATTTCTATATCCTCCTCCAACTCCGGTAAAACCTCAACCAATGCAAAAGAAGTATGCCTTTTCCCCGAAGCATCGAAAGGCGAAATCCTTACAAGCCTGTGAACTCCCTTTTCAGCCTTTAAATACCCGTAAGCATAATCACCTTCAATTAAAAGTGTTATATTTTTTATACCCGCTTCTTCACCCGGCAGGATATCCAAAACCCTTACCTTATATCCTTTGTTTTCCGCCCATCTCGTATACATTCTGAGAAGCATTTCAACCCAATCCTGCGCCTCGGTTCCCCCGGCTCCTGCATGTAGAGATAATATTGCATTATTTCTATCATAGGGCTGATTTAAAAGAGACTTTATTTTCAAAAGATAGATATCTTTCCTTAGCTTCTCTATGCCATTCTTCAACTCTGCGGAAACCGCAACCTCATCTTCTTCCATAGCCAATTCCAAGAGAACAAATAAGTCATCCAGTTCCCTTTCAAGCCTTTGAAAATCATCTATTTTATTTTTCAAATCCTTGGATTCTTTTAAAACTCCCTGAGCTTTTTCTATATCTTCCCAAAAATTCGTTTCCGCCATTTTGGCTTCCAATTGCTCCAAACGCTCCATCAGACCATCGATGTCAAAGAGAGACCCTCATTTCTTCAATCTCTTTTTTCAGAGCATTTAACTCAAACCTATACTGGTCAAGCATGTTTAAAAACCTCCCTTACATATTGGCACCGCAACACTTTTTATATTTTTTACCACTTCCACAAGGACAAGGATCATTTCTTCCGGGTTTTTTACCCTTAACGATAGGTTGACTTACGCCATCTTTATTTGTAGTTATTGGTTCGGCTACTACTTCCCTCTTCGGCATATTGTTATTCTTGATTTCTATATTATATAAAACTCTAACCGTATCTTCCTGAATATTTTTTACAAGTTCCTGGAACATGTCATAGGCTTCCTTCTGGTATTCAATAAGAGGGTCTATATGGCCGTAAGCTCTTAAGCCTATACCCTGCTTCAGCTGTTCCATTGCATCTATATGGTCCATCCACTTTGTATCCACATTTCTTAAAAGAACAACCCTTTCCAGTTCCCTCATGGTTTCTTCGCCTATTTCTTTTTCCTTGTTTTCATAAAGTTCCAAAGCCCTATTATAGATTTTTTCCTTTAATTCCTCTTTGGATAGACCGGTTAATTCTTCGAGCTTAATGGACTTCTTCGGCAAAAACTTGGAATTTAGGTATTCCAGAAGCCCCTTTAAATCCCATTCCTCCGGATAGGGACTGTCCTTCGTATACAAAGCAATGGCATCTTCCACTATGGTCTCCATCATGTTCAAAATGTGCTCTTTTAGGTTTTCTCCTTCTAAGACCCTTCTTCTTTCTTTATATATAACATCCCTCTGCTTATTCATAACATCGTCATATTGAAGAACATGTTTTCTTATTTCAAAATTGTGAGCTTCTACCCTTTTCTGAGCCGCTTCTATCTGAGCGGTTATAAATTTATTTTCAATTGGCATATTTTCATCATATCCGATTTTATCCATAAGACCAGAAATTTTTTCGGAACCGAAAAGCCTCATAAGGTCGTCTTCCAGAGAAATATAAAATCTTGAGGAGCCAGGGTCGCCCTGACGTCCGGCACGTCCTCTAAGCTGGTTATCTATTCTTCTCGCTTCGTGCCTTTCGGTACCTATTATATGAAGCCCACCAAGTTCGGCAACTCCTTCTCCTAAGACTATGTCGGTACCCCTACCTGCCATATTGGTTGCAATTGTCACCGCATATTTCTGTCCAGCCTTAGCTATTATTTCAGCTTCTTTTTCATGATACTTAGCATTTAATACCTGGTGAGGAATACCCTTTTTCTTAAGCATTTCACTCAACATTTCGGATTTTTCAATGGAAATGGTTCCAACAAGAACAGGCTGACCTTTTTTATATTTTTCTTCAATTTCATCAACTATAGCCTTAAATTTAGCTCTTTCGGTTTTGTAAATCTTATCTGGATAATCTACCCTTATCATAGGCTTGTTCGTCGGAATAACCACAACATCAAGACCGTAAATAGCTCTGAACTCCTCTTCTTCGGTCTGAGCAGTACCTGTCATACCGGCAAGCTTCTTATACATCCTGAAATAATTTTGGAAGGTAATGGTTGCAAGGGTTTTTGATTCCCTTTCTATTTTTACACCTTCTTTTGCTTCGATGGCCTGATGCAAACCATCGCTATACCTTCTACCGTACATCAGCCTTCCGGTAAACTCATCCACTATTATTACCTGTCCATCCTTAACTATATAATCCCTATCTTTTTTCATAAGATGGTGCGCCTTTAAGGCCTGATTAATATGATGCGAAAGCTCCATGTTTTGAATGTCAGCCAAATTCTCAATTTTAAAATATTCTTCCACTTTTTTGATTCCTTCATCGGTAAGAACCACCGTATGAGCTTTTTCATCTACGTGAAAATCGGTTTCAGGCTTTAACTTTCTCACGAACTTATCCACTATATAATAAAGGTCGGTGGATTTCTCTCCCATACCCGATATAATTAATGGCGTCCTCGCTTCATCTATTAAAATACTGTCTACCTCGTCCACAATAGCATAGTTTAATCCCCTTTGGACCATATGCTCTTTATATATCACCATGTTATCCCTTAAATAATCAAATCCGAATTCATTATTTGTACCGTAAGTAATATCGGCATTGTAGGCTTCTTTTCTTTCCATAAAATCCATATTATGAAGAATCACACCGACTTTTAGCCCCAGAAATTCATAAATCTTTCCCATCCACTCCCTGTCTCTTTTTGCAAGGTAATCGTTTACGGTTACAACATGAACTCCCTCTCCGGTTAAAGCATTTAAATAAGCAGGAAGAGTTGCGACAAGGGTTTTACCTTCACCGGTTTTCATTTCCGCAATTCTTCCCTGATGAAGGACTATTCCGCCCAAAACCTGAACCTTAAAATGTTTCATACCTAAGGTTCTCCACGCCGCCTCTCTTACTACCGCAAAGGCCTCGGGCAGAATATCATCAAGAGACTCTCCTCTTTCTATTCTTTGTTTAAATTCGAAGGTCTTTGCCTTAAGCTCCTCGTCTGAAAAATTCGAGTATTCCTCTTCCAATTCCATTACTCTATCTGCAATTGGCATAATCCTTTTTAACTCTCTATCACTGTAAGAGCCGAAAATACGCTCCAAAAGCTTCAACTTTATCACCACCACTATCAAAAAAGTTTACCATAATATTATAGCACTTTAAATCCTTTATATCAAATACACTAATTTTAAAATTTTTTATATTTTATACAAAAATAACCATATCAAAAAAAATGAATAATCAAAAACGATTTTACACATATTAAAAATTGAAATTAAGACAAAGGAGGAATTAAATTATGGCTCTGACAACCAGAGAATTATTAATGCTTGAAGACCACTTGAACATGGGGCAAGCCATGAATGCACATCTCAGTTTATGCACACAACAATGCAGGGATGAACAGTTAAAATCGCTATGCCAGCAAATCGCGCAAAAACAGCAAAGACATTTTCAAACCCTATTAAGACATTTGGGATAAAGGAGGATGTACCTTATGCCAATGGTAGGACAAAACCAACAACAACTAAATGATAAGGACTTAATGACAAGCGTATTGACAGAGCTCAAACACATGGCAGACGCGTTAAATACCAGCATATTAGAAGCATCCAGTGAAGAATTAAGAAGAGACTATTTGAATATTTTAACAGACGTTTATAATGCCCAAAAACAGGTATTTGACGCAATGGCTCAAAGAGGTTGGTATCAACCAAAACCCGCCCAACCCCAAGACATCCAGCAAGCAAAAAATAAATTCACCGGAATGGGACAACAAAGGTAATAAAAATAGCCGGTTTCTCCGGCTATTATTTTTTTCTGGAGCGGATGACGGGATTCGAACCCGCGGCACTCGGCTTGGGAAGCCGATGCTCTACCTCTGAGCTACATCCGCTTGATTAACCATATTTCGTATACAATTATATTATAACATAATTCCTATAAATGTCAAATATAATCTCACTCTGAAGTGTAGATGAACCACAATTTCGTTCACACTACTTTAATAAAGTAAAAAAGGTGTTGCAAAAGGTGGGTATCCCTGAG
>Ga0334722_10001777_pt1 | contig 25866 bp, 44 predicted proteins | sample C3_bottom_MG_FD_207210 | JGI IMG/M metagenome (GOLD analysis project Ga0334722, IMG submission 207210) | Sediment microbial communities from Yellowstone Lake, YNP, Wyoming, USA - C3_bottom | ecosystem: Environmental > Aquatic > Freshwater > Lake > Sediment | place: USA: Wyoming | collected... | reverse complement strand
GCTGGCCAGAGACATAATCATACCCTCACCTCCGATTCTGGTGCGCATGACGAGGATTGTGCCGAAAATGATGGAAACGGCGCGGTTGAGAAGCAGTATGTGGAGCATTCAAGAAAAAATAAAGGGGCTGTATAAGCCTGATGATGAGATGACTTTCTCCTACTATCAAATCGAGTCAGAAGAGCGCGGAGTTCACGTCCGCATTGAGGGGTTGTAAATGAATGAGCTGATAATAATCACATTCAACGACAGAGCGGCGCGGCTGGCAGTGGGATTGACGGTGAACAGAATTCAGTTTTATTCCACCCCGTCAGAGGGCGGAATGACGAAAATAGAGATGAATTGCAAGGAGGACTTTGACGCCGCGCTGGCAATTCTAAAAGCAAATAACGGAGTCAAGGAACTGGTTTTAGAAGACATGAGGCTGTGACCGTGGGTGCCCGCAACCGCAAGGCCGGGAGAAACGAAGAACAGCACGCCGCAAGGCGGGCCGCTCCGATGATAACGACTACACCCACGGAGAATATACCGCTGCGCGACACATGTGTGAAAAACGCCGAGCTGAGACACAAATGCTGCGAGGATTTTCAGCAGATTTTTGGAGTCGCGCTGTCGAAGTTCTGGAAGGGTAACATCACCGGCTTCGACGTGATAGCATTCGACGACTGGCTAAAGCCACATGAGGGCGAGAGCACGAGAGACGCGGTCTGGCGCAAGTACGGCTACAAAGGCGTGTCAATCATCGAACGGTTGATATGGATAAAACATTGCACGGAGGGGTCCAATGGGAAAGCCAGACTACCAAAGAGCAATCGATGAGCTGAAAGAGCAGGTCAAACTACTCGAAACCCGCGTCCGAGTGCTGGAAGAGCGTAACCTCGACGGTCCAGAGGAGCTGGACACGGAAGACATTGGAGACGAAGAGTTCCTGTCTAGGGAGCATTGAATGATCCACATTCACGCGCCAAGGCCGACAAAAAGCATGGCAAAAATACAGCGCTGCCCGACATGTAAGAAGCGGCGAAAGTTCTGGGGTGCGTTCTATGAGTGGTACGGCTGGAACATCACCTGTCTGAGCTGTGGCGAGCGCTGGCAGGACGGAGAGCGGCTGCAGCGGCCATTCTGCCCCGGCTGGCGCAAGGACAGCGTGAAACGGGCAAGAGCTGCGATGAGACTGGACGGAGGCAAGCCGTGAGCGACTGGCTGCTGAAAGCAAACACGGATCACGAAAAGCAAGTCCTACAGGTCATCCTTGAGGCTGGAGGCAAGATCACTCAAACCAAAATCGCCAAGAAAGTTTTCATCGGAAAACATCCGATATACGAAGAAAATGTCTGGCTGAAAGAACGCGACTCGACCGAGCGCCACGTCAGAGCCGTCATCAGGTCTCTGAGAGTGAGCTGTAATATTCCAGTGCTGTCAGACGACGCTGGCTACTGGGTCTCTACCGATATGGACGAGGGCAGAGCGTGCGTTGAGCGGATGAGAGGCGAGGTCCAGATGAGAATCAAGTCATCACTGGAAACTGTCAAGGCTATGGCGCAGATGTTCGAAGAGGCGAGCCGATGCTGTTCAGATAGGAAGGTTAAATGAGTCATCCACCGATACCGCCAAACTGCCCATACATCGGATTGGCTTTGAAAGGCAAAGCGCCGGGGAGGATGAGTGATGACAGAATATGACATCACTAATATAGTAGGCTGGCCATCACAACCAGAGATGGATAAATATTTGGCTGTCGCTCGTTTTGCGGGGAAAGAGAAAGAGCAGCGCATCGCCGAACTCGAAGCGCAAAATGCGGCGTGGAAAGCGGCTTACGAAAATTATTGCGATGCCGTGTCCGAGGAAAAGATCGACGGAATCCCCCGCGAATATGCCATTGAATTTGAAAAAATTGTTTATCACGACGCGGGCGTGAAGCTGCTGGCGGAGTTGGAGGCGCTGCGCAGGATCGCCAAGGCCGCTGGCGCGTGGCGGACGGCTGATGGGGTGCTTGTTTATGGCGAGCGGGTCGTGTTCAAGGTTCGCGATGAAGATAGACAAATCATAGATAATACGGCTGCATCACTATGTGGCTGGCCTCAATACAGAAAACAATACTACTCCACACGCAGCGCCGCGCTCAAGGCGGCGGAGGGGAAGAGATGAAACGCAAACATTTGAGTGATGATCCACAAGGCATAGATAATAACACATGGTACTATGAGGAACCTAAAGGAATCCGTGTGGTTCACCATTCAAATCAATGCGTGATTCCGTGGAATATGATACTGAAAAGTGTTTCAAGGCATAAAGCCGCGCTCAAGGCGGGGAAAGGGGAAGAAACGATGAAAGAGATCCCGATGTTAGAGCGAGAATTGACCTACGACGAACAATCCCGTTGGGGTACATGTCCGATCTGCAAGGTCCATCACGGAGAATCCTGCCTCAAATTTGGATTGACTCTTAGCGGCACCTATCCCGAAAATGGTGTGCACATGCTTCGGTTGCAAGCTGCGCCAAAGAAAGTCAAATTGGTCCCGGCTGATTGAAGGGGCCGCGCTCAAGGCGGCGAAGGGGAAGAGATGATGAATCAATATCCAACGATAGATCAGGTCATGAATGCGCTTGAAAGCGGAAGCTATCCAACGGCCTATATGACGATGCTGATCCAAGCATACAAACAACTGAAATTACGTTACGACAGAGAGACTAAAACGATGCATATGACGATCAAACAAAACATCAGCGCCAATGAATCTTTGGTTGAGCAGAATACAGAATTACGGGGACAGCTTAAAGACGTGCTGCTGAAAGATCGTGGCAAGACAAATGAAATCAATATTGTGACCAAAGAGGTGAGAGCGTTACATGCTCAGCTTGATGCCATGAAGGCGATAGCCAAGCACAGCCTGCTCAACATGGGTCACTGCGACGGCTGTAACGCAATTTCGAGGATGGTAGAATGAAAACAAAAAAAGCAGCACAGGTATATCAGCCGATAAATATGGATCAAAAAACAGGAGACTCTGAGGGATACGTAAGAGTCACGGAAATTGCTGATGGGGAATGGATGCATCTAGAATATTACAATGAAGAAAACGATGAATGGAATAAATTTTACATGCCAGAAGATCATGCCGTTATTATTGCCATGGCCATACTAAATGTCACGCAGTCGTGGAGGTGGCAAGAACGGCCAGAGAAAAGTGTGGCTGTCACAATAAAAAGGGAATTAGATGAAAAAGTGTGAATCTCACGGCTGGATGATGTACCGGCTGCAGCGGCTTCCGGACACATGCTCAACCAAAGAGCTGATGCGGCACCTGAAAATATCCGAGACGGTGCTGCGGCGCTGGCTGGCGGACCCTCGTTTCAGAGAGCTGGAGATTGCCGAGAATATAAACGGGTCGTGGCGGTGGAACTGCAAGCTGCTGCGACCGTGGGCCATCGCCATGCTGCGCCTAAAGCCGTCAAAGTACGTCGTCCACGAAAACCCCGACCTTGGATACTATCCGACGCCAGAGAAGGCTGCAGAGAAGCTGGGACTGCCTTCCGACTATAGATCCTACCGATGCCAGAACCCCAAAAAGTAGCAATAGGCTACATCCGCGTGTCCACCGAGGAGCAGGCCAGCGAGGGCGTAAGCCTCGCCTCCCAGCGTGGCAAAATATCGGCGTGGGCAGACTTGAACGCCTACCCGGCCCCTGAGTTCTACGAAGACGCTGGGCTGAGTGGGAAGCGCTACGACAACCGGCCCGGACTGAACGCGGCGCTGGACGCAGCGTGCTCAAGGAAAGCCGCACTGGTTGTTTATTCGCTCTCACGGCTGGCCAGAAGCGTGAAAGACACTATCAGCATCGGTGAGCGCCTTCACAGCGCTGGCGCGGACCTCGTGAGCATCACCGAACATATCGACAGCACAACGGCGACGGGCAAGATGTTATTCCGAATGCTGGCCGTGCTGGCCGAGTTCGAGCGCGACCAGTTGTCTGAGCGCGTATCCGTGGCCATGCAGCACATGCGGCGGAACGGCCAGCGGATCGGATCGGTACCCTTCGGGTACTCGCTTGGCCGCGACGGCAAGACCCTCGTCGAGAACGCGGAGCAACGCGGCATCTTGGATCAAATGACGGCCATGCGGGAGCGTGGAGTCAGTTATCGGGAGATATCTCGCTGGCTTAACGCGCAGCACGTCCAGACAAACAGAAAAGCGCCTTGGCACAGCGAGACAGTCCGGCAGGTATTGACGCGGAAACCCCTATAATGACACGTTGGACCTGCCACATTCATATAATTGGACATTGCCTATGAGGATGAAATATTTGAATTTAGTGTTGACACATCAATACTACAGGGTATAAGTAATACTGAGCGGCAGGACACCGCTCAAAACCTTTCTCCTGTGTGAGGGACGATCAAATGAACAAAATTGACGCAATCGTCAAATGGAACAAACGGATGAGTGGCCTCGGTGCCTATTCGCCAAGCTGCGCCACCCCCCTGCACATTACCGAAGCTATTAAATCACGATTATCACTCCCCGAGATGTTGCGTCCGCTCGTAATGTATGATTCTGGGACCGGCGCAATGTCTGACGCGGGAAATACAGTGCTGATAGAAATGTGTATGCTGGCGCATCGCAACAGGCAAAAAATCATAGGCAGTGCTGATGATAAATTAATTCAAATTCTGTATGAGACCGACGCTGCTACGCGGGCGCTGGCAAAATAATCGGCCGCTGGAACGGCCCAAAAGAAGTTGTATTCCAGATATGCCAGCGGACCGGGGCTACTAGACCTTGCAGACGCTTGCGCAACGGGACCTACATGGTAGGGCCTGAAAATAACCCCATACCCCGCATGGCGGGAGAGAGAGATAGCATGGAAATCTACAGCACGAACTGGGGCGACGACACGATCACTATCAGCGCAGATTTTTCGGAGGCGTCGTCTCCCGTCATCGGGGACCCCTGCGGGCGACAGGTCGCAGATTTCCGCCATTCGCCCCGCCGTGCCATGAGGGCCGCTCTGGAGGCCGCGGCCCGCGCTGACGGACTGCAGGCTGAGGAGGAGGAGGACAAAATCGAGGACGCGCTGGACCGGATGACGGTAGCGAATTAACAGGACCTACAGGGTAGGCCCGATAATAACCCACACCCCGCATGGCGGGAGAGAGAGATAGCATGGAAATCTATTGGAGACGCAGCAACGAGTGGAGACAGGCGCAGGCCGTGGAGCGGTGCGAGGATATCCCGCAGGATATGAGTCAGGAGGTGGATGCAGAGTATCTACGGCAGCTACCAGAGCGTATCCGGACTCTCCTCTGCGTGGACGGCGAGATGCTCACCGTCCTCTCCTCGATAGGTCGTGACGGCCCGCAACGATACTGGGATGTGGTCGATATGAGGCTGGACGCAGATGCGATCGGCGATCCCGCGACACTCACGCATATGATCGACGAGGCTGTGGTGCGAGCGCAGGCGGCATGGGATGAGCGGCGCGTGGAGATGATATCACGTCTCGCCGCCTATCTCAGCGGCGGCAGCGATGACGTGGACGGCCAGTATCTCACCGAGCACGAGCAGGCGCAGCGCACAGCAGAGCGCGAGCGCCGCGAGACGGCGACGCGCCTCGCACGAGAGGAGCGGGCGCGAATAGATACTCAGGAGCGGCTGGCGGCAGAGCGGGACGCGGCAGAGCGGGCGGCGATACTCACCTCGTATCGTGCCGCGTGGGTGGGTGCGCATGGCACCGCGAGTCAGCGCGCTCGACTCGCAGAGGGGTTGTTGCCGCAGGAGGAGGCGGAGACGGCCATGCGCGACATGGCATATCTCCCCGCGCAGGACATCCCGCGCTACGAGCGCATCACGCGGCAGGATGTGTGTACATGTGATGATCCAGATGGACGTGACTGTCGCCTCTCATGCGAGGTGAGTGATGCGGAGGCGCTCACGGATGAGCAGTATGCCCAGCTAGTGACGCTGCGCGGACTCCTGCCAGCCGCGACGATCACGCCGCGTACCCACACCTGCACGACCGATGAGTGCACTGAGACGTGTACTCGCTACTCGCTACTCGCACGGGTAGTGGATGGACCGTATACGTGGAGTAGGGAATACTCACCGTCATAGACTGACTACGCCGGGCTACGCGGCACCACACATGCCGCTTACGAGCCGCCGTCCAGCGGCTTGCCCGGTTAAGCCTTGGGGGATGTAGAGATGACACTTGCCGAGATAAAATTAGCCGCGAAGCTGCCGCCCGTTCAGGTCTGGATTGACGGCCAGACCGTGCAGGCGTATGTGAGGCCGGGTAAGCTGTGTCCCTATCCCGTGGTAGTCATCCATTGGAGAGGCGATATCGAGTGCAGGCGCTTCACATGGGAGGCGATTGAGAGAGCAATCAACAGAAAGGAGGTACTGTACGCATGAGCCAGCACACACGTGGAAAGTGGAAATCTCTAGGCAATGCGGTAATTTCAAAGGATGAAAAAACCGGTATAGCTTGCCTTGAGCCTACGCCGTTTTTCTGGGAGACCAATACAAGACTGCCAATGGGCCGTGAAATGTCCGCAAATGCCAGACTCATTTCCGCAGCGCCAGAACTACTGGAGGCGCTCAGAGAATGCGCGGACTGGTTGTGTGAATGCCATGAAGGTACTGACCAGTGGGAGCGTGGTCAAAAAGCACGCGCAGTCATTAGAAAAACGGAGGGAAAATGAAACTCGCATTTACCGTGAAATTCTACATCGACGTTGAGCTGGCCGGAGCCGAACCAGCCACAGAGCAGCCGCAGCCGTGGAAGCCAGCGGACGCCAAGCTGCACCAATTCGGAACGCTGGTGGGCGAAGATCCGCAGGACTTGACCAAACCATGCTTCACTCCGATAACTGCCGAGGTCGTGGCTCACATGCAGGCGCAGGGCGTTGACGTGGCTGGAATTGACCCGCTTCCGGAGGGGATCGTATGAGCGCTCAAAGTCCGCAGGAGAGAATGACCGAAATAAAGCAGGCGTGGGAAGACACATATGGAGGACTTGGAAGTGATGACCAATGGTGGCTAATACAGCGTGTTGAGAGATTAGAGGAGGCGCTGAATCGATTGGCGGCGGTGGCTCCAATGGGGCTGGCTTTAAAAATGCCATCAAGGCGCTCAGGGGGGAAGACGAATGAGCGACCAGAAGCCACGGGTGCTAACCTTCGAGGAGTCAAAGACAGCCGTCGCGGCTATCATGACCTCGCTGGGTAGCCCGCCCGGAGTCATTGAGATGATGAAACTCTCTACGCTGCTGGCCGAGATGCAACGGAATGGGTTCTACATCGTGAGCTATCCGAAGAAGGGGTGACTGCCATGCCCGCCTACCTGTTCGTCTCCATCTCCGATCCTAAAGCCCGCTTCGTGCTGCATCACCCTACAGCCGGACCCGCTCAAATCGAAGAGTATGCCCGCGAGCACAATCTAGGCGCACCCCCGCACTGGGACATTATCGCGCTGCCGCTCAACCCACAGAAGTACCCGCAGCCGATGGTGCTGGCGCTGCAGACCTCTGCCGCTGAAACACCGCAGCCGGTTGGCGGAGAGACACCAGACGGAGCGAGCATCATCAGCACAGCGCAGGCGGACCTCTACGGAGGCGGCGAGGGGGGCTTTTGAGATGAAAACAAACTACATAGATATAACGGGAAAGAAATTCGGCTTTATAACCGTACTCGGACATTCAAATATACGAATCAAGCACCGTCTTCTGTGGAACTGCAAGTGTGTTTGCGGAAAAATAATAAAACGCATACGTGGAGTGTTAAACGTAATTCAATCCTGTGGATGTATGAAAGCGTACATTCAAAGCAAAAAAGGTACACGTCATGGAATGCATGGCAGTAGGACATATACAACATGGCAGTCTATAAAGACGCGCTGCTCCTGTCGTTCATATCCATCGTACTATAGGTATGGAGGACGTGGTATTTTCGTCTGCGATAGGTGGCTTCATTCGTTCGAAAACTTTCTAAAAGACATGGGGGAAAGACCAGAGGGATGTTCAATTGAGAGAATTGATAACGATAGACACTACGAACCCGGAAATTGCCGTTGGGTTACAAGGAAGGGAGAGACAAAGTGTTTGTCAGACTGGGCTGAACACGTAGGAATAAAGAGGGAAACTGTAAAGGCGCGTATAAAATACGGATGGAGTATTGAAGAGGCGCTCTCCACTCCAATTATTGACCGACGTTCTCTAGCACGTTCCCGCAAAAGAGACAACGGTAGATTTTGTCCGGTCCCATAACAGCTCTTCGTAATTGCAGGCACTTTTCACATTCTCCATATAGTTTCTTTATTTCACTATCTCTGATAATTTTACCGCACCCGATGCGTGGCCTAGGACTGCGATCATTTCCAATACAGATATAGGCATTCTCCGTCTCATCTGACTTTGAATACCATACAGCAAGCCTAAAAGTTGAGCTAGAGTTACAGGTTGAACAAAATAAAATCGTTCTATCTGTGCGATACCCGCGTCCGCGCCGTTCCGGGTTCATCGCTTCGATGTGAGGTATGAGAGCACGGTGAGGCCGATTGCAGCGGCCAGAGCGCTGGAGCCGGTAGGCATTCCTCGAAATCCGCCACGCCCGCCAGCCGTGGGTTTCTTTGTGGTTGCGTCAGGTGGTACGTCTGTCGTACCGAATAGGGCCGCGAACGCACCGGTCTTACTAAGGCTTTTCACCGCGATATCAAAAGCGATTCCGGGGTTGTCGATAGCGAACTGCATAGCACCCTGTTTCATGCCCTCTTTGACCTCTGCGACGTACCCTTTTGCAGCATCGAAGCCATTCCGTAGAGCAGCTTTCGCCTGAACAGCCGCTGACTGCGCTTGGTCGATGTAGCCTTGAAGGTTTTCAAGCCCAGCGCCGTATGCCTCCGTCAAGTCATTCCAAAGACTCTCGAATCTTCCCTTGGCCTGAGCCGCAAACTTAACCGACTCCATGACTGGTTTTAGCTTTACCCACAACTCAAGAATGTGGACGTAAATATCTCCTGCTTTTGGACCGCCGCCGCCTCGAACAAATTGGTACTCCGGAGTCTTGTCTATTTTGATCTTACGCAGAGACAGGTTGTAGATGTATTTGAACAACTCCTCTGTTCTTCCACCACCACCACCGCTGGACGACGGCTTTATTTTTCTCATTTTGAGAGCCAAGTCGAGTATCTCGCCAGCGAAATCGATTGCCCTATTGTATTCCTGTCGAGAGGCTGTCGTCGTCAACATCTCAAAGCTGGTGCTTGAATCGATACCCATGGGATTCGGGTTCCACCGCGCAGCCCGCGCCAGCCCGTAGAACAAGTCCTTGATGAGCGGCTTCTCTTCCTTGTCGATGATCTTGGGCTTTACCGGCTTCGGTGGCCTGATCGGTTTCGGCGGCTTCGTTGGTTTAGGCGTGTCTTCAGCTCCGCCTGTCTCGTCCACGCACTTATAGTGCTGTCCGTAAGCGTCTATGTAATCCGGATAACAACGGCGGTAGATAGCCTGTGCAGCCATTAGTCCCCGCCTCCGCCGCCCGGAACGTCAAACTGACTTTGAATCACACGCCTGCAGAATCCGTGCTTATCGCGAATGTACCGATAAGGGTCTCCGCCATTAAGGTCAACAAACGATCCTTTTGGACAGCGCCGCAAGCACGCCTGCCGACCGTCTGAGAGGGTTCTGAACTCGAACCCGTCAGAACACTGTCCATTTATGGGGTCCGGCAGCGCGGGGTCATGGACGAAGGTTGACGGCGGGATAAGAATCTGGTCTCCGTACCCGTGACCGACAGGAGCACGCTTGCCGTGTTTATAGCACCGCGATTTTCTCCAGCTCGAACCGAGGCGGAACCTGCCCCTAGCCTGCTCACAGAGACGTTGCGCCTCGCTGGCCGATCCGAGACCCCTGAGACCGCTCCGGCGCTTGCTGAGAAGCCACAGAGCCGCTCCGGCACCAAGGATCATCCACGTTGTCTTGCTCATGGTTGCCATAGGCGACACCAGCCCTTTTGAGACACATATGGCGCAATCTGCGAGCACACCAGCCGCTTCGTCTTCACTTCCTGAAACAGAAATCTACAGTTGACGCACGTCTGCTGCCCGTTCGGTCGGTCGCGGTACGCGGAGTCGCAGGCGCTTTGCTTAAAATCCGGAGTCCCTGAACCGAGCAGCCAGTACAGCAACGGCATCGAAGCCCGCTGCTCCGCAGACTGTTCACGGAACGCGGCAATTTCCTGCTGTACGCCAAAGGGAGCATTGCGCCCTGCTTCGGGATACCGATTACCGCATTCCGTGTTACCGCGCTCAATCATGGCTTCGTGACCTTCGACTTCACCCACTCGATTCCGGCCAGAATCACGCCGCCTGTCACGATCCAGAATAGCTTAGCGCTGAACTTGGAGTTTTGGCTGTGCGCCTGCTCAAGGCTATCCACGCGGGAAATCAGCCCCTTTTGAGGCTCTTCGAGGGGTCCGCTGATGGCCACATGCAGCCCGCTGACCTGTTTGGTAAGGGCTTCAAGCGTGCGCGTGGTTGCCGTGAGGGTCTGCGTCGTCGTTAGATGGTAGCTGGCTTGGGAATCCTTCGTTTCCTGCTGGCTGTCGATAAGTTCATTGATCTTTTTGGCGATGAATTCCTTCCATTGAGACTCCTGCTGCCGCCGTTCGTGGCGCAGTGTGTCGTTCTCTTTCCGAAGCCGGTCAAGCTCTTCATTCATCACCGTAATCGTTCCGTAATCTTCCCGTCATCTTCCCGTCATCACTCACGCGCCAAAGCGGGCCAGCCTGTCGTTGAAATTGAGAAGACCTGAGAAATCACTAGGTGAACCTGTTTCTTCCGGAGTTTCAAGCTCCTCCGCGCCACCTGAACCCGTGAGATACTCTTCTCCCATGTCAAAAGACGGCACTGGAGGGGGGTAAGCGATGCCTTCTTCATCCGAGGTGGTGTCTGCGACCGGAGCGGATGGACGACGCGCTGCGGGGGCCGTCTGCTCAAGTGCCGGGCTTGGGCGAAGACCGTAATAGGGTTCGGCGTTCTGGTCGTCCTGCTCCTCTTCCTGAGATGTCATTGGAACGGGAGCGGGTCCGGGTCCAATCTCTCCGCCTTCGCCGCCATATACAGAGGGGGTGAGTCCTCCGGGAGACTGGCTGACAACTTGGTCCTGACCGTAGGGTAGCCCGGTGTTAGGGTCAACGGGCGCTCCAGTGCCTTCTGGCTGCATTAAATATGCCAGCATGGCCGCGTTATCGTTCTCAAGCTGGATGAGGTCTTGAATCAGCGGAAGAATCTGCTGCTGAATGGTGACAGACAGCTCGTAGAGCATGTCTTTTGTGCTCAGCTTTCCCTTGGCCTTGTGCTTCTCGTAGCCTTTTGGAGGACTCATCACCGCCGTCGTGGGAACGGCTTGCGGGACATACGGTAGTCCGGTGTTGGGGTCAATGGGGTTTGGCAGGGTCATTTGTGGGTCTACGTCGTAGCCGGGTCCAAACACAGAACCAGTAAAGCGCGGCGGTTGCCCCGTCTGTGATGGATTCCATCCAGCGTAGGGGTCTTGCGTTGCACCGTAGTCGTATGCCGGTCCCGTGGTCAAGCCCTGCCCAAGACCTCGAATACCCGGCCTCTTGGCCGTGAGCTTCAGGCGTGCCGCAGCGGCCATCCTGACCTTCTTTGCGGCCACCTTCTGCTTGAGCTGGGCATTAACGACTCGCGCCTTCTGCAGCCGCGCCTTGAGCGCCGCCACCCTCGCGGCATCACCCGCCTGCGTGGGCGCTGGCTTACCGTGCTTCTTGGCTTCCTTCGCAGCCTGTTTGGCGGCATGTTCCGCCTTGCGCTTGGCGATAGCCGCCGCGTGCGCAGCCTGCCGTTCAGCGCGAGTCATCTTGCGCCGCTTGGCTCCCAGAGCACCGAAACCACGGAATGAGCCGTAGGAGTCAATCACCACTGAAGGCTTGCGCTTAATCAACTGGCATGACTTGCAGATGTGCATGTGCCGCTCCAATCAGTCAGGTGTGCAGTTATCGCCGTTTTTTGAGGAAGTAGAACGCCAGACCGGCAACCGCCAGACCGCCGAGAATCCACGTCCACTTGATTCCGCCGCTGGGAGCCGTGCCTCCGGGTGCGGGAATTCTCTGTCCTTTGGATGCCGCTTCCATGGCCTTGATTTTGTAGTAGGTCTTGGCCGCGCTGTCGACTGTCCCGAAAAACTGGTCTGCGGCATCTTTGATCGCAGCGGCAGTGCCTTGTGAGACTGGCTGAGGAGGTCCAACCAGCTCCTTTCCCGTCACGGGGTCGTAGTATTGCAACATGATTCAATCTCCTTATTTTCTGCCAATGACACCGAGAAGAAACAGCGCGGCGACTCCGCCGACAATCCACATGATCTTTGATTTGTCCGTTCCGCCGCCGTCAGACTGTCCTGTCGCCCGCGTAATCAATGATTGAAGAAATCTGTCAGCAGCCACAGCTTGCGGGGTCGGGCTGATGTTCGAGTTCGCCGCCGCAGATACCGCCCATGAGTTTGCGATGTTTGCGGCAACGGGAGCCGGAAGCTTTGGGGCCGCGTTGACGATGTAGTTCATTGCCAGTTGGGACAACTGACCCACTCTCACCGCGTAGACCGGACTGGTCGGTAGGATCACCATGTCATTTCCCTTTCGATTGTCGTTTGTAGTTCTGCCAAGCCGTGTAGGCAATCACCGTTATTCCAATCGCCGCCACCGCCTGAAAGGCCAGCATCAACTTTCCAGCCGTTACCGCCAGATCGGTCGTCTCGGTGATTGTTTTCTCAGTAGTCTGAGCCAGCTTCTCAACCGCCGCGCCCGTCTGCGTGGCCTGTCCAGCCGTCGAGGCTATGGGCGAGAATAGCTTGGCGAAGTCGTCGAATTTAACAGCCATGTTTACTTCTTTCTCAGTGCGGACAGCAGGAAGATCCCCGCCACCACCACCGCAATTCCACCTATTACATAGGCTGTCGTCCTCGTGGACTTTCCAGCCTCCAGAGCCTTCTGCGCCTCCAGCGCCTTCTTTTGCATCGCCACTTCGGCCTTGGTCAGCTTCGCCTGCGCCTTGGCCTTCTCAATATCACCCCACAGGTCTATGGCGGATGAAATCGGGCTTGTAATGGCTCCGATGATTAGCGGGTCGAAACCCAAGCCCTTCATGCCCCATGATCCGTCTGAATCGTACATTCACTTCCCCTTGCGCAGATACCAGAACAACACCGCCGCCCCCACAGCAGCGGCGGCAATGAGAGCAACCGTCTTGACCTCCGGCGTCAATAACGCGGGGGGGACCGCCGTACCTGCCGGAGGCGCAAGAGGTTGTTTCGGTTTGGGCTTCTTTTTTCCGAGCGCTTCAATCTGCATTTTAGTTTCCGTTCGCCGCAGCCTTCTCCGCCGCCTTGACGGCTGAGTCTACATCGTGGCGCTTCTCCGCGTCTTCGATGGCGTCCCATAGATCCGTGTAGGCTTCCGAGTATCCGCCGAGTTGACCTGCATCGACGAGCTTTTCAGCCGACTGTTTCAGGTACTTGAAATCTTTTTCGTCCAGCGCCAGCGCTCCATCCTTGAAAGTAAACTGGTCTTCGCCTGAGACGTTTGCGCAATCGGTCTTGACCGCCCGCACGATATGTGAGTTATGCCTCATTTCGGTGCGCCCGCTATACTTCGTATTCACCATGCAGTGATGCACCGCACTGGCTCCCAGCTTCGACAACCGGAGACTGTATTCCATGGCCTGACTCCCTCATGCACTGGGAACTGTTCGCAGCTCCCGATGCCTCTTTATATCACGGCTACTTCTTCAAGCCAAGGTCTGTGTCTGCCGCGTCAACTGCAGCCGCCTTGGCCACCACAACCGCAGCGTCAATCTTCTTCTGCCGGTACACGTCCTGTACGATGGACGTAAACATGGCCGTCAGGAAGGCGTTGGAATCTTGCGCGTTTCCATCGGCATCTGTGCCCGTCCAGCCGTAATTAGTGGCCGCGATATCCTGAACACTGGCGTCGATATCCTTGATTATGATGTCTGCCATGCCTCACCCCTTACTTTAAAAGTCTTCTCATTGCTATCTGTGCCGCCTTGACCACATCATCTGGCGTCCATTTGTCATCTGGCGTATAGACGAGCCGCTTTATCTCGGCTTGGTCGGGGTCTTGAGCGTCCTTGAACGCCACATCCGCAGACTCGGACCAGTCGAAGGCCGCTACAATGTTGTCTGCATCGTCCATCTGCTTCTGCGTTGCCGAAGGATCAAATTCAATGTTTGTCGTGGGAGGATTCGCCTTCTCATCGACCACTGAAACGCTCACAATCGGAGCAACCGCCGCGATTGTTTTGTGAAGCCTGAAAACCATTTCGGCAACCGTTGCCATGTTCAGCCCCAAAGTATTCCCGTCATCCCTGAAAGTATGACGGTCGTCGATGTTCCGTAAAATGTAACGGGCGCGGTCACAGTGCGGCAGAATTCAACCCAGCAGTATTTATGATAGCCAACAGCGGGGTATGTGTTCAAGTTGGCTACGTTAGGCTGCACTACGCTCACCACTCCATTGGGCGCAATGATGTCCACGTTGTTTGCAGTCGTCGAATCAATTCCAATCCCACTGACACCGCCATCCGTCGCTGAGTTCCCGACTGAAGTGATGAGGTTCAGCATGATGTCTATTTCGTCCACGCCGACAACACACTCAACCTGATTCGCCGTGCTCCCATTAGCCTGCCGGATCGTCGCGCTCTGATATGTCCACGTAGCCGTGGCTTCCACCACTTTTAAGGATCGCCGCACGCGGTTGTAGTAGTTCCACAGGAAGCGTTTTGTCAGACTGTCTTCGCACTGCCCGCTTGACCCCGTTGTTCTGCCGGTGCCAAGATAGCGCCGTGTCGTATCTCCTGTTTTGACGAGTATTCCGTCCTGAGTCGTCAGCGCCGTGGCGCGGGTTGTGTCGTTGGTCCAGTTGACCGTCTCAAGCGTGACGGTTCCGGCGTTATTGTACGCAAAGATATCGAAGGGTGTCACGGTGGTGGCTGGGACGGCTACGGACACCTCTGTAAAAGCAACGGCGTTCCAAATAGTGCCGTCGAATAGCACGATGTTTCCGCCTTGGTACGGCGTAAAGAATACAGTCGTCTTGGCCGTCTGGTCTGTGACAGGAACGGCGACGCCGGTCTGCAGCGTAAGCCTGCCCTGAACCAGCCAAAAGGCGGCGTTGACGGACTTCAATGTGGTTTGTTCGGCCATTAGCGCAGCTCCTCAATGTGTACGAGAATCTCGCCGCTCAGTTTTTCAACGAGCCGACAGAGCTTCATCATGTCCACATTCACGCGCTGCTTGATGGCTGTATTTTCGCTGTAGTGCGACCAAGCCATTGCTTCGGACTTTTGAGTCAGGCTGAAATTGTGCGGAGATAGAACCGTGATATTTCCAGCCTCGTCACGAACCTTCAACTCGCTGCTGGCCGCAACGTCCTCAGCATAGAGCTGAATAGAGTCGGCTGGACTCGTGCTCGGTGCCGTTCCGTTTTTCATCACCAGCGCCGCCACCGCGCTTGTTCCTGCGGCAGTTCCGCCGATGAGAACATTTCCCGCATTGTCTATCCGCATACGCTCTGTGAGTGTGGTAGTGGTGTTCGCAATCGTGCTGAATGTCAGATATGAGCCGTTGGCCGTGAGACTCCATGTTTCAGAGGCGAAACCAGACATACCGCACGCGGTAGTCAGGTATGCGCTTGCTGCTGTGCCTGTGTTATCACGCCCTCCAAACGCATAAATGCCCAAACGGTTATTTGCAGCCATCACGGTAGTGCCGAGATCATCGCAGCCAATACTGGTTACGGAACCCGCTGTTGGAGATTGGGCAAATTTATTCGCAGCCGACAGGCAAAATCCAGATGCAGAATTGCTCGCGCTTTGCCAGCCGATTGTCATTGAGGCTTTGAATGCCGTGGAAGCGTTTCCATTGTTCAATACTATACGGTTTGATCCACCGTCAATGCGTAGCTGCTCCGCGCCTCCCATTGTGAATGTGATATTTCCAGTGCCCTTGTTTCGAATGTCCCAAGTGATGTTTGTGTCGCTTCCAGTGGCGTCCAACCGCACATCCTGTCCCGTTCGGGATGCTGTCAGCGTCAAGCCATTGACGATTGCTGTCGTTCCTCCCGTTTGAGGCGCGATGGTCAATGCGGTGCCAAGAGTTCCTACTGTTGAGCCGCTGGCCACTGGCGCGGAGACTTGAAATACAAGACTTCCGCCGACGCCTGTCCCAGTTCCAACACCGCCTGCAACTGTAAGTCCTGCGCCAGTGATATTAGTACCAGCGGCATTAGGACCGCGAAACGTATTGCCTACTGGAGTTGCGCCTGCTTCACCAGATCCCAACACTAGGTTCCCATTGTTAGGTATGTGTATGATTTCCGTAGAAAAATTCTGGATCGTTAGAATATCACGCGATGTAACAGCCGCACCCGTGCTGCGCTTCGCTTGCAGTACTATCATGGGAACGACGCCAGTATCCGCGCCAGCGGTTGTCTCACCAACCAGCACAAGCCCGTTATCGGTCGTCGAATTCGAGTGTCCGACGATGGAAGGAACGAATTTTCCATCCACGGACGTGTTATTGACTATTTGCAGAAACTCGGTGGTCGCGTCGGATACTTGAAACTGGGCTATTACCTCCGCCGTACCAGCCACGGATGGAGTCTGAACGTGCAACGTCTGCGTCGGCGTTATTCCAATGCCGACATTTGACGTGCTCGTGCCATTCAGGATAAGCGTGCCAGTTCCCTTGCTATCGATGGCCGTCGTTATATTGGTATCGGTTCCAGTCGCCGCCAGTGTCACGGTTTGCCCGGTGCGCGAACCTGTCAGCGTCAGACCGTTCACGACTGCGGTCGTTCCGCCTGTCTGCGCAGCAATTGTAAATGCTGTTCCAAGAGCGTTGAGTGAGGAGCTGGAAGCGCCGGGTGCGGCTACTTGGACAATGACGCTCCCGCCTGTTACGGTGCCAGTTGATTTGCCACCCGCCAACGTCAATGATCCGCCCGCATTGTTCAATCCGCTGCCGCCTGTGGCATGAATCAAAGCAGCCGGTGCAGTTGTGCTGGCGACACCCTGCCCGAGATATAAATCTGTTATCGAACAACTCGCGGTCGCACCAATTAAGCATTGTCCATCCGCCGTTGCTGTGCCTCCGGCTCCGAACACATAGGCCGTAAATCCGCCGTCGCTGGCCGCTTGACCGAAAACCCCGCTGCGAGTTCCAGAGGCCGTGGATGATGTTCCGACAGCCGTTGCCGCAGTACCCGATGAGCTTGCGTCTTTGCCCACGGCGGTCGAAGACGCGCCAACGGAAGTAGCGGCATTTCCCACGGCTAAAGAACTGCTGCCACCAGCCAAAGAACCCGATCCAAATCTCTCGCTCGACGCTCCCGCGCCCGGACAGGTGACGCTTCCAGCCACCTCCACGGTGAACGAATTCGTCCCTTTGGCAAACACTTGAAATGGTGTGGCCGCAGATGTGGCGGCGGTGCCTACGCGCAGAATAACCCCTGTTCCGGTATTTGCGGCGGTGTCTGTCAAATTAAAGAGATTGACACCGGCTCCGGTCGTGGCGTTCCACGTGAAGGTGGTCGTGAACGCGGCCATCGCCAACGATAGATTTCCAGTTGGAGCGGTGATGCTATTCCATGTCGAGCTTGGCAGCGTGGCGCTGGTGATGATGTTAGAGTATGCGCCTGTCTGAGTTGAAATCTGCCAAGTTCCAGCGCCAGCATTGTTGTATCTGATGCGTCCCGTTGCCGCTCCACTGACAGGGGCCGTCGAGCCATCGTTGGACTCGTAAAATAACGCCGTTCCACCAGACAGAAGTACGCTGGTTGGATCGATTGCGCCCGTGACGGTCAATTTCCCGGTGACGCGAGTATCGCCATTTACATCGAGCTGGAAAGCGCCCGGCGTTGTGTTTATGCCGACGCGGCCTGTTGGTCCCTCGACATAGATTGCATTGGTCAGCGTCGTGCCGGTTCCGGTAAGCGACGTCTGGATGACGACGTTTCCTCCGCCTGTCGCGGCGTCGCCTGAGATTCCGCCAGCGAGATTGAGAGCGGCCCCGGCCACCGCAGCGCCCGTGCCGCCAGTGCCGTGAATGGTGTAGGCCGTGGGGGTTGCGTTGGATACGCCTTTTCCAAAATAAACATCTGTCATTGTCGCAGTGGATGAACCGGACACAAACTGATTCGCGGCTGTGCATACAGCATCGGAGCCGATCACCACAACGTTACTTCTCGCCCCAGAATCAACATTTGCACTATGACCCAGCAGCGTGCAGTCGCTTCCAGTCGTCAGCGCGGCCCCGCAGGCATACCCAAAACCGGAATTATTTGACCCAGAGATGCTGGGACCAAGGCTGTTTGAGCCAAACGCAGCATTGAAATTTCCAGAAGTGTTGCTCTGTAGAGAAATGTTTCCAAAGGCTGAGTTCTCAGTTCCGGTATTCTGATTTAGGGCAAAATACCCAAACGCGCTGTTGTTGTTAGCTGTGGTTGTCGCCTTAAGCGCACTATCTCCTACCGCTGTGTTGGATACTCCAGTAGTGCAGTGGAATAGGGCGGTTTCTCCAAAGGCGCTGTTGCTATCCCCTGTGGTTAGACTTCCAAGACTATAAGCTCCAAATGCATTGTTGGCCGAGCCGGTTGTCACTAGCAGAAGGCTCTGAGATCCGTATGCATTATTATCCGTTCCGGTTGTATTCGCCTTACCGGCTTGGTATCCAAAGAAACAGTTGTCCGTTCCGGTTGTGTTGGCGATTCCGGTCTCTACTCCAAATCGTTCGGTGTGATTTCCCAGCGCTCCGGGCATGGGAAACGAAATACATCCCGTCGGGCCGTCAATAGAACCCGCAGTTACCAAGAGTGTGCCGTCTGCCGTGCGAGCAGTTTGGAAAACTATTCCCGCCCCGACATCGGTTGCGGTTCCGCCCACGCCGCCAGCCAGAATCAAATATGCTCCATTGATTGCGAACCCTGACGATCCTCCAGTACCGTGAATCGTGTAATCGACCGGCGCGTCAGAGGTAATGCCCGCTCCAAAATACACGTCGGTTATGGTTCTGGTGTCTGAGCCGGAGACGAATGTTCCCGCCGTCGCAACCACAGTTGTTCCAATCGCCACGCCGCCTGCGGATGATGCGCCTCGACCTATTGAGATGCTATTAGCGGTGGCAGCGGTGGAGGCATCGGTTCCGATGGCAATACTGTCGAACGCGCCTGTCGATGAGTTTTCTCCCACCGTCACGCTGTTCGTGGAAGAATTTACTGAGAGATACCCTATGGCAACACCGCTGCTAAGAGCCACAGCGCTGACTCCGAACGCCGTTCCCAGCGCTGCTGCAGATGACCCAGCACCTACACGCTGCGAGTTACCGCCTCCAGTGCCGTCTGGAAAATGAGGAGTGGCGAAAAGGTCAAACGAGGCCATCGCGGTGCCAAGTTCGTTCTGGATTTCAAAGAGGTTGGATGTTTGCCCGCCGAAGCGCTGAATCGTTAAGGTTTTGAGGTCAGATGTGGCTACGAGCCGGACATATGCGCCAGCGTCTACGAATGTCGGGATTGCCGACGGAGCCATCGTAAAGGCCGCGCCGGGACCGGCAACGAGCAGCTCGCCCTGAGCTGTTCCGGCCACGGTGGGACCGGGAGGACCGGGAGGACCAATCGGCCCCGCGCTGGGTTCTCCGCCAAATCCACCGGCACCGAATCGTCCATCCATTACGGCACTCCAACAATCTGCAGCTTACCCGCCGCGCCTGCGGTAATCACATGCAGCGCGTGAAACTGAATCCGAGGAATGTTAAACGGAGTGCTGGGGGGTATCTGGACCCGTCCATCTCCATCAGAACCCACCGCCGCCGTATCGAAGGCAATCCAGACCGAGACCGTGCCAGTGTTGAGCAGCGCCAAGTCTCCCACTTCCGGAGAGAACGTGACGCTCTGGTCAACTGCGGACGCGGCCAGAAACTTGAGCTGTGGAGTGTTCGCTGCGGACATGGTTCACCTTTAGCCGATGCCGGACACTGGAGCAGTGCCCCATTTCTTCCAATCCGCCTTATACGCCGTGTATCCCAGCAACACCGCCGATACGAGTATCGATCCGGCAGCGGCGGTGTTCTTGGCCAGCAACTCAATCTTTCTGCCTTCGAGCAGCTCACTCTTGAACCACAGAGGAGTTGCGAGAGTGCTCTCCGCGAACACAACCGAGTTGAAGCCGGGGTGTCTGAGCGTGCTGTTGATTCTCAGCGTCCACTGAATGTCAGAGAAGTTTCCGGGCGGACTCACCGAAACTCCAATCGCCCTCATCTCGCCTTCAAAGTTCTGCTGGACGGTGAAGTTGATGATGGTCGATTCAACTCCAAACGCCACACTGGTGACGCCTGTTCCGGTGTCGTTGGTCTTAACGAAGTCCTGAGCGTCCCTGCCCTCTTCGGTATAGACCTCGCGGAACGCCCGCGCCATCTTGATAGGTAGTTCTTCTGTCAGCCGCGTCAAGCGATGCAGGAGTTGCTCCGCAGACTCTTTTTGGTCTGGAATCCGTATCGGGCTTTGCAGTGGTCCCTGCGGCCCCCGCGCCGTGGTGATGATGCGGTTCGGCAGGGTGGGCTGGTAGTCGCCAAGCCTTCCGTTGCTCATGGCTTAAGCCTCCCACATGCGGTTTATGATGAAGCGGCCACCGAGCGCGATAAACACGGTGTTCGCCGCGACGCTGGTGTCCGTCAGCCGCACGATGATCTTCTGACCGTGGCGGAATGTGTGAGGAGCCTTAAACTTGAGCGGGAAGTTTCCCGTTCCAAACAGGATGTTATTGGCAATTTCGTAATGCTGTCCGGAAGGAGCGTCAATCAGACTCTCTCCCGTGCCGCTGTCGATGATGTCGCAGGTGAAAGAGCCGGTGGAAGTGGCGGATATCTGGAGCAATTGAAAGTCGCGCTGTTCGTCAATTGTGATGGACTGTTCGCTTGTTCCGGAGGCCGTCAAATCCACGCGCCCGTTTGTGAATGTGTACCAGTATGGCTGTGTGATGAACTGCTTTTGCTGCAGCCGCGCTCTTGCCAGACTGGCGTCTGGATCTTGAACCGGATTCAAGAACCGCTGGCATTGCAGCGCCAGCCGGACGTTATTCGAGGAGCCGGACAGGTCTGTGAGCGTTGCCCTGAGCCGCCGCATTTCATCGACATAAATTGTCTGCGGGAGCCGGTAGGGCTTGAGTCCATTCCCGAAGATCGTCGAGATGTGACAGGCGTAGTTTGACAGCGCAATCGTGGTTGTTCCGTCGCTGATTTCAAGAAGCACCAGACAGTTCGAAGTCTTCTCGTGGCCCATGGCGAATATCTGCGCCGGACCCATGCCTGAAACGGTCAGCGGCACCGGTCCTAGCACGCCATTGGCCGGAATCGTGGCGATGTTGTTTGGATTGTCGGTCTCAAGGAAAAACGGCTGCTCACCGAGGCTGCGCCGCCTGACGGCCTCAACCCTGCCCTTCGGAGTAATCAGCAACGTCGATTGATAGGACATCTCACACTCCTACGGGTTCGGCAACCATCGGGAAGGCATTCTGCGCCGTGCGGTAGTAGTCGTCGGCGATCCTGTCGAGTTCCGGAACGTCTTTGATCGGAGCGAAAATCTTGCGCCCTTGGAACGTTAAAAAGATCGTGTTTGTTCCAGCCGACAAGTCTTGGAACGTCAACCGCAACCGAGCGCCTTGAGGCAGCTTGTAGCTGAACGGCAACTTTGTCGGGAATGTGGCGTCACCGATTGAATTGGTCTGCGTGATGCGCCCGTTCATCAACGTCTGACCCGTGCGGACCTCTTGAATCTCCAGCGCGAAGTTTCCCGTGGAAGCCGCCATGATCGTGTAAAGCTCCAGCGTTGTGTCTGAAATCTTAATATCCACCTGCCGCGTCTGGCTGGCGGTCAACACCACTGGCGCGTCTGGCGCGGCGGTTGTCAACCAGAATGGATGGACGTATTTTTCACGCTCGCGCATGTAATCCATCTGCGCCTTCATGTAGGACGATAGGGGGCTGTTAGGTGCCTTGAAGCTCACCGAGCCGGGATAGAAATACTTCCCCGCCAAGTACATCCAGATGTTCACCGCGCCGCCTGATATCTTCTGAAATTGAGTCGAGATGCTTGAAATTGACTCCAAGAACAACGGTTCGCGCAACACCGCTGGAAGCCGTGCGGTTCCCGCCAGCGTGCGGATATGAACGGGCTGGTTCATGTAATCCCGCCCGTTGAAGTTCCGCATGAAGACGGTGACATTCGACAGCGCCGTCGTGTCCGTGGAGTCTGCGAAAACAATATACTTGGCCAGCAACGGGGTTCCAAAGCCCTCACCCTCTCCGGCGACTGAGTTGTTCTGAACAAAGAAGTTGACGGGCTTCGCCAGCGCCGGAGCGGCAGCAACGCTCAGAGGTACAGCCGTCTCAAGCCGGTTGAATGTCAGCCAGTACGGGTGGATGTACCGATAAAGCGTCTTCGGCACATACTTTCCCGTGTTGGTGTCGAGGTAGATGTAGTCGTCTGTGAGATTCTTCATTTCGAGTACAGTCCCCGCGTCCCATACATCGCAATGCCGTGGAAGGTCAGGAAAACATCTGTCGATGCGTCTGTGATGAGATTTCTCACAATGCACTGTAGCGTCTGGCTTGGCTCCACAAACAGCGGCGTCGGCAGAATGTAGGGGAACTGTGCGTTGCCCGCAGCACAGTTGAATGAAATCTCCTGATTCTGCAACGGCTGTCCTGTTCTGGCGTCGAAAATCTGGACCGTGAATATCTCGTTGGTGTCGCCCGTGACTCCCGCCGTCAATCCCGTTCCCATGAGCGCCGTGAGAATCAAGAAGGTGTCTTCACGCGCAGTATATGAGATTTCAGATGACGCGCTGGCCGCGAGCGTGACTCCGGGGTTGTTGGTGCTGCTGATGTTCTGGTTCATCGAGAACCAGTACGGGCAGACCTGCCGGAACTTTTTTAGCATCCTCATGACATCTTCGGCGGTCTTGCTGTTGCGCAGCGCCTCGCGCTGGTACTTGGTGGCCTCCAGCATGAACGAAAAGTTGCTGGTCCCGCCAGTCGATGCGTTGAAAAACTGGAATTGAAGATCCTGCAGCGGTTCCAGCATGATGTAGTTCGAATAATCATCCATGAAGAAAGGATTTTCATTCGAGCCAAAGACATGATTGACGAGCGCTGGCCGGTTCATCAGCGTGCGCTCAATCCCCGATATATCCGAGATGAGCACCTGCAGCCGAGCCTGCACTGCCGAGGCGTCCGCAGCGCCATGAGCGCCGATGAGCGAGTTGATTTTGGCGTATGCGTTTGTGGGAGCCTCAACGATGATGGATGGCGATACTCCGTTTGCCGAGCCTGATCTGGCAGGCGTAATGACGGGCTGGTTTGCCGATGGAGGAACGAGGATTCCAGACTTCACGAATGTCGTGAGTTCTGAAAGCGCCAGTCCCCCGCCGTCTCTTTCGATAAATGTCTGCTGCATGGTGCCCTCTGGTTAAAATCTCCGGACGGGATTTTCACCCGTCCGGAGACTATTTTCAAACACCATCGTTAGATGGCGTTGTAGAGCAATCCCTGCATGTAGACCTGCACCCGCACCGCCGTGGTGGCCGGTGTGATGGATGCGTTCGGCCACGACAGCTTGACGGCGAAGTTCTCCGTCGAGCGGATATGGACGAGGTAGTTCTGCACGCGGAAGTTATACAGATTGCTGCGGTGAGCCACGCCGTTGTTGATAACGAGGGTCGTGTCCGCCGTGGTTGTTCCGTCTTGGGTGAACCCGATTCCAGTCGGCATATCGAGCAACGGAACCGTCAGGTAAATGCGGTCTCCCATGAGATACTGGAAGGCGCAATCCTTGAAGAACACTTCAAACATTCCACGGGTCAGTGGAACGCTTGTCGAGTTGCTGCGCACCTTCAGATTGAACCCGAACAGGTCAAATTCATACGGCTTTGCGAGAGATCCGCTTTGGGTCAGATTTGTGTTGGCAATCGTCTTGCTCGTGATCGTGCCGGAAGCGTCAGGGTTGCCCTTGGGCTTCGCGAAGAAATTCAGCTCGTTGATTGCAACGGCTGCGGCAGCGACTTCCGTGTCGTACAACGGTTGAGGCAGGATGCGGACGACTGGCCGTCCACCCACCGGAATCGTTTTGACCGGCATGTTTTCCAACATTTTGATTCTCTCCTTCACAATTCTTCGCTGTGGTAGTCCACGCGAAGAGGTTACGAATTCTCACATGAGAATCCGGTTACATCTCCATTGAGCTTGTTTCGTCCGCAGTCAGAAAGTCCCCGAATCCAGCCATCGGCGCGGCTGTTTCGAGAAAATCATCCATCCCGTTCAACGGCCCCACGTTCGCCGCTCCACGGTTGGTAAGAAATTCATCCATCCCCGACATGCTTTGCGATTCGAGATAGTCTCCCAGCAGGCGGAACTTGTACTGCTCCGGCAACAGGAAGTCGTTTGCCGCCCGCAGCACTTCCACCGTCAGAGCGCCCGTGAACATCTGGCGACCGAATCGGGGAATCAGCAGCATCAGACCGGCAGTGCCCAGCCCGACCGCGTAAGAGCCAAGGCTCTTCGGCGCTGTCCACGTCGCGGCGCTTCCGCCACGGCTGACAATCGCGTCGGCAACCTTGTTGCGCACCCAGAACCCGGCGAACGCGCCAGCTCCGATGGGCAGCACTCCCAGCAACGCCTTGGGCTTGAAGCCGGACATCACCGCGCCGACTGGATGGCTCAATGATGGAGCTGCCGCCGATGAGGCGTTGTACGTCATGATGCCGGGATTCTTCCAACCGCCGCCACGATACCGGCGCAGCTTGCTGCGTCCTCGTGATGCGAAGCGGCCACGCTTGCCGCGATACAACGGGTTGCGGCGTCGGCGCAGATAGACCCGGCGTCGGTTTCGTGCCCTGCCCTTCCTTCGTTTTCGTTTTGGATTGAGTGCCAGCATGGTATTTCTCCTTTTTTCAATTTGAAAATGGTTTACCAGACAGCTTCGACTGTCTCCTCTGGTGCAAAGCGGGAGTCCTGACCGCCTGAATCCCCGTCTCCCTCAAGCCCTTCGAGACCCGTGTCGTCAAGGTCAAGACCGAGACCCTTCATTGCGGCTTTGATCGTGGGTTGAAATGCGCCGTACAGCTCCACGACGGCCTGAACCATGCCGCCCGCGAACACCGGCCCTGCCCAGCGTTTGTTTGCCATGCCCACACCAGCGCTCAAGATTCCCGCTGTGGCAACTGAGGTGATCGGATGAGTCCAGCGTCCCTGCAGCGAAGCTGGGAGCCGTGACGCGACCATGTTCGAGAGGAAGTGATTGCCAAGCGCACCGGCTGCGATGGGAACGACACCCATGACCGCGCTGGGCTTGAATCCCGCCATGATGCTGCGCGTTCCCTGCGCCGCGATGGACGGGTTACTGTGCCTGCGGCGTCGGTGTGGGTTGTGCCAGCCTCCGCCACCTTGGCGGCGAAGAGTCTTCAGCCTGCGTCCGCTGGCCGTTCCGAATGTCGGCGGCGATGAGAATCTTCCGCTCCGTCCGCGATACAACGGGTTGCGTCGTCGGTGACTTCTGCGCCTGCGATTGGCCGATACTCTCCGGCCCCGTCCCTTGCGGCGTTTCCTGCGTGGGTTTGTTGCGAGTCCAAACATGGCGTTCTCCTTTATCGTCTTATCCAATCGGTTACGCGGTACGTACCGCGCCCATAAATGATGTTGCCTGCCGAATCACGGTACGCTTTCGGCCATTTTCCGCCGTCGTCCGAATGTTCATGTTGCCAGTGCTTCCCCCGCTTGTGCGAGCCGA
>Ga0334722_10001776_pt1 | contig 25872 bp, 25 predicted proteins | sample C3_bottom_MG_FD_207210 | JGI IMG/M metagenome (GOLD analysis project Ga0334722, IMG submission 207210) | Sediment microbial communities from Yellowstone Lake, YNP, Wyoming, USA - C3_bottom | ecosystem: Environmental > Aquatic > Freshwater > Lake > Sediment | place: USA: Wyoming | collected... | reverse complement strand
GCCGCTGCTCAGGCTTGCGCTGAAAAGGGAACTGAAAATCGAAGACGTGAAACCGGCGGCAAGGGCCGCCGCGTAAACCATGACAACGGGGCCACTTCAAATTTCAACGAAGATTGGGATTGACTCCTCTTCTTGGAATATAAGAGTCGGCGGCATTTTAATATGTCTACCGGGATTTTCTCGGTTTGGTTCGATAAAATCGAGTTGAAATAATTTCAGCGTATTTGCCTGTTGCATCAATATGGATAGTGCGCGATTACCGGCAGCGACATGTTTACTTTTTTCATCTTCGCGCTTCTGATGAAGCTGTAGCCTAAAGGCAAGCAACGCACCCAAAAAAGTAGCAAGAAGCGTAACCAACGAATTTAAGATGTTGACATCTGAGTTTTGCATACAGGTTCCCATCTCCCAACCTTGTTTATATCGCCCCGCCCAACGCGCCAAACAGCCGCAACCCCACCTCTTATCCGATATGACTATACACGATTATAACCCTTCGGGCAACAGTATTTAGCAGGCGGCAGGCAAAAAAGCCGACCCGTAAACATCGGGCCGGCTCAAGAAGATTTATCTATACAACCTGACTCAGCAGGCGCACTCCTTTGCGGGCTTTCCACACCCGGAGCACACGCCGTCCTTTATCTGACGCCCGCAGGTCTTGCAGGGCGAACATCCGCATACCTGGCACATAACAACCTCCTTTATTCCTAACGCCTTCTTGCTTCCTATATATAATTATAGCTCTTATTGGCGGATAATACAAACGGGGAAAGTTAGGTAGGGTGGGTAGCGCCCACCACCTTGCTTCCCTCTCCCTATGGGAGAGGGATTGAGGGTGAGGGCTTGGCGGCGCGCCGGGGGCGGCGCGCCCTACAATAATAAAGGGCGGCCACTGGGGGCCGCCCCTACGAAAACAAAAGATGCGTGCACAGGAAGCCTATACCCCCGCAAACGCCTCGACCTTTATCTCGTCGAATACCACCGCGCCGTCCTGGAGCTTTGCACGGACTTTGATGCCCTCGTTGACCTTGAAGCGGCCTCTCAGCATCTCCTCGGAGAACGGGTCCTCGATGGCCTTCTGAATTGCGCGGCGGAGCGGCCTTGCGCCGTAGGAGAGCTGCACGTTGTTCTTTATCAGCCACTCCTTGACCTCGGTGTCCACCTCCATCTGTATGCCCTGCTCCATCAGGAGCTTGTTCAGGTCATTCAGCAGGAGGTCTACTATGCTCAGGAGCTGGCCGTTATCCAACTGGTGGAATATGATTATGTCGTCTACGCGGTTTAAGAATTCCGGGTTGAAGGTGTGCTTCAGCTCGCCGGTCACCTTGTCGCGCATCGCCTTCTGGTCGTGACCGGCGGCCTCGGACTGGAAGCCCAGGTTCACGTTCTTGTCTATCAGGCGCGCGCCCAGGTTCGAGGTCATTATCATCACGGTGTTCTTGAAGTCCACCTTCCTGCCGTAGCTGTCCGTCATGTGGCCGTCGTCTAACACCTGAAGCAGTATGTTGAACAGGTCCGGGTGCGCCTTCTCTATCTCGTCGAGCAGTACCACGGAGTACGGCCTGCGCCTGACCTTCTCGGTCAACTGCCCGCCCTCCTCGTACCCCACATATCCGGGAGGCGCGCCGGTGAGCCTCGACACGGTGAACTTCTCCATGTACTCGGACATGTCCACGCGGATGAGCGCGTCCTCGTTGTCGAACAAAAACTCCGCCAGCACCCTCGCAAGCTCGGTCTTGCCTACGCCGGTCGGGCCCAGGAATATGAACGAGCCAATGGGCTTCTTGCGGCTCCTGATGCCCGCGCGCGAGCGGCGTATCGCCCTCGACACGGCCTGTATGGCCTCGTCCTGGCCCACTATGCGCTTGTGGAGGTACTCCTCCATCCTGAGGAGCTTGTCGGACTCCTTCTCCTCTAACTTGAATAGCGGTATGCCGGTAATCTTCGATACCATCGTGGCGATGTCTTCCTCGCCTATCAACGGCTGTATCTTGTCCTGGCCCTCGCGCCACGTGCGCTGGGTCTCGGTGAACTTCTCCTTGAGGCGCTCCTCTTCTCTGGCGTAATACTCCGCCTTCTCTGTGTCCTGGAGCCTTGTGAACAGGTTCTTGTTCTTGGTAGCGCGCTTCATCTCCCGTTCGACGTCCTTGATGTCGGCAGGGAGCGTGTATTTCTGAAGCTTCGCGCGTGAGCCAGCCTCGTCTATTATGTCAATAGCCTTGTCAGGCAGGAAGCGGTCAGTTATGTAGCGCTCGGCCAGCTTAACGGATGCGTCTATTGCCTCGTCCGTATATTTCACGTTATGGTGCGCCTCGTACTTAGGCCTCAGGCCCTGGAGTATCTTTACAGTCTCCTGTGTGCCCGGCGGCTGTACGTGTATAGGCTGGAAGCGTCGCTCGAGCGCGCCGTCTTTTTCTATGTGCTTACGGTACTCATCTAACGTGGTCGCGCCTATGCACTGTATCTCGCCTCTGGAGAGCGCGGGCTTCAACATGCTGGAGGCGTCCACAGAGCCCTCCGCCGCGCCCGCACCTACGAGGGTGTGCAGTTCGTCAATAAATATGATTACGTTTTCCGCCTGGGTGATCTCCTTCATAACCACCTTCAGGCGCTCCTCGAACTGGCCACGGTACTTGGTGCCCGCGATGAGCGAGCCCAGGTCGAGCGCCACGAGGCGGTGGTTGGCGAGGTTCTCAGGCACTTCGTCGTTTATTATGCGCTGCGCAAAGCCCTCTACGATGGCGGTCTTGCCCACGCCCGGCTCGCCGATTAACACCGGGTTGTTCTTCGTCCTGCGGGATAATATCTGCATCACCCGCTCTATCTCGTTGTCCCGGCCTATCACCGGGTCTAACTTTCCGTCTCTCGCAAGCTGGGTCAGGTCGCGTCCGAACTCGTCTAACGCGGGGGTCGGGCTTTTCTTCTCCTTGGAGGCCTGGGCGGGGTTTCTGCGCACGAAGTTAATCGTGAGCTGCCTTGCCCCGAGAAGGTGCGCGCCCAGGTTACGGAGTATCTTGCCGCCGATACCCTCTTCCTCGCGTATTATTCCAAGCAGCAGGTGTTCGCTGCCTACGTAGTTGTGGCCAAGGAGCCTCGCCTCTTCTATCGCGAGTTCCAGCACCTTCTTCGCCCTCGGTGTGAAGGGTATCTCGCCGAAGGCCAGGTTGCCCATGCCGCCGGGAAGGTTCCTCTCGACTTCCATCCTCACCTGTTCGGTGTTCAGGCCGAGCTTCCTGAGGACGGAAATGGGTATGCCTTCCTCGTCCCTGAGCAGGCCCAAAAGCAGGTGCTCCGTGCCCAAGTAGTCGTTCTGGTGCCTCTCCGCCTCTTCTCTGGCGAAGATAATCACCTTCCTGCCCCTGTCGGTAAACTTTTCGAACATGCAAACACTCCATAAATTAGAACAATGAAGCGCACTTACCTTTTGTAATATTAAAATCTTTGAGCGATATTGTCAAGGAAATTAAGCAACAGTAACTATTTAGTCCCATCCCCTCAGCCCCGGCGGTCATTGTAAACCTGAGTGCAGTTTCGTGTTGACATTTGTATGCGCGGGTTTTAAGCTACGGAAACTCTCAGGGTGGGCTATGCCCACCTGTCATTCTGAACGAAGTGAAGAATCCACAGTAACGCCCCCTCAGTCCCCCTCTTAAGATAAGAGGGGGATGGGGGAGTTATGAGAGGCGAATAATGCACATCTCCAAAGACATGCAATTACTATACGACAAAGCCATCTCTGATGGCGGGCTTGCTCCTGCCGACGCGCCTTCACTGATACGCGCCCTCGACGCGCTGCCGGACGCAATGTTCCTGCTCGCCAGCAGGCTCAGGGAGCGGCGTTTCGGCAACAAGGTGGACGCATGCTCCATCGTGAACGCGAAGTCCGGCGGCTGCTCCGAGGACTGCGCATTCTGCGCACAGTCCGCGCACCACTCGGCAAATGCCGAGTACTACCCTCTCCTGCCTGAGGCGGCAATACTCTCCGCCGCCGAAAAGGCATACAGCCACGGGGTGCGCCGTTTCTGCATCGTCACATCGGGCAGGGGAATCGACACCGACGCTGACCTGGACAGGATTGCAGGCTGCATCCGCAGGATAAAGGCGATGGGGATTATGCCCTGCGCCACGCTCGGGACTCTGGATAAAGGCCAGCTCACCGTGCTCAGAGACGCGGGCCTGAACCGCTTCCACCATAACATAGAGACGGCTAAAGGATACTTCAAAAATATATGCACCACCCACGACTACGAAGAACGGGTGGCAACGCTAAAAATAGCGGGCGAGCTTGGACTGTCGCTATGCAGCGGCGGGATAATGGGCATGGGTGAGACAATAGAGCACAGGGCCGAGATGGCCTTCGCGCTCAAGGATATTGGAGTTGACTCCGTGCCGCTCAACTTCCTGATGCCCATACCCGGCACGCCGTTAGAGTACGCTAAACCCATCGCACCGCACGAGGCGCTCAAGACCATCGCGCTTTTCAGGTTCATACTGCCGTACAAGGAAATACGCGTCTGCGGCGGCAGGCTCAAAGGGCTTGGGGACTTGCACCCGATGATGTTCCTGGCCGGGGCAAACGGTGTCCTCATGGGCGACTACCTTACGACTAAAGGCCGCGACTACGCTATGGACTCGAAGATGCTGGCCGACCTGAAGCTTGTCATATCCTATGGATGACTTCCTCTACTCCATAAGGATGCGCGCGTCTCTGGCCGGGGCACACGTCTCAGGCGCGGAGCGCATTATAAATGGCCCCGATATTCACGCCGTCACGGCAGAGCTATTAACGAGGGCCATGACGCACGGGCGCGGCACGCCGGACTCGATAGTAGTCACGGTAGACTCCCTTGCAGGCCGCGAAGTTATCAGGCTGAACGTACTGCCGGTAACGGACGTGAAGGCCGGTGATTGTATCAGCAGCATAGAGGCCGCGCTTTCGGAGCTTGTAATGGCAGGTGTGTCGGAGGGCGCAGCGCGGCAAGCGCTGGAACTTGTCACAAAGGGCACGGATGGTACGATGTACGGTGCAGCGGTGGTTGACGCTGCCAGCGGAGAAATGCTCCTGCCCGGCAACCCGCACGGCATAAGGGCGCGCATGGTGGACTACGACCCCGCATCCCTGCCGGAGCTTGACTTCGAGCTTGTCAGGCTCGGCCTGCAAGCTACGCGGTTGAAGGAGGCGCTTGCACTTGCCACGAAGGTAGCATACGCCCCGTCTGCAGTGGCGGAGCTTTGCGTGTCGGACAACCCCGGCTACCTGACCGGTTACGTCGCATCCGCTGCGCGCGGCTACGTTCGCATCACGCCGATGAAGGACGAGACAAGTCAGGCGGGCGGCAGGGTGTTCCTTGTGGACAGGGGTACGTTCGACCCCAACACATACATCGGCGCATATATAAAGTACATGAGGGAGACGCCGGTGTTGGTCGCCGGGCCTCTGACTTTTCAAAGCAAGAGATAACCACCAAGGTTGTCATTGCGAGGAGCGTTTGTTGCGACGTGGCAATCTCAGCTTTCTCCCCTCACCCCCTTCCCCCTCTCCCGCAAGGCGAGGGGGAAAAACAATTAATTCTTCGGACTGAAGATAACATGTTCAACAAACGAATCCTCTCATTAAAAGAAACCGGCCTGCACCGCACGCTGAGGACGGTCGAGTCGGTGCAGGGCGTGAGGGCAGTCGTGGACGGAAAGCCGTGCACGCTATTCTGCACGAACGACTACCTGGGCCTTGCCGGGCACCCGGACGTGCGGACGGCGGCCAAAAACGCCATTGACAACATGAGCGCTGGAGCGGGTTCCGCGCCTCTTATATCCGGCCACACTTCTTACCACAAAAAGCTTGAAGATGAAATTGCGGCCTTCAAGGGTGCGGAGTCCGCGCTCCTCTTCGGCTCAGGCTACCTCGCCAATACGGGCATCATACCCGCACTCGCGGGCGAGGGAGACGCGATATTCAGCGACTCCCTGAATCACGCAAGCATAGTGGACGGCTGCCGCCTCTCGAAGGCCGAGGTGAAGATATACGGACACGCCGCCCCATCATCCCTAGAAGCGCTCTTAAAAGAATCCTCCGGTTACAAGTCCCGCTTCATCGTAACCGAGGGCGTGTTCAGCATGGACGGCGACATCGCGCTGATGCCGGATATAATGGAGCTTGCGAAGTGCTACGGCGCGCAGGTCATACTCGACGAGGCGCACGCCACAGGCACTATAGGCGAGACCGGGCACGGCACACTTGAACACTTCGGGCTGCCTGTGGACGATGTAATACAAATGGGCACACTTGGCAAGGCGCTGGGCTCGTACGGTGCGTTCGTCGCCGCGAGCGGGGAGGTCACCGACTGGCTGACAAACTCGGCCCGGAGCTTCATGTTTTCTACCGCGCTCCCACCCTCCACATGCGCCGCAGCCTCGGCCTCTCTAAACGTCATTACCAATGAGCCGGGAAGACTGTCGCAGTTAAGGGAGAACTCCGACCTGCTCCGTACTTCCCTATTAGAAGCCGGTTTTAAGGTCCTGGGCGCAGGAACGCCTATAATACCAGTGCTCGTAGGAGATGCGGGCAAGGCGTCCCGCCTCGCCTCTTCATTATTAGAAGCCGGTTTCTACGCACCGGCTATCAGGCCGCCTACTGTACCTGCGGGCATGAGCAGGATAAGGCTCACTATGTCTGCGCTGCACGCCAAAGAGGATATAGAGGGACTGGCGTTGATATTTTCGAGACAAAACCCTTGAGCAGTGAGATTACGGAGTTACACGAAGACAGGTGTCAGCTTGTATGAGTGTTACTCCGAAACGAGACTGCGAATGTTTTGATCGAAAATATCAACACCAGCCCATAATGATACTGACCAAAAGGAAAGACATGAGAAGAGTCGCGATAATTACCGGCGCGGCGCGCGGGCTCGGCAGGGAGACGGCCCTGAAGTTCGGCGGCGAGGGCTGGGCCGTAACGATAAACTACAGCGGCTCCCCGGACGACGCAGCGTCCGCAGTCGAGGAGATAGGCTGGCGGGGAGGCGAGGCGTTCGTGTCCAGGGCGGACGTGCGGGATTACCCAGAGGTCGAGGCTATGGTGGCCGAGACAATGGCCCGCTGGGGGCGGGTGGACGTGCTCGTCAACAACGCAGGCGTTACGGGCGGCGGTCTGATTGCCACACTCAAGGACCGGGACTGGGACGATGTGGTGGACACGAACTTGAAGGGCGCGTTCAACGCCATCAAGGCCACACACATTATAATGACCGAACAACTCTCCGGCCACATAATAAACGTATCCTCCATCATAGGCGTGCGTGGCAAGGCGGGGCAGGCGGCGTACTCGTCTTCCAAGGCCGGGCTTATCGGGCTCACTAAGGCGGCGGCGGTGGAGCTTGCACCGTACCGCGTGCAGGTGAACGCTGTGCTGCCGGGCTACATGCTGACCGACATGGGGCTGTCCGCACCCGATGGAGCGAGGGAGGGCGCGCTAAACGACAACCTGCTCAAGGCATATTCCGAGCCTGCCGAGGTCGCGGGCTTCATATATCACCTTGCGGGCATGAAGGCGGTATCAGGGCAGTTGTTCAACCTGGACAGCAGGGTTATATAGTGCACCGGGAAGATAAGGATTAACAACAGCGCCATTAAAAAGTTTAATACTGAAAAGGGCTTGACAACCCCAGGCTGAAATGTTAGATTGCCGGGGTTTTTAAAAGCCTGTCTTTTGTAATGCTTAACCATAGATTAACTCTGACGCCGGAGGCAATAACAGATGGTTGACATCAACTATACGATACTCGTGCAGCTCGCCAACTTCCTGGTCCTTATTATAATACTCAACGCCCTGCTATTAAAGCCCGTCATGAAGCACCTCTCCGAGAGAGACGGCAAGATAAGCTCCTCGCACGAGGAGGCCAAGGCCAACGCGGACAAGGCCGAGGCGATGCTGTCGGACTTCGAGAGGGAGCTCACGGAGGCGAGGGTTAACTCGAACAAGGCGTACAGCATACTCCAGCAGGAGGGTATCGCCGAGCAGCGCACCAGCATGACCGCCGCCAGGGCCGAGGCCCAGAAGTTTATCGACAAGGCCGCCGCCGACATAGAGGCCGAGGCCGCCAGGGCCCGCCAGACTCTCAAGGCGGAGATGGAGAAGCTGCCGAAAGAGATAGCCGCAAAAATGCTTGGCAGGGCTATTTAATTAATGTAAGGGGAATACAATGAATACATACGGTTGGAAAAAGGCAGCAAAGACAGCTCTTTACACACTGTTGATGGTGGCCCTGACTGTCGGCATAGCATATGCGCAGGGGGAAGGCGGCGAAGAAGGCGCGACCACGATGGACTGGGTCAAGCGCATAGTAGACTTCAGCCTCGTAGCGGCCCTGCTGATATACATCTTCGTCAAATATATAAAGGGCGCGCTTAAAAGCCGCATCGAGGGAATAGAGAACGCCCTTGCGGAGGCCAAAGCGGCACGCGAGGAGGCGCTCAAGAGGCTTGCAGGCGTCGAGGCCAGGCTCAAGGACAAGGACACCGAAATACAGTCCCTCTTAAAGGTAGCCGAGGAAAACGGTAAGAAGGAAAAGGCCCAGCTTATAGAAGACGGAAAGAAGCTTGGCGTGGACATAATAGCGTCTGCGAAAGAAAACATTGATACCGAGCTCATAAAGGCCAAGGACGCCCTCCGCAGGGAGGCGGCGCTAATGGCCATGGAACTGGCCGAGAAGATGGTCAGGGAAAATATAAAGAAGGAAGACCAGACCAGGATAGTAGAGGAATACATCGCCAAGGTTGGGGGTTGACGAATGCTTAAGGACATCATAGCCAAGAGGTACGCCAAGGCCCTGCTTGCACTGGCAGACAAGGCTGGCAAGACAGACGTCGTAAAGGCCGACATAAACTCGCTCGCCGATACGTTCAGGACGAGCAAAAGCCTACAGAGCGTCTTCATGAACCCTGCCTTCTCCGCTTCGGACAAAGCCAAGGTACTCAAAGGTTTGGAGGCGGAACTGAAGCTGTCGGAGCTTTCCGCCCGCTTCATGGACCTGCTTTTGGAGAAGGGCCGCTTCAGGTACGTGCGCGAGGTAGCCTCGGCCTACTCGGAACTGCTGGACCTGAAGCAGGGCGTGATTAAGGCGACGGTAACAACGCCGCAGGCGATGACCGAAACCGAACTCGGCAAGCTGAAGGCGAAGATAAAGACACTGGTCGGTAAAGACGTAGACCTGAAGGTCGAGGTCAACGAGTCCCTTATAGGCGGCATCAGTACCAGGGTAGGCAGCACGGTCTACGACGGCAGCCTCCAGAACCAGTTGAAGCAGATGCGCACGGCGCTTCTGAAAGGTTAATCGAGAGTCGGCATTCCATTAAATTGAGGGGAGATGTTATGCAGATCAAGGCGGAAGAGATTAGCGAGCTTATAAAGCGGCAGATATCGGAGTTCGAGAAGGGCGTAGACGTGATGGAGATCGGCACGGTCATCACGGTCGGCGACGGTATCGCAAAGGTCTACGGCCTGGAGAAGTGCATGCAGGGCGAGCTCCTCGAGTTCCCCGGCAGCGTCATGGGCATGGCGCTCAACCTGGAAGAGGACAACGTCGGCGCGGTACTCTTCGGCGACGACACCCTCATCAAGGAAGGCGACATAGTAAAGCGCACCGGGCGCATCATGGAAGTCCCGGTCGGCGAGGCGGTAATAGGCCGCGTCGTTGACGGCATAGGCCTCCCGATAGACGGCAAGGGCCCGATAGCCTCCAAGGACTCAAGGCGAGTCGAGGTCATCGCACCCGGCATAGTAAAGCGCCAGCCGGTCCGTGAGCCGCTCCAGACTGGCATCAAGGCCATCGACGCCCTGATACCCATCGGCCGCGGCCAGCGCGAGCTCATCATCGGCGACCGCCAGACGGGCAAGACCGCCGTCGCCATAGACACCATAATCAACCAGAAGGGCAAGGACGTCATCTGCATATACTGCGCCATCGGGCAGAAGCGCTCGACGGTCGCCTCCGTCCTTAAGACCCTCGAAGAGTACGGCGCGATGGACTACACGGTAGTCGTGTCCGCATCGGCCTCCGACCCGGCCTCTCTCCAGTTCATAGCGCCGTACACCGGCTGCACCATAGGCGAGTACTTCATGGAGAAGGGCAAGCACGCGCTCATCATCTACGACGATTTGTCCAAGCAGGCCGTCGCATACAGGCAGCTCTCGCTGCTCCTCAGGCGTCCGCCAGGGCGTGAGGCGTATCCCGGCGACGTATTCTACCTCCATTCGAGGTTGCTCGAGCGCGCAGCAAAGCTCTCCGACGAAATGGGCGGCGGTTCGTTAACCGCGCTCCCGATAATTGAGACACAGGCGGGCGACGTCTCGGCGTACATCCCGACGAACGTCATATCCATCACGGACGGCCAGATATTCCTCGAGACCGAGCTCTTCTACTCCGGCATACGCCCGGCGCTGAACGTCGGCCTCTCGGTCTCCCGCGTCGGCGGCTCGGCACAGATAAAGGCGATGAAGCAGGTCGCCGGCAAGCTGAAGCTCGACCTCGCGCAGTACCGCGAACTGGCCGCATTCGCGCAGTTCGGCGCGGACCTCGACAAGTCCACACAGGCCCAGCTTGCGCGCGGCCAGAGGATGGTCGAGATGCTCAAGCAGAACCAGTACTCAGCGCTCGGCGTCGGCAAGCAAATACTCATACTGTTTGCAGGCACGAGGGGCTTCATAGACGACGTCCCGGTCGCCTCGCTCAGGAAGTTCGAGGCCGACCTGCTCAAGTACCTGGAGCTTCAGCACCCCGGTATAGAGAAGGAAATCGAGGAAAAGAAGGCTATAAGCGACGAATTGAACACCAAGATAGGCGCAGCCATCGATGAGTTCAAGAAGACATTCGTGGCGTAAGGGGAAAAAATGGCCAGCTTAAGGGACATACAAAGAAGGATCCGAAGCGTAAAGAACACGCAGCAGATCACCAAGGCCATGAAGGCGGTCTCCGCCTCCAAGCTCAAAAAGGCCCAGGCTGCAATGATGGCGGCGCGTCCTTACGCAAACAAGCTCGTTTCTGTCATCAGCTCGCTGGCAGCGAGGACTTCGAGGGAAAACCACCCCCTGCTCGCGGTGCGCGGTACGCGCAGGGTCGAGTTCGTGGTGCTGACCTCCGACCGCGGCCTCTGCAGCTCGTTCAACACAAATATCATGAAGAGGACTGTGGCGCTCTTTGCCGAAAAGAAGGCCGAGAACTGCGACATCACCTTGAACGTGATAGGCCGCAAGGGCAGAGACTTCCTGAAGAGGCGCGAGTATGCGCTCCGCAAGGACTGGACCGGCATATCCGGCAGGCTGAACTACGCCCAGGCGAGCATGGTAGCCCAGGAGATTATAGAGAACTACATCAACGCCGAGGTGGACGAGGTCTACCTGATATACAACGAGTTCAAGTCCGCGATGACCCAGACCGTGATTACCACCAAGGTGCTTCCGGTCGAGCCGGAGGAGTCCACCGGCGATACCGCCTCGATGGGTGACTACATGTACGAGCCCTCTGCGGAGACGGTAATGGAGACGTTGCTCCCGAAGCACGTGGAGTTCCAGTTGTACAGGGCACTCCTCGAGTCAGAGGCTTCGGAGCTGGGCGCCAGGATGTCCGCGATGGACTCGGCGAGCAAGAACGCCAAGGACATGATTGCCAGGCTAACGCTCCAGTACAACAAGGCCCGCCAGGCGGCCATCACGAAGGAGCTGATGGAGATAATCGGCGGCGCAGAGGCGCTGAAGTAGGGGCTGGTTGCCAGGGACTAGGGGCTAGTAAAGACCTTTTGAATATAAAAGTGAAGAGCGCGAGTTTTAGTACATACATACTTGAAGGGGGAGAATCCTAATGAACGAGGGAACTATAGTCCAGGTTATCGGCCCGGTCGTGGACATCGAGTTCGAGGCCGGTCAACTGCCGTCCATCTACAACGCCTGTCTGGTCAAGCGGGAGGCGGACGCCGCCGCGGGTACGCCGGCATTCAACCTTACGCTGGAAGTAGCCAGCCACTTAGGCGAGTCCAGGGTGCGCACGGTCGCCATGACCTCTACTGACGGCCTGGTGCGCGGCATGAAGGCGGTGGATACCGGCAAGCCCATATCCATGCCGGTCGGCAAAGCGACACTCGGCAGGATAATGAACGTAGTCGGCGACCCGGTCGACCAGATGGGCCCGATAGACTTCAAGGAGACCCGCCCCATACACCGTCCGGCCCCTTCGTTCGAGGAGCAGTCACCCTCGACCGAGATGTTCGTCACCGGCCTTAAGGTCATCGACATGCTCGCCCCGTACACCAAGGGCGGCAAGACCGGCCTGTTCGGCGGCGCGGGCGTCGGCAAGACGGTCCTTATCATGGAGCTTATCCGTAACGTCGCCCAGGAACACGGCGGCTACTCCTGCTTCGCGGGCGTCGGCGAGCGTACCCGTGAGGGTAACGACCTCTGGCTCGAAATGAAAGAGTCGGGCGTTCTGAACAAGACCGCGCTCGTCTACGGCCAGATGAACGAGCCGCCTGGAGCAAGGCTCAGGGTTGGCCTCTCCGCCCTCACCGTCGCCGAGTACTTCCGTGACGCCGAGGGCCAGGACGTGCTCCTGTTCGTCGATAACGTGTTCCGCTTCACGCAGGCGGGTTCCGAGGTCTCCGCGCTTCTCGGCCGTATGCCTTCCGCCGTCGGCTACCAGCCCACGCTGTCCACCGAGATGGGCGCCATGCAGGAGCGCATCACCTCGACCAAGAAGGGCTCCATCACGTCCGTCCAGGCCATATACGTCCCGGCTGACGACCTTACAGACCCGGCCCCGGCCACCGCATTCGCCCACCTGGACGCCACGACCGTCCTTTCGAGGCAGATAGCCGAGCTTGGCATATACCCGGCCGTCGACCCGCTCGACTCCACGTCGAGGATCCTCGACCCGAGGATAGTCGGCGACGAGCATTACAACGTGGCCCGCAGGGTCCAGGCGACCCTCCAGAGGTACAAGGAGCTCCAGGACATCATCGCCATCCTCGGCATGGAGGAACTCTCTGAAGACGACAAGCTGGTCGTCTCCCGCGCCAGGAAGATACAGAGGTTCCTGTCCCAGCCGTTCTTCGTCGCCGAGGCGTTCACCGGCACGCCCGGCCAGTACGTCAGGCTGGACGACACCATAAAGGGCTTCACGAGCATCGTGGACGGCCAGTACGACCACATACCGGAGCAGGCCTTCTACATGGTCGGCGGCATAGACATGGTCCTTGCGAACGCTGAGAAGCTCGGCGTGAAGGTGTAACCTATGGATAAGATTATGCTCGAGATAGTCACGCCGGAAAGGCGTGTGGTACGCACCGAGGTGGACGAGGTCGTCTGCCCCGGTATCGAGGGCGAGTTCGGGGTCCTGCCAGGCCACACCCCCTTCCTGACCGCGCTCAAGATAGGCGAGTTGAGCTACCGCATAGACAACCAGCGAAACTTCATAGCCATCACCTGGGGCTACGCTGAAGTGGACGGTTCACGCGTCGAGATACTGGCCGACATGGCGGAGACTGCGGAAGAGATAGACTTAAGGCGCGCCGAGGAGGCGAAGGCCAAGGCAGAGGCCAAGCTCAGGGGCCAGCCGGAAGAGGTCGAGTTCGAACAGGCGCAGGTCTCGCTCGAAAAGGCGGTCATCAGGATGCAGGTCGCCTCAAAGAAAGAGTCCCGCTAGCCCGGGCCAGTAGGGCCAGCGCGCATATCCTCAAATTTTCTGTCATTGCGAGGAGCCAAAGGCCGACCTTGCGGAGTCGAAGACTCCGAAGATGAACAACAAGCGCGGCGCCAGAGCCGACGCGGCAATCTCAACTATAATAAAATTTTCTACTGACGGCGTCCCGGAAACGGGACGCCGTTTCTATTTCCTTGATATATTAGCTATTTTTAATGATAATCATTATTGACAAGTATTCTCTCCGCTATTATAATATCACCAGTATCCTATTAATCCAGACTGATAACAGGCCTCCTAAAAGAAAGGGAAGGGCTGATGAAAAGATTGACGCTAACATTGGCGGCGTTAACTATAGCGATGTTAATGTCTGCGGCGGGCTACGGTGCCTCTTCTCCGGGAGGCGAGGCGCTTTATGCCAGGGACTGCGAAGGGTGCCACGGCCCGCTTGGCGAGACCAGCATAGTAAAAGGCGCGACGGCTGGTATGATACAGTTCGCAATAGGCAAAAACTTCGGCGGCATGGGCCGTCTGTCCCACCTTGGCATGGCGGACCGACATATGATAGCAAATGCGCTTTCGGCCCCTGCCTTGCAGGCCAGCCAGGGTATGATGTTCTCGTCCGGCCCTTCGGCCTCGTCTAACGGGGCTCCGCTGTACGACGCCAACTGTGCGTCCTGTCACGGCCCGCTATCAGGCTCAAGCAAGTCCGGGGCCACTGACGCACGCATACAGTCTGCCATAGCGGGGAACACGGGCGGCATGGGTTACCTTTCGGCTTTGTCCGCTACAGACGTACAGGCGATTGCCTCCGCGCTCGACCCGAACGCGGCTTCTGACCTGGCCGGGCTTCCGCCGGTAATGGTCGTACCTGCAAAGACTGCGTCATTGCCTGCGGACCCGTCCACACCCGGCCACGAGTCCATGCCTGCGCCGAAGAGCGGCCAGGCGCTTTACGAGTCCATGTGCATGGGTTGCCACGGCCAGCTTTCGGCCTCTACCAAGGTCGGGGCTACGCTCGGCAGGATACAGTCGGCCATAAACGGTAACGCGGGCGGCATGGGATACTTAAACACCCTTTCCGCTACAGACCTCCAGTTGATAGCGAGCGCACTCGGCGGCGGACTGACCCCCTACCCGACCGGCACGTCGTCCCCCCTTACGACAGTATCTTTCCCCATGTCCGGGGGAAGCGCAGGGACTAACAGCGCATCTCTATATGACTCCAAATGCGCGTCCTGCCACGGTGGGCTCTCAGGCTCATCCAAGGCGGGCGCTACAGTATCCCGGATACAGAACGCCATAAGCGGCAACACGGGCGGCATGGGTTATCTCTCAATGCTTTCGGCCACTGACTTGCAGGCCATAGCCTCCGAGCTCGGCGGTGGCGGTGCCACTGCACCCATACAGACTGCGGCTAACCCGTCAACCGGCTCTACGACGCCTTCACCGCGCAAGGCAGTTACTACTTTATCTACCGGGTCTCCCGCATCGCCTACGCTGGCCGCTGCAAGCGGCGCAGGCGGCAACGGCGCGGCGATTTATGGCTCAAGCTGCGCATCATGCCACGGCCCATTGGCTGGCTCGTCCAAGACGGGCGCGACTGCTGCAAGGATACAGTCCGCCATAAGCTCTAACGCGGGCGGTATGGGTTCCCTTGCCTCTATGCCTCCGGCAGACTTACAGGCAGTTGCCGCTGCACTCGGCGGTAACGGTGGCAGCCCGACTCTTGCCCCGGCAGCCCCGGCCGGCATGACCGGTAATTGTGCATCATGTCATCCCAACGGCGTCCCGAAAGGACAGATGGGCGGCGGAGGCATTACCGGCGGTGCCACTGGTGGCAGCAGCGGCGCGGGCGGCGGCGGTGGCAATGTTGGCTCAGGCGGCAATGAGAACGATAATGAAGGCGGCAATAGTGACGATAATGGCGACCACGAGGGTGGCGGCAACGATTAAGGCATTTTACTCCAGTTTTTTCCTGACCTATTTTCCTCCGGCATCCCACACGGGATGCCGGCTTTTTGTGGTATTATAACTGGAGGAGGACTCTATTATGAAACCGTTCTATGCTCTACTTGCCGCACTGCTTGTTACTGCAATCATCACCGCTATGCCCGTTAATGCAGGTACGCCAGAAATGGCCCCATCAGACGTGGTCTCCGGCGACATATTCTTCGGCACGAAAAGCACGGAGCTTACCCCGGACGCCAAGAAGGCCGTCGGCGAGATATACGCATGGGTCGGCAAGCACCCGGACACGATAGTGATGCTTGCGGGTTACGACGACCAGCGCACCCCGGAGGAAGAGAGCGTGGAGTTAGGCTACAAGAGGGCGAACGCAGTCAAGGACCTGCTAATATCGCTCGGCGTTGACCCGGACAGGATCAGCATTACAAGCTTCGGGAACACCCATATCGCCCTGCCCGGCGAGGGCGAGGAGGTGTGGTCTAAGAACCGCCGCGTGCGCTACATGGTGGCGGGCAAGGCAGACATGGACAGGATGCCGGGCAAGAAGGGCGGCGTCTGCCAGAGGTGCAAGAGGTAATGCGCAATTTCGCCCTTGACATCCTCGCCCGTTTGCCTTAAGTTCTATGGCATGAAAAACCTCAAAGGAAAGACTGCGGTAATCACCGGCGCAAGCCGGGGCATAGGCAGGGCTGTAGCCATTGCCCTTGCGCGTGAAGGCATGGACTTATGCCTCGCCGCGCGGGGCAAGGACGAGCTTGCCGCCACCGCAAGGGAGATATCAAAGGCACACGGGGTGAAGGTACATCCCGTTGTCTGCGACGTATCAAAGCAGAAGGACCTGGAGAGGCTCGCGGCCACTGCGATAAAGAAGCTTGGTCGTGTGGACGCGCTCATCAATAACGCGGGCGTGTCGTCCCAGCACCCATTCCACAAGCAGCCGGTCGAGGACATCCCCCGCCTGATGCAGACGAACTTCTTCGGCTACGTCATGCTCACCCGGCTCCTCATCAACCACATGGTTGAAAAAGGCGGAGGCGCTATAATCAACATGGTATCCGGCTCGACGCTGGTAGACCCGCCGCCCCGTAACTTCATCGTGTACAGCTCGCTCAAATGGGCGCTCCGGGCCTTCACCAAGGGCCTTTTCTGGGAGATGCGCGACATGGGGATAAAGGTAACGTCCATACTGCCGGGCGTGACGGACACTGAGCTCACGGGCCACCTGGAAAACATAGAGCCCTCCCGCCTGATGACCACCGAGGCGATAGAGAAGGCGGTAGTCTTCGCGCTCACCGTGCCCGCGAACGTGTGCCCGTTAGAAATATCCGTCATCAACCAGCAGACGCCGTGGAAGGTGCCGGTGATACCGTACAGGCAGGAGCACCCGAAGTAGGGATACCCCCCCACCCAGCCCTCCCCCGCAGGTGGGGAGGGATATACCTCTGCCCACTTTTTACGCACCTGCCCATTTATTAATCACCCCCTGCCTAATTAATGGGCTCTGCACACCTCCTACACAGGCAGTACCCTTATTAATCAACATTTTGTCCACACCCCCTGCTGGCATGCTTCTTGCAATAGTACTGGCCAACCAATACCATCATTACGGAGAAAATATGGACCTACTGCAAAACCTCAAGAACAGCGGCGACGTCCTATTCATGGTGCTTGGCGCAGTGATGATATTCGCCATGCACGCGGGCTTCGCATTCCTCGAACTCGGCACGGTCAGGCGCAAGAACCAGGTCAACGCCCTCGTCAAGATACTCTCCGACTGGTCCGTCTCCACGGTGGCCTATTTCTTCATCGGCTTCCCGCTCGCCTACGGGATAAGCTTCCTGAGGCCCGCGCAGGAGCTTATGGCCATGCAGGGCTTCGACCTCGTACACTTCTTCTTCCTCTTAACCTTCGCCGCGTGCATACCAGCCATAATATCGGGCGGCATAGCGGAACGCGCGAAGTTCTGGCCGCAGGTGTTCGCGGGCGGCATATTTGTAGCGCTCGTATACCCGCTTTTCGAGTCCATCATATGGGGCAGGTTCTCGTCAAACGCGACGCACCAGGCCATATGCCTCCAGGGCTGGCTCTCCGGCGTGTTCGGATGCGGCTTCCATGACTATGCAGGCTCCGTCGTCGTACACTCGATGGGCGGATGGCTGGCACTGCCCGCAGTATTGATATTGGGCCCCAGGCTTGGCCGCTACGGCAACACAGGCAAGAGCTACCCCATACCCGTTTCGTCCATACCGTTTCTGTCGCTCGGCAGCTGGATATTAGCAGTCGGCTGGTTCGGGTTCAACGTGATGAGCGCGCAGTCCTACACGGGCATATCCGGGCTTGTGGCGGTGAACTCGCTTATGGCGATGGTGGGCGGGGTGCTGGCCGCCTTGTTCATGACGCGGGCAGACCCGGGATTCGTGCATAACGGCGCACTCGCGGGCCTCATAGCCATCTGCGCAGGCTCGGACATCGTACACCCCATATCCGCGCTCGTCATAGGCGGCATCGGTGCGGCAATCTTCGTCAAGGGCTTCCACATAGAGCAGGAGAAGCTGAAGATAGACGACGTGTTAGGCGTGTGGCCCCTTCACGGAGTGACGGGCACCTGGGGCGGCATAGCCGCAGGCATATTCGGCTCTACCGCGCTCGGCGGCATGGGTGGCGTCACGTTCCTGACCCAGCTTTCCGGTAGCCTGGTTGCGGTAGCGATTGCCCTGACCAGCGGGTTTGTCGTGTACTATGCGCTGCACAAAACGGTAGGCATAAGGCTCGCCGAGGAAGAGGAGATGCGCGGCGCGGACCTTTCCGTCCACAGCATCGAGGCGTACCCGGAGGATGCCGTGCACGTCGGCCGTGGTTGATAATTTGGCCTTTACAACCGGGGGATTTTCTGGTAGGTTTATGGTTTGTTATTCCGGGGTAAACTCCAGCGGGAACCCAGCGACTTTCATAGGGGGGTGGTACGATGAAAAAAATAGAGGCCATAGTAAAGCCCTTCAAGCTTGACGAGGTGAAGGATGCCTTAAACGAGATAGGCATACAGGGCATCACGGTGAGCGAGGTCAAGGGCTTTGGCCGCCAGAAGGGGCATACAGAGCTATACAGGGGCGCGGAGTACGTGGTAGACTTCCTGCCCAAGGTCAAGATGGAGATAATCGTCCCGGACGCCATGGTGACGAAGGTCATCGAGTCCATCGAGCAGAGCGCGAAGACGGGCAGGATAGGCGACGGCAAGATATTCGTCACGGAGGTCCTTGAGGTCGTGAGGATACGCACGGGCGAACGCGGCGAGTCGGCGATTTAATTTTATTCGTCACCCCCGTGAAAACGGGGGTCCAGGTTTAAAACCTGGGTTCCCGCTTTCGCGGGAATGACCGTCTAATCAATACGAGTGTCATTACCAACAACAGGAGGCTTAACGATGAAACCGAAAGAGGTAGTGGATTTCGCAAAGAAGAACGGCGCGGTGATGGTGGACATGAAGTTCATGGACTACCCCGGCCTGTGGCAGCACTTCTCGGTCCCGGTGGACGAGCTGACCGAGGCCATATTCGAGGACGGGCTGGGCTTCGACGGCTCCTCGATACGCGGCTGGAAGGCCATACACACCTCGGACATGCTTGTGGTGCCAGACCCCACGACTGCGGTCATGGACCCCTTCACCCAGTACCCGACGCTCTCGCTCATCTGCAACGTAGTTGACCCCATCACGAAGGAGAACTACTCCCGTGACCCGCGCTACATAGCAATCAAGGCCGAGAACTACATGAAGTCGACAAAGCTTGCCGACACCGCGTACTTCGGGCCTGAGGCGGAGTTCTTCATATTCGATGACGTGATGTTCGACCAGACCTCGAACTCCGGTTACTACTTCGTGGACTCCATAGAGGGCATCTGGAACTCGGGCCGCGACGAGTCCCCGAACCTGGGCTACAAACCGCGCCACAAGGAAGGCTACTTCCCGGTACCCCCGACCGACTCGCAGGAAGACATAAGGACCGAGATGGTGATGGAGATGCAGAAGGTAGGCATCTACATCGAGCGCCAGCACCACGAGGTCGCCACTGCGGGCCAGGCCGAGATTGACATGCGCTTCAACTCGATGGTGAAGTGCGCAGACCAGCTCATGTACTTCAAGTACATCGTAAAGAACGTGGCAAAGCGTAACGGCAAGACCGCAACCTTCATGCCCAAGCCGCTCTTCGGGGACAACGGCTCCGGCATGCACACCCACCAGTCGCTCTGGAAGGGCGGCAAGCCGCTCTTCGCGGGCAGCGAGTACGCGGGGCTTTCAAAGATGGCGCTCCACTACATAGGCGGCATCCTCAAGCACGCACCCGCCCTGGCCGCACTCACGAACCCGACCACGAACTCCTACAAACGCCTCGTGCCCGGCTTCGAGGCCCCGGTGAACCTCGCGTACTCAGGCCGTAACAGAAGCGCCAGCGTCAGGATACCGATGTACTCGCCAAGCCCGAAGGCGAAGAGGGCCGAGGTCCGCTTCCCCGACCCGTCCTGCAACCCGTACATGGCCTTCGCTGCAATGCTGATGGCGGGCCTCGACGGCATAGAGAACAAGATCGACCCGGGCGAGCCGCTCGACAAGGACATATACGACCTCGGGCCGGAGGAGCTTGCCCAGGTCCCGTCCATGCCCGGCTCACTGGAAGACGCGCTCGACAACCTGGAGGCAGACCACGCATTCCTCTTAAAGGGCGACGTGTTCACCCAGGACGCGATAGACACATGGATCTCGTACAAGCGCACCCGCGAGGTGGACGCGCTCAGGCTCAGGCCGCACCCGTACGAGTTCTTCCTGTATTACGACATATAGCCCTCACCCCCTGCCCCTCTCCCGCAAGGGGAGAGGGATAAAGGTGTCGGTGAAATACAAAAGGCCCTTCCAGAGATGGAGGGGCCTTTTTTGTTGACTAAACTAAATATAGCTCTTGCAATATACTCCGCGACGGTTTATTATTTTTATATACACGGTCTTCGCGCGCGTTTGCTGGCCGGTTGTAACAAGGGAGTGCGCCAATGAAATACAAGGTAAACATACAGAAGACTGACGAGGGCTATGCGGTGTGGGCGCCCGGCCTGCCAGGCTGCTGGTCGCAGGGGAAGACGGAGGAGGAGGCCCTCGACAATATCAAGGACGCCATAGAGGCCTACCTTGACACCGTAGAGGAGCTTAGTAGGGACAAGCAGTCGCGCTACGTCGAGGTCGGCGCATCGTGACAAGGCTGCCCGGCGTCAACCACCAACGGGCAATCAAGGCTTTTGAAAAAGCGGGATTTCGGATTGCCCGACAGGGCAGGCACATCACAATGACCAACGGAGAGCGCATCATCACCATTCCGCGCGCAAACCCGGTGGACGCATTCACAATGGCAGGGATAATCAAAGATGCAGGTCTCAGTATTGACGAGTTTAAAAAACTTCTATAAATCAGCCTTCACACTCGCCTGCCTGCTCTTTCTTATATCATTGCAGGCCCCTGCAATCGCCGCAGGTGACAGGGACGTGCTGTACCAGGTGTCTACCATCTCCGCCCTTATGGACGGCGGCTACGACGGCGTGGAAAGCTTCAATGAGCTGACGAGGCACGGGGACTTCGGTATCGGCACGTTCGACTCGCTTGACGGAGAGATGGTCGAACTTGACGGGAAGGCATATCAGATAAAGTCGGACGGCAAGGTATACCCGGTCGAGGGAAAGACTACTACGCCATTCGCCGCGGTGAAATACTTTGACGCGGACAGGACGGCCTCGCTCGACGGCCCGGCAGATTTGGACGCGCTCAAGGCTTTTATAGACAGGCTTATGCCCGACCCGAACCTCATGTACGCGGTCAGGGTGACGGGTACGTTCAAGAAGGTGAAGACGCGAAGCGTACCCAGGCAGGCCAGACCCTACCCGAAACTCATGGAAGTGGTGAAGGCGCAGCCTACGTTCGAGCTTGCCGACGTGAGAGGGACGCTGATAGGCTTCCGGCTGCCCGCCTTCATGGACGGGATCAACGTGCCCGGCTACCATTTTCACTTCATCACAGAGGACAGGAAGTACGGTGGACACGTCCTTGCGTGCGAGGTCACGGGTGCAACTGTGCAGCTTGATGGAACCGCGAGGTTCGAGATGATGCTGCCGGAGTCGTCAGGCGCAACCGCCGTCAGCAAGGGCGCGAAGGATGAACTGGAGAAAATAGAAAAGTAACAACGCTTGTCATTCTGAGTGCAACGAAGAATCTGCTTGTAAGTCTTTGCTCAGGTTTTCACCTTTACGTACCTGCGTTTGCCTACCTTGAAGACATACACGCCACCGGCCTTGAGCTCCACGCCGTCCAGAGACGCCCTCACGCCGTCCACCTCAACCGCGCCCTGCTCTACAAGCCGCTTGCCCTCGGACGCGCTCGTACCGGGTACTGTCGCACTTATGAGCCTGCCGAGCTTCACCGCATCCAACACCGCCGTCCCGGACGCGCCGAACAGCCTGTCCTTCATCTCTTCCGGGAGTACCACCTCAGGTATGTCGTCCGGCAGCGCGCCCTTACTGAACTGCGCCTCGAACTCCTCGCGCGCCTTCACCGCCGCGTCCGCGCCGTGGTACCTTGCGGAAATCTCCCCGGCCAGCGCCTTCTTGGCGTCCATCGGGTGCAGGCGCCCGGCCTCCATGTCTTCCCGTATCTTGTATATCTCGGCGGTTGACCTGTCCGAGAGAAGCTCGTAGTACTTCAGCATCAGCGCGTCCGATATGGACATCACCTTGCCGAATATGTCCTTGGCGGGCTCGTTTATGCCGATGTAGTTGCCGAGGGACTTGGACATCTTGTTGACCCCGTCCGTGCCTTCGAGCAGCGGCATCATGATGACCACCTGCGGCGTCTGTCCGTACTCTTTTTGCAACTCGCGGCCCACGAGGAGGTTGAACTTCTGGTCCGTGCCGCCAAGCTCCACATCGGACTTGAGCACGACAGAGTCGTACCCCTGTATCAGCGGGTATAGGAACTCGTGTACGGATATGGGCCGCTGCTCCCGGAAGCGTTTCTGAAAGTCGTCCCGCTCCATCATCCTGGCGACGGTGTACCTCGACGCGAGCTGTATCATGTCGGTCGAGGACATCGCCGACATCCAGCGCGAGTTGAAATCTATCGTCGTCTTGCCCAGGTCGAGTATGCGGCCTATCTGCTCTTTATAGGTCTTGGCGTTTTCCTGCACCTGTTCGGGCGTGAGGGCTGGCCGCGTCTCGGACTTCCCGCTCGGGTCGCCTATCATGCCCGTGAAGTCGCCTATCAGGAATATGACCTCGTGGCCCAGGTCCTGGAACTGCTTCAGCTTCTGGATGAGCACGGTGTGGCCGATATGCAAATCCGGCGCGGTGGGGTCGAACCCCGCCTTCACGCGTAACGGCTTGCCCTCCTTGGCGGAGCGCTCTAACTTTTTGCGCAGCTCACCCTCGGATATGACCTCCGCTGCCCCACGGGTGAGAAGCTCCATCTGGGTATCTATGTCCTTGAACATCGGCCTTGGGTATCCTTACTTTCTGTCGTTCCGAGCGAAGTCGAGGAACCTACCGTTGACTTTATACATGAACTTCAAAACCTTACTGTGGGTCCCTCCACTTCGGTCGGGACGACACTTCTTATACGCCCCGTATCCTCTCTAAAACTATCTCCGCAAGCTTGGCGTGTGCGCCCAGGTGTTCTGCGAGCACCACCTCAACTCCGGGGTGCTTTTGCTTCAGCGCGTCAAGCTCTTCGGGTATGTCTCTCGACACGTGGTTGCCCATGTACAGGAAGTACGGCACGACCACTATTTTGCCAGCCCCCTCGCCTACCGCCTTCTCGAAGGACTCTGCGAGTGTCGGCTTACAGAACTGTAAGTACGCGGGTATAACATCCACGCCGCCTCGTTCCTTCACCAGTCCGGCTACTTCTAACAGGGCCTCGTTGCCGCCCTCGGCCTGCGAGCCGTGTCCAAGCAGTATAACGGATGTCTTCACTTGTGCCACCTCCTTCAACCCGCCTAATTTATATTAAAGGCATTTGCGTGTCAACGGTTATTGTGGGAGGTCTCTCTGTAACGCCCCCTCAGTCCCCCTCTTAAGATAAGAGGGGGATGGGGGAGTTATGAACTGATATATTATTCCTTGATATGCAAACCCATCTGTGGTATGGTTTTTACATCTTTCCTGCAAGCCAACCTGTCTTTCATGCGCATATAAGGAGGCGGTCTGATGTCTTCAAGGTACGGGTGGGCAAGGGCTCTCTTTATACTTTCCTTCGCGGTTGGCTTTTTCCTCACGGCGTCAGGTAATGCAAAGGCGGAAGCGCCCTATAAAACCATCTGGACGAGTCAGATGGATATTTCTGCTAATGACCATGCTACTGGCGTCTCTGTCGATTCCACCGGAAATTCCTATATCGTAGGCAATACCAGCGGCGACCTTGACGGGAACGCGAACGCGGGCTTCGTGGATCTCTTTGTGGTCAAGTATGACAGCGCCGGGGAAAAGCAGTGGACGCGCCAGATGGGGACGAGAGGTTGGGACGGGGCTTATGGCGTATCCGTTGACGGCTCAGGCAACGTGTATGTAGTGGGTGAAACCTTTGGCGGGCTTGACGGGAACACGAACGCGGGCAACGACGACCTCTTTGTAGTCAAGTACAACGCGCGCGGTGAGAAACAGTGGACTCGGCAGATGGGGACGACCAGTTATGACGGGGCTCGTGGCGTATCCGTAGATGGTTCTGGCAACGTGTATGTGGCAGGTTTTACTGATGGAGAGTTGGATGGGAACACGAATATTGGTGGCATGGACTTGTTCGTGATCAAGTACAACAGCGAGGGGGTGAAGCAGTGGACACGCCAGATGGGGACGACCAGTTGGGACTTTGCTAATGGCGTATCCGTGGACGGGGGTGGTAACGTCTACGTCGCGGGTTATACATGGGGCAGTATAGACGGTAATATAAACGTGGGCGACGAAGACCTCTTTGTCATAAAGTACAACAGCAACGGTGTGAAGAAGTGGACTCGTCAGATGGGGACGACAGGTTTAGACGAGGCTACTGGCGTTTCAGTGGACAACTCAGGCAACGTATACGTAACGGGTATTACCTATTATCCTGTGGCAGATTCTACCGAAGGCGGGGTTGACGTGACCCAGAACGCGAGTACCATTGACCTCTTTGACCTCTTTGTGGTCAAGTATAACAGCGCCGGGGTGATGCAGTGGACACATCAGATGGGGACGAGCGGTAATGACATAGCTATGGGAGTATCCGTGGACGGCCCAGGCAACGTGTATGTGGTGGGTGATACTACTGGCGGACTTGATGGCAACACGAACTCCGGCGACTATGACATTTTCATAGACAAGTATAACAGTGCCGGTGTTAAGATGTGGACGCGCCAGATGGGAACGACCGGTGATGATGTGGCAAATGGCGTATCTGTGGACGGCTCAGGCAATGTTTATGTGGTGGGTTATACTTGGGGCTGGCTGGACGGGAACACGAACGTGGGGTGGTGGGCCGTGAAGCTGGGACCGGCTGACCAGACCTCTTCCATCACCTCGCCGACCAGTGACGCATTTGTCGGAGGCTCGGTCTCTACAATAACCGGTACGGCCTCCGCCGTTACCGGAGTGGCGTTTGTCGAGGTCAGCACCGACGGCGGCACGACATGGCACACTGCCAGAGGCACTACATCATGGCGATACACATGGAACCCGCCTGCCGACGGTAGCTACTCCATTTTAAGCCGGGCCACGGACTCGCTGAACAACGAAGAGACTCCGGGCGCGAGTATCACTGTCACGGTTGACAAGACGCCCCCAACCTCGCTCATCAACGCCCAGGTGCGAAAAGGCGCGAACACGACAATCACCGGCACGGCTACGGACGGCACAGGCTCCGGCGTCGGCAGGGTTGACGTCTCGACCGACGGCGGGCGCACATGGCGACGCGCTACGGACACCTCCGGCAACGGCTCATGGTCATCATGGACATCTAAGCTAAACATGTTATTCAACCGCCGCCCCGTCATGTCCCGCGCTACAGACAGGGCTGGCAACGTGGAGACACCGCACAGAAGATAATTCCCGTCCATATTTTACTGCGAATTAACAAGCAGTTACACACCCGCCCCCATATTGACTACCCCCCTCCCAAGTGGTAAAATTAACTTATAGGGGGTGATGCGTCATGAAACTCCTCAAG
>Ga0334722_10001775_pt1 | contig 25873 bp, 19 predicted proteins | sample C3_bottom_MG_FD_207210 | JGI IMG/M metagenome (GOLD analysis project Ga0334722, IMG submission 207210) | Sediment microbial communities from Yellowstone Lake, YNP, Wyoming, USA - C3_bottom | ecosystem: Environmental > Aquatic > Freshwater > Lake > Sediment | place: USA: Wyoming | collected... | reverse complement strand
AGGGTCCGCAGCGCCAGGGACGGGGCGCCGGCAAGGTCCTTGGTGACATAGAACGGAGAGCACGGGAAACCGCCGGCGCTGAACTGGTCCTTGACCCCGCATTTCGCCGCCGCGTCGTTCATGCCTTTGATCAGTTTCTTGCCGTAGCTCCACATGCGCGGGATCACATTTTCTTTTTTATAAACCTCCACCGTTTTGGTGAAGGCGCCCAGGCCGCACATCTCGGCTCCGTGCGTGGTGGAAATAAGGAACACCCTTTCACTCCCCTCTTTAAGTATGCCGCCGAGGTTCATTATCTCCTTTTTACCCACCAGCGCCGCCACCGAAAAACCGTTGGCCATACCCTTGCCGAAAGTGGCGAGATCCGGCCTCACTTTATAGTAATGCTGCGCGCCGCGCAGGTCCCACCGGAAGCCGGTGATCATTTCATCCAGTATAAAGACCGCCCCGTTCTTATTGCACAATTTCTGCACTTTCTGCAGGAAGTTGTCGCGGGGTTCTTCGGTGGTGGCCGGCTCCATGATCACGCAGGCTATTTCCCCCTTGTGCGCCGAGAACAGTTTTTCCAGCGAAGCGATATCGTTGTAGTCGAACTTCACGGAAAGCTTGTGCATCTCCCCCGGTATGCCCCGCTCTATGGGCGTAGCGCCGATGAACCAGTCGTCATACGAGAAAAAAGGATGCTGGGCGCAGAACGCCACATATTTCCTGCCGGTATAGGCCCTGGCGAGCTTAACGGCGGCGGTCGTCACGGTCGAACCGTTCTTGGCGAACTTGACCATCTCGGCGCAGGGGACCAGGTCCACGATGGTTTCCGCGGCTTTCAGCTCCGTAAGGCTGGCCCGGGTAAGGTTGTTGCCGTACCGGATCTCCCTGATCGCCGCGTCCGCTATGCCTTTATGGGCGTACCCCGCCGTCACGGCCCTCAGGGCCATCCCGTAATCCAGGAAACGGTTGCCGTCGGCGTCCCAGACATGGCTGCCTTGCCCGCGCACCAGCAGCGCGGGGGCGTTCTCGGGATATTGGTCGTCGCCGCGGCTGTAGGTGTGCGCCCCGCCGGGGATAAGTTCGTTAAGCCTTTTGCGATATTTAGCGTTTTGGTCCATATTTTTTGTCCGCCTTCTCCAGAATGCTCAGAACACCCAGGTCTTTGGCCAGCGTATTCGGGTAAAGCGCCCGGTTGCCCAGCCCTTTCACGAAAGCCCTTATCTCGTCGAGATACATGCTTTCCGCTATACTTTTGTTATAGCCTTTTTCGGCCTTGCCCAGCTTAAAGGTCACGCGCTTCCATTTCCTGGAAGACGCTTCGTAAATATCCAGCCAATCGTTCTCCCAATGCCAGATCACCTGTCCCCGCTCCATATTAAGTATCAGGCGCCTTACCGCGTTCCTGGATACGGCGTCCACGATAAGCGCCCCGAATCCCTGCCTGAATTTAAGCGCGATGATATAAGTGTCGTCTATCGGCGCGCCGATATCGGTGGTCCTGCCGTAGAGAGAAACGACCCGGGCCGGGAGCCCGGCTATATCGCACAGCCAGGTAAGTTCGACCGGGATTATCTCTTTGCATGCGCCGGTCTTTTTCTGCGAGGCGAAGAATCCCTTGAGAGGTTCCCAGGGATGCCAATCGGGCAGATACGAACCGGAGTGATACGAAAAATCCGTCAGTTTCCCGTATTTCCCGCCCAGGACCGCGGCTTTTATGATCTTTACCGCGGGATGGAACATCAGCGTACAGGAAGGGGCCATGAAAACGTTCTTTTTCCTGGCCGCGCGATCTATCGCCGCCAGGCCTTCCGGAAGGATACTCGCCTCTATAAAAGTCGGCCGGCGGGACTCGACGCTCATCTTCATATACTCCAGATGATGGGCGGGCGAGGTGGAGATAAGCACCGCGTCGAACAGTCCGAAGAGTTCGGACGAGACCTTGTCCGTCGTGGCGACACCGTAAAGGCGCGCGGCCTCATCCCGGCGGTCGGCGCGCATGTCGAACCCGGTAATGTCCCTGAAACCCAGCCGCTGAAGACAGCGTATCCGCCGCTTCCCCATCGAACCGAGCCCGATCTGGAGAAATCTCATTTATGTCCCTCGGCCCTGCAAAGGACTTTCAGAACTTCGATATCATGTTCCATGGTATTGGGAAATTTCCGCTTCCCGCGCGCGGCGCTGACAAAAGCCCCGATCTCCTCGACGTACATATCCTCGGTTATATTTTTGTTATAGCCGCTTGCGGCTTTCCCGGCGGAGAACCGGTTTTGGGTCCATTTCCCGGTCCGGGCGTCATAAACCCTTATCGAGTTGTCGTCCCAATCCCAGCGGATCTGCCCGCGCTCCAGGTTCACGACCAGCAGGCGCACGGCGCAGCGGGCGACCACGTCGACGATAAGAACGCCGTAGCCGCGTTTGAACTTCAGGGAAAGCGCGTAAGTGTCGTCTATCGGAGCTCCGACGTTCATCGTGCGGCCGTGGAAAGCGGCCACCCCGGACGGCAGTCCGAAAACCTGCGTCAGCCAGGTGAGTTCGAAGGGGACTATTTCCCGCCCGCCGCCGGTCTCTTTTTTCGACACATAATAGCTCTTGACCGCTTCCCACGGATGCCAATCCGGAAGATACTGCCCGGAATGATACGAGAAATTGGTAAAGCCGCCGTATTTCCGGCTTTTCACTATTTTCGCCATCATTTTCACGGCGGGATGGAAACTGAGCGTGCAGGAAGGGCAGAGGGCAATTCCTTTCCTGTCGGCGGCGGCGGCCGCCTCCGGCAGGCCTTTAAGGATCACGCTGGCTTCTATAAACGCCGGTTTGCCGGTCCTGAGGCAGGCTTTTATATATTCCAGATGCCGGTCGGGAGGGGTCGAGATAAGCACGGCGTCGGCCGCAATAAGATCTTTCTCGGACAGGCGGTCTATCGTTTTGATCCCGTAGAGCTTCGAGGCTTCCGTCCGCCGCTGCGCTTTAGGGTCATAAGCCGTAATATCTTTGAATCCAAGGGTTTGCAGACAGCGCACGCGCCTTTTACCCATAGACCCCAGGCCGATCTGTAGGAATCTCATATATGTTCGCGCATCTCCTTGAATATGGTCTCGACGCATTTGAGGTCCAGGGCGTCGTTTATCTCATAATTCTGCCAGCGTTCTATAAATAGCGGCAGGATCTTTCCCCCGTAGACCTGGCCGCGTTTCCTGATAAAAGGAACCTTCGAAAGGTAAACGACGCCGTACGGGAAATAAGCCTTGGCCAGCCCCTGCCTGTTGCCGGCCGAAGAGATATCCGGGCAATAGGGCTTAATGAACTTGTTCCTGCCTATCGTTTTCGCGTAAGCGGGATGTTCCAGCGCTATCTCCCCCACGCTCACCAGGCTGTCGGCGCGGGCGCCGGCGTCCACCAGCGTCCTGACGGCGCGGTCGATATCGCCTTTCTTGCGCAAAGGCGAGGTGGGCTCCAGCAGAAGCAGATAATCGTATTTCTCGCCCCGCTTTTCAAAAAGATCCAGAACGTGAAGGACCACGTCCACTACCCGGCTGTTATCGCGGGCCAGGCCGGGAGGCCTTAAGCAGGGAACCTCCGCCCCATATTTCACCGCGGTCTCGGCTATCGCCTTATCGTCCGTACTGACCACCACGCGATCGAGCAGGCGGCTCCGCAAAGCCTGCTCTATCGTCCAGCCGATAAGCGGCTTTCCAAAAAGCGGTTTAATGTTCTTCCCGGGAAGCCCTTTAGACCCGCCCCTGGCCGGAATTAACGCCAATATTTTTTTGCCTTTATACATTTATCCCGCTCACAGGTCGTAGAATTTTTTCGCGGCCGCCGGGGCGGCGGAAACCCTGCCGCGCAGTACGGCACAGATACGAGAAGCCGCATTACCGTCGCCGTACGGGTTTTTCGCCTTAGCGGCCGCCCGGGAGAACCCGGGCGTAAGCGCTTTCTTCAGCGCTCCGACTATAGCCGCCCGCTCGGCGCGGCAATGCAGAACGCTCAGCGCCGCGACCCGTCCCTTTTGACGGCCGCCGATATCCACTACCGGCTTGCCGAAAGAAGGGGCCTCTATTATGCCGCTGGAGGAGTTACCGGCCACCAGGCGGCAGTATTTCATCGCCGAAAGATATCGTACCCGCCCGAGCGACGCGAAAAAAGCGCGCTGTCCCGGACGTCCGGCGGCGAACGAGCGTATAGCCCGTCCTATTTCCGCGGAACCCGGGTCGGCGTTCGGCATAGTGAAGAGGACGCGGAGATCCGTCATCGTTTCCAGCGCTCCGAGCAGTTCTCTTACCTGCCGCGCGGGCGAGGCATCGGCGAAGGTCTCGGGATGGAACGTGACGAGCGCCGTGGTTCCGTCAAAGCTGAAACCGAGGTCTTTCTCCAGTTCTTCCCTGGACATAAGTCCGGCGCCAAGGGCATTATCCACGCCCAGGGCTCCGGAGCAATAGACCCGGCCGGGGGCCTCTCCCAGCTGTATCACTCTGCGCCTGTATTCAGGCGTCGACGTAAAATGGAGCCAGCTCATTTTGGTGATAGAGTGGCGGAAGCCTTCGTCCAGAGCGCCCTCGGTAGTTTCCCCCCCGTGGATATGAACGATGGGGATCCTGGCCGTGAAAGCGCTTACCGCCGCCGCGAAAGTTTCATACCGGTCCCCCAGCAGCGCTACGGCATGCGGGCGAAGCCTTGAAAGCGCCGGACCTATGCCCGCTATGGCCGAAGCTATCGCGGGCCCCATAGCGGTATCTTTTCCAGGCGTCAATATCGGCACTTTGGCCGAGATCGGGAAACCGTCCCGGACGATCTCCTTCCAGGTAAGTCCGTGTTCGGGGAGCAGGTGGGAACCCGTGACGATCATTTGAAGCCTGAGATCGTGACAGGCCGAGAGCTTGCGCAGCAGGGGATTGAAAAGCCCGTATTCCGCCCGGGACCCGGTAATAACGCATATCTTCCGTTTCATAGCTTTATGAGCGCGTCTTTTTTAAAATCAAAGCGGGCTTTCTTCCCTATGACGCGCGGCCACAGCATCGGTGAGAGGCCTGTGGCCGGCCTTTTGGCGGTCAGGCTGGCCTCGGTGAACTTCTCGCCTTTCCGTATATCGCGCGCGGCGACTATACTTTTCCTGGCTATCCTGATATTTTTTTTCTCGGAAGGCGACGGCTTTTTTATCCCGTCGCCGAACGCGGCCTCGACGTGCCTTATGGCCCGCACCATCGCGGCAAGCTCATCCGGCTCCAGGCTGGCGGCGTGGTCGGGCCCGTTCAGTTTCCTGCTGATGGTGAAATGTTTTTCTATCACGCTGGCGCCCAGCGCCGCGGCCGCGACCGGGATCTCTATCCCGGCGGTATGGTCGGAATAGCCCGTCGCCACATTAAAGGTCTTCGCGATAGTGCTCATCGCTTTCAGGTTCACGTCCTTGAAAGGCGTGGGGTATTCGGTATTGCAGTGCAGCACCGTTATATCCGCCATCTTCGCTCCGGCGCCGACCAGGACGGTTAAAGCGGCGCGGATCTCGGCGATGTCGGCCATTCCCGAGGACAGGAGCACCGGCTTTCTCAATCTCCCGATCTTCCGGAGATACGGCAGGTTGGTCAGCTCCCCCGAAGGGACCTTGAATATCGGAAGGCGCATTTTATCCAGCATGGCGACGCTGTCCAGGTCGAACGGCGACGAAAGGAACATTATCTTTCGTTTCCCGCAGTACGCGGCGAGCGACCGGTGGGCTTTTTCATCCAGCTCGAGCTTTTTCAGCATGCGGTACTGGCTTTCCTTCGCCGCGCCGCGCCGTTTCTGGTAGTCGGCCTTGGGCGCGCCGACGGAGACCAGCGTTTCGGCTTTAAAAGCCTGGAATTTTACAGCGTCCGCGCCGGCCCCGGCGGCCGCGTCGACCAGCCTTTTAGCCAGAGCCAAAGAACCGTTATGGTTGACGCCCGCTTCCGCGATAATAAAAACGGGGCGTCTCATCTCTTGCCCTTTTCCCTTGCCGGCACGCCGTACCAAAGCGAGTCCGGGCCTATATCGCCGGTCACAAGGCTTCCCGCCCCCACCAAAGCGTTCCTGCCTATCCTGCGGCCCTCTATGACCGTCGCCCCGGCGCCGATATGCGCCCCTTGCTCCACCGCGACATTGCCGCAAAGGACCGCCTTCGGAGAAACATGGACAAAATCGCCGAGCCGGCAGTCGTGCTCCACCACCGCCCCGGTATTGATCAGACAGCAGACTCCGGTCTCAGCGCCGGGGTTTACCGCCGCCTGCGCGGCCACGAACGTGCCCTCTCCTAGCAGCGCGAAGCTGGAAACAAAAGCGCGCGGATGCACCAGAGCCGGAAATTCAAAACCCATTTTTTTCGCTATCGAGTACAGGTCCCGGCGGGCGGTAATATCGCCCACGCTGCCGACCCCGAGAGCGCAGGTCTTCAGCCCGCGGCTGAAAAGGCCGGCCAACTCCTCGTCTTCGCCGGCCACTTCGGCGCCCATCAGTTTCGAGCCTTTTTTCAAGGCGGGGTCTACGACCGCGGCTATTTCATATTTTCCGGCCGCGAGGATGGCGTCCATGACCACCTTGGCGTGGCCTCCTCCGCCCAGAACTATGATCTTTTCCATTCTTTATTCCTTACCGAACTTTTTGAACATTTTCTGGAATTCCTGCCATTCGCCCATATCGAACCATGACTTTTCGGAGACGGGATAAACGCCTATCTTCTTCTTGCGTCTGATATAATCGGCTATCAGGTCCGTGGCATGATAGAGCTTGTTCTTCGGTATATCGTTCACCACGTCGGGGTCCATTACATAAAGTCCGGTATTGACCAGGAAATCATATTCGGGCTTCTCCTTGATGCCCTTCAGCCGCCCGCCGGGGCCTATCTCGCAAACCCCGTAGGGAATGGTGTAATGCTTCATGGAAACTATCATCGTTATCTTGTTCTTATTTTCCCGATGGAACCTGTAAATATCGGAATAGTCGGCCTCTATCAGGATATCGCAATTACTGACAAAGAACGGCTTTTTCATTTTACCTTTCAGCAGCTGCAGGCTGCCCACGGTCCCCAGGGGTTTGTCTTCCTGCACGTAATTGACGTTGAAAACATGCTTAAATTCGTTAAAGTAGGCTTTCAGCAGGTTGGCTTTGAAATTAATGGAAAGATAAAAATCCTTGCACCCGAAGCTTGAGAACTTTTCCATTATCATTTCCGCTATCGGCTTGTCCCCCAGGGGGATCAAAGGCTTGGGCAGAAAACTTGTCACCGGCGCCAGGCGGCTTCCCGTTCCGCCGGCCATTATTACCGTGACAACTCCCCGTAATTCGTCGTTCGAAACGTTTTTCTCGAACAGGTCGAGCCAGCGCAAAGCCGAGACGACTTTCCCCGTCTTATCAACGACAGGCAGGTAATCTATGGTTTTGGAGACCATGATATCCCTGGCCTCGCCTTTTGAGAAACCGTCCACGATAGAGATCGGGGCCGGGTTCATGATCTTGTCCGCCGGCGCGCTTAAAACGCCCTCTTTGAGTATATGCCGGCGGATATCCCCGTCGGTAACGGTCCCCCTGAGCCGCTGGCCGGCGTCGACGACCAGGAGGATCTTCTCGCCCATCTCGTCCATCTTCTTTAAAGCCTGCTTAACCGTCGTCTCGCCGGTTATTAATATTTTTTTTATCGTGTCCATATTATTTCGGCCCTAAACTTCGGATAGCCCCCGCTACGCGCGCGACCCCGCCTTTCGCGAGGCCCGTGCTGCACGGCAGATTCAACACCCGCTCCCAGAACCAGAAAGCCTTTTCTATTTTAAAGGCCTGGTTTTTGAGGTACGGCTTTTGCATATGGTTCAGGAACCAGACCGGCCTGGACTGGATCCCGGCGGCGTCCAGTCCGGACATCAGACGCTCCCTGTCGGAGCCGTAAGCGTTTTTATCCACGATGATGGAATAAAACCAGTAGTTCGGTTCGGTGCCCGCGGGATTGCCCAGCAGGGTTATCCCCTCGATCCCGGAGAGCAGTTTCTTATATTCGAAGTAGTTGGCCTTTTTTATCCTTATAAAATCGGACAGCTTTTCGATCTGGGCCACGCCTAAGGCGGCCTGTAAATTCGTAAGACGGAAATTATACCCCACCTCGTTATGCACATAACGGACCGCGTCGTCCTTGGCCTGGGTGGTCAGGTACTTGGCCTTTTCGGCCATGCGTTTATTATTGGTGACTATCATCCCCCCGCTGCCGGTGGTGACTATCTTATTGCCGTTGAACGAAAAAACGCCGAAGTCCCCGATGGTGCCGGTGAATTTGTTCTTATAGGGCCCGGCCGTGTATGAAGAGCCGAGGCTTTCGGTAGCGTCTTCTATCACTTTCAGGCCGTATTTGCGCGCCAGCCGCATGATGGCGGCCATGTCGCAGGGATTGCCGAAGATATGGACCGGCAGTATCGCTTTTACGCGCCGGCCCGTTCTCTTATTGACGACCCCGCCCTTTCCGGCTTTGCAGCCGGATCTTAAAAATTCCTCAAGCTTTACCGGGTCGAGGTTCATGAAATCGTCGCAATCCATGAAAACCGGCTCGGCGCCCAGATAGCGGACGGCATTTACCGGCGCTATGAAAGTCAAAGCGGGGACCACCACTTCGTCGCCGCGCTCCACGCCGCACAACTGAAGGCTTATGTAGAGCCCGACCGTACCGTTCGAAACAGCCACCGCGTGCTCAGCTTTGGTATAACCGCATATTTTTTGTTCGAAAGTCTCCACGTATTTGCCGGCCGCGGAAACCCAGCCCGTATCCAGGCATTCCTTAACGTATTTCCAGGCATTGCCCGATATGTTCGGAACGCTCAGAGGGATCGGCGCAAGTTTAGACATTATAGATGTCCGCCTTGTAGTTTTTCATATGCTCCGGGTCTTTGAACCACTCGATCGTGGAGGCGAGACCCTTTTCAAGCGGAATTACCGGTTCCCAGCCGGTAAGCTTTTTGATCAGCGTGTTATCGCACAAAAGTCTTTCCACCTCGCTTTTTTCCGGCCGCAGCCGCGCGTCGTCCGATACTATGGCGGCTTTTTTGCCCATTGCGGAAATAATAAGTTCGGCCAGGGACTTTATGGTTATTTCCCTGCCGGAACCGATGTTCACGGTTTTCCCCACCGCCTGGTCGGCTTTCGCGAGCGCGATGAAACCGGCGCAGGTATCGGACACGTAGTTCAGGTCCCTCGTGGGATGCAGGGCACCGAGCTTTATTTCATTGGCGCTCTTGATAAGCTGGGTGATGATGGTCGGGATAATGGCCCTGGCCGACTGCCTGGGACCGTAGGTGTTAAAGGGCCTGACGGTAACCACCGGCAATTTGAAAGACAGATGGAACGCCTCGGCTATCTTGTCGGCCCCTATCTTGCTGGCGGAATAGGGAGACTGGCCCTGCAGAGGATGTTTTTCGTCTATGGGGGCGTACTGCGCCGTGCCGTAGACCTCCGAGGTGGAAGTCACGATCAGCCGCGCCGTGCCGAGGTCGCGGGCCGCCTGCAGAACGTTCAGCGTGCCCTTTACGTTCGTGTCGATATAAGAATCCGGGGAATGGTAGGAAAAAGGGATCCCGATGAGAGCCGCCAGGTGGAAAACCGCGTCCACACCCTTCACAGCGGAACGTACGCCGTTAGGATCGCGGATATCCCCCGCGAAGATCTCGATATTCTTTAACTTGTCTTTAGGGAGCGTGTCCAGCCAGCCCCATGAATTGAACGAATTGTAGTAAACAAAAGCCTTTACCACGGCCCCTTCCGCCAAAAGCGCTTCGACCAGGTGGCTGCCTATAAAACCGTCGGCGCCGGTGACCAGAACCTTTTTACCCTTTAATTCCATAAATTATCCCTGTTTCCACGTCCTACTTTATATATATTATCAAATATTAACGATACCGCGCCGAAGAGGCGCTTTACCGTCAAAACTGCCCGGCAGCCCGATTTTTCCGGGTTCAGCCGGAGCGGGGCCTGAAAAGCCGCATCCCCTTCACTTTGTCCACAAGAAGCCCGGCCGAATCCGTGACATCACACAGGGTAAGAGTTTTAAGCGTGAAACACAGACCCACAAAAGCGGCCAGCATCAGTATTTTTATACCGATCTCGACCGGCCAGAAAAGATCCAGCGAATACAGGAAATACAACAAAGCCGTCTCCGCTATAAGAGCGCCGAAAAGCGCTTTTATCTTGCCCAGGTTAAAAGGAACAGGCGTGCATTTCAGCCCTATATAGAACTGGGTGGTCTGCACTATGCCGGAAGTCAGGAACATCGCCGCGGCGGCCCCCATAAGACCGTACCTGGGAATGAGCAGCAGATTGGAAACTGTCCCGGCCACAAGCCCCGTCAAGAGGATAGGCATCTGCAGCCAGGTCTTCTCCTTGTGATAGTATATAAGCCAGTAGGCGAGCATCCCCAGGGCGCCAAAGATCTGCGCGTAAATATAAAGCGGGACGACATAGATGACCGCGCGAAAATTCCCCTTGAGAAGGAGGATCACAAGTTCTTTCGAGAAAAGCATGACAAGCAGGGAGACGGAGAGCACTACGGTCAGGACCTTAAGGCCGATCTCGGCCAAAGTCCGCCCCGCCTCCTCCGTCCCTTCCTTGAGCAGTTCCAGCGTTTTAGGCGAGAACACGCCGTTCACCCCATCCGTCGCCATTTTAACGGTGGAAGCCAGGCGCGCGCTCATGTCCAGTACGCCCACCTGCGTAAGCCCCTGCACGCGGCTCATTATTATCCTGTCCAGGTAAGTATAGCCGAAGCCTATTATCCCCGCCGGCACCTGCGGCCAGGAATAGGCCAGGGCCTCGCGCAGCATAGCGCGGCTGAACCTGGCCGAGTAAAGACCGCGCAGCGGAACAAAGGAAACAAGCGTTTTAACGACCTCGGCCGCAAGCCCCGCCACTATCAAAGCTTCGAACCTTAAAGGAGTGACTAGCACCAGCACCAGCGACAGCAGGACATATATCCCGGTAAAAAGGCCCTCGTTCAGGAACCAGCGCCGCCCCTCATGGCGGTTTTGAAAGACATACTGGTTCGTCATTCCAAGATAATTGAACGTGACCTGTAAAAAACCCAGCAATAGCCAGATAAAATCAAGCCTGTTCTTAAAAAGAAGGCCGTTCAGATAGGGATACGCCAGGAACAGCAGCAGCAGATACACCGCCCCCGAGAGCAGCACAAAGATGAGCGTAGTGGAAAAAAACAGGTTAAGGGGATCCGGAGAATCTTTGTATTTAAAATAGTACCTGTAACAGGCGTTTCCCACTCCGCAAAAACCGAAGACGCCGAACGAGGAAACTATTGTGATCAGCCCCACCATGCCGTAATCGGCCGGGGTCAGGAAAGAGGTCAGGATCGGTAAAGTAATAAAAGCCAGGCCGTTCCTGATAAAAGGCATGGCGGTGTAGTAAGCGGCGTTTACAATGTAGTTTCGTCTCATCGCTGTTTCAAGGCGGAAGGCCTTGTATATATATTATATTATTGGGAGGATTAAGGAATAGTGCACGGTCATTGGGCGGGGATGCCCGGCAGGCGGCTAAACCTGCCAGGGATAGATCAAGAACTTGCCGACCGGCTCCCCTGTCAGGCCGACGATCCTGTAATCCTTCAGGCCGTATTTGCCATTGAAGTACTTTATGGTTCCCGGTTCGGCACGGTCAAAGTTAAGCTTCACTTCTAGCGGCAGCAATGAACCGCGGCGCTTCAATATAAAATCTATCTCCTTCTTGTCCTTATTGCGCCAGTAAAAAACGCTGTCCTTGCCGTATTTTTTCACAAGCTCGGTAAAAACCGAAGTTTCAAAGACGTTCCCCATAACTTCTTTCAGAAGGGACTTCATCCACAAAAGCTGCATCAGCCCCGTATCATAAAAGAATATTTTCGGCATCTTGAACAGTTCAGAACGCAGATTGCCGCTGAACGGCCGCAGCAATCTGATCACATAGGTGTTTTCGAGTATGAAAAGATATTTCTCTACCGTAGGCATTGAGAGCTGACACGTATTAGCCAGTTCCGTCACATTCAGCAAATTCCCGCTTTGCGACGCCAGGACCTCAAGCAGCTTGTTGAATTTGCCCACATCCTTTATCTTCGCCAGATCCCGGATATCCTTACGGATGTAAGTGTCTATGATCTGCTGGATATACTTTTCTTTCAATTCCCGCGAAGCAGCCAGCGTTACCTTTGGGTAACCGCCGCAAAGCGCGTATTCTTTATACAACGCTTTCAGCTCTTCAACCTTGCCCTTAGTCAGGGCGCCCGCGCCCGTCGGCAGCGGTTTCCCCTTAAAAAGCGCGAATTCCTCGAAGGACAGGTTAAACACCTCAAATTCAAGCGTTCTCCCCACCAATGAATCTTTGAATTTGGCTTTGATCTCGAAACTTGAAGAACCGGAGATGATAAGCTTCAGGTTTTTATAATGGTCAGCCGTTAATTTTAAAAAGGCCGACGGATTTTCAAGATACTGGATTTCATCGATAAAAACATAAAGTTTTTTTTCCAGGTCATAACCCTCTTCCCTTAAATGCTTGAAAAATTCTTCAGGCCCCGAGTCCAGCAGAGTTTTCAGCCGGGAATCTTCAAGATCCGCGTAATAGACGGGCTTATCCTTGGTTTTTAGAACATTTTGCAGGTAATAGAGGATAGAGGTTTTCCCCACCTGTCTGGCGCCGTGCAGGACCAGTATGTCGTCAGTATCAATATATTTAAGCAGCTCATCGATAATGGCACGCTTAAAAAGGCCGTTTATTTTCATTCCCATATATTACTTTAACTCCGACTTAAAGTAAAGTGCAGTTTAATAAAAGTTGGAAGAAATCGGGGCATAGTATTGCTCGGTTTCAAGCACAGAGAGACTGTGCTTGTCAGTCAGTCGTCAGCAGGGGGTTGAAAAACTCCCCGCTTGCGCGCTCACTTACCCGGCAAAGCGGCATACTCCAGGCGCAGAATATCTCTTATATTTTGCCGCACTCTCTCCGGCTGAATAAAACGCCTCATAGTCAGCCGCAATAGAGCTATATCGTTCAAAGGATAACTCCCCTTCACGATCACGATCTTGTATTGGGGAAGCACCGGGATATAATCTTTCAGTTTATAAGTTTCCGCGGGGCGGCCGAACAAACCGAGTTCTTTAAACTCTCCGAATTCATTCTCGTAGTTCCCATTCCAATAACCGATGCGTTTTTGATCGCCGAACGCCAGCATGAACAGCCCGGAATATTCGTATGCGCGGTAAGCTTCCGGCATGCCGTTATAATCCTTCGTTTCATCCTGAAAGATAAAGGTCGTATGGTCCCGCACAATGGCGCTATCTTTAAAATTAGCGACAAGCGACTGGTTCTTGTAATCCTGCTGCAGGAAACGATAAAAAGCACCGGCGTCGGCCGCGGTAAAAGCCAGGGCCGCAAGGAAATACACAAAACATACCCGCACGGGAGACCAGGCGACTCCTAGCACACGGAAGAGTTCCTTGACGCCGTACACCAGGACAAAAGCGGCGCCGAGAGGCAAAAGCAATCCGTGGCGGCTGTCCCAGCCCGGCCCCGGCGTTTTAAAGACCGCGGCATACGGGAAGATCCCCGCCATAAGGATAATAAGCCCGGCCATGAGAAGCCGCGTGGAATGCGCGCCGGGATCACTTTGAGGCGTTCCGTCAACGCGATACTTCGTATAGACGGCGGCCAGCAGCAGCGCCGCCAGGACGGAGAAGAATCCCGAAGAAACGAGAACGCGGTTCAGCAGCTCCGACACGGAACCGATGGCCGACAAAGAGAACAACGGCGCGGAGAAAAGCCCCGCCAGGGTAATAGTATTATAGCCGGCATACACGCCCGACGCCGGGAACAACTTCCCCTTTATGAACCAGAAGATCAGCGGCAGCGCCAGCAGATCCATGTGTTTCAAGGCCGAAACCCAGGGCCGCGTCTTCACGGACTCCCATTTAGCATAGACAAGGTAGAGGATGCCGATCAGATAGAACATCAGCAGGGAGCTTGTGGAGAACGAGATAAAGAACAGGACAAGCGCCGTTATCCTGGCGAACACGGACCCGGTATTGCAGAAAGCGGCAAGGAACCGCAGACCCGCAAAGAACAGCAGGGAACTTAACGCATAATGAATATTACACAGAGCTATACGCGCCGCATTGACCGGCAGCACGGCGAAAAGAACGACGATGAACAGCCGCTCCAACGCTTTGATCTCCGCGATATTGCGCAAAGTGGCGTCCAGCAGAAGCCCGGACAGAAGATAAGCCAGAAAAATAACGAGGCGCTCCAGAAACACCCCCGTCGGATCGCCGAAACCGAAGAAAAAACCATGGAGATACGCCGGCCAGTGCAAAAAAAAGCCCAATTCCGTGTATGTATTTAAAAGAGCGTTGAAGCCGGTATGGAATCCGGAAGTGACATAATCGTCGAAAAATACCGACGTGTTCAGCAGCATGAACCCGTATGCCGCGCAATAGAAGCAAAAGATGATAAACCAATTGGATGTCAGAACACGGCTGCCGGAAATAGACTTCATAATCTCTCCTAGATCCCCTAAGTCTCAGACTGACTCCGTTATAACCGGCTGCATCCTCGGCGAAGATTCCCCGCGTGTATGTTTTCACACGCTCCACTTTGGCATCTCACCGGTTCGGAACAGATAGCAGCCGCGGGGTAGCGCTCACATCGGTAAATTTATATGGCCTTGTATATGTGGAGTAAAAACTCCGATCAGGCAATAATTTCTCAGCCATATTAAAATAACGGTTAAAGATCGCTCTGAAAGTATTAACGGGGGTTATGGAATCGTACAACAGATCCTTGCCGCCCGAGGGTAAATAATACGCGTTCAATATACCGAACCTTTCCCTGATATTTTTCCCCGTCGGGTGCTCTCCCCAATCGCCAGCATGGTCGGTAAATGTTGAGTCCGGACCATGATCCGACTGCACTATGATGATCGGAGGGGTCTCCGATCCCGCCAGGATATCATCAACGAGTATTTCAGCCTTCTTGCTGATAGCAATCAATTGGTCCAAATAGGGTTTTTCCGACACGGACATGTAGCTAAGGATCGCGAGCTCGGTTCCCGAAACCGGTTCGCCGTTCACACCGAATACAAAAGGGCCATGCGGGCAGACGATGTGAGCGAAAACAAATTTCGGCCCCTTGATCTTATGCACTTCGGCGAGTTTGGAAAAAGTGCGCAAAATTCTCGTTCTGCTTTCATTCTCAACAAAGTATTGTTCCAGGGGTCTCAGAATAGTCGTCTGGATCAGCACTTTCTGGAATTCATCCAGCTTCCCGCACTCCACATCCAGGTCGGCGTACGCATTACGGCCTGTCGCTCCCCAGCCGGACCTGAAATTGATGAACTTATACCCTTTTGATCTCAGGAATTTCGACACCTTGCTGTTCTGGATCATATCAGAGGGTATCCTTCTGTCCAAAGAGTCTACACCGACGATACCCGCCACAGGATCGAGGTATTCCATGTTCAATGAAGACGCCAACGATAAAAAAGTCATTCCGTAATTGCTTCGGCTGTTATAAGCTATATAAAAACCTTTTTTAACCAGATAGCCGGCAAATTCGCGGTTGTCATAACCATAGACTTCCTTAAGAGTGCCGAAGCCGGCATATTCATCCAGGATGATATAGTAAATATCCCTTAGCCCGGCAGTTTTCCCCGGCTCCGGCGCGTGGAGTTCTTTGTTTCCAACACTTACGTCCCCGCGCCAGAAAAACTTCTCTTTAAACTCATAAGTCCCGATATTGAGCAGTGAAATAGCGATCAGGGAAGCAGCCGCAACATTCATGATCTTAGTGAGGTTGCGCAGTCTTATGCGCGTCTTAACGGTAAAGTAAGCGCCCAGGATAAAGAGCAGCCCCCAGGCCGACAGCAGGTACCCATGCCGTCCTCCGAGCACCATACTACCGATCCTCCACTTCTCCACCCCGTCAAAAGCCCGGCCATAGGTAGAGAACAGGATTAGGATAAGAGATACAAGGATCCCTGTCTTTTGGTTATTCCTGAAGAGCAGTCCGAATGCTAGGAACAATAAAAGCGTCAGGCCCAGCGCTATCAATAATAGCGTCAAAATTTCAGAGAACGGCACCTCCGCTATATTTTCGGAAAAAAGGAACACGACAGGAAAGATAGCGAACAAAAATGGATGAATAATGAATGGTCGTTTCATAATGCTAAGCTGTTTTTTTCCGCATCAGGTACAGGGTACGGCCGCTGCCCGTTATTTTCTCCTGCCGGAGGACGGTAAAGTACTCCGTGAAGGCCGCCTCGAACCCCGGCTGATGGTAATCGGGAAAAATATCTCGGCGCGAAGAAAGAAGTATTTGTGTTTTTGAATCTTCTTTGGGAACGAATTCGATTATCAGATACGGCGCCAGTTCGGAAAAATACCGGAAAATGCTGCCGAACGGCAGATTGTTGCCGATGGCCAGATGATGAATCAGGGCTAAGGCCATTACACAGTCTGCCGGCGCACGCTCAGCAAGCGACTCCCGTTCCCCGTTCGCCCACCCTATAGCCGGACTGGGATTGGTCAGGTCCAGCAAAAGCGGAAGAAGGTGCTCTTCATAGTCTTTCGCGGCCTTGACATAGTTTCTTTCTACCGCTATGGGATCGACGTCAAAAGCCGCGGTAAAGATTTTATTCCGTGACGCGAGGCGGCTGAATTCGCCGGTATTGGCCCCCAAGTCCCACAGCTTCGCCGGGTTCGCCTCGGAAATAAAAGCCGAGACTATCCGCTTTTTCTCTTCAAAGGCGGCTTCACCGTAGTTCGTATCGGAGTAATAATCCCCCCACTCCGTCTTCACGCTCGGCAGCGCCTGCCTGCTTATCGCCGATTCCAGGCTGTTCAGGAGCGCGCGCAGGGAGAACATGCTCATCCGCGGTTGTTTAGGCGCGGTCTTCCCGGGCGTTTCATAGCGTCGGATAGTTTTGGCATGAAGATGGATATGCGTCAAAACAGAAAAATCGAGATACGTCCCTGCGGGCAGAAGCGTGCTGGCCAGGTCCAACGGGACACCGTCGATGAATTCCCGGCCCAGGCAGCTAAGCCGCAGATCCGTCTTTGCCATTAAAACAAGCGGCGCGAGGAAATGCCTGCAGAACTGCTGATAGGCCGCCCACGGAGAGCCCTCGACGTGCTTTCTAAAGGACAGCGTGTCTATAAAAACGGGAGCGCCTTTATAGAACTGAACGTTATAGGCGGAAGCGTCTTTTAGCGACATGCCGTGAGCCAACGCCAGTTGCTGAATTTTGATCGTCAGCAGCGCCGCCGCTTTCAATTGCGAAAAGCACCATTCGTACGGGTAGCTGACCAATGGCACTCTTTCCGGCCGTATGATCCTAAAACCATTCTTTTCCGGGAAAGGGATATCAGCTTCGATATGGGGTATGATCAGTTTCTGTTTCAGGAGTTCAGCGTACAGGCCGGACGAGATGAGCAGTTCATAGTCCGCACGATAAACATCGTTTATCTGCCTGTACAGCACGCCTTCTTTTTCGAACAGGAAACCCGCCGGGTCCCTGAACGAGCCGGGAAGCTTATTCATTTTTACCCTGCCCGGGATGTGCGGGGGCCTTCGTGAAAAAATGTTTTATCCGCTTCCAGAACGTTTTTACGGCGAAGCCGGCGCTTACGAAAAGCGCCACCAACACCTGGAAAACAAAACTGCCGGTACCCGGGTCTATATAAGCGCAAGCTGGCGCGGCGCACACCGTTAAAACCAGCATAAACAGGCAAAATCGGGAAAAAAGCCGCATCATAAAACATCTCTCCGCTTGGCAATCAGATCGCCGATAAAAAAGACGTCGAACGGCGTTTTAATATAGCCGCCCAGTACCGCGGGATCCACGCATGTGCGGGCGCCCAGCATTTCAGCCAAGGCTTTTTCATTATTGGCCGCCGGAACGCCGGGCTCGGTACCGTCGAAGGGCGGAACTACCGGGTAATCTATCAGGTCCCTGCCGGCTATAGCCGGCTCCGTATATAAGATAGTTGACCCCGGCCAGCCAGGGCCATAACGGCAAGATGCAGGGCGGCGGTGGCGTTAGCCAGGCAAACGCAGTATTTGGCCCCGGTCAACTCACATATTTTCTGTTCAAATTGGTCGGCCACAGGCCCCTGAGTAATAAGTTCGCCGCGCAAAACGCGGCAAACGGCCTGAATATCGTTTTCATCGATCCATTGAGCGCCATAAGGTATAGATTCCACATGTATATGCTATTATTTTGACCCCCAAAAGTCAAAGCTATGCTTGTGCCGCCGCAGACGCTATGCGTCGGGGACAGTGTCGCTTCGCTCCACCCAAGCGGCCAATTTGGCCCCCAACGGGACTAAAGGAGAGAAAATCAGCGGAAAAATCGGAAAACGCCAAAAAACATCTGGACATACCGGCCGCCGCTAACCGGCAAGATTGCGGCCCTCCGGCTGAACCCCCGCTACCATACAAAGCCGCACGCTGATGAACAAGAAAAAGCAACAGCCGGCCAGAAAGAAATAGAACGCGGCCGTCATGAGCCCGTAACTGTAATTGAACTCTACCACATGCTTTCCCCTTGGCACGCGTACGGCCTTAAAGGCGATATTAGCTTTCCGAATTTCAACCGGTTGCCCATCCAGTTTGGCGCTCCAGTATTTACTATAGCCGTCCGAATAATATAGAAAACCGTCGTGTGGCGCATCTATCTGAAAAACGACCCGATCGACATCGTCCTGCGCGATTTGAATGAAGCCCGGGAATGGTTTGCGTGCAAGCTGCAGATTACTTACATACTTTTCAATATCACCGGGCGCAAAGACATACCGCTTGCTCAGATCGAAAAAATCTGACAATTTGGCGTCAAACCGTCCCGAATTTACGTTTTTCTCTATCACCAACGTGTCTCCGGCCGAAGAATCAGGCAAACCGTTCAGTATGGCTGTCGCCTCATACTTGTCAGCCGCTATTATTGTTTTTGCGACAGGGAAAAAGTCCGCGATCGGATTAATGATACCGCCCGCATATATTTGCCTATGAAGGCGCACCTTAACGAGAAAATCATAATAATAACGTGTCATGTAAAACGAATCCCAGAGCAACATGTTCAGGGAAGCCTGGTATGATTTCATAAAGTCGTTTAAACAAACAACATCCTTTTTGGCTAGATCCATTTTGGTGAAATCTGGCGCCACTTTTGCCACATATACCGGCCTAGAAAAATCATTTTTATACAATTCCCATACGTCCAAAGATTTGTTTATTCTGTATTTGGTCCCGCCACAAATACAAACATTCCACAAATCCTTCGCTGCGACATATGCATAGAGGGTCTTTTCTTTTTTAAACGTATCCAAGCCCCAGAAACTACCAAAATCGGTGGGGTAGTTACTTTCAAATGGGACACGGTACAAAACAGTCTTATACGGAACATCATTCACCAAGCCGTTGCTGGCCATCCAGTCAAAATAACGTTCTCCCAAAAACCGGGGGCCCCATTTATGCAGCAAAGGGCGACTTAAGATAGCCCAGCATACCGGAGTAAGCAGGATGGCGGCCAGAATTACCGTTTTCCCGCGCCTGCCCACACGCGGGAAATCCGCACTCGTAAAATGACCTTTAACACTCCAATACGCAAGAAACAAAACTATCAGGAACGAACCGCCAAACAGCAAGATCGGCGCGCTATGGCCATAAAGCAACAGATACAAGTCGATTCCGGTGACAAATGATAAAAGGAAGATAGACGATACGGAAAGCAGAAGGCTCATTTTTGTCAGATATTTACCACTAACCGATGCCAGTGAGTATAATGCGATAAAAGTGAGTGCGCAGGCGGCTGGCAAAGTCATGGCGCCCAACCGCGCCACTATTTCCCCAAACAACCCGGGCTGCTGCGTTATGGCATATGAAGAGATAAAAAACGAGGCGAGAATCGCATGGCCCGCCAGAAAAAGATAGTAAAAATATTTCTTCTTTTCCATCTCCTTAAGTCCGAATAGCGAATACGCGTATAAACCCAGTATGAACAAGTGGCAAACCTGTTCCAACCCGCCCGGCACAGCAAAGAGAAAGTATCCCATGTTGCGGAGCGTGACGAAATTAAACAGTAAAAGGTCCGCCGTTATCGCGGCAACGACGGCGATCAGCAGAATACGGCTGTTCCCCGCAAAAAATGGCATATCTGACACTTCAGACTTTTCTTTTACGGTCCTGAACTCCAGATAAGCCGGGGCCAAAAACAGGCAGGCGCAAACAAAATTCACTGAGACGAACCGCTCATAAGACACCGTCAGGATATTGCGCGTGACGAAAATGATAAGCAGCACCGGAACCGCATATTTAAGGAGATACAGAGCATGATAAACAGGCTGGGACCGGAAAAAGTTTTTATTAACGAAGAAGATCAACCTGTCGAACAAGGCAAGTGCTATCAGGATGCCGACGGCTAATCCTGCGCAGGCGCCTAAATACCCAAAATCGCCGATAAATACCGCCAGCCTCTGTATCTGGAACGACACAGGATAAAGACTGACGAAACTCTTTACGACAAGCAGGTTAAGCCCCAGGACAAAAGGCGCGGAATCGTTGTTCTTAACCGCCTCTTTAAATCCCACCGCGGCGAGAATTGTCAAACAGAATGTAGCTGCAACGCCGAAATGCTGAAAGATCTCCACGGTCTTCGCCAAAGGGAACAGCAAATAAATAAGTTTTTGAATAGCACTTTCAGGAGAAAAGATGGCAAAACCAAGATTGCAGCTTGTCAATATAAGTACCGCAGCCATCACCGAAAAAACCCTAACATACGTTTGCCTTACGGTCTTCAGGGCATACACCGCGCAGGCCAAGGGAATACATCCTATATACAGGATTACTTCCGAGTAGCGTTCATTAAGACCCGCAAATCTTAAAGGTTCGAACACGATCCCCAGCATTGTAAAAAGCGTAGTTGAAACTGCCCTGCGGATAGAGAAGGCATCCCCGACAAGATCAGTACCATATATATTGGCGAGAATATTATTATTGTGTTGGAATAGTCGGACCGTCGGCACAAGTTCGGGACTATACTTCATGTCCCAGAATTGCGCCAGCATAGGCATTGCCAAGCACGCCAAAAGGCAGCCAGCGACAATCAATGCCGTACGCCCCAACCTGCCAGTCATAAAGTGGAAACAGTCGCCCCTTTGATCTCTATTAAAACCTAACGATACTATGGCCAGCGCGACCGAATAAAAAGCCAGGTAGCTGGGCAAGTAAACATTGGTTGCAAATCCAAGTATAGCCGCCGCCATGATAAGGAGCAAAGCTTTTCGCAGGCCATTTGTTGTCTCCAAAAATAATACCCAAAGCAATGTAAAGCTAGGCATATAAAGGAACGCCGTTACGACCCCGCCCTGCCTTACATAAACCGGCAACAATACAAGAAACTGGATCATCGCGAATGAAATACCCATAACCTTGTCTTTGAGGATGTGAGCAATGACCAGATAAGAAGTAAAGGTGACAAACAGAATCAGCAAGAGATAGGTTATAACGTAGTTATAGCCGAGTGGAACCCCTAAAATCTTCAGAACGACCGTGATACCCAGATTCAGCGGTTCAATAAGCCCAAGAGATTGATAATATGGATAAAAAGGAGTCCCGCCCTGTGAGAATTTATTCCAGAAAGGGAGATGCCACTCCCGCATATTACTGGAAAAAAAACGATGTATGCCTTCCCATCCTATCGCGTCGTGAACAGGCAGAATCCCGCCTGCCAGCATAGCGAGAAGGGACAAGGCAAGCAAACCGATGCCCCATGCCCAAACTGCTTTCTTCCAGAATGTGGGTTTGATCATCTCTTCCCGCAACGCCGTCAAAACAATCCCCTTCCTTGGGGATGTTAAGGGCCGTTCACGCCGATCATAAAAATCCCCCGGCGCACTTTTCCGTAAAGTTAAGCAGCACTTTGCGCAAGTCGCCGAAATCACTACCGAGCTTATTTAGAGAATCTTCATTGAGGCGCAACACCAGGCAATTCGGTTTCAGGATTATGTTCCCAAAAGTGCAAACCCTGAAAGACCGTGAGGAAATGTGACAAGGAGATTCTGGTGTCCTTGCGTATGACGATGTAGTGAAAAAGAAGCAGGAACTTTACCGACATCATTAGCGCCAAAAGTATTACCGCAGGGACCTTGCGCATAAATGTCACAAAAGATTCCCCCGCATTGAACCAGGCAGCCCCTTTCTCCGGATTTGCGAATATTTTTTTCAGCTTACGCAAGTCCAGATAAAAAACAAAATAACTGTACAGCAAGTCCCGGCGGATCTCCGCTTCGGTATTATTTGCAGGGACGTAAGAAAGCGGGATCTTATTGAACGGATTCTCGATAAAAGTCGACACGGAGTTAAAATTTTCGTAGTTGTTCACGATGTGCAGGCGTTTCTCCCGCTTCGCCATCTCATAAAGCTCCGTACCCGGATAAGGAGTGGCGTTATTATAACGCACCATATCCAGATCCAGCGCTTTGGTTAACCTGACGCAGTCCATACGCCGCCTGAAGCTGTCCCCGGGCAAGCCATATAAGAATGTCGCGCTGACGTGAAAGCCGATAGACTTGGCCAACTTCACTGCATCTATGCATTGGGCCACGGTTTCGCCTTTTTTAAGCATTTTCATGGTCTGCTCAGAAGCTGTTTCTATACCAAAAAAAATGCTGCCAAAGCCCGCGGAGCGCAGATCGGTCAGTATTTCCCGGTCCACATTATCGGCTCGCGCCTGGAAATTGAGAACTATCTTTTTATGCAGTCCGCGTCGTTTTATTTCTTCTATCGTCTGGTACACGCGCTCCTTATTGACCAGGAAATTGTCATCTATGAACAGGATATGGGTCTTGCCGTATTTCTTGTTGAGCTTTTCCAGCTTATCGACTACGGCAAGCGGAGCTTTATACCGGTAGATCTTTCCGGTGCTCACGCGATTACTGCAAAATATGCAATTATACGGACAGCCGCGCGAACTGAGCACAAAACCCAAGTCGTATTTTTTAGGGTCAAAAAGGTGATAGGGGAATACCGGCGCACCTTCCAGGTGCGAGGGGACAGCGTCTATTTTGTTATGAAAAACCGCCCCGTGTTTGCGATAGGACAGATTTTGAATATGTGTCACGTCCCCGCCGGCTTTGATGCAGCGGTAAAATTCCGCCAGCGGGCGCTCACTCTCCCCCCTCATTACATAATCCACTTGGGGCAGCGCCATCACCTCGTCAGGCGCGGCGGTAGGGTGTATACCTCCGAAAATAATAATGGAGCCGGGGTATTTTTCCTTCAGATATTTTGAAAGCGTTATGGCGTTATTAAGCGCCGCTGTTATTACGCTGAAACCGAAAATGCAAGGCTTTTGCGCGGTTTTCACATACCATTCTATTTTTGCAAGCGGATTATGGTCCACCTGTTCATCCACAAATTGCGCTTCTATGTGTTCATCGTGAAGCGACGCTAGAAGACAGCCCACGCCTATGGGCACAAAGATTGGCAAAAAAGGCTGAAAGATTTTTAGGGCATTTCGGGGAGATGAGTTTATTAATATCATACTAGCGGCAGAATGGATATATAAAATATCACAACACTCTTATAAATACTATTTTACCTTTAAACAGGAAGGCTCGACTAGACTTATTTGCCCTTTACACTGGGATATGCACGAAAGCTGAAGACATGTCTGAGCTGAAAAGCGAAGCAGCTCTTAAACAAAATTGCCGAAGATTCAACTACTCAAATTCGCTTTTTTTACCGATAATTAGGAGCTTGAGGGATGTGATGGTTTTGGCCATCAATAGGACGGCGGGTTTGCCGGTAAAATAGCGGCCGTCGCGCAGGATCAGTTGCCCGTTACCGAGCAGCCTTGCCATTCTTGCCGTCAGGATATCCCGGCTATTATATCTACGAAGTATTTCGGTTTCCGAAAGGCCTTCGGGACTCGTATACAATTCCCGAACCAGCCGTATCCTGCGCGCGGTCTCGCCCAGGTTTATGAAATGAAAATAACAATAACCCAAGGCGCCGTAACACAGGATATCGGCCGGGAGCCGGGCGGTGAGCCCGGAAAAATAGACGACCGGCGCAAGGCCGGCGGCAAAGCCGGCGAAGACGGAACGCAACAGAGAACCGCCCGCCCTAGAAACGACGATCTGCACCGACACATTTACCAGCAGTCCTAACACCGGAAGCAGCGCGCTTATAATGCTCATCCGCCCTTCCCCCTGCCCAGCAGCGCCCTGTAAAAAATGAACAAGCGGGCGAACATAAGCCCCTTGGAGGTCAGACGGTATCTGCCGCCGGCCGTGTAAGCCATCTTATCCAGGAGCAAATCATTTATCCTCGGTTTCACAAGTTTGTCGTCGTTGACGAAAGCGTTGAAGTCGGCCTCAGCTATCCCCCCCGGCCCGGCGTCGGCCACCGTCATGGCAATGACCAGCGAAGGGCTGTCGGCTTCCAGGGCCGAGTAGGTTATCATGTAGGAGAGGATGAGCGAAATATTTATCAGAGCCAGGTGAAGGTAGTCACCGGGTGTAACCGGAATTGGAACGCCGCAGCGCATGGCAATGGCGCCGCCGCAGAGTTGGAGCAGGATCATCACAGCGCCAAGGAAAGAGAACATTATCAGGAGGAGCGCTCTCGTCTGCCTTTGCGGCAGTTTTACGCGCCAGACCGCCAGGTGCACGAAAAAAGACGCAAGGAAAGCCCCGGCACCCCAGAAGAGAGTGGCCATAATTTAGATGAAATTCTTGTGCATAGGCTCTTTCGAGGGCTTTGGAGGCAGTTTTCCGCCTTTTTCTTTCACTTCCCAGAGGAACTCGTTGACCTTATGCTGGAGGCAAAGCGAACCGCACATGGTGCGCGCGTCAAATTTGTCGGAGGCGATGAGGTCCATGACTTCCCAATACCTGTCGCTCTTCCAGATATCCTTGAAGCGCGTTTCGGTGATATTGCCGATGTGATATTTCTTGTATTTATCGTTGAACAGCATACCGCACGGCGCCACAAGCCCCGAGCCGGAAAGCTGGATTATAAAGGGCGGGCCGAAACACTTGGAATAGCACCTTTTGCCCCCGCTCATGATCTTGGACCATTTGGCCTTGACGAAATATTTATCGGTGGAAAGAGCCTCGGCCTCTTTAAGAAGACCTTCCAGGGCGAAATACTTGGAATAATCCACGTTCAGCGTGCCGGTCTCGTCGTCGCTGCAATGCTTCAGCACCAGGTAATCCACTCCCAGTTCCTTTCCGAGCCGCGCCAGCGGCATGACCTGGTCGGCGAACTGCGGCATGAGCACCATCTGGAGACCGATGGTGACGGACAGATCGAGCTTTTTCTTGATAGCCATGCACTTCCGGATCGTTTCCAGGACCTTATCATAGGCCTCGGGTTTGCAGCCCATTATCTCGGCGTACCGGGCGCGTTCCCCGGCGGAGATATTGAACCGCAGATAGGTCAGGGCCGGCAGAATTTCCTCAAGCTTATCGTCCCTCAGCAGGTAGCCGTTGGTGCCCAACGCCATATCCAGGCCCTTGGCCTTGCCGTGGGTAATGGCCTCGTACAAATGCGGCGAGCAGGTGGACTCGCCGTCGCTCACGAAACTTATGGCTTTCACGCCTATTTCCGCGGCGTCGTCGAGAAAATTAAAAATGACCTCTTTGGTCATCTTCTTGATATCGTTATTCTGCAGCTGACCGTAGCAGTAAACGCATTTATAGTTGCAGGCCCGGGTCAGAGAGCAATCCATCGTTATAGGCGCTATGCGTTCGCCGCGCTGCCAGGCTTCCACCCTTTCGCGGTGCCAGGCCAATTTATGTCCGTCCAATATCAGGTCCTTATTCATGTGTTTTTTTCCCCGCGCCGAATGGGCCGGGGATGCAATATGTCCCAC
>Ga0334722_10001774_pt1 | contig 25881 bp, 29 predicted proteins | sample C3_bottom_MG_FD_207210 | JGI IMG/M metagenome (GOLD analysis project Ga0334722, IMG submission 207210) | Sediment microbial communities from Yellowstone Lake, YNP, Wyoming, USA - C3_bottom | ecosystem: Environmental > Aquatic > Freshwater > Lake > Sediment | place: USA: Wyoming | collected... | reverse complement strand
CCCCTTAAGCTAAGGGGGGACGAAGGGGGTTATGTCTCTGGTTTCCCGTTCATCTGGAAATGCCGGACAACCCGCGCTAAGGCTTCGCGTACCGCTTTAGTATCCTCTCGACTATGCCCGTCGTGGACGCGCCCTCGATGTACGGTACGGAGCAGACCTTCCCGCCCCGCTCCTCGACGACACCCTTGCCAACTATCTGTTCCAGATCCCAGTCGCCGCCCTTGACCAGGACGTCCGGCTGAAGCTCGGTTATCACCCGGTGCGGGTCGGCCTCCTCGAAGACCGTGACGTAGTCCACCATGCCGAGCGCGGCCAGCACCTCGGCGCGTTCCGCCTGGGACATGATGGGCCTTTTCTCGCCCTTAATCTTCCTTACGGACTCGTCCGAGTTTACCGCGACTACCAGAACGTCGCCGTAGCCTTTCGCCACCTTGAGGTAGCGCACGTGGCCGGTGTGTATGATGTCGAAGCAGCCGTTCGTGAACACGACCTTCTTCCCGGCCGCATGCAGGTCGGATATTATCTCTTTTAATTCTTCCTGCGTTTTTACTTTGTTTTTCAATTTGTCACCGATGCTGAATTTCATAATGGATTTTTCCCCCTCCCTTTATGGGAGGGGATTAAGGGGAGGGTGGAGGGTTGCCTAAGCGTCCCCTCTCCCCAACCCTCTCCCACACTGGGGAGAGGGAGAAGTCTATTTCCCGAAAAAGAAACTCCCCAGCGGGACCTCCGGCCCCTTCAGGTAGTCCTCCTTGCACGGCCCGCAGAGGTAGAAGCTGTACTCCTGGTGCACCTCCCGCTCGAGCTCCTCGTTGTCCTTGCCCTCTATCACCTCGAGCAGGTGCTTCAGCTCTTTTTCGAGGTCGACGACCGAAAGCTCTCCGCCGGTATCGGCCGCGACCCGTATGTCCACACGGTACCTGAGGCCCCCTTCCGGGAAGGCTATACCGCACCGGAAACATTTGCCCGACCCGGCATAGTGCGGGGCGCCCATATCAGGCCGACCGCCCTTCGAGCTCTTCGAGGACCGCGGCCGCGAGAAGCGGGAACATTATCTCGTGGTGGCCGGTAAGCGAGTAGCCCCTGCCGCCCTTCATGGCGGGCCGCCTGACGACGTTGGCGTTGGGGCGGTAGCCCTGCACGAAGTCCATGTTGACCGTTGTAATCCTTGTAAGCGGCGAGCCGAGGTTCCGGGCGAGCGTCACGGCCTTCAGGAACACCTCCGGCATTATGACGGCCGAGCCGAGGTTTATGTATACCCCGCCTTCAAGAGAAGACACAGCGGAGCAGAATAACTTGAAGTCGCGCAGTGAGCCCTCGCCGATTGCCGCGCCGTCCGCCGCCGGGTGCATATGGACGATGTCCGTGCCGACCGCGACATGAACGGTCGCGGTAATGCCCATGCGGTACGCCGCCGCGAGAAGGCTCTTCTCCGCATATTTGTATTTGCCTTCGAGGATGGCCCTGCCCATCGAAGCCCCGATGCCGAGCCCGTCCTTGACGCCCTTGTTTACCGCCTCGTTGACGAGCCTGCCGGTCTCCTCGGCCATGCCGAAGGTGCCGGTCCCTATCTCAGCGTCCACGTCCTCGGATGTTTGGCCCTGGTACGCCATCTCGAAGTCGTGCACTATCACGGCCCCGTTGACCGCGACGGCCGTTATGATGCCCCGCTCCATGAGGTCAATTATTACCGGGGTGAGTCCGACCTTGACTACGTGCGCGCCCATCCCGAGTATCACGCTCCGGCCGCCCCGCTTCGCCTCGGCTACCGCGGACACGACGGCCCGGAAGCTCTCGGCCGCGAGTATGCCCGGCATCGAGGCGAGGAAGTCCTTGAAGCTCCCGCCCGGCCTGTACGGGACGGATGCAAGGGATGCGTCCACCTTGCTCAACCTGTCCTTCAGGCTGTACGTCTTTATCTTCGATGTGTCTATCGGCTTGAACTTCAACCCGTCAGCCTTTCTTTGCGCCGCTTCCGAAGAGGTACTCGTCCACTAGCTGGCATATGGCATGGCCCAGGGTGATGTGCGTCTCCTGGATGCGGGGCGTCTCGGAGGACGGGACCACGAACGCGTAGTCCGCTATCGCAGCGAGTTTTCCCCCCTTGTTTTTGTTGCCCGTCATCGCGACCGTCTTCAGACCCATCTCCCTGGCCGCGGAGAAGGCCTTGACCACGTTCGGCGAGCTGCCCGAGGTGGATATCCCGATGGCTATGTCACCCGGCTGGCCGAGCGCCTTGACCTGCTTGGCGAATATCTCGGAGTAGTCGTAGTCGTTCGATATGCTCGTGATGACGGCGATGTCCGTGTTGAGCGCAATTGCAGGAAGGCCCGGCCTCTCGAGCAGGAAGCGGTTGACGAACTCGCCCGCGATGTGGGAGGCGTCGGTCGCGCTGCCGCCGTTTCCGAACAGGAGCACCTTGTTCCCGCCAGCGAACGCGCTCGCGACCAGTTCGACGACCTCCTGGATAAGCTCCGCGTTCTCTTTCGCGAACCGCTCCTTGACCCTCGCGGAATCCTCGAAAATCCTGATAATCGTATCTTTCAAAACCGGCCTCCCTTGTGCCAAAGCCGTCATTCCCGCGAAAGCGGGAATCCAGGGACTTGATAAATTCCTGGGCCCCGTGTCGAGCACGGGGTGACATGATGTGCGGACTGGACGTATTTGGCTATTACTGCATGCGACTTTCTCGTAAATTTTTCACCGGCGCCGCTCACTAATACTACATAATGGGCGGGGGGTTGTCAACAAGGAAACATCAATTATTATCTTGCGTTATGCCGCGCCGTGGTTTAAACTTCCGGGATATGCGGCTCGATATGTTCCTAAAGACAAGCAGGCTCGTGAAGCGCAGGAGCGTGGCAAACGAACTGTGCGACAAGGGGCGCGTCCTGGTCGGGGGAAGCTCCGCCAAGGCGAGCCGCGAGGTCAAGCCCGGCGACGTGCTCACGCTTAAGCTGCCCCGGAGGAGGATTGTCGCCGAGGTGGTCGAGGTGCCGAAGGGCAACGTCTCGAAGGAACGGGCTACCGGGCTTTATACGATAATTGAGGATTCCGCGGCGGACGAGGAGTCATAATGGACGGATGTCTTAAATGACGGGTTTATGCCGCCCGCCCTAACACCCTCTCTGACCATGTTTACCTTTTGGTCAACAAAGTGATATACGGCATATGCCGTGAGGTTGATAAACGGCAGGCTCGCCATGAAAAGCGTCAGGCGATCCGGCTTGGCTCCGGAGTAAATTCCCTCGACAACGTAGGCGACAACTGGATAGTGGCAAAGAAAAATTGGGTATGATAGGTTCCCAAGGAACCGGTCAATCCTGGTGGCCCACGCCGGCACGTCTCTGCCGTCCAGGTTAACCAGGCATACAACCAGGTACGCGCTCAGAAACACCGACGAATAAAAGCCTTCCACTCTAATTTCTTTCCAAAAAAGGACTGGGTAAAATGCGTTTAACAAGAACATCCCGCCCGCAAGGAACGTATGCCACTTTGGCAGTCTTTTGAAATAACCCCTGAAGTAATATATCATGGCGCCTGTGCTGAATGGCAGCGAGACCGCTTGGAAGTCCAAGTATCGGGAACCCCAGGCATACCCCTCTATTACCATATATGCCGTGTATGCCACGCTCATGCAGAACCAAAGGACGACGATGCTTTTCTTGCGCGATAAAACTATCGCCATCGCTATATAAAAAACCAGCTCAAGGTAAAGCGACCATGCGGGCGGTACCAGTTTTGCCTTTGTCTCATTGGTAAGCCCGAATATGAATATATTCTTTATCCACTCGGAAATCGAACAAGGAAGCAACAGGCATTTGTTAACGGTCAATGAGGTAGTGGGGTTGAAAAGAACCATAATAAGTGCCATGGCCATGACTACGAGATAAGGCGGGTATATCCTCAGGGCTCGGTTGACCGAGAACCGCGCGAGCCCCCCGGCAGTGAAACCGTAATTGTTTACCAGAACGTACGTCATCAGGTATCCGCTCAGCATGTAAAAACCGAACACTGCGCACCCGCCGGGGTTCCGGTCCTGGCCCGGCAACAGGTGAGAGACAACAACCATCAGTGCAAGAAGATAGCGGTAGGTTCCAAACATAATTAATACCATCTACAATAACAAAAAACTTGCATGCGTACTCCTTTGATTATCTCAATAACAGAACTCAAGGTCAATAAATATATTTTTCATATAAAGAAACACTTGCGGAATTATTCGGAACTGTTTTATTATACCTACATGAAAAATAAACCCGTTATCGCAATAACGATGGGCGACCCGGGCGGGATAGGCCCGGAGATAATTCTGAAGGCTTTGAACGCGCGGGTGGTCTGGGACGTCTGCCAGCCGGTCATCGTCGGCGACCTGAAAATCCTCGAAGGCGTCAAGTATTCGCTGCCCGTGGGCATGCACATCCAACTGAAGACTGTCAGGGAACCGGACGTGGACACCGGGAAGGCCGTAGCCGTGCTCGACCTGAACAACGTCCCTATGGACCAGCCGACGCTAGGACAGCCGGGCGCATATGCCGGGCACGCCGTGGTCGGTTATATAAGGAAGGCCGTCGAGCTTGCCCTTGCAGGTAAAGTATCGGCGATAGTCACCGCGCCCATCAACAAGGAGACGCTCAAGATGGCCGGGTATGCTTATCCGGGCCATACCGAGCTGCTTGCGGAGCTTACGGGCACCAAGGACTTCGGCATGATGCTGGTCGGGGGCGGGCTCAGGGTCATACTCGTTACCATCCACTGTGCCCTGAGGGACGTGCCCGGCAGGATAGACAAGGAAATCGTGCTTAAGACCATCCGGCTCGCGGTGAAGGCCTGCCACGGGCTTGGGATAGACAGGCCGAGGATAGCGGTCGCGGGTCTTAACCCGCACGCGGGCGAGGCCGGGATATTCGGGGACGAGGAGATACTGCATATCACTCCCGCATGCGAGGAGGCGCGCGCCGAAGGCCTGGACGTTACCGGCCCGCTGCCCCCGGACACGCTTTTCTACAAACAGAAGAAGGGCCTTTACGACATAGCCGTCTGCATGTACCACGACCAGGGGCTCATCCCGCTCAAGATGCTTGCCTTCGGGAAGGCGGTAAACGTCACGGTAGGCCTGCCAATAATCAGGACGTCAGTGGACCACGGCACCGCGTACGACATCGCGGGCAAGGGCATCGCCGACCCGGAAAGCTTGATCGAGGCCATACGGCTCGCCGCCGAGATGGCGGGGAGAGGCGGGAAGAGATGACGGCTGCCTTTAGGCGCAAGGCGCTGCTTTTTCTACTGGCGATTGTTTCCGTTGCCATGACCCCGGAGGCTGCGCTTTCTGAACCTCAGAAACCAGTGGCCCGGATGCTCCGCACCGGCGAGTTCCACGGTACGGAGGTGTCCGCCGGCTCCGGCGAGGTCTGGCTTGGGCTCTTCCCGTCGGGTGAGGGCTTTGCTCTGAAGCCTTCTACCATAAAGGTCGAGGCCGTGGAGGACGCCCTGGAAGACGCGCCCGGCACCAAGACCGGCAAGAAGGTGTCGGTAGACCAGGCCGGGGAGCCGCTGTTCCTGATAAAGGGCGCTACGGGCCTGAAGGCCGGGAATGTAGTTACCGTGTACTCGACGGAGACGGAATTTTATCCCGGCATGTGCATGTACCTGCCCCTGGCGGGGAGCGTCTCGTATATCCTCTGCGCCTTCGGAAACGCGGTAGATGAAGGCAACATAGAGGGCTACCGTTTGAGGCTGATGCACGGAAAAACAACCCAGGTCTTCATGTCGCTCGACTGGTGCTGCAACGACAAAAGGCCGACGCTTGTCTGGGCGGGCGACTTAAACGGGGACGGCCTGCTCGACGTCCTGCTCGACGCGAGCAACCACTATAACGTGTCCGCGTATACGCTTTATCTTTCAAGCCCGGCCGGGGACGGCACGCTCCTTTACAAGGCGGCCGAGTTTATAACTTACGGCTGCTGATACGACCAAGAGACAAGCAGAAAAGGGTGACCGCATGGGACCGGACACCGGGGAATTCCATAAAGTATACACGGAGTACCGCCCCCAGATTAAACGCTACCTCGCGCGCCTTGCCGGAGACGACGAGGCCGAAGACCTTGTGCAGGAAGTCTTCGTAAAGGTCAGCGCCGCGCTCCCCGGCTTCAAGGGCGAGTCAACGCTCTCCACATGGCTCTACCGCATCGCCACCAATACCGCCCTTGACAGGCTGAGAAACCCGTCTTACCGCCAGCACAGGCACAGCGCACCCCTGCCGGAAGAGCTTGCCGACGAGCACCGTCCGGGCCTTCGCGAAGCGCCGCTCCCGGCCGACCAGCAGCTCGTCAAGGAAGAGATGAACTCCTGCATCAGGGACGTCATAAACGGGCTGCCGCCCGACTACAGGGCCGTCATCGCGTTAAGCGAACTGAAAGAGCTGAAAGACGGCGAGGTCGCCGACATACTCGGCATATCGGTCGGCGCAGTCAAGATACGGCTCCACCGCGCAAGGGCCCGCCTGAAGGAAGAGCTGGAGGGCCACTGCGACTTCTACAGAGACTCCCGAAACGAATTCGCCTGCGAACCCAAGCCCGCCGTCATCAAATTCAAAGACAAAAAATAGGTGTATCCTTTCATCGCCCGTCCTCGTCTAAAGGGTCGAGGAAGGAGGTGATGTCAATGGACGACCGGTACAAGGAACTCATCGCGGTCGGGGCCTCGGTCACGGCCAACTGCCAGTCATGCCTGGAATACCACGCCGGGCTGGCCGTCGGGCACGGTGCGGACGAACAAGATATCGCGGAAGCGATAGGCATGGGACAGGCCGTGCGGCAAGGGGCGGGCAACAAGATGGACCGCTTTGCGGCCGTAGTCCTGAAGCAGGACCGTCAGGAATCGGGCCCAGTTGAAAGCGGCTGCGGGTGCACTTGAGCCACAAGACGGCGCGAGCAATCGGAAAATAATGGAGGTTCTAATGGCTAAATTCTGGATGGCGGCCCTGGCCGCCGTCTGCCTTGCCGTTCCGGCCTGGTCAGGCCCGGCCTTCGCCGGCTGTTCTGAGGGCGGCAAGCAGTCCTGCTCGGGGGTATGCTGCAAAAAGGCCGCCGAGGATGCGTCCGTGGAAGACAAGGGCACTGTCAGGTCGGTGGACCCGGTCAAAAAGGAGCTGGTGTTCAGCCCGGACGGCTCGGACAAGGATATGACCTTGCAGGTCGAAAGCACGGAGCTCGGCATGCTCAAGCCCGGCGACTACGCCAAGGTGACGTACACCAAAGGCGAGACGAACGTCGCCACGCAGGTGATAAAACTCTTCAGGATCAAGATACAGCCGAACCCGTGCTGGAAGGCAAACCCCTGATAGCCAGCCACCCGGTCCGGCTTGTATCTCGCAAGTATGTTTATAGTCGTGACCGGCGGGCAGAGGACGGCCCGCCGGTTATTTTTCCAGCCCCGCCATAAGCACCGCGCTTGCAAAAATTATTTAATCCATTATAATGGCCGGAGAACCATCAGGCATTTCCCGGCCGGTCGAGTTCGCCTTGGCACTGCCCATCAAGTGACCCGGCCCTTTCGTTGTTTTTGATGTCAAATGCATTACAAACAGACGGAGGTGGCAAAGATGGCAAAGGCTTTTTCGCTCGCATCATGGAACACCAAGAACCTGAAGGACGAGGACGTGGATTCGGCGCGCATCAAACGTGTTGTGCAGTTCATGGGCGACCAGAACCCGGACGTGTTCGCCATGCTCGAGGTGGTCGGCAAGAACCTCTACGACACGCTGTCGTCGAAGATGGCCGGCTACCAGTTCCATATCACCGAGGGGCCGCAGACCCAGGAAACCCTGGTCGGTGTAAAACGCGGCCTTACCGCGTTCTTCACCCAGAAGGTCGAGTTCAAGAGCGGGACTACGCTCCTCAGGCCGGGCGCCCTGCTCTCGCTCAGGATTGACGGCGCCGACTATAGCATCCTGTTTCTCCACACGAAAAGCTCGACCGACCCCCTCGGGCTCGGCATCAGGGACGACCAGTTCAACCGCGCGTTCAAGTTCAAGAAGACCCTCGACAAGGCCGCGTCCGGCGGGAAGTCGAACTTCCTGTTCCTGGGCGACTTAAACACGATGGGCATGGACTACCCGTACAAGAAGGAAATAGAGCCCGACTTCGAGCTCAAGAGGCTCGACGGACGCGCGAAAAAGGCCGGGATGCGCCGCCTCACCAAGAACGCCCCGAACACATGGTGGGAGGGTACGGGCTCGAGTTACGCCCCTTCCAACCTGGACCATGTTGTAGTCTCCGACCAGCTTTCGGTAAAGAAGTTCGGCGGCGCGGAGGCCGACGTGCGGGGCTGGCCCGCGCTCGCCACCGACGCGGAAAAGACAAAATGGATACAGGACCACTCCGACCACGGGCTGGTATTCGTCGAGGTGAACAAGGTTTAACCCACCACCGGATGCGGAGCCGGGCGTGGTTTCGCAGCCCCGCCCGGCTTTTTTTGCCATCGCCATAAAATTTTTCTGAAAAAAAGCCGCAAAACCGGGTTTGCTGTTATAATATTATGCATTGGCATGCCGTACGGCTTTTCCGACAACATAATATGCGAGAGGTGGGCACTATGGCGGTTGAGTGGACGCAGGATCTGGCTACGGGCATCGAGACTATCGATAACCAGCACAAGGAGATATTCAAAAGGGTGAACTCCCTGCTCGATTCGTGCAAACAGGGCAAGGGCAAGCAGGCGGTCGGCGACGTGCTGAACTTCCTCGAAGACTACGTAGTCGAGCACTTCGCGGCCGAGGAGAACATCCAGGTACACTACTCGTACCCCGAATACTCCGCGCACAAGGCCATGCACGCGATGTTCATCGAGGACGTGGCGAAACTTAAGGCCAAGTTCGAGAAGGAAGGCCCGTCGCTCACAACCGTGCTCGAGACCGACCGCATAGTGGTGGACTGGCTCGTGAAGCATATCAAGAAGGTGGACAAGGCACTGGCCGAATTTTTGAAGACGCACGGCTACGTGAACGCGTAATATGTTCATCCGCCAACTGATGAAGTGCAAAGAGATTACCGCCGGCGACGACACCCGCCTCCGCGAGCTGTTCAACCCGCTTGCCGACCCGCTCGACCTCCGGTACAGCCTTGCGCACGCGACGGTCGGGCCGGGCATGACGACCCTGCTCCACAGGATGAAGACCTCTGAGGTCTACTACATCCTTGTGGGAGCGGGCGAGATTGAGATAGACGGGGAGAAAAGCGCCGTCTCGCCCGGCGACGCGGTATACATACCGCCCGGCTCTGCCCAGCGGATAACGAACACGGGGGGTTGCGGCCTCGTGTTCATCGCCATCGTCGACCCGGCATGGAGGAAAGAGGACGAGGAGGTGCTGAAAAAAGTCATATGATACCCGCAAAGAAATCACTCGGCCAGAACTTCCTGGTCGACGAAAACGCAGCCTGGAAGATAATAGACGCTGCGGATATCAAGCCGGACGATACGGTCGTCGAGATAGGGCCGGGCCACGGCGTCCTGACGGAAAAGCTCGCCGAACGCGCTGGCAGGGTAATCGCAATCGAGCTCGACGGCCGGCTGTACGAGTCGCTCAGGCGCGAGTTCGCGGAGAAGCAGAATGTCGAGGTCGTCCTGGCAGATGCCCTCAAATACGACTACGAGGCCATTGGGGCGGGCGTAAAAGTCGTCGCCAACCTGCCGTATTATATATCGACCCCCATCCTGAGCCGCCTGATAAAGGCACGGACGAACATACGCCTGATGGTCCTGATGCTACAGAAGGAGGTGGCCGAGCGGATTACTGCCCAGCCTGGCGGGAAGGACTACGGCTACCTCTCGGTGATGGTACAGCTCTACACCGAGCCGAGGGCGATGTTCGACGTATCGAGGGAGTCCTTCAAACCGGTCCCGAAAGTGGATTCCTCCGTCGTCCGCCTCGCCGTCCGGGAGGCCCCTGCCGCGGCATGCCGCGACTACTCTTTATTCGAAAGGGTCGTAAGCGCGTCCTTCTCGCTCAGGAGAAAGACATTGAAGAACGCGCTCAAGGCCTCCGACCTGTTCACTGACGAGGGGCTAGCCGGGCTTTCGGACAGCGGGATAGACCCCATACGCCGCGCCGAGACCCTTACCGTCCCCGAGTTTGCCCGCCTGACCGACTTTTTGTTTGAATTCCGCAAAACTAAATGATATTATTAGGTTTCCCTACATAGATGTAGGGGCCGACCTATGTGTCGGCCCTTTCTTCTTGACGTCATTCCCGCGAAGGCGGAAATCCAGAGGCTTTGATTGCAGTAATCCCTTGATTTCAAGGACACAAGGTCAAGTGTAGAATCTTGTATAATTAGATTGTCACCCCGTGCCTGACACGGGGCCCAGGAACTTTCATAAGCCCCTGGATTCCCGCCTACGCGGGAATGACGAAGTATAACAGATTCGCGAAGCCTGCCCTGAGCGAAGTCGAACGGGCTCAGAAACGACAACACGGAGGACTGTTTCTTGGATGTTTCCGCTAAAGCAAACGGCAATTCACTCTCGGTAATCCCGCTCGGCGGGGTAGGCGAGATAGGCCTCAACTCGACCGTCCTCGAATACGGGGACGACATAATCCTTATCGACTGCGGGCTTATGTTCCCGGACGAAGAGATGCTCGGGGTGGACATAGTCATCCCGGACTTCTCGTACTTAATCGAGAACCGGGACAAGGTACGGGGCATACTAATCACGCACGGCCACGAGGACCATACCGGGGCCCTGCCATACCTGCTCTCCGAGCTCAACGTCCCGGTCTACGGTACGATGCTTACGCTCGGCCTCATCAAGGAAAAGCTCAAGGAGCACAACCTGCACGAGAAGGTGGAGCTCGTGCCGGTCAAGCCGAGGGACGTGGTAAAGCTCGGCGTGTTCAGCGTCGAGTTCATACGGGTGACGCACAGCATAGTGGACGGGGTCGGGCTCGGCATAACCACGCCGGCCGGGGCCGTTGTGCACACAGGCGACTTCAAGATAGACCCGACCCCGGTAGACGGCGAGCTGCTGGACTTCAACCTCTTCTCGGAATACGGGAGGAGGGGCGTCCTGCTCCTGATGTCGGACTCTACCAACGCGACGAAGGGCGGGTTCACCTTCTCCGAGAAGGAGGTCAGGCGGGCCTTCGAGGACATATTCTACAAGGCGAAGAAGCGCATAATCATAGCCTCGTTCGCCTCGAACATACACAGGGTGCAGCAGGCGGTCGACGTGGCGGCAATGTTCGGCCGGAAGGTGATATTAAACGGCAGGAGCATGGTGGACAACGCCCGCATCGCGGCCGACCTGGGCTACTTGAAGATTCCCGAAGACATCTGGATGCGCCTCGAGGACCTGAAGAGCCTGAGGGACGAAGAGGTCGTAATCATAACGACGGGCAGCCAGGGCGAGCCGATGAGCGCGATGAGCCGGATGGCGATGGACGAGCACAAGCACATACACATCCAGCCCGGCGACACCGTCATCATATCCGCGAAGATAATACCCGGTAACGAGAAGTCCATAGCCCGGACGATAAACCACCTGTTCATGAGGGGTGCGGACGTGATATACGAGAAGACCTCCGAGATACACGTATCCGGCCACGCGAGCAAGGAAGAGCTGAAGCTGATGCTGAACATCGTCAAGCCCAAGTTCTTCATGCCCGTGCACGGCGAGTACAGGCACCTCATATCGCACGCGCGGCTCGGGATGAAGGTCGGGATACCCGAGGAGAATATCTTCGTCATGAAAGACGGAGACGTGCTGGAGCTTACCGAGGACACGGCTGCGGTGCGCGGGTTCGTCACGGCGGGCCGCGTCTTCATAGACGGCAAGGGCGTGGGCGACGTCGGCGACGAGGTGCTAAGAGACCGGATGAGGCTCGCGCACGACGGGGTCGTCATCGCCATAATGGGCATCGAGAAGATGACCGGGAAGGTGGTCTCCGGGCCTGACATCATTTCGAGGGGGTTCGTGTTCGAGGACGCATCCCAGGACCTGCTGGCCGAGGTGAAGGACGTCGTGCTGGACGTGATAACCCAGATGCCGCCGGAGTCGAAGTCCGAGTGGTCGCTCGTCCAGGCGAAGGTGAGAAGCACCCTGAAGAAGTTTATCAAGAAACGGATGAACCGGCTCCCGATGATAATACCGGTGATAATCGAGATTTAACTTTGGTGCCGGTAATGATATAATTAATTTTACAGGCAAATTGCATTTTGGAGGGCTGTCATGGCCGGAGATATATTGGAGATTGCGGGTATAACGTTTCGTTCCCGCCTCTGGGTCGGCACGGGCAAATACGCCTCGTTCGAGCAGACGAAGCAGGCCGTCGAGGCCTCGGGCGCGGACGTGGTCACGGTCGCGGTCAGGCGGACGAACATCACGGACAGGGACTCGGAGAACCTGCTCGACTACCTGGACCCGAAGGTATACAAGATACTGCCGAACACCGCCGGGTGCTACACGGCCGAGGACGCGATGCGGTATGCGAGGCTCGCACGGGCCGCCGGCGTGTCCGACATGGTCAAGCTCGAGGTGATAGGCGACGAGCGTACCCTCTTCCCGGATAACGAAGCCCTGCTCTACGCGACACGCGAGCTGGTCAAGGAAGGCTTCATCGTCTTCCCGTACACCGGCGACGACCCGATAATGTGCAGGAAGCTCGCGGACGCGGGCGCGGCCGCGGTCATGCCGCTTGCGGCGCCCATCGGCTCGGGGCTCGGCATCAGGAACCCGTACAACATCCGGATAATCATGGAGACGGTCAAGATACCCGTTATCGTGGACGCGGGCGTCGGCACGGCGTCTGACGCGGCGGTCGCGATGGAGCTCGGCGTCGACGCCGTCTTGATGAACACCGCGATAGCCGGGGCCAGGGACCCGATAATGATGGCCTCCGCGATGAAGCACGCGGTCGAGGCGGGCAGGCTTGCGTATATGGCGGGCCGGATACCGCGTAAGCTCTACGCGACCGCATCGAGCCCGATAGAAGGTATGATAATGTAACCTGCGCCACTCTCCCCTCCCTTGATGGGAGGGGATGGAGGGGAGGGTGGATATTACGGCAGCATGTTTCACCCCCACCCTGCCCTCCCCCATCACAGGGGGAGGGAAAAGCAGGAATCTGCGCCGTAGTTGGAGTCTTTGTATGGACTTCTGTTTCTACCTCATATCCGACCGGCGCGGGACCTCGGGCGACCGGAGCATAGAATACGTTATCGAACGCGCCATCGAGGGAGGCGCAAAGGGCGTCCTGCTCCGCGAGAAGGATTTGCCCGACCGCGAGCTTCTGGCGCTCGCCCAGCGGATGAGAGACATAACCTCACGCCACAAGGTACGGTTGCTCGTGAGCGGACGCATCGACATCGCGCTGGCAGTCGGCGCGGACGGCGTGCATATCGGAAGCTCGAACCTGCCGCCTTCCGTGGCCAGGAGGCTTATAGGCATCGAGAGGTACATGGCCGTGTCCACTCACTCCCTTAAAGAGGCCCGGGAGGCCCAGGACGCGGGCGCGGACTTCATAACCTTCGGCCCGGTATACCACACCGCATCGAAGGAGAAATACGGCCCCCCGGTCGGCATCGACGCATTGAAAGAGGTCTGCCGCGAGATAAAGATACCAGTCTTCGCCCTCGGCGGGCTCAAGCCGGATAACGCGGTCGAGGCCCTGAAGGCAGGCGCGTACGGCGTGGCCGTCATCTCGGCAGTAATCGGCACGGACGACCCGTCCGCGGCCGCACGTGAATTCATCGACAGGATCAGGTCCTACAAGCTCGAAAGGTTGGTCTGATGACCCAGATACTAAATGCAAGAAAAGGCGTGCTGACACCGGAGATGAAGGCCGCGGCCGCCTCCGAGGGGATTTCTCCCGATACCGTTATGAAGGGAGTCGCGGAGGGCACGATAACCCTGGCGAAGAACAAGGTGCACCAGGGCATCGCGCCGCTCGCAATCGGCAAGGGCACGCGCACCAAGATTAACGCGAACATCGGCACGTCCAAGGACAACGTGGACATCGAGACCGAACTCGCAAAGCTCCGGGCCGCGGTAAGCCTCGGCGCGGACGCGGTGATGGACCTCTCCACGGGCGGGCCGATAGTCGAGATACGCAAAAGGCTGATGGAGGTCAGCACGGTCGCGGTCGGGACCGTGCCCATCTACCAGGCCGCGGTCGAGGCAGCGGCTGTCAGGGGCTCGATAGTCGAGATGACCGGCGACGACCTTTTCCGGGTAATCGAGGAGCAGGCGGCGCAGGGCGTGGACTTCGTGACCGTGCACTGCGGCGTGACGCTCGAGTCCATCGCACGGCTCAAGGCCGAGGGCCGGATACTGGACGTGGTCTCGCGAGGCGGGGCGTTCATGGTCGAGTGGATGGTCTACCACGGGCGTCAGAACCCGCTCTACTCCGACTACGGACGCTTGGTCGAGATAGCGAAGAAATACGACCTCGTCCTCTCGCTCGGAGACGGGCTACGGCCCGGCTGCATCGCGGACGCGACCGACCGTGCGCAGATTACCGAGCTCATCACGCTCGGCGAACTGACCGACATTGCCTGGGCCGAGGGCGTGCAGGTGATGATAGAGGGGCCCGGCCATGTGCCTCTGAACCAGGTCGAGACTAACATAAAGATACAGAAGGAGCTTTGCAAGGGCGCGCCGTTTTATGTCCTCGGCCCGCTCGTCACGGACATCGCGCCCGGCTATGACCACATCACCTCCGCGATTGGCGGGGCGCTCGCCGGGATGGCCGGGGCTGACTTCCTCTGCTACGTCACGCCGAGCGAGCACCTGAGGCTCCCGACCATCGAGGACGTGAAGGAGGGCGTGGTCGCGTCAAAGATTGCCGCGCACGCGGCCGACGTCGCAAAGGGCATACCCGGCGCGATAGAAAAGGACATCCAGATGGCGCGTGCGAGGAAGGCGCTCGACTGGGACTCGCAGATAGCGCTCTCGGTCAACCCCGAACGGGCCCGCTCGATGCACACGCCGGGCGAGGGCGACGGCTCGGATGCATGCACGATGTGCGGCGAGTTCTGCGCGATAAAACACGTGCAGGAATACTTTAAAAAGGCATAACTCCATTATTGTCATTCTGAGGCCCGGTTTGCGGGCCGAAGAATCTGCTGTTGGCTTTAAATGTAGGGGCCGTACTAAGCGCAGCGCATGTCGGCCCTCGGTTATCCTGTCATTCCCGCGAAAGCGGGAATCCAGGAGGTTGATAAATTCCTGGGCCCCGTGTCAAGCACGGGGTGACAAAATAAACATGATGGGCCGACACATGGGTCGGCCCCTACAAAGGATATAATCCGTGGCACATGAAACCAAAGAAGTCGGATCTGCCGCGAACGCCGTAATAGTCGCGGTGGACCCGAGGCTCGGCTCGCTCATCCTGGCTTTACGCAGGTGCCCTACGCTTGCGAAGGCCGCCCTTACGCTCACGTTCCTCACGCTCATGTTGATCGCCCTGCCGCATAGCGCGCTCGCGCTGACCGCGTCCGAGCTAGCAAACCGCCTTCAGGAGAGCTACGACAAGACGGCCGACCTGAAGGCAGACTTCAGCCAGGTATCGGTCATCAAGGCGATGCATATGCAGAAGGATGGGAAAGGCGTCCTGATAATCAAGAAGCCCGGCCTGCTTCGCTACACATACGCGAAGCCGGACAGGCAGGAGATAATCGTCCGTGACGAAGGCCTCATCATGTACACGCCGGAGACCGGGCAGGTGGTCAAGAAGGCCTTGTCCAAGGCCGTGATGGACAAGACCCCGTCGACATTCCTCGCAGGCCTGGGCAGGGTAACCGATTCTTTCGACGTGAAGATCCCGGCCTCGGGCGAGAAGGACAAAAAGGGCCGCTACCAGCTCGACCTCGTCCCGAAGGGCGACCGGATGGGCATCGAGCGGATAACCCTCGCACTCGACCCGGATAACTACAACATACTGATGTTCTCTTTCATAGACAGCTCGGGCAACACGAACACTATAAACCTGAACAACATAAAGATTAACACCGGGATAAAGGAAAGCGCCTTCAGCTTCCAGATACCCAAAGGCGCGACACTCATAGGAGAGTAAGGCGACACCATTGATTCCCCCCTCCCCTTCTCCTCCCCTCCCCACCTGTGGGGGAGGGGGTTAAGGGGGAGAGGGCTTATTAAAGGAGGCATTAATGGCTGCTGAGAGTTCTTTCGACATTGTGTGCAAGATAGACATGCAGGAGATGGACAACGCGGTCAACCAGGTGATGAAGGAGGTCTCGCAGCGGTTCGACTTCAAAGGCTCGAAGAGCGCCATCGACCTCGACAAGGAGAAGGCGACGCTTACCGTCACGACCGAGGACGACTTCAAGCTGAAGAACCTGAACGACATCCTGCAGTCGAAGGTGATCAAGCGGGGCATCTCGCTTAAGGCCCTCTCCTACGGGAAGGTGGAGGCCGCGGCAGGGAGCACGGTGCGCCAGGTCATAACGCTCCAGCAGGGCATACCGCAGGACAAGGCCAAGGAGATGGTGAAGCTCATCAAGGAGATGAAGCTGAAGGTCAACGCGGCAATCCAGCAGGACCAGGTGCGCGTCACCGGCAAGAACAGGGACGACCTCCAGACGATAATAGCGAAACTCAAGGGCAGCGACCTCGGGATAGACATGCAGTTCGTCAACTACCGCTAAAGGTGCACATGCCGGAGAAGAAGATACTCATAGTCGACGACGACCGCGACATGGCGGCCCTCATCAAGTTCTCGCTGACCGCGGCCGACAGGGCGTTTACCGTTGCGTTCGACGGGGTTGGTGCGGTCGAGAAGGCGTTCACCGAGGCCCCGGACCTTATACTGCTCGACGTGATGATGCCCAAGATGAACGGCTACCAGGTCTGCCGCCTCCTCAAAAACGACAGGAGCACCTGGCACATCCCCATCATAATGCTTACCGCCAAGGACCGCGACAAGGACCGTTTCTATGGGATGTCGGCCGGGGCCGACGACTTCATAGTGAAGCCGTTTCACCAGGACGAGCTTAAGGAGAAGGTGGACTCGCTGCTCGCGAAGTCGGCGACTGCAGGCAAGGCATGTCCCATCGAGGCGCGCGTCCGGGCGGACGAGGCGAGCCTTTTGAGCAAGGTCAACTCGCTTCTCGACAAGAAGCTCCAGGAGATGACCTTTCTCCAGTACATGATAAAGGCTCTCGTCAGCACGTTCGACGAGGACAGGATACTCGGCACCGTCATAGGCGGCATCACGACCTACCTGGGCTACAGGCACGTCGTGATATTCATGCACGACGCATCGGGCGCGATGCGGGAGGCGGTGTCGGAGGGCTACCCCAGAGACGGCGCGAAGCGCACCTTCGACCCGGGCGACAATGAGACCCTGTCCCGCCTTTTCCATTCTAAGGAGCCCGTCATACTCCCAGGCCGGATGCTGGACTTAAGTTCCGGCATGCCCGCGCAGAAGGGCCAGGATACGGTCAGGCAGCAGGCGCTCATACCCATAATACGCCGGGAGGAGGTCTTCGGGGTCCTGGTCGTGGAGGGCTGGATGGACGAGCCGCCGTTCTCGGAGGAGAGGGTCGGGGTGCTGACCACGCTCGCGGGCCAGTTGGGCCTCGCGCTCGACAACGCGCACCTCTACAGGAGCACGCTCCACCTCTCGATCACGGACGGGCTTACAGGGCTATTCAACGCGCGTTACTTCTACAAGAGGCTCGACGTAGAGATATCGCGCGCAAGGCGCTACAAACACGACCTGTCTCTTTTCATGATGGACATCGACTTCTTCAAGGGGTTCAACGACAAGTACGGACACCTGTGCGGAGACGACGCGCTGAAGCACATCGCCGCGATACTGAAACAGAACTCGCGCGAGACGGACACCGTGGCCCGGTACGGGGGGGAGGAGTTCTGCGTGGTGCTGCCTGAGACCGGTGCGGAAAACGCGGCGGTACTGGCGGAGCGCATCAGGCGCTCGGTCGAGGACACGCCAGTCGACCCCGGCTGCGACTCGCCGCCTGCCCGGCTCACCATCAGCATCGGGATAGTGACACTGCCGGCAGGGCTGTCTTCCGCGGAGGAGCTGGTGAGGCTCGCCGATAAGGCGCTATACAGGGCGAAGGAAGATGGCAGGAACCGGGTCTGCGTACACGCGCCTACTCAGCCTTGACCACGCCGATGAGCCCGTCCTCCGAAAGTCCGTCCACCGTCCCGCCAAGCCCGGACACACCGGTCAGGTAGGATATCACCTCTTCGGTCACGACCTCGCCCGGCACGAGTAGCGGTATGCCGGGCGGGTAGACCGTGACTATCTCGGACGACAGCCTCCCCGTCGCCTTCTCGACCGGCACATATTCGTAAGGCGCGAAGAACGCCTCGCGCGGCGTGAGGCCGGGCAGGTTCCGAAACTTCGGCAGGGCCACCCTACCTGGCCCGCTGTGCTTCCTGTCCTTCGCAATCGCTTCGAGCGCCTTGACCAGCAACACCAGGTCCTCGCGCCGGTCGCCGATGCTGACGATGACGAGCACATGGAACGGGTCTGCCATCTCGACCTGTATGTTGTGTTCGGTGTTAAGCATCTGGGAGACCTCGTAGCCGGACAGTCCTAAGCCCGATACGTTTATCGCGAGCTTTGTCTCGTCCAGGTCCCCCATGCCCCGCTCAAGCACCGCTTCCCTGCCGATGCAGTATAAGCCCGGTATCTCGTTTATCCGCTCACGCGACCATCTGGCGAGGCTGAGCGCCTTGCCGAGCAGCTTCTCCCCTTCGGTCGCCATCTGCATACGCGCCAGGTCGAGCGAGGCCATCAGGATATACGACGGGCTCGTCGTCTGGAGGAACTTAAGGATGCCCGCTATCGTGTTGTAATCGACGCGCCCGGTCTTGGCGTGTAGCATCGAGGCCTGGGTCATCCCGCCTATTATCTTGTGCGTGGACTGGACGACCAGGTCCGCCCCGGCGGCGAGCGCGGAGGACGGAAGCTCCGGGTGGAACCCCAGGTGCGGGCCGTGCGCCTCGTCGACCAGCACGGTCATGCCGTGCTCGTGCGCGATGGGTACGATTCGTGCGAGGTCGGCGCATATGCCGTAGTAGTTAGGGCTCGTGATGAACAGCGTCTTTATCCAGGGGTGGGACTCCACCGCCTGCCTGACCGACTCGTAGCTGACGTTCAGCGTCATCATCAGCCCTGCGTCTATCTCCGGGTAGACGTAGTGCGGCTGCGCGCCCGCGAGGACCGCGGCCGCGACCACCGACTTGTGGCAGTTCCGTGCCATCAGGATGCCGCTCCCCGGCCCGCACGAGGCCATGACCATCGCATGGTTGCCGACGGACGTGCCGTTCACCAAGAAGAAGGACCGGTCGGCCCCGTAGGCCTTCGCCGCAAGCTCCTGCGCCTCCTTTATCACGCCCTTCGGCTTCTGGAGGCTGTCCACCTCGTCGAGCGTCGTCAAGTCTATCGCGAATATCTTGTGGCCGACGTACTTGACGAAGCGCGTGGCTATCCCCTTGCCGGACTTGTGCCCGGGCGTGTGGAAGCTCACCTTCTTCGCCTCCGCGAGCGCGACCATCGCGTCGAAGAGTGGCGTCTTGTACTGGGTGGGGTCTATGGGCATGGTTGTATTGGTAAAGGGCGGCCTAATGGGCCGCCCCCTATTGTTATTCCGTTATCTCTTCCGCAGGGGCCTCGGCAGGCGGGTCCCCCTCCCCGTTTCCGTTCTCGGGCTCCTTCTCGGCAAGCTTGGCGAGTGACACGACCTTGTCGCCCTCGCCCACGTCGAGGAATTTTACGCCCTTGGTATTTCTGCCGATGACGGATACGCCCTTGACCGGCATCCTCAGTATCTTGCCGGTGGCGGTTATCATTATTATCTCGTCGGTGTCGTCAACGTCCGCGATGCCTACCACGTCGCCGTTCCTGCCGCCGGTCTTTATGTTGATGAGCCCGGAGCCGCCCCGCGTCTGGATGCGGTACGCGGTGGCCTGGGTCCTCTTGCCGTAACCGTTCTCGGTCGCGGAGAGTATCGTCGCGTCGCCGGTGACCAGCACCATCCCGACCACCTCGTCTCCGGGATGAAGCTTTATGCCTTTGACGCCGGTGGCGGAACGGCCCATGTCGCGGACATCCGTCTCCTTGAACCTTATCGCCATGCCGAGCCTGGTGGCGAGCAGTACCTCGGACTCGCCGGTCGTCTGCCTCACTTCTATCAGCCGGTCGCCCTCTTTTAAGTTGATCGCGATTATCCCGGCCGCGCGCGGGTTCCCGTATGCCGAGAGCGAGGTCTTCTTGACCGTGCCGCCGGAGGTCGCCATCATCAGGTACGCGTGCTCGGAGAACTCCTTGACCGGGAGCACCGCGGTGACATTTTCGTCCGCCGCCTTGTTTATCAGGTTGACTATCGCCTTGCCGCGCGCCGCACGGCCCGCCTCCGGCACCTGGTACACCTTCTGCCAGTAGACCCGGCCCTTGTCCGTGAAGAAGAGCAGGTAGTCGTGCGTGGACGCGGTGAAGAGCCTCTCTACGAAATCCTCCTCCTTGGTCTCCATGCCTATCTTACCCTTGCCGCCTCGCCTCTGGCTCCGGTAGAGCGTGAGCGGGTTCCTCTTTATGTAGCCCGTGTGCGAGATGGTGATGACCATCTCCTCCTCGGCTATAAGGTCCTCGATGGTGAGCTCCGTCGTCTCGTCCACTATCTCGGTCCGCCTGTTGTCGCCGTAGGCCTCCTTGATAGCCAGGAACTCGTCCCTGATAATACCCATCACCATCGCCTCGGAGGCGAGCACGGACTTCAGGTGCTCGATCGTCTTCAGCGTCTCCTTGTAGTCGGATATTATCTTGTCGCGCTCAAGCCCGGTAAGCCTCTGGAGCCGCATCTCGAGTATCGCCTGGGTCTGGATGTCGGACAGGCCGAAGTTGACCTTCAGGCCGGTCTTGGCCTCGTCCGCGTCCGCCGCCTTCCTGATGAGCTTTATCACGGCGTCCAGGTTGTCGAGGGCTATCTTCAAGCCCTCCAGTATGTGCGCCCTCTCCTCGGCCTTCCTGAGCTCGAAGCGGGTCCGCTTGACGACGACCTCTCTCCTGTGCTCCTTGAAATGGTAGAGCATCGTCTTCAGGTCCAGGACCTTCGGCTGGTTTCTCACGAGCGAGAGCATGATGACGCCGAACGTGGACTGCATGGCGGTGTGCTTGTAGAGCTGGTTCAGGACGACCGAGGCTATCTCGCCCCTTTTCAGCTCTATGACTATCCTCATCCCCTCGCGGTCGGACTCGTCCCGGAGCCCGTCGCCCGAGACGCTCGTTATCTTCTTGTCGCGGATCAGCTCGGCTATCTTCTCGATGAGCCTCGCCTTGTTGACCATGTACGGGAGCTCCGTTACGATTATAGACTCCCGGTCGCCCTTGTCCATCGGGACTATCTCGGCCTTCGCCCGCACCTGCAGCGAGCCGCGCCCGTGCATGTATGCCTCCTCGATGCCGCGCCTCCCGTGGATTATGCCGCCGGTCGGGAAGTCCGGCCCCTTTACGACCTTCATGAGGTCGAAGACCGTGGCGTCGGGGTTGTCTATCAGCATGACCAGGGCGTCTATGATCTCCCGGAGGTTGTGCGGCGGGATGTTGGTCGCCATGCCGACCGCGATGCCGGTCGAGCCGTTTATCAGGAGGTTCGGCACCCTCGTGGGGAGGACCACGGGCTCCGTCAGCTCGTCGTTGTATGTGGGTATGAAGTCTACCGTCTCCTTTTCCAGGTCGGCAAGCAGCTCGTTGGTTATCTTCTCCATCCGTATCTCGGTGTAACGCATGGCCGCGGGCGGGTCGCCGTCCACCGAGCCGAAGTTGCCCTGGCCGTCGATCAACGGGTAGCGCATCGAGAAGTCCTGCGTCATCCGGACCGCCGTGTCGTAGGCCGCCGTATCGCCGTGCGGGTGGTACTTGCCTATGACGTCGCCGACCACGCGGGCGGACTTCTTGTATGCCTTGTTGTGGGTCAGCCCCAGCTCGTGCATCGCGAAGAGGACGCGGCGGTGGACAGGCTTCAGGCCGTCCCGCACGTCCGGGAGCGCCCTGCCCACGATTACGCTCATCGCGTAGTCGAGGTAGGAGGTCTTCATCTCCTCTTCGATGTTTATTATGCTGACTGGTAGTTTCAGTTCTTCGTTGGGGGTCATCTAATAATTATCCTCCGAAGGGCCAATCAAACCTTTGGCGTCCTTCTCGTCCAGTTCCAGTTTAGGAGATGCGCCTTTTAAGCGTTTCTCCACATTTTTTATATGCTCGGCTGGAGGTATGTGTTCAGGGAGTGTGCCGCCGATGCGTTTGATGGCCTCCCTTACCTCCTTGCCGACTTCTTCGTGTGTCCTGATGGCCCGCTGCTGGTCGTTTACCCGCTCCCTCGCAAGCTTGTCCCTTGTCTGGGTCATGCGGAACTGGTTCGCGGCCAATTCCGTAGTGTCCATCCTGTCCATGAGGTTTTCCTTGTCGGGGATACCTTTGTGCTTCTTTATCGCATCCCGGCCAAGTCCGCCGTACATGCCTTTATATCCGGCGTCATGGAACACCCCGAACATCCTGTCATGCACCCCTGCGTCGCGTGCGGCGCCAGACAGCGCCTTGAACTCTTCGGCGGTTTGTTTGCGTATTTCCAGGCGTTCAACATCGGCGGCTATCGCATCCGTTATTTCCTGTCTGCGGGCCTGGACTGCGAAATACTTTTGCGCATAGGCGATCTCGGGCTTTCGCGGGTCGCCGTTTTGGGCTATCAGATAGCAGGCGAAACGGGAGAGGTTGTAGTCCTCAACTTCCCTGACTCCGCCTTTGCCAATATCTATCAATTTGCCGACGCCGGCAAAATGATACTCCGGATTATTTCCTGATTGCTTGCAAGAAGTTATCGCCCTTTTGATTGCGTCTTCAAAGCGCCGCCATTGGCTATAGCCCAGCAACGGCTGTAGGTCGCGCGCGCTCCAGTATTCCGCGCCGTGCTCGTTTATTTTCTTATAGTCTTCGAAGGACTTGTTGTCCTTCACTATCAGGGATTTTTTAACCATCTCTCTTTATTGCACCCGGCCGACGATTATGTTCATAGGTAGTTTCAGTTCTTCGTTGGGGGTCATGGTTACCTTATCTTTGTTATTAGCTTGTCATTCTGAGCGGAGCCGAAGAATCCACAGTTGAATCTTGCTTTTATAATTTCCCGATTACCATATTGCGGACGTCCGCAAAATGGTATTTCTGCTCAATTTTGCGTAGATGGTTTTACATCGTTAAACCATTTCCTTCTGGCGTTGTCGTTTTTTTCCAATACACTCATTATTTTATCGTCGCTGAGAATTGTTTTCCAAAGGCACCTTAATAAATTCGAGAATTCGCGTAAATTGGTTATATTATTCTCGTCTTTTTTAAGCTTGCTAGTCCTTCCATGAACAATATCCGAGCGCACGTCGTACAATTTTTTAAATTTGATCTTCACTCCGTCATCAGCAACTATGCGCCCATATGCTTCCGCAAGGGCTTCGGTGGTACCTTTGGTTTTTCCATAGTTGAGGATTACCTCTGATGCAGAACCAAAACAAACATAAGCAACCTGCCAATCACGGGCAAAACAACCTGCAAGAGTCAGTTTGAGTGCATGGACAAGTCTCTTGTTAGACAAACGTATCCCTTCGATCTTCCCTATGTAAGAACTCGTTTCTTCAAGGTCGGTTCTTACAATATTGGCTTCTACTTGTCCAGGTATCCAATGAAAACTGTCTAACAAGCGTATGAACGAGTGCGAGGTTCCATTTTCTTCAAACCTATATCCAAGTTGGGTGCGTGTTGGCTTTGCTAACCATAAAGCCAACTGAAAAATATTCATTCTCTCTGCTGAACTTAACTCATAGTGCGGCTGCTGTTCCCATGTAAGCCAGTGGCTGGTATTCAGCCATCGAAGGTCTTGATTAGAAAGACCCGCTTCGTATTGGTCTACTTGGATAGGTACTTCTTTCGTGGGTATTATTTTGCCGAATCCAGATAGTTCAAAATCCGCCCCTTCATCCCAACCAAAATCTAATAGAGGAACATACACTTTTAATGTCAACGTCAACCTTTTTTGCAGTCTCGATGAATCAAGCCCCTGCGAACCCGCCCGATAAACGGGGTAGCCACAACTCACGGTCTTACTTAATTCCTACAGCCCTCTATACGCTTCCTTCCTATGCGCCACGCGGCGGACGATGACCAACTTCTCTTTATCGTCTACCGAATAAATTATCCGAAACCGGCCCACCCTTATCCGCCAGTCGTTGTCGCGGCCCTGAAGCTTGCGGACCCCGTCGGGGCGTGGGTTGAGCTTCAAGCCATCAAATGCGTCCAGGACCCGGTCGTGGTCTTCGTCTCCAAGTGCGTCGGCCTCTTTCGCTGCCCTTTGCGTAAGGGCGACCTTGTAGGTCATTTGCCGCGTCTCCGGGGACTCCTTTTTTTGAATTCCTCCAACGATATGAGCGGCTCGTCCTTGACCTCGTCAATGAGCTTGGCGTCTATTACGTCCTGTGCGCTTTCGAGCAGTTCCCTGTACTCCTTATAAGAAAGAAGCACGCTTTTCTTCTTGCCTTTTTCGTCCACTACAAACTGCGGGTGTAATGTCATAATTTCCTACCTCGTTTCAACCAAGCGTAAAATCAACGGTGGATTCTTCGCTTCGCTCAGAATGACAAACTTTCGGTCCTGACCCAACCCGCCCGATGAATCGGGCAGCTACAACCTACGCACGGCGCCCCTTGTGCGCGGGCTTTTGCGCCGCCGCGTGCTTCGGGTGGTAGATGCACTCGTCGGGATGGCACCTGTGCCGCTTGTGGTAGGAGCAGCGCGCCTGCTTGTCATCCTTGTCGCGCCGGCCCGCGATCACGTCCTCGTCGTCGAACATGTCAATGAGCACCCGCCCCTTGCCCTTCGGGCATTCGTCGGCAATGTACATGGTAGAGCCTTTCGATGAAACAATTCTTTCTTTAATGTAGGGGCCGACCTATGTGTCGGCCCTTGCTTCACCCTCCCCTCAATCCCCTCCCATCAAGGGCGGGGAAGTCGATTTACCCCCTCCTCTCCTCGCGGGAGAGGCCACATCACGGCGGCGAAGCCGCCGAAGATGAACAGGGGGCGGTGCGCCTGAGCACGCAGGGGTGGGGGCTATATATCGAGGTTCCGTACCTCCATCGCATGGTTCTGGATGAAGTTGCGCCTGACCTCGACGTCCTCGCCCATGAGCGTCGAGAAAATCTCGTCCGCGGTGTAGGCGTCCTCCACCTTCACCTGCAGCAGCGTGCGCCTGGTGGAGTCCATCGTCGTCTCCCAGAGCTGGTCCGGGTTCATCTCGCCCAGTCCCTTGTAACGCTGTATGGTCTGGCCGCGCTTCCCGGCCGTGAGTATGTAGTCCACCATCTCGTCCGTGTTCTCGAACGGCCTCTCGCCGCCCTTCTCCATAAGCGTGTACGGCGCCTTCCCGAGCCCCAGCGCGATGGGAGACAGGGCGCGCAACTGCCGAAACTCGGTCGAGCCGATAAGCTCCTCGTCCACGACCACCTTGTGCGGACGGTCGTCCTTTTTAAGCTCGGCCTCGAGCACGTACCCCTCGCCCTCGTCGGGTGCAGGTCTTGCCGTGAGGCTAACCAGAACACCGGGGTAGGCGCGGCCCATATACTCCATCGTTGACTCGATTATGCCTTTGAGGACGCCCGCGTCCTTGAGGACGCTCCTGCCGAAACCGGGGTCGCGGGAGAGCGCCCGGATGAGCGCGGGGTCTTTCTTCTTCTTCTCGAAGCGGGCCAGGACTTTTTCATATTCCGCGAGCTTCATTACCATCTCGGCGAGGGCCTTGCCCTTATACTCCCTGGGGCCGTCGGGCGCAAATTCGACTTTAAGCGTAAAGT